>Ga0257106_1000050_pt1 | contig 66213 bp, 42 predicted proteins | sample LP_taG_3_FD_190177 | JGI IMG/M metagenome (GOLD analysis project Ga0257106, IMG submission 190177) | Marine microbial communities from Northeast Subartic Pacific Ocean, Canada - LP_J_2011_P26_10m | ecosystem: Environmental > Aquatic > Marine > Oceanic | place: Canada: Northeast Subartic Pacific...
TTCTTTCAATCCTTTGTACAAGCCAGCGTTTTCAGCCGGCGGCGTGAGGTAGGAGATGGTGTTGGCGTACGAACGTCTCTTGGCGATGGTCGCTTCCGAAGGGTTGTTCGCGGCGTAGTAGTAAATATTCGGCGTGGAACCAATCAACAAGTCCGGGTAGCAGACGCCAGACATACCGACTTGTTTCCCCGGCATAAACTCCAAAGAGCCGTGGGTACCAAAGTGCAAGACGGCATCCGCTTTGAAGATTTTCTGGATGTACGTGTAATACGCGGCGAAGCCGTGGTGCGGCGACGCAGACTTGGAGAACAACAATCGCATGGGATCGCCTTCGTAGCCAAAGGTCGGTTGGACACCGATAAAGACGTTACCAAACTTCTTACCGTACACAAGCATGTTTTGGCCGTCGGTGTTCAAATTCCCAGGCGGCGGGCCCCAATTTTCGTGGAGTTCCGTTTCGTAGTCGCACAACTTCTTGTACTCAGTCACCGGCATTCTGTATTCGACGTTCAAGTCCGGCGACTGGAATTGCGCTTCCTTGTCGTTCAAGACGGAATTGATCAAGTCCATTTCGTTGTCCGGACAGTCACCGATGTTGTAACCTCTCTTCTTCAAGTCTTGCAAGACTCTGAATATGGAACCAAAGACGTTCAAGTACGCGGCAGTACCGACGTTCCCTTTGTCCGGCGGAAACGAAAACACGGTGATAGCCAAGTTCTTTTGCGCGTTCTTCTTGCGTCTCAACGAGGCCCACTTGATGGCTCTGTCCGCGATTTGCGACGAGCGATCTTCCAAAGCGTGGGATTTACCAGACTTGGAGTCTCTGCCGGAAAAGATGATCGGTTCCAAACCACCGTCCAACTCCGGAAGCGCGACTTGCAACGCGACTTGCACCGGGTGCAAACCGAGCGTAGAGTCTTTCCACTCCTCGGTCGTTTGGAAGGACAACGGCACGGTAACCATGTACGGCACGTCCAATTTCTTCAACGACTCGATCGCTTTCGGGTGATCTTGTCTGGCCGGGCCACCAACCAAGGCGAAACCAGTCAAGGACAACACGGTGTCGACCAAAGCGCCTTTGGTGATCGGATCAAAAAAGAAGCGATCCACGGGCACGGAGAAGTCCAAGCCGCCGGCAAAGACCGGGACAACCTTGGCACCTCTCGCTTCCAAGTCCATGACCATACCGTCGTAGTGACCGGCATCACCGGTGACCAAGTGCGATCTTTGGAGAACGACGCCAATAACCGGCGCGTCCTTCTTGAACTTGAGGTCCTTTCTGGTATCGTACCAGTTCAAGTACTCCTTGACGTCTTCGAACATGGTCGGCGCCATCGGGTGCCAGATACCAATATCCGGAAACGTCACCGGCTCGGCAACTTCCCCGACGTCGACTCCGGCTAACTCCGGAACGTACGCCTTGGATATCATCAACAAGAAGTTCTCCAAGTTTTCCGAGGAGCCGCCCAACCAGTATTGCAAAGAGTTCATAAAGTTTCTCGCATCCGCCGCCTTATCGCTCGGCAAATACTTCAAAACCTTCGGCAAAGTTCGGACCAACTTCAACATGCCCTCTTCGAAACCACCGGATTCCTTCTTCTTTCTCATGAAAGAAGCGATCGCGGACTTGGACTGACCCAACTGCGCCATGGAAAACGTACCCAACTTGTTCAATCGCATGACCGCCGGCATGGACGGGAAGACCACGCACGCGTCCAAAGAGTCTCTCAACGGCGCGACGATATCCACAATCTTTTCCGCCAATTCTTCGATAAAGATCAAAGAACCGATGAAAACATTCGCGTTCTCCACGTCAGTTTTGAACTGATTCAAGTTATCCTCGTTTCTCAATTCTTCCAACAAGTAACCGGAGACTTGAACGCAGACGTTTTTGTTCGTCGCGTTGATTTGCTTCACCGCGGCGGACAAGGAAGACTGATATTGCGATTCCAAAACCACGTACACCATCTTCACGACGGTTCTCCCGTTCGCTTCCGGAATAATCGTGCGAATCCCCGGGTCGACGTTCGTGAACATTCCTTTCGAGCTGCTGTCCGCATCCGCCAACAACTTGTCCTCCTCGGATTTCGACCCCGCTTTTTTCAAAGGCCCGTTTGGTGGAGAGATGACTGCTTTGGTGACCACCAGTCTTTGGCTTTGTTTCGCAGTAGTCTTCGCGCGTAAGCTCTGTTAATGTTGTTGTTTCGAAAAGACAGTAAAAGTAAAGAAGAGAGATGATGATTTTGGTCAGTTTGATGGTCGATTTGATACTGATAATAAACGCAAAGAGCGAGTAGAGTGAAAAGTGCTCCCCAAAGATATCTGATCTTTCCCGAAAATGTATGACGTCGACTTCTCATCATCATCCCATCATCGCGCTCTTTTTCTCGTTAAACAGACGTAAAATCTACGATCCGAGAACCAAACGCGAGATCAAGAGAAGGGTGTTCATTCTCGCTCAAAAAGATCTTCGTTCACATCGCGAGACGTATCCTCTTCGGCGTAAAAGAATGCGTTTTGTAGCCCCTTTTCCTCGCGTTTAGGACGAGAGTGTTCCTCTCGTTTACACAGGGAGAGGTGATAAAATTTTACAGGGAAAATTATCTCTCTCTTATACTCTTCCGCAAGAAGCGCGCGCACGTGCGAAACAACAACAATAAAAGAAAGAGCGCAGAGTCTAAACAACAACGCGCGTTCATTAATCGTACCTTGTGCAAAGCGACTTTGCTCCCGAGCGCTGCCGCTGTCAAAGAAGAGGCTGCCATCGTGATGTGATGTTGTAAAAAGTGAGGAAAGCCTCCAGAGAGCGCTTTGCGTTCATCTCATCTCATCTGAAAAGATTTTTTTTGCGCGGTTTACAGCACAGACAGAAGGGAAAAGGAGATCTTTTTTTTCGAGGCCCTTTACCCTTTGAAAGAGGCGCAAACACCTTTTTGCATTTTTTTCACGCAAATTTGTAAATGACATTTTCTCGTACAACAAAACCACTCCTCATTCTTGGGACACAGATTTTGACTTGTTTTTTGTTCTGTGTTCTGTGTGTGTGTGCGTGTGCATATATAGAGAGAGCAGTAGCAGAGGAAGCAGAGAGAGAGAGAGAGTGCGAGAGATACAGACGAATACTTTTATATAAGCTTTGGGTTTCTTTTTGTCTTCTTCTTCGTTTCATTTCATCGCAAGAAGAGTAATAATACTAAGAAAATAATGGGTGTCATCTCGGTCCTCCTCCGCCATCCGTTCGATGTGTTTCCCTTACTCAAGGTGAAAAAAATGGCCGACACGGCGAAGAAACTCCCGAAAGAAGAAAACTTGGCGTTTTGTTACGACATGCTGAACAAAGTGTCGCGGTCGTTCGCGATTGTCATTCAACAATTAGACGAGGAGTTAAGAGACGCGGTGTGCATCTTCTATCTGGTCTTACGAGCGTTGGATACGATCGAGGACGACATGGCCATCGACAACGCGGAGAAAGTACCGCAGCTTTTGAATTTTCACGAGGACATATACGATCCGGAATATAAACACTTAACGTGCGGAGAGAAACATTACAAGACGTTGATGGTAGAATATCCGAAAGTGACGAACGTTTTCTTACGATTGAAGAAGCCGTATAAAGACGTCATCGCGGACATCACGAGACGCATGGGAAAAGGGATGGCGGATTTCATCGAGAGCGAAGTGAACACGTTGAAAGACTGGGACGTGTATTGCCATTACGTCGCCGGGTTAGTTGGGATTGGTCTGTCCGATTTATGGGCCGGATCAAAGTTGGAAGAGAAGAAGTTCAAGACTGAAATGGAGGATTTAAGCAACGCCATGGGGTTGTTTTTACAAAAGACGAACATCGTGAGAGATTATTTGGAGGATATACAGGAGATTCCGAGACCGAGAATGTTTTGGCCGCGAGTGGTGTGGGGAAAATACGCGACGAGCTTGGACGACTTGCAATACAAGAAGAATCGAACGAACGCGGTGCATTGTTTGAACGAGTTGATTACGAACGCGCTGACGCACGCGTGCGACTCGTTAGAGTACATGAGCCGAGTGAAAACGCCGTCTATTTTTCGATTTTGCGCGATTCCGCAGGTTATGGCTATAGCGACATTAGCGGAGTGTTACGATAACGGGAAAGTGTTTGAAGGCGTGGTTAAAATCCGAAGAGGCTTATCGGCTCGCATCATGTTATCGTCCAACGACACGTATCAAATCGGGCAAGGTTTCAAACACTTTGTGAAGATTTTGAAGAACAAAGTGCGAAAAGAAGACCCGAATCGTAAGGAAACCATGCGATTATGCGATTTGGCCACGGAGAAAGCGCAAGAGATGATCGATTCGAGCGACCGAGGGAAACTGGAAAAGTTACGAAACGCGAATAACGACCAACCGTTGTCCATGGGCGTTAAAGTTGGTTTGTTGACGTTATTCGGCGGGTACGCCGCGTACGCGTTCAACTTGGAACAAATGCGCGAGAGCATGGGATTGAACCCGAAAAACGGCGCTCGTTGGGTGGACCAAATGCAACAGGTCTTTGCCGTCATGGGTGTTTTGTTTGTGATGTTTTTGATGTACTCCACGCGGCGCACTCGGCGGTGATGGATGGACTATCATCCCGGAGCGTCGAGACCAAAGAGCGAAAGAGAAGACTCGTATACTAATATAGAGAAAGAGAAAGAGAGAACAAAAACTATGACAACACGAAAAAACAAACTCACCGCACTCACATTAAATATGTTATCGTTGCGTTCGCGCGCTCGTACTCGTCCCGTCTCGTTTAAAGGATTCCTCGAGAGTTTGCGCGAATATTATCTCGCGAATCGTTTTCCACATGTTTTGCTGCTTTTCTTCACATTCCTCAAAACATTTTCCTCTCTGGGAATGTACATCTAAAAACGCCCCAAATATGCGCGCACGCGTCGTGTACTCTCTCCTCTTCGTCACTGTCCTCGTTGTTTTTAGCGAGAGCTTTTGTTTCGCGAGTAGTACCACCACCAAAAACACTGCCGTCTCGCAGGCTTTGCTGCGGGGACGACGACGATATTTGTTGGAAGAAAAACCAACGGAATCGGACGCACGCATCCATCTTCACCGGTCGCTGTTTATACCACCGAAAGAAGGCGAAGAAGAGAAAGAAAAAGGAGAGAAAGAAACTCAGAAGTCTGAAAATGAATGGCGCGGCGCGGAAACGAAAACGCTCGCGAACTTGCTCGAGTTGGAGCAAAAGTATGGGAAGATGATGTCTGATTTTCGAGAACAGAAAGGAGGAGGCATGTCGTTGGCGGATCTCGATCAAATCGGAGACGAGTATCGAGCGGCGTCGAGGGCACACCACGAAGAGCTGGAACGGGCGAAGAGCATGATGGGAAAGGAGGGCGGTGATAGAGATAGTGGTGACGATAGACGTAGTGATGATAGCGATGAGAGTACGATCCCTCGTACCGACGGCGGTATTGATAATAACGAAAACATCGACGTGAACGACCGGGCGACTCGCGAGCGATTTTTTAAAGCTCGAGCGAGGAAAGAGGACGACGAGTTGATCGTTTTCGCAGTTGGTGACACGAGAGATCACCGAAGAGTGACGAAAGATCCGGCGATTGCGACGATTAGTACCGATTTCGTCGCCAACGTGGCGTTGAATTTGAAAGCGATGGGCATCGAACATTACGTAGTCGTGGCGAGTTCGAAAGAGTTGTGCGAGACGTTAAAAACGAGATACGCGGAAGTGTTCGGGGAATACGGGTCGTGCGGGTTCTCTACCGCGTATACCGAGAACGCGCAGCAGCTGGAAAAGTGGAACTTAAAAGTAGGCGATATGTTTTTACTCTGGATGCAACAGTGGTTGTTCGTCTCGCAGGCGATGGAATATGGTTATAGCGTCATGAGAGTCGATTCAGACGTCGTATTTTTAGAAGACCCGTATAAGATTATAAACGGGCCTTTGATGTCTCCGTTTCGGGTGATTTCGCAGACGGATTTGTTCGCCGCGAATACGCGGCCAAAGTGCGATAGGAAAGTTGACAAAGCGACGTTGACGGAGGAACGAAAGCGGTACTCCGCGGCTCTCGGAAACGATATCGTTTTGTGCAACGACGCGGTACCAAACGCGCTCTTAAACATTGGGTTGATTTACTTTCGTAAGTCGACTTTAACGCCGCACAAAGAGACGGCGCTGTACGATTTTTTCGTGAAATTGAACGGAAAGTTTCAAAGCATTTTGGAAGATCAAAACGCCGACGGGAACGCCGAACGATTGCTCGATCAACCAATCTTTCGCGACGTTATGAACCAATTCTTCGTCGGAAGCTTTAAAGTTGCCACCGCTGGGGATGGAATGACATCGATGTACCAACACAACGCGTGTCCTCACGACGACGCGAATGAGTGCGAAATCATTCAAAAGGAAAGAAAAGTAACCGCACTTTCGTTCGTTGAAATCTCGAAACAGCCGAGAAACCTCGGCGACGCCATCGTTCCGGAACTCGTTCTGGGTGCTCCGGATTGGTTTTTCGGACGCGGTTGTCTTCGCGGCGTCGCGGATGGTACAAAAACCGTCCGCTCTATTCGCGATATGATGACAAAAGCTAACTTAGACAAATCCGAATATCCTATTGGGAAGGACACGTGCCCGGCAAATCCGCGCGCCGGAACGAGTATGAGAGCGCCTGGAAAAGCCGCGAGAGGTGGCGGATTAGTCGCGGTCCACGCCGTATACAGCAAAGCAAAGAAACGTGTCGACGCAATGCGCGCGTTAGGATGGTGGCGCTTGGACGAAGACTCTACAACGACTCAAAAGGACGACGACGCGTGCGAAAACAACTCGGGTAACGCGAACGGCATCCTCTTCACGCACACGTACTTTCGCCAAAACGACATCGGGTATAAAGCGTTCGTTTGTGCTGGAAAACCGAAAGCGGTCGGACAGTGCGCCTGTTGCTCCGGCGTTCCCGAAATTACTTTGGAAAAGGAGTTGAAGTTCATAGAATATGCCACGGACGACCAAATTCGCCCGGTCGGGAATACGGAAAAGTTACAAAGAGTCGCGCACGGATGCGGCGCTTTGGACGATTTCAACGGGGGTTGGAACGAGTTTTGGAACTAATAATAGAAGATAGCAGCAAACAGTATGTACATGTACACGTATTAATAGCAAAATAAACTAACGCAACGACCACCGCAAAAACAAAGCGAGGGACGACGAAGCTTCTCTAATCGTATCCGTCCATTTTATCCGTCAACTCGCTCGCTTTATTCGCGCCTTCGATCCCTTTCGTCCACAAAATCGCGCTCAACGGGAACCCCGTCACGATGAACCACCCTAATATTGGTTTGTACATCCCGCTCGAAGCGTCCACGACGCCGAAAATTGGTTTCGAAAACGTCCACTCGAACACGCTCCCCGTCGCGGCGAGTAAGGTGATCAGACTTCCCAAAAGGAACACAGGCCACGGGAACTCGCCTGATTCTTTCGAAAGTTTCTTTTCCATCTCTCGTCGCTCCCACGGGGGGATGTCTTCCTTTTCCTCTTCTTTACTGCTCTCGTTGCCATCATTTGAAGTTGCCATCATCGGGGCTAAAAAGTGTCCTCGCGTCGTTCGTTTTAAAACCGAAACCTTGCGTTGTTGTTGTTGTTGTTCGTGGTGATGAGGATGGTCTCGACGGGGATATCTTTGAAACGTCATCGCATTTCTTTTCGTCGAAGAAGAAGACGAAGAAGAACACGACGCCGCGCGGTGCGAAAACGACCTCATCCTCGACGACGACGACGACAAAGTTTTGGCGTTCGTGAATACTAAAGCAGCAGCAGCAGACGAAGAAGACGAAGAAGATATCATCTTGCAAGTAGTATATCAGGAGGGAGAAAAATTTTTTGTGACGAAGGAATGACAACGACAGTCTTTCTTCTGTCTTGGATTTTATATACAGTAGTACGTATGTCGAATATAAATAATTTGTAACGCGGAGAGATGATGATCTCTCGCGCGCTTTCTTTTCAATTTGTCGCGCAAAACGCGACAAAGCAACGCCTCTCTTTTTCTTTTTTTTCTTTTTGTTGTTATATCTTTTTCATCGTGTATGCATACGTTTAATAATCGCGTCGTCGTTTTCGAAACGCTTTCTTTTCGAGAAAGCGCATTCGTTGTTGAACGCGGCGGGGAGAGACGGTTTTCCTTTTGGTGAACGAAAGATTCCGTGTGGAATATTACGCTTTACCAGCATCGGTGCCGAAGCCGACAACTTCCATGTCAGTCGGCAAGATGGCGTGCAAGGTCATGGCCAAGAGCGTACCGATGGAGTACGGCGTGGTCAATAAGATGAGAATACCGTCTCTGATGCCTCGTTCGCCTTTGTTGCAGTCGGCGCCTTCGCGGAACGGACCGGTGCACGGCCAAAACGGCGTGGTACCACCACCCTCTCTTTGGTCGCCGAAGATCCACGGGACCGCGGTAACACCCAAACCAACGCCCATGGAGATGGCCAAGATGATTCGGTTTCTGCGAGAATTTAAGTCGGCTTTGGAGACGACCGACAAGCCGGAGACAAAGACGTTGCAGAAGAGAAACGTCGTCATGCCACCTACCACGCAATCAGGCATGGAAGAGATGATGCCAGAAACCTTGGATAAGACGCCCAACGCGATCAACCAAAGACCGCAGCATACGCCAGCTCTTCTGGAGGCGCACTTGGTCAAAGCGATAACGCCGTTGTTTTGGGAAAACGTGGTGTTAGGCATGCCGGTGGCCAAAGCCGCCGCGAAGGAGCATAAGCCGTCCGAGAGTAAACCACCTTGGACAGATTTGTCAAATTCTTCCGATTCAGTGTCTTCCTCGGACGCTTCATACGTGGCGTGGATATCACCGATAGTTTCAACCGATGTGACCAAGAAAGCAATCAACAACGGCAATACAGCCGGACCGTAAAAGCCAATCGGAAAGTTTTCCACCCACGCAAACGTAATCGGTTCAGCATTTTCAATCTTAGTGTCCGGAACGAATTTGTTACCTTCCGCTCTGGAAACACCGGCGACGAAGTAACCGAAGAGCAACGCGATGATAACGTTCGCGTTTTTCATGAACGGCGAGCCGAACAATTCAACAAGAATGAGCATGAGCACGACTGAAAAACCAAGCGCGATATATTCCGGAGAACCGAACGGTTTGATAACATCACCGTTACCATCGCACATAGATCTACCACCACCACCCGGGAACGGCGCGACACCGGTTTGATCTGGACCAAACCAGGTGCCTCCCTTACCGACCAAACCATAAACCTGGGGGTTATTCTTCCAGGCCATTTCGGCGCACACGGCGCCGCCGCCCCAGTACTTGATCCCAGTCGCCGTCAAACCGGCGCCGATGAGCATAACCGCAACACCAGTGACAATGTTCGGAAACATTCTTCGTAACTTATCCTTCGGAACGAACGACAAGAGAACTTCGAGCATGGCGCACACCATCGTCGTACCCAACATCTTCCCATACGCGTCTTTCCCAGAGTACCCCTCGGTTCTCACCATCGTACGGATCGCATTCTCATAGATGGGCAAAAACCCAAAAGAAGTGCCCAAAACAGACAATATCCCTGTTCCGAACACGTATTTTGTGCCCGGAATGTTAAACTGCACGCAGTTCAAAATGGTAAAAATACCGGATAAAATGAGCGAACACGCGATGGCGTATTGCTGCAAATCCGTGTCGGCGAACGAGACGGAGAATCTCATCACGACGTACGGAGGTACGATGAGACCGCCAACCATCGCGAACGCGTGTTGGAGGCCCATGACTAAAGCCACGAGGATTGGGAGATCGTCGTCCTGTTGGAGGATGAAAAAAAAATGTGAGCGTTCGTTGTTGTTAGTTTCTTTTGGTAATTAATTGATGATTTAAGGGGGGAGGTAAACCGCCTCAAAAGAGTCGTTTGAAATTGAAGAAAAAATGGCGCTTCTCGCTCTGCTTTTTTCCTTTTTCCTCCTCCAAACGCACACATCGACTCAAAAACGTGCACAAAGTACAAAAGAACATTCATTTCGTCGAATGCACGCACTGTCTCTTCTGATTATCCCAGAATTGAAACCGAAACTTCGTCGTCTTCTTGATGATTTCCGTAAAATTCATTTGGCGGGAAAAAAAGAAAATAATTGGAGGAAAAGAGAAAAAATAAATCCACAGCCGCAAAAACAGACGCGGAAGAACGATTCAAAAAACAATAACGATCGATCTGGAGATGATTAACATACCTTGCGAAAGAACTGCATTTTTCTCGTGCTCTTCCCCCACGGAACCGTCGGGAGGCACAAGGCTGCGAAATCAAAATTACCGATGAGTTGCACCATGATTTTTTTTTTTCTGATTTTTTTGAGACGTTGGACTGCTTTGATATCTCTCTTAGAAGGGACTCAGAGTCAAAGCCCTCTTTTAGGGGACTTATGAATTTTTAGCTGAATGCAGTCATTTTCTGACTTTTAGAGAGAGAGTTTTAAGGCATTTGAAGGGACTTTTAAGAGAAGTCCGAACTAAAGAGTGCGAGTACTCACGTCCTGAACTTTTACCTGAATTTAGTATGCGCTTAAAAGCAATGCGTGTTCTGTTGCGCGCTCTTTCGAGTACGTTATAAATTAGAAATTTTTGAAAATTCTTGAAAATTTGAATGCTGACGAGGACTTTTTCTTGGACCCCTTGGACAGAGGAGTATGAAAAGTTGTTCTTCAAATATTACGAGAAGAAGGAAAAGGGATGACACGCAGAAACACACACGCATATATACCCGATACTATTCGTCTCGCGATAATACTATAAATAACAACGCACACAAAAACAACGAGAACTTTAGTATTAGTAGTATTATTTATACGGCAACTTTCGGCGCTTCCAGAAGTTCAACGTTTGCGTATTTGGCGTAACTCGGTAAACCGCCGATGGCGGTTGGCGGCCAATATTTCGCCACCGCTCGGCCTATGATTCGATTTTTCGGTAACGGTCCCCACGCGTGAGAATCGAACGAGTTGTTTCTGTTATCTCCCATGACAAACACGTCCCCGCTCGGGACTCGCAGTTTCGGCATGTTGTATTTAATCTTCTCCAGCTTCAGCTCCTTCCCTCTCGATTGGCCGTTGACGTACAGCTCGCCGTTTTTCACCTCCACGTCGTCGCCTTCGAGCGCGACTATTCTTTTAATGAAGACTTCGTTGTACACTTTTTCAGTTTTCGCGGTTCTCGGAGGGTTGAATATGACCACGTCCCCGACGTTTGGGTCTCGCGCGAACCGGTAGGTTAACTTCTCCGCTATCAACCGGTCGCCGATATCAAAGTTCGGGTACATGCTCAAACTCGGTATGTACCGCGGTTCCGCGATGAACGTGCGAAACGCGATGGAAACCGCAAACGTAACCACGACTGTAATCACGTCCTCTTGCGAAAGCCTCGCCCACTCCGGGACTGCCTCTGGCCACGGTAACGGCGTTTCTTCGTAATAATAGTCTTCCTCTTCGTCTTCCTCGTTGTTGTTGTTGTTGTTGTTATTGTTGTTTCCATTCCCCCCGAAAGCGGCTCGGGGCGTCAAGAGCGAATCTCTAATTCTTCTACTCCTCCTACTTTCACATACTACGAATCTTTTCGTCGTCGTTTCCTTCCTCGTCGTCAGAATACTCTTCCTCCTCTCGCCGCCAGTAATGGCGGCAAAACCATCTTCATCACTTCTCGATGATGATTTCGCTCTCGAGCAAATTCCTCTCGTTGTCTCCTTCTTTTGATGATGATGAAAAGATCCCGCGCAGAAAGGCCGCCGTCGCTCGCTCTTCTTCTTACTCTTGGTCGACGGAAAAGAACTCGCGCTAGAACTTCGTGTGGTGGTGACTAAACCGCGCATATTTGAAGCTTCTAGAAGGTTTTTTTCTGACGAATTTTCCCCAAACTGCCACCCAAAAAGGTCCAATTTCAAAGCACTAAACTCTACTACTCTGTTGTGCATTCATTCAATCGATATAATGACGACGAACGACGGAGGATACTACTTTTCTCGTCGCGAGGAGGAGGAAAGAAGCTTTGACCCGAGAGATTTCATTCGCGACGTGATGCATCGCGCGAATAATAATTCTTTTCCCGACGATGATGATTCTTCCAATTGGAAAGATGAGAAGCGTCGTTTAGCACAACGTCGTCGAGGAGGAGGGAAAACGTATCAGTACAACACCGTTACAAAAAACACCATCGACAAACACGAGAGGAATCGTTTGTTTGAGAAGAAGAGGCACATCGCTGATGATGATGATGATGCGCACAGAGAGAGGACAAGTCTTTTCAACAAAGGACGGAGTGTTGAAGCAAAATTTGGCTTCAAAACATACAACAACGAATACATCAAAAAAATGTCAACGTTTAGTAGGAGTCCTTCGTTTTCGTACCCGCAACCGTCGACGGTGGAAAGGCAAAGACGAGCGCAAGAGCGAGTGACGGCGGCGCTGAGGAAACTGAAAATAGAGAGGAATTTGGAGAAGACGCCGGAGGTAGTTGGCGGTTTTGGCGCGGCGAGGAGGAGGCGCTTTCTCGCGAAAAGCGAGAGCGAGGAGGAGGAGGAGGAGGAGGAGAGCGCGAGGACGTACAGGACGAGAAGACGGGTTGTGAGCGCGACGGAAAAGGAACATTTTCTGAGGACACCGTCGCCGCAGTCGTCGAGCAGAAGAATGAGAGATAGTTTGAATAGTAATGGTAACGTTTTGAGCGATTTTTCGAGGAAAGCGACAAAAGGGGTCTCGCCGTTAGGACCGCCGAGACGAGTTCCCGTGGAGAATAGCAACAATAGTAGTCCGAATTTGATTTCGTTCAGTCCTCTCCAGATGAGAGGCTCGGCGCTGAAGAAGACGCCTGTACACATCAGTCCTCTCGGTCCGCCGAGACGCGTGTTGAAGATTGATCAAGAAAACGACGTTTCTTTTTCGAACAACAACAACAACAATTCATCAAAGTATTCATCGCCCGCGGTTGGTTCTACGAGACGAATGTACAACACGCCGGAGAATCGCGTGTATCCGACGCCAGAGACGAAAAAAACGCAGGAGAAGCTGAAGAAGAGTCTTTTAGAAAGACTTTCAAAGATTGCGAACGATTCTCCGCCATCATCGAGAAAGAGTTATAATGGATTTATAGCCAGGTTGTAACACGAAGCAAGCTCCCTCTATATTTATATGTATGTGTGTCCCACAAAGTTCTACTTCTATTTTACAGGCGCAAAGAAACGCAGCGCTCGCTGCGTTTCTTTTATTTGAGCTATATTCGACGATTCCAACAACAACGCGTCTCGAATCATCTTATCTCCTACTACTTCGTCACTTCCCGCACTCTTGCGGCTGCTCTTTTCTTCAAACGCTAACGATTTCACTTCTGCAACTTCGAGAACTTTTTCAGGTATCCCCGCCATGCTCGCGACGTTTAATCCAAAGGAGCGGTGGGCCACGCCTTCCTCGAGCGTGTAGAGAAATGCGATTCGTTTGCTATCTTTCTCGTCGTTCGTTTTCATGTGACCAGGAAAGCAGCAAAACACCTCGTCGGCGTTGCTCTCTTTGAACTGTTTCGCGAGATTGGAGAAGTGCGTGACGAAAACAGTCGCGCACTGAACCTTTTCGACGAGCATTCGTAGCGTAGCCGTTGCTAGCGCGATGCCGTCGGTCGTGGACGTGCCCCGACCGAGTTCGTCGAGCACGACCAAAGATTTCTTGGTGCACGACTTCAATATCGCGGACGTTTCGCTCATCTCTTGGAAGAATGTGGATTGACCGAGCGCGAGATTATCAGCCGCCCCGGCGCGAGTGTAGATGCCATCTAACACGGACAATCGGCACGATTTCGCGGGAACGAAGGAGCCAATGTGCGCGAGGATGGCGATGAGCGCGACTTGACGCGCAAAGCACGATTTACCGCCCATGTTTGGACCGGTAAGAATCATTGCGCGACGGCGACGGCGAGTGATGTCGTTTCTACTCTCGCCGCTCGATTGAGCACCGCCTAACGACGCTGAGTTTGGCACAAACTTATCGACCATTTTCGCATCGAGCGTCGGGTGTCTCCCTTCTACGATTTCAATGCGCGCCGTGCCGTCTTCGTTCTCTTCCTCCTCCTTGAAAAATTCCGGTCGACAATACCCGTCGTTCATCGATAAAATCGCGAGCGCGTTTAACGCGTCAATCTTTGCCGCCGCTTTTGCTGCTTGGCGACATTCGCCGTACGATACGCGCGAAAACTCTTTCAGAAACGACTTCCACGCGTCTTCGCACGCCAACGCGAGTCGCTCGCTGTTTGCATCCAACGATTTCATGTTTTCAAGAACGATCGGTGGATGATACCGAATTACTTTCTTGGACTTGTTTGCGCTGACTTTAATCCAGTCGTTCGGTGGTTTCAATTTATCGCCAACTTCGATGAGATATTCTGCGCCAGATGCGCCGCCGACAGAGGTGTACGATAATTTAGCGCCTTTGATAATACCCGGAATTTGCGCGGCTAAATCGGGTAGCAACGCATCCATGGTTGCTTTCGACTTTTCGAGATTATCATGCGCTCGAAACATCTCCGGAAACTGCTTTTGGTTGTCCTCGTTTTCTCTCAAGAACAATCCTACGTACGCGTCTCTGGAACATCCCAAATTCCCAGCTTTTGAGTTGGCTACGGTTAAATCTAACGCATTGAGTGCCTTCGTGCACGCGCGCAAAGTGGCTTCGTCCGCACACGCGCTCATGAGTTCATTCAACGGAGATTTCTCGTCGTTTTGATTCAACGCGGCGGAGTGTTGCATTTCCACGCACGCGGCGCCAAAGGAAAGGAAAAATTGCATAGCTGCGACAAACTCAGCCGGAGTGGCGTTCAAATGGTGCGCTCGAGCAACTACTCGTTCGACGTCTGGAGCTGTTCGCAATATCTTCTCAAGCTTTTCGAGAGCGAGTACGGATGTTGGCGCACTATTCACTGACCCGAGCGTTTCAATGGCGGATAAACGATTCTCGATTTCCGCGCGATCTCTCAACGGTCTCGAGACCCATCGCGAAAGTTCGCGACTCCCGGCCTTCGATTTCGCGTGGTCAATGAGCCACAAGAGACTGCCAGTAAACGAGCCATCGTCCGAGTTTCGGAAGATTTCCAGCTGCCGAATAGCGTTCGGAGATAAAATCATCTCCGATTGGACGTCGTCCAAAGGCTTTATCGCTTTGGACAATTTCAAAACGTTTTCGAGCTTGAACGGGACGAGGTATTCTCTCGCCGCCGCCAAGGTCGCGATAAGAAGACGAGGCAGACCCGCGACTTTTTCTGAATTATTCGATCCAAAATACTCATCGATTTCCGCTTTGGATAAACTCGAGACGGACGATGTGGATTGTTCCACTCGCGCGTCTGGAAATAAAGCCGAGACCAACCGTTTCGTTTCTTTCGAGGACGAGGATTCTTCTTCGCCTTCTCCTCCACCCGCGAACAAAATTTCGCACGGGGAGATTTTCAAAAGCGCCGACTCTAATCTCGACCGCGAACTGTCATCTTCAAAGTGCGAGTAATAAATGTTCCCGACGCTCGTTTCGATGGCAACTAACGCGATCTCGTCTTTGTTTCCTCGCTCAGATTTCTTTTCTTCCGATATGCACAGCAAATAATTCGAAAGACGATGTTGTTGTTCGTCTGCGGTTATATTACTCGTCGTCGAGCTTTTGCGATGATTATTTGTAATCACCACTCCTTGTAAATCCTCATCACCTTCACCTTCTCTACCTGTCTTGTTCTCGATGATATCGACTGCTTTCTGCGCCTCGTCGCCCTCGTTGTTGGTATTATGCGTCGGTTCCGCGGCAATCGACACGCCCGCGTCCATCGTCGCCTTCGTATACAAAGCCACCAACTCTCTCGTGAACACGCTTCCTTTCGTCGACCCTTCCGCTTTTAACGCTGCCGTTTCCGTCTGCCTGACCACCCCAACCTTATACCCCGCGTTAACCAACCGTCTCACGTACACCGCCAACCTATGCACCGGCCCGCTCGCTTGCAACCACGTCTTCCCCGGATAGGCAAACACGTTCAACGTCTCCGCCGCTTTCCTCGCATCTTTTCCGTAAAAGTGAAACTTATATCCAACCTCGAATAAAAGCAACACGCTCGCATACTTCCGCTTAAAATCTCTCACCTGCGCTTCCAACGGCGTCAACTTTTTATCTCTCGGTTCGATTACATCCAACTTTTCGTCGTTAATTTCATCCTCTTCCTCGCGCTGCTTCTTGAACGCGTGACCGCGTCCGCGAATGTTCAATGTAGAAGTCGTATTCGCCGCTTTCGTCGTCGTCGCTTTCGCGACCAGTTTCGCGTTGAATCGTTCCCGCAATTTCGAGTCTCGTTCTGGTATCGTAAACTTTTCGTTGTCCTTTTCTTTGTCTTCTTCTTCTTTGTCTTCTTTGTCTTCTTCTTCTTCTTCGAAACCAATTTTCGCTCTCTTGTTCGTCTCCGGTTGAGCGGCAAAATCATCATCACGAGAAGTCTTAATATCCCTTTTCTTCTTCATTTCCGTCTCCTCCTCATCAAAATCCATACTCCTCCTCCTTTTCTGCTTCTCTTCGTCGTCGTTTACGTCGTCCTTTACGTCGTCCATGGCGTCATGACAAAAGAAAGATTTCAGAGAGAGCTGTCCTTTCACCGTCGTCTTCTTTTTCTTCTGTGCGCTGCTATTTCCAATGCCGTTTTTCATTCTGTTCTTCCCCCCTCTCTCGAGTTATTACGTGCGTGTGTGTGTTAAGAAGTATCTCTTTGTTGTTGCATTCGCGTGAGCGCTTGCCACCGTCGCGCGTGTGTGTTAAAGTGTGTTGTGTTTCTGATGAATTTTTGAAAAATTTTCTCATGAAGTTTTCTCCTTTCATTCAGAAAGAAGCAAAACAAGAAAACGCAGATATTCTATTACACATATACTATTACACAGAAGCGGTACGAGGAGCATCGCCACTATCGCTCTTTTTGTTGATTTTATTGAATAGATTTCGAACGACTCTGAACGGGAACGTCGCGACACCGAGCGCTTTGGAAGCAGCCGACGAGCACAAATCTACGCAAATTTCTTGCGTCGCCAACACGAACGCTTTCAACGTAATCGCCGCGATTGATAACGCTAAACGCGCGGCGATTATTGGGTACTTCCACAATCGGTTCAAGTGCGTGCCGAGGAGAACGCTTATCGCGCGTCGAGCGGCGATTTCCTGCCTTTCGCGGATTTTTCGAGCCTCCTCGGATTCCGGCCATTCCGGCAAATCCAAGGAGTCTTCTTTTCGTTCTTTCTTATCGATGAAGATGGTACCGCCTTTGGTTGGTTTGACCAAAATATCCGAGAGCATTTTCACGGCTTGTTTGCGTATACCACTGGCTTCAGGGGAGTAGAGATACGCGGCTAAGCTGCCGGTGTCGACGTCGTGGGAAATGCGACGTAAAGCGGCGCCTTCAGTGGCGCCGAGGATGCCGCCGAGAACTTCGCTGCGGCGACGAGCCATGAGCTTCTCGCTCTCCTCGGTTGGTCGCATGAGAACATCACTACCACCGTCGCGTCCGGACGCTGAATCTTTCGCGCTGTCGGCGCTCTCGTCGTCGTCGCCGCCTAAAAATTCTTTCAACCTGTCCATGTTCAACGCGTTTGCATCAGTTAACCACGCTCGTCGCATGGATTCAAACCCGTCCGGCGTTGCGGGCGCCATCGCTCGTCTTATTGCGTACGGCAAAGCAGCCTCGTAAATGTTGAAATTTGGATCGGCTTTCGCGGCGATACCTTCTAGCGTCAAGAACGTTCGAATTAAGAGAATGATGTACGGCGGCGTGAGAAAATGGTACGTCGCGGACAGTCTCGCTAAACCCGTCGCTAACGCGCCAAATCGACTTCTCCCTCCAGCTTCGCTTTCCAATTGGTCTTTAATTGCCAAGGCAATTTCATCCAAAGTGCATTCAACGTACGGCACTTTCTTTCTCAACGCATCGTCCGGGTTTCTCTTTTCGAAAACTTCTGGCGTGAAACCAACCTCTTGGAACACCAACGCCAATTGGCGCCAATCGCCAGAAATCATGCTTTGGATGCCTTTCGCGAACCCTTCCATGATTTTTCCGTCCACTTCAGCCATTAAACCAAAATCGAGAAAAACTAAAGAGTCGTCCGAGATGTCTAACATCATGTTCCCTTCGTGAGGGTCGGCATGGACAAACCCGGTGTACACCAACTGCGCGACGCACGCCTCCACAGCCATTTGCGCCATGATCAGTTTCTTTTCCTGCGGCAAATCCGCAATGTGCGCGCCTTCGATCCATTCAGTCGTCAAAACCCTCGCCTTACCAGCTGGCCCGGTATATTTTGGAAACCATTTGGGCGCTCTCACGAAACCTAACCAATTGTGTCTTCGATTAAACTCATCCGCGTGGTTCGCCTCGCTAATGTAATCGAGCTCTTGCCACACGCCGCTGCCAACCTCGTCCGCGATGACGCTCAAATCAGTCGTCGATCTCCACAATCGTCGCAACGCCGACAACGACAACGACCAACACGTCCAATCCAAAGCTACCTGTTTTCTCACGTTTGGTCTCTGAACCTTCACCGCCACTCGATCGCCTTCCCACGTCTCGGCTTTATACACCTGCCCTAAACTCGCCGCGGCAATCGGCGACGTCCCGAACGATTTAAAAAGCGGTTTCAACGTCGGATCGTACCCTTCAAACGGATGGTTCTCCGCCAAAGGACCTAAATGTCCTAAATCCTCAACAACTGTTTGAAAGGCAATCGCGTCTTCAAACGGTTCGTTTTCTTGTTGCAACGACTTCAACGCGTCCGCCGCCTCCTCGCCAATCAAATCCGGCCTTTGCGATAACGTTTGCCCACCTTTCACGAACACCGGTCCAAGTTTCGACAGCGCTTCTCTCAACAACTTCGCCCGCGTTCTCTTTTCCATCGGCCAATCATCTTGCGACTTCCACTGCCTCGACAACCTCCGAAACACGGTTATTATCCTCGTCATCCTTCCAGCCACGCGCACCGGTCGTCTCCTAAAGAATCTCAGCAGCCTTTTCTTATCGAACGCGCCGTTCGAGAATAACTTATCGTACGCGGTTTCTTTCCTTTTCGTCGGGTCGCGGGTGCTTTTGATAATCACGAACGGTTGTTCTTCTAATTCGCCTCTCTTGTCTTCTTCTTTGTCTTCTTCGTCCTCTGAAAATTTTTGTTTGTTGGCGAATTTCATCCTCTTTGTCCTTGTTGTCTTTCCTCCTCTTCCTCCGTCGTCCCTCTTCCGCAACGAGTTGTCATCCTCATCAGACGCTTTGTCTCCTTCCTCGTCTCTCAACAACTTCAATCCGCTTTCCTCCTCTTTCCTTAAACTCCTCACACGCGTTTGCCGCGATATTATTCCAAATTTGTGTTTCCCCCTCGAGTGACTCATCGACGTCGTCGTTTTTTTCCAATTGCGTAATCTGGTCCTCTTCGTCGTGAGCATCATCAACGACGACCTTGACGACGACGCGGGGATCGTCGTCACCAACATCATCTTTCTCGGTGGTGTTGTTGTCGCGATCGTGATCTTGAGAACGGTCTTAGTAGTGCGTGCGCGAGTATATTTTATTTATAACGAAATTTTGACCGCTTGAGGATAGATACGATTTTGGTCTCAAGTATGGTCTCTGGCGAAGCGCGTTTGGTTCGAAATATGTCTCTCTTTCTCATTCTCATTCTCATTCTCTGCTATTTCCGTGCTCATACTCGACGAGGTCAGCGTATTGCTCGTCCGTCGGTTCTGGGCACCCTTTTTCGAGCAAGTAGTTTTCGCACTCGGGGTGCTCGTAGTAACGAGCGGAAGCGACGTGTTGCCAGTAGTTCAGAGGCGCTTTCGCCTCTTCGACTAAGTATTGAAGGCAATCGAGTCGGCCAAACCTTGCAGCGTTGTACACGCACTGACTCTTAAACTCATCAGATATCTTTCTTTCTTCAACAAAATATTTCACGATGTCCACGTGACCACTGGATGCTGCCTGCACTGCCGCCTCATTTTCCGTCTCTCGCGAAGGTTTCACTCTGTCGAAAAGAAATAGAACACAGTCGAGATCTCCTGCACAAGAAGCTTGAGCGCACGCCTCTTTTTCTTCATACGGGCAACCATTATAGAAGCAGTACTTCAGCATCTCGAGATTACTTATATCTGCTGCCACTCTAATCGTCTGTTCATCCCACTCGCAATGTTTCACTTCTCTCGCCCACTTGAGAAACTCGAGTTTGTTCGTTGCAGCAACTCCCGCGCAAAACAAGGCTTGATCTTTCAATCTTTTTCTTTTACTTTGCTTTCCCCAGGCCATGTTATTCCACATCCATTCCAGCGTCGAAATGGATGAACATTCGCAAACAATTGCATATGGCTCCGATACGTTTACCCCGGCGTACGCAAGCACACCCCGACTCTCTCTATTCACCTTCTTAAAGAAAAACCGATCCGTATCGTTCAATTTCGGAAGCACATGCGAGACGAACACATCCTTGTGATGCAACACCAATCCCGTCCAAATAGCCGTCGGCCCGAGCTTCAACCGCTCCATATCCGCCACAGCCTCCGCGATCATCGTTTCTTCTCTCTCCTTCTCCTTCTTCCTCTTCGCCGTGCTGGATAACTTCTTCCCCATTATTAGTATTCTTAAAGTCAACGGTGCTGTGTGTGGTTCTTTTTTCTGAGAAATTTTCTCCCCTTGTAAAATTGAAGCGTTTTTGCGTTTTCACCTCTTTTTTCACCTCACTTTTGCGCTTGCAACGAACGAATTTAAGAAGAGAATAATACTAATGGGCAAAACGGGCACGGAAAAGCCACTGAAAGCGCCCAAGAAGAAGTCGAAAGAACTGGACGACGACGACTTAGCCGCGCTCGCGAGGAAAAAAGAAGAGCAGGCAAAGTTGAACGCTCTGAAGAAGCAAGTCGCCGGCGGCGGGAAGTTAGGGAAAGGGTTGCAAAAATCAAAGTAGTGATTATGTGTTGAGATGTTTATGAGGTGTGATAGTAATACGAGAAGAAGCTCACGAAAATGAATTGTACTTTCTATTTAAGACGCCTTTCGTCGCTTCCTCTCGCTCCATCCACTCCGAGCAGATTTTCTCGAACGTGTCGTACTCGACGACGCCTTCTTGGAACGCGCGGAAATCGATTTTGTTGTTGGTGTTGTTGGTGTCTTTTTGTTGTTCGTTGTTTTGGTGTTCGGAACTCCTTCGGATCGGGAAATAGGGCTCTAAAATTTTCCGGTCGATTTTCACGCCGAGGACATCAGTCGCGCCTTTTTTGAACTCGTACAGAGATAACGTCCCTCCACCGTCCTGGTCTAACGAGGAGAATATGTGTTTGAGGACGTTGTTGTTGTTGTTGTTGTTGTTGTTGCTTTCAAAAGACGAGGACGACGGAGAAGAAAAGTAGGACGCGTAGAAGGTTTCGTACGGGTTCCCGCCCGTCGTCGTCGAGCTCAGGGAGGGAGACGAAACAGGAGGAGACGTGGCAAAGGAGATTTCGGGCTTCTTCTTCTTCTCTTTAACTTTCTTCTTTAGCTTCTTGTTGGCGCTCGTAGTGTTGTTGTTATTGCTGTTAGTATTTTTCTCCGCGACTTTCGAGCGCTCGACGTCAACTTTGACCAGGTTGTTTTGTCGCCATCTGTGCACCTCGCAAGCGCGAGTAAAGTTGAGCTTGTTGCTAAATTTTCGCAGTTGGAGGTTGAATGACGACTCTTTTTTCGTACCCGTCGTCGAAGGAGCACTCTGTTCCCGTCCTCTCGCGCTTGTATTACCATTTTGGACGACTGGCGCGAGCTCTCTCTCCAAAAGCGAGTTCAAAACATCTTCGTCTTCACCAAAATAGTCAAACTCTAACAAAGGCGTCGAGCTCTCCGCAGTCAAGACACTCCATAAAGAAGCATCTTGTACGGGATCCTTCGCTAATCTTCGATCGTTTACGAGCACGTTTCGAACTCTGCAGTGCGCGTCCGCGTTTGCCTCCGAGGCTTTCTCGCACAAATATTTCGCCACGTTCAAATCCTCCTCGCACGTACAATCGAGGCGACATCGAAATGTCAATTGTTCCATACGCGTTCCGAGTACGCTTCGCCAACCTAACCGCAATCCCAGAACGCACTGCTCGACACCGCTGAGTTGACCGAGTGAAAATACTTCGCGAGAAAAATCGTCGCGGAGATGTAGAGGGATCCGGCCGAAAAGCGCGACAATCGCTTCGACCCGAAATGCGCCTTTCGGGAAGTAAAGGATGATGTTTTTCGCAGCAGACGGAGTAAACCATAACGTACACGCGTTCACGCGCAATACTCGAAGATTGGATGCGTATAGTTCGCCATCGTTTTTGTATTTTTGTTTGCCATTCTCTGTATTTTTTCCGTTCTCGTCCAATAAATACGCCTCCACATTTGACACGTCTCGGATAAGTTTCAACATGGAATAGTCATCGTCATCAGGGCGCCTATCGTTTTCGAAATATGCGGAAACACTCGAGAAATCAAACGCTAACGTACCTCGTTCTGGAAGTTTCAGCGTTTTCGTTCGCTTTCGCCGCTTCTCAGAAGAAGAAGAAGCGGAGAAGAAGATTTTAGGTATTCCTGTACCCTTTTCGCACATACTTTCGCTCACACACGGTCCATCGTCCACACTCACATTTCTCCAGCATTTACCGCCAAATTGTTGCTTTGAACTCTCTTCGTTAGCAATATCCGCCATTCTTTGCGCCAACGCACGATCGGCGTCGATGACTAGATCGAATCGGTATCGGCCGTTTGGATTTTGCGAGCGAAACTGCGCATTGCGCTCGCCGTAGAGCTGTTCTAGTTTTCGATTAGCAGACGCGTTATCCCTAAAGCCGAATCCATTGTTGAGATATATGACATCGATAGCATTTTCGCTATCGATTAATCGAGGTTGACAAGCAGCCGCGGCTGCTAGACGGTGGCTCGAAGGCAAGAAAAAAGTTTGGGTCAAGCGAGCAACTTGAGCAGAAGTGAAAAGATACGCGGAACGTACCATTTGTAATCGCGAAACGCGCTCGAAATCTGATAATCGATTACTTCGCAGCTGTTGCAAGAGGTTTAGAAGATCTTCTTCGTCGATGGGTGTTTGTCGTGCGAGAGAGTTTCCGGATGTTGACCATGCCGGAAGGATAAGTTCGGAAAGCGGGAGTTTTTCGCTCACCGGCGCCACGTTACTGTTGCTGTTTCGTGCGCTTCCACAAGGCGTACGGAGCACATGTCCGTATACTTCGTTTTCATCCACAATCACGCTTACATAGTCGTCGCCGTTGCCATCCTTTTCGTCCTCATCCTCTTCAGAGGATGATGATAATAAGCTGTGGTTTTCATAATCCTCTCGAGTAGACTTTTTGGTTTCGATTGTTGCTTTGCTCGTTTTTCGTTTCTTTTCGGCGGTGTCTCTGCCTTTCTTCTGATTGTTAACTTTTTGTTGTTGCTGTTTTTTCGAACGATCCGACGATTTTGGAGCGCTTGAATTATTTACTACAGTCGCCTGTGTTTGCCGCTGTCGACCTTTCTCCTCTACTTTCTTCGCGCCGGCGAATGAGGCGCCTTCGAGCGTGAGCGTCGTCAAGCAATCGTTCCTCGTAAGCATGGCCATCAATTTTTTTCCACCAGTTTCACCGCATCGCGTGTGATCCATCTTGAGTACTTTTAACGTCGTGTTTTTCCTCAAACCTTTAGAGATTGCGCACGTGGCATCCTCTCCGATCGCACATTGTGAAATATCTAACGTGCGCAACGCTCGATTTGATGCCAACGCTTCCCCAAGCGCTTTACCTCCAATATCGCCAATGGCGTTCCAAGATATGCAGAGTTCTTTCAGCGTCGAGTTTTCACGAGTACCGTTCGCGATCGAAACGCATCCGCGCGAACTAATAGCGTTTAGAGACACGTCGAGTACCTTGAGTGTTCGATTCGTGATGAGCGCATCGCCAATCTTCTTGGCGCCGCGATTACCTAACGCGTTTCTCGATAGTTCAATAATTTCAACCCTACACTTGGGCGATATCAATGCGTCCGCAATAGTTTTCGCGAGCGTGCTATTGATTTTGCAACCGTTTAATTTCAAAACTTTCAACCGTTCAAGAAGCTGGTACAAAACAGACAGTAGCAGAGAGACTGCGGCGGGAGGCTTCGAATGGCAAGAGTTTTGACCGTCCTCAAATGCACAATGCAAACCAATCGAATCGCTCAAATCGAGCACTTTCAAAACGCTGTATCTCTTTGAGACTTGCAAAGCACTCTCACAAATCGCGTGAAACCCGCTCAAACCGACCTGGCACTTTGCAAAAACCAACGCTTCGTGTTCTGCGCTCCCTTCCTGAATCGCACTCGCTACGGCTACCGCGCCTCCATCGCCGAGCGGTTCTTTCGACACGTCGAGCGTTTCATTGTTGACTTCATTTTCGAGCGCATTTAAGACACGACTCGATACGCGAACGTGCATCTCTTCGCACCGTTTCGCGTAAATTTCCGCAGCATTTTGCGCGTTTATTAATCGCTTCCTCTCACAACGTTCGCGCCTTTTGTCTTCCTCTTCTTTTTCTCTCCGCCTCGCGCTTCTCGTGGTTAGCCTCGGCGACTTCCACGGCATCTGCTCCAAATATCCAGAACGTTTTCGTTGTTCTTTCGCGCGTTTCTCTTCCTCTTTCATCATCTGTGCTCGTCGCTTCATCGCCTCTTCGTTCTCTTCTTCCTCCTTCTTTTTCTTTTGTATCTCGATTGCTTCTCCCTCTTCCTCCTCCACTTCCTCTCCTTTCGTCGTCCGTTGTTGCTGCTTCTTCCACTCCACCAATCGTCTCTGAACGCTCTCGTACCCCATCCTCGGCGTAGATACCGTCGCATCATACAAGCTCTGGTCTTCTTCTTCGTTCTCCTCCTTCCTTTCCTCCTCTGACAAAGAAAAACCTCCTCGCTGGTCCTCGTCTTTCCCCAAAACGCCTCTCTTCTCCTCCTCCTCGTTCTCTTTCGCATCAACAAGAAACAACACGCGTTGTCGTCTCTCTCGCGCCATCTTCGTCGCTTTCGACACGCGCGAATCACCTCCGTTTCTTCGCCTTCTTCTCGCGCCGTCCACGCGCATCTTTAATCGTTTTTGAGGACAAACCTTTTTTGTATCTCGTAGTAGATCTATTTTTAGAGAGGAACAGAAAAAAAAAAGACGTTTCTGCTTTTATTAATTAATTAAATCACACAACAAAAGGCCACAAAAAATGACGCTCTCCCCTTTCTGCGCTTTTTTATCCACCTCTTCCTCCTCTTCCTCTCTCGTGAATACTAACAACAACAACAACAACGATGAAAACTATTACCGAAAACGCTTCCACGATGGTCGGAGCGAAAACTGCCCGCCGTTATTCGTGGCTCCAATGGAAGGACTCGGAGACAAAAGGTTTCGAAAAGCGATTTCTACAGTTGGGGGAAACTTTTACGACGACATTTGTAAAGAGTTTACCCGAGTACCGGGGAACTTACCGAACGGCGCCAAGGCGGAGAAATTCATAAAAAAACTCAGTTTACACGATTACGACGCGTTCGAGTTAGGGTCAGAGGGAGTAAAAGTCTCCGCGCAACTCATGGGGTCGAACGTGGAGTTGTTGGAGCTGGCGGCGAAAGAATTGGCGAGCGAAGGCGAGGCGCCGCGAGTGGATTTGAACTGCGGATGTCCGGCGAACGTGGTGACTGGGAAAGGCGCTGGCAGCTCTTTATTATTGGATCCGAATCTGGTGTACGAATGCATGCGAAGCGTGAAGAATGGGTGCGAGGGGTATCCGGCGGTGCCGAGCTTGAAGATGCGCGTCGGTTTCGACGACGCGAGTTTGTTTCGAGAGAACGTCCAGGCGGCGTGCGAAGGAGGGGCAGAGATTTTAACCGTACACGGGAGGACGAGAAAACAGGGGTATCGAGGGGAGGCAGATTGGGAGAAGATTGCCGAGGCGAAGAGTATTTGCGAAAAGTTTGGCGTCATGGTTGTTGGGAACGGGGACGTGACCAGTTGCGAACGCGCGGCGAGGATTTTACGAGAGACCAACTGCGACGGGGTGATGATCGGGAGAGGCGCGGTGCAAGATCCGTTATTATTTCGGAGAATTAAAAGTCGCGTGAGAAGAGACGCGAGTGGAATCGTGACGTTATTCTCCGAAGAAGAAGTATCTGAGGAACATAAGATGGAAGATGAAGCCGAAAAAGTTATACTTTTTCTTCGAGCGTTTTATAACGAAATGGTCGAAAACGACGTTCGCGAGAGCGAAAAGTCTTCCAGAGGTAAAATACGCTTGCGCACGAGTAAGAAAGGAATAAAAAAAACGACCGATTCGAGACGAGTCGGGAAGTTGAAATCCATCGTAAAGTATTTATTCGCAGGGAACCCGTATTTAGCTGAGAAGATGAACGAAATAGTCGGCGTGGCGGACCACGAGACCGAGTCCACTGAGATGTTGAGAAAAGTTGAAGGACTAGTCATGCAATATTGGAAAGGCGAGCCAGGCCACGTCGCGGTGGATAACTTTTCCTCTCGAACTGGGTACGTCAACGAGCTGACGACGGTGTAGTATTAACGCGTTGTGTAATGATAGTAAACTTTGTATGTACTGCTGCCTAGATATCTAACAACCTATATCATTATTGTGAGTGGTCTGCAAACGTTCCTGGCGCGTAATATAACTTCACCGCGCTAAACGGAGCGACTACAAAGCTCTCCTCGATACTCACTCTCTCCTCGTCTTTAATCTCGCGTTTGATTATTTTCGCGCTGTCGCCATGAACGCCGTCCTTCCCTGCGCTAAATATCTCCGTAGATGTAGGCTTTTTCAAGTCTCGTATTTTCTGCTCCGTATCAAATAAGTTCATAATTAGAATCACATCGCTTTTATCGCTCTCGAATAACGTCGCGTGCGTGTGATTGTGCGTACAAGGTGCATACTTCCCACTCGATATCGTCTTCCTCGATGCACCGATAATAGAAAGCTCGCTTCTTTTCAAAGCGCACGTCGATGACGACGTTTCGCTCAAATCTTTAAAGAAAGCCAACGCGTGACTGAACACGGTTCGTTTAATCCCAACGTCGTGATACTCACCCGATTTTGCGTTCCCTTTCCGTTTCTCGAGATCAATCATTTGATTTAAGGAATGCATGTTGGCCATTTCCACGCACTCAAACGCGCTCAATCGTCTTAAAAATTCCATCACCAACAACGCCGCCAGGTAGGATTTCTTAAACGGATGTTTGCGAATCTCTTGACTATCGAAGCCACCAACTCCGAATTCCGTAACCCAGACTTTCTTATCGTTACCGAACGTATCGACCAAATTCTTCATCGTTTTCGCAAATTGCAACTCCAAGTGACTCAACGAATGCGCGTAAAACTCGAGTTCAGTCGGGAAAAACTGCGAACCGTGACGTCCGGGACTCCCGTACATGTGTATAATTACCGCATCATACGAGAACGTCTCTGACTTTCTCGCTAGTATCTTTGCAAGTTTAGCATTCCAAGTCGCCTTCCTTCCCGCACCCTCCGTTTCTTTGTTTTTATTGTTCTTCACCGCGTTATCGTCGTCTAAAAAGCTTTCGTTAGACCAAAAAGCGCTGCTCGCCACGACCCCAATCTTACACTTTGGATAAAAAAACTTGACCGTTTTCGAGTGTTTATCGCATCTCTCGGCGTATTCTTTAACAGTATCAATATACGGTGCGTACGCGGGAAAGTACACCTCATTCCCGATTTCGCAAAACGCCACGTCCACGTTTTCCTGCTTCAAACGTTCGCACACCGCTCTCGTGTGCGTCTCGTCTCTCGTACACACGTTCAACACGAGCGAGACGCGAATTCTCCCTTTGCATCGCTCGTAAAATATCCCAAAGTCTTCCACCTTGTACTTCCCCGAAGTCTTCGACCGCGCGATGTTCTCGTTCGTGGATTTATATTTCCTCTTCTGCGCGCACTCTTCCACGTCAATCTCCTTGCCATCGACACCAGTCATCTTCTCATCGTCCAACTTTTCCTCGAAAACATTGTACGCGTTCGCGTTCGTGCCACCGGGCCATCGAATCACCGAGCACCCTAATTCGTCCACGGATATTCCCGGTAACTTAGGGTGCGCGTAATCAATCTGTCCGCTGAAAAATTGCGCGTTGATCCCAAAGAGCGCGCGAGGAACGTCGACTTTTGTAACGGTGGTGGTTTCCGTCATCACGCGGATATTTTCCCCGTTATGTGTAGAAGTGTCCAAAATGTCCTCGTCGCGATGTTGTCGTTGTTGTTTCCCGGATCGAATCTCAGAGCAGCACGCGGCGAAGAGCGACATATCGACGACGACGATGAGAAAAACGCGTTTGTTTGTGTGCGTGTGTGTTCGCTTTGTTACGACTGTTTGCGCGTACGAATTTGTGTTGTTTTTCGTCTTTTTTCGATTTTTCGATTTATATTATAAAATGTCTTCTTCTCGTACGCCAGTCCCGACGCTTTGAACAAACAAAGCGCAAAAACACCCTAACCACTCGCGGCAGTGCAAAAATGTACCACGCGCGCACCCTACCATGGCGCCTTCAAATTCCATTCGTACAAAACTCGGTTTTCTTTTGGAAACGAGAATCGACGCGCGCGCGCGCTCGAGCGCGAGAGAGTTTGAAAAAAAAATCGAAAGAGCTCGTTTCCCGACGCACGCATTATCGTGGATCCGGTAATAAGGGTATTCGTTCTCAGCTTTGCCACTTTATGCGTGTTACGCATAAAGCTCGTAGCACCCCATTGAGCACGCACTTTCTTTTATTTGAAAGTGCTCTTTTCGCTTTTCTTTTGACTTTCTCGCGAGCGCACGCGCGATGTCTTCTTCGTTTCGTTTTTCTTCGAGCATCTCACCCTGCGTATGAATAAGTTTGAAGGATTTAGCTTGATTTTCGTTTTGTGTTTCACAAATCAGGAGGGAAACGAAATCAATATCCGTTCGGATATCATTCTCAGCTTCTTTTCGCGTTTTGTGTTTACTCAAAAACTTTTTTGCGTTTTACGCGAAACAGAGCGCCAAAACAACCAACGAATACGCCAAAGCGACCGACGCCATCTTTGCGCCAGATTCAAAACCAGACGACTCGTCCAAATGCCAATCGATTGGGCAATATTCCGGATATTCCTTGTTCGGCTTATCGACGTCGATACTTGCGTGATATGCGCACGTGAATGGCGGGTAAGCTTTGTCCTCCAAAATTTTATTGTTCGGGTTCGATTCGCCTTCATCGAATCCCCAGACGTACGATTTCGTAGCATCGGTTTCGTACTTAAACGCAGTACCCCACACGTTCTCGACCATATCTTGTCCGCTTGTCCAAATTTCCGAGCCTTTCTTGCACGTTCCAGTACCGTTATTTACACCATTCGCGTCCACTTTCACTACAGTCTTCCACTCATCCGCCCAGAGATTGGCTTCGGTTCCCCACATCCCTTTACTGTCCGGAAAAAAATCATCCTTACACGCTTCATACATCGCGTCTGCCGTGCTCGCACGAATGGGCATCGCCTTAATCTGCCACGCGTTGTGATTACTCACGTCCGCGTCTTCTTCGTTACAATCCGAATGCTTTCTCCATTTGCCGACGTTTTTATCGCACTCGTAAAAGCAATTCTCGGCGTCGAAGTACGCTTGACAACCGGTGGACATTGCGGTGAAACCACCACCGACGATGTCCACGCACAACCCGTGGTTGTACTCATCACCGTATAAGTCGCTTATCATTTGCGTCGGTACCCTGTTGAGTGTGATGTTGTCGCGTCAGTCTACTTCGTAAAAAGTATATATAACGAAAGAGAAGAGGAAAGTCACAAAAGTCTCTCTCTAAAGAGGAGGGTTTTAGAAAAAAAATCAACGCACTTGCGAACGGTATCTAACGAGCAACACGCCTCGTACTGGTACTCTCGGCAGACGTTCACGTCGGACGGCATAAACGTCGGCGTGGACACGTGCTGTTGATAAGAGATAAGAGAGAGTTCATTCAAATGGTGAGTAAGTAGTTCACAAAAACAACGCGCAATAAAAAGTCAACGAGACGGCCGCCAACAACGGGGAAATCATCGTCGTCATCATCATCCGCATCAAAAACAGAATAACATCACGCGCGAGTTATAATAAATAATAAGAAGCACACACCTTGTGATAATAGTTCACGTGACACACGTCGCACTCGGTCTCCAGAGCTTTCGCATTCTCGAAGACGACCAAGAACGACGCGAAGAAGAGCATCTGATGAGAAACCTTCATGTTGTGCCTTTTCTCCCTTCTTTCTTTTTCGTGCGGAAACAAATGGAAAAGGTTTTCGGCTTAAAGTTGCTTAGGGTGTCAAACCCTAATTGTTCAAGCTTTCTCTCAATTCTCTCTCTTCATTCTCCTCATTATACATACATACACACACAAACGCACCGGGATGAGGATGATAATGAGGATGAAAATGATATGTTTTTGAGAGAGAGAGATTACGCTTTTCTTTGATGATGTCCAAAAACAGCAGCAGCAACGACAGCAAACATCAACAAAAACGCACGGATGATTCGATTTTTGCCACGCGTGAATCTTTGCGTTTGGTAAGGCAGCAAAGCGAAGGAAGAGAAACGCGAGAGGATGAGATGGTGCAGAGAATGCAAGTGAGAGGAGGAGGAACGGCAAGGACGATTCAGACGACGACTATGAGAGTGAAAGAGCACAAGGCGAAAACGAGGACGAATGATTCGTCGAATCGCAGGAAGATGATTCCTCAGAGGGAGGAACAACATTCACGAGAACAACGTGAAGCAGCGCGAGTTCGAGAAGAGGAAGTAGACGACGACGCAGTTAACAAGGACGCTTCGCGCGGCGCCTCTTCTTCTCAGAGGACGGACGCGGCGACGTTCGCGGGAAGCGCGTTGCAAATCAGGGACGATTATTACGTGGACGCGAAATGGAATACTAACGATACTCATCGTGCTGTCGGACGAGGAGAAGGAGATATTGCGAGCGACGAGGAAGAGTTTACGTTTCGGTCGGCGTCGGTGGGTGAGAGCGTGAGAAGCGAATTAGAAAACGCGAGAAGAGCGTCGGCGAGTACGATTGCAGAGGCGGCGATGATGATGGCGTCGACGTCAACGTCGTCCAGAGTACAACATCAACATCAGCAACGTGAACATAAAACGGGTGCCGTTGATGTTATTCGAAGGGACGTGGACGACACCATCGACGATACCGTCGCTAATCTTTTAGAAATGATTGAGAACGAGCGTTTAAAATCCTCGGCGTACGAGAAAAACTTGGAAAAAACGGAAAAGGCGTACCTCGAGACGAAAAAAGAATCCGAGGAAATTGCCGAACGCTTAACCGGCGCGGCGAATATCATCTCCGAACTGAAAGGTGCTTTAGTGCACGCCATGCGCGAACATCGCGACGACGAGAAGTTTGAAGACGACGTCAACGACGCAGTCACCGAAACGAGATTGCTGCGAAGAGGAGGATCCGGCAGCGATCTCTCAAACTCAGTCGAGGCAGTCGGCGCGAGACTGTGGGAAGCGAAATTACGGAGAACTGTTTCGAGCGCGTTGGAAAGATTTACGAGCGAAGCAAGAGGCGTGCCGAACGGTGATGCTTTGTATAGAGCGGCGAAGGAAGCGTTGGATCCTGTTGTCGCGAGCGCCATTGCAGGAGTCGTGGATGAAGTCGAGATTGCATCCGGGAAGAAGAACAAGAAGAAGAAAGAAGACAAGGATTATTTCACAACAAATGATGATGTCAACGAATCGTATTCTCTCGATGACGTCGATGATGATGACGACGACGACGAAGACGATCCTACGAACCGAAGCAGAGAGCATGAACAAGACATAAACGCCCTCGACGGTCGCGCGAAGCTCGTTGCGTGGATGCAAATGGAAAAAGCCAAACGCAAGAGACTCACGAGAAAGTTGTTAAAAACAAAAGATGAACTTGCGAAATCGGAGGCGTCGCGAATGGCAGCAACGAGACGATGGTTGGAAGCCGCGTCACAGTTAGAGTCGGAAAGAGGGTCGCAGTTTACGCAATCCATAGCCGGCGACGGTATGGGGAGCAGTAGCGATGAAGAAGGGTTTTTCGACGACGAAGACGAGAGCGAAGACGATCAAGGCTTCACGCCGAGAAGTGTAGAATCGAGAAGGACAGATCCCGGACAGCGCCGCGCGCGTGCTCGAAAGACGCAATCGTTAGACGGAAGTGGCGATGCCGCCTTGTTCTTCACTCAGACGCCTACGTCGCCTTCCTCGAACAAAGGCGTTCGTCGACGCAAATCGAAAAGCGCGTCCGCGTCGCTCGTGGATCCGAGTTCGCCGAGTAAAAATTACGGCACCTTCTCGCCTTTCTCTCCCGGTAGTGGCAGTGTTCCGAAGTCGGCGCTCAGCAAACGCAGTAGCAATAGCAATAGAAAAAGCCAAAATAGAAAAAGTCGGTTAGGTTTCGAGGACCGAATAGACGAGGAGGACGAGCGAGACGAAGAGGATGACGAAAATCGAAGCGCCGGCGTTCGCTCGTTAGACGTCTCCGCGGAGATTCAGAAAACAATTCAAACCGTCACCGGAAACCGGACCTTCCGTAACGTTGTTCGCATGATCGCGGCAACCGTAGAGCAGTTCGCTGCCAGTCCCACGTTCGAACTCGTTTGGCCGATTTGTTTCATCACCTTTCTGGTCTTTTGGCGCTCGAGCGTCATCGCGTTTCACGCCAACACCGCCATCGAACAACAACACATGCAACAACAACAACAACAGCAACAACGCATTCTCCACCCTCGCGTTACGCGAGCACCGACACCTCCTCCGCCTTTTCTCCTGGAAGAGAAGCAACAACGAGAAGAAGGACACCGGCGACCGACGGCTCACGTTTTATCCGATGAGTACAAACGTCAGCAAGCGGGGCCACTCTTCTTCGCGGCGGAGAAGAAAGAGGACGCACCAGAAGAACCCCCACTCGAAAAAGCGCCGCTACCGACGTCGCGCGATGTGTCGCCACCACCTTTTCCTCCTCCTCCTCGGACGCAGGAAAACGCAAAGAAAGAGTTGTAAAAGTACCGGTACAAAAAATCTCCACATTTTCTTCATTCAGCAGCGCTTTGACTGTTCTCTCTATAAAAATCGTAAACACATCGCAACTTTACTCTTCTGCTGAGATGACGACGAGGATTCAGACGACGACGACGAGAACGAGGAATAGGAGGAAAAAAGCTTCCTCTAAATCTCTCCCTCTGTTACATTCCTTCTTTTTCTTCTTTGTCTTCTTCTTTTGTTTCTTCTTTCCGACGATGTCTCGGAAAGCGGAAGCAGTTCCCGACGGGGAAGGAGAGAACGATCCGGAGAACAAGAAGAACACCATCAAACGCATGACCTGGAAGAACAACAACAAAACGTCGAACGAAAACGAAGAGAATGATGTCGCGGTTGTCGTGGATGGGAGAACTTCTTCTTCTTTAACTTCATCTTCGTTGACATTCGATGCGGTCCTCGCCTCGATAAAACGGTTCAGTCTGGAGTCTGATTTCGAGCTCGACTTAATTCGCCAGAGACGCTTCTTACACGAAACGCCAGAGCTGATGTGGAACGAACGAGAGACGTCCGCGTTTATCAAGAAAGAGTTAGAAAAACTAGGAATTGTGTACGAAGACGCGGCGGAACCGGGAATATTGGCGAGGATTCCGTTGGATGGTGACGACGACGACGACGGCGAAGGAGGAAGCGGGAGCGGCGAGAGTACTGCTACTAAGAAGAATAAGATCGCGGTGTTGTTGCGCGCGGATATGGACGCGTTGCCGGTGACGGAGGAGACGAATTTGGAGTTTAAATCGAAGAATGAGGGGAAGATGCACGCGTGCGGGCACGATGGGCACGTGACGATGCTGTTAGGCGCGGCAAAATTGATTAAGAAAGTTCTCGAGAGTGGCGAAGAGATTCTACCGGACGAGGCGAGGCGAGGGAAGGTTGTGTATTTGTTGTTTCAACCGGCGGAGGAAGGTGGCGCGGGCGCGAAGAAAATGTTAGAGTCGAAGACCATGCGAGATATGAAGATACGACCGAGTACCGCGTTCGCTTTGCATAACTGGCCGTACGCGGAAACGCCGAGTGGTTCGTTTGGAACGAGAGGAGGGACGATAATGGCAGGCGCGGGGACGTTTGAGATTACGGTGACCGGGAAAGGCGGACACGCCGCCGTGCCGCATACAAATGTCGACGCGGTTGTTTGCGGGGCGAAAATTGTGACGGATGTGCAAACTATTGTCAGTCGGAAAACGAGCGCGCTAGATTCAGTGGTGGTTACCATATCGACGTTTCACGCCGGGACGGTGAGCAACGTCATGCCTGACGAGGCCAAATTGACCGGTACGTTGAGATCGTTGCAGCCGGAGACATTTCGTTGGGCTATGGATGAATTGTCGAGAGTAGCTAACGCAGTTGGAATGGCGAACGGGTGCGAAGTGGAGGTGAGTTTCGCAAGTAGAGAAGTGTACCCGCCGACGGTGAACGATGCGAAAGCGGCGGAGTTTGCGAAACGAGTGGCGAGAGAAATATTCGGGAAGGAGGAAGGTAAAGTGTTGGACGTGGATCCGGTGATGCCGGCGGAGGACTTTTCGTTTTTCGCGATGGAGTATCCAAGCGTGATGAATTGGATTGGTAGTTATAATCTAGATATAGGAGCGGTGCATCCGTTACACTCGGCGAAGTTCATTTTGGACGAGTCGATTTTGAAAAACGGCGCCGCCGCGCACGCCGGGTACGCGCTCGGGTTTTTGGCTCTAAATTCAACAAAGTTTTAACTAGTTATTTGCTGCTTCTACATTTACTACTACATTTCCTGCTATAATTACCGTTGCTTGTTGAACTCGAGCCGGAAGAGTAACGCGTCTACTTTATCGTGCAAAGCGACATCCGAGACCTCTAAAACCTCGCTTCGCAATGCCGAGCAGAGAAGTGCGGTGCACTCTTGCGCGCGAGACAAGACGTGTTCGGTCTTCGTAACCAGATGTTCGTTCGCATACAATTTTTGTTCATCGCTCGTTTCTTCCTCAATTTCTTTATCGTTAATATCTTTGTATTCTCGACTGAGAAGTTCCAACGTAAAGGCTAAATTTGAAATCTCCGCCACTGCTTTCTCGACGTCGCTCGCGTCTTTCTTCTTTTTCCTAACCGTATTCCCATCTTTCACGAAAAGTTCGCGCGATACGCTCACAATAAATTCTCTGTGTGCCTTGGTCGCTTTCTCGAAGTCAACGGCAGTGCCTTCTCCTGCAATCGACGTCATGGATTGCGCGAACGACGACCATCGGTGAGCGATGACGTCCTCGCTCGCGTACTGTTCCCAGTTTCGTAATGCAAAATCAATCGCCGTTCGCGAGCAAAGAATAACGCCGTTTGCGTCGGTTTCAAAACCAGAACCGGTATTGTTGCTCATTTGTAAAGCCGTCACACTCGATCGATTGTGTCGGCTGATATTCTGCCAAACTCGCGACAACGCGGATCTCGCTCGACGCAATCGAAACAAAGACTTGAAAATCGCACCGTATTTCTCGAGCGCAAAGTCCGTGACGAGTAAACCTACGGGCCATGTCCTCTCGTAGGAAATGTAGACGTCATCAAATCCATCGCACGAACTCACAGCGTTTGTTTCCGAAAAACAATTTTTGTCGCCTCGTTTAAGTGAAAATCGTTCGCTCGCGCCGTCGTACTTGTTATCGGCAACGGCATCTTCCCACGCCGATTCGATGCGTTTCTTCGCTGATTTCATACCGCTCTTTTCGCTCCCGGGTACGATAAAGATTGAATCTTCGTCGTCCAAAAGCGAGGAAAAGATGTCACCTCTTTGTAACAGAAAGAAGTTTCGCAAAGACGCGAACGTTTCCGTTACGAACGACGACGAGGCGCATTTGTCGTTCACGTCGTAGGTTTCTGAATCGATGACTTCGCCGAGTTTCTTGGAAACTCTTCGTTTCGCTTTGTTCACGACCACAGCGAGAGAGGTAAAATCGTCGAAATCGTCCTCGCCGTCGTTTATTGCGGCTTCATTCTTCTCTGTGTTTTTAGATTCATCATCACGAATACCTAACACGAGCGATTCAATCTCCTTCCCGGTTTCTCTCGCGTGTTCATCTAGGAAAGCATCGATGTCTGCTTTCTTCGCGTTCGTCTCCTTAATGCTCCCAAACTTCTTACGTCTTCGCAACTCGAGCGCTCTTCGATGTAACCGCAACGCTCTCACGCATCTTCCTACGAAATGTACCGCCTCGGCGTCGCTCGCGGACATGCGTTTCGGTGTTTGCTCGATTTTGACCGCGAAAGCGTCGCGCCACGCCGAAGCGCCGCCATCGGTTGGTAATATTTTCGCTTTCTCCAAGTAATCGTCGTCTTGAAAGTACCTGATTTGATACTCGTCTGTGTTTTTCATCATCGAGTCTTCTTTTTCATCATCATCATATTTTTCTTCTTCTTCTTCGTTCATATCGAGCCTCTCCAGCCTTTGCGTCATCATGTCTTCCTCTCTCACGGCGCCGATAAAAAACGACCCTTTATTGTTTACTTCCCGTCGTCGTCGTCCAAAATCCCTCCGAATCTGCTGCTCCTCTGCCACTGTCCCAAACGCCAGCCACACGAAAGAGTGCCCATAAAACGCTCGCATCGCAAACCTCCTCAAAATTCTCAACGCTCGCTTCGTCTCGAAACTCCCGCACTGGCGATACCGAAACGCGAGTTCGTCCAAAAGTTTCGCGCCGTAAAATCCATCCTCCTCTTCATCCTCAATTATCTCCTTCAACGCATCCATCGTACCGACTATAGAAACTGTAAACTCGCCCAGAAACTCCTCGATCGCGTTCGCGTTCGGTTCGATTTGGCCTTTGAGTATTTTCTGCTCCAACAGGAGCAACCGCTCCTCGTACGGTTGTAACACCGCTTGGTCTATGCCGGAGAGTAATCCGCGCCGGTACGCGCACAAATGATGCTCCGACTGAATACTTACACCAGTATTATCATCGTCACTACTTCTCATCCTTCTTTTCGCATCCTCTCGTTCTACGAACTCTTTCAAAACCTTCACCGCATGCGCGAGTGGTAAGAGTCGTTTTTCCACCAAATCTCTCTCAAATGGCAGAACGATGTCCATTTCCATCGCTCTCGAGCTGATGATAAACCGGTCCGGCGTTTGAGGTGATGTGTAGGACTCGTGGACGATGATATCGCCCGGAATTCCCGATAAGGCCAGTAATAAGTCGGATATCATTGATGTTTACTGCACTTTGAAATGGAGAGATTTCGGTTGACTTTTCCCCAGTTTAAATGGATTGATTTCCCTAAAATAAACTCTCTCTTACTCTCTCTCTCTTTCTCTCTCTCGAGCATACCACTTACGATAAGAAGTACAGGAAGAAGCACTGTATATGATGCGACAGACGACGTTGTTTTTTGCCGGTGGAGGCGATGGTAAGAAGAAAAACGAGAACAAGAACAAATACGAGAAATGTCCAATCTGTGGGACGATGCACCACGTGGTGCGCTTGCAAGAACACGTGAACATGTGCTTAGACGAACACGCAAAGCGAGAAGAAAAGGAAGAAAAAGAACAACGAGAACAATCTTTAACAGATGCAGAGAATACTAAGACTTTGGCGAGCAAAAACGTGCGGAAAAGGAAGGTGGAGGAGAGCGAATTGGAAATGCCACCAATACCTATTCCTACTGCTAAGAATAACGACGCGTTCTTGAAAATCAAACGAGGCTCGATTGAAATGTCCAAAATCTCGTCGCCGTCGCACATATCTGGGCACAAAGTGATTGAGAATTTCATAACCGAGGAGGAAGAAACAGAGTTATTGCGAGCGGTGTACGACATGTCGGAGCAGACGTGGAACGATCGAAACGCGAGCGGGAACGGACGGCACAACGGGAAGTCTTGGGGGGTGAACGCGGACAGGGCGCGGAGGAAAGTGTTTAAAGCGAAGAGGGAAATGCCGGAGGCGTTTCGGAGGATTGTTTTGGAAAAGTTACGCTCGAATGAGTACGGGTACAAAGGTTTGCGAGAATTCGGGTTCGCGTGCAACGAGTGCAACGCGATTGAATATGTGCGAGAGAAAGGACACGAGTTGAGACCGCACGTGGACGACCGGATTTTATCGAGCGATATCATCATCAATTTGAGCATGGTAGGAACGTGCATAATGCGATACAGAATGAATAAGAATCAAGGGATTGAGATTGCAAAGAAGTTACCGAGGTTTTCGTTACAGATCCAAGGCGGACGATGTAGATTCGAATGGGAACACGGCATTCGGAACGAGGATTTAATCGACGGGAAGCGAGTTTCATTGACGTTCAGGTGTAGCGGGAGAGGAAATGGGAAGGACGGCATGTATAAAGACGTGGTGTTTGAAGAGGCACCGAGAGGATACGTGAACGATTTAGAAGGCAGAGATAGAAGATAGGTAGTTTTGTATTTTTAGTTTTTAGTTTGGTACAGCTTTGCGCGTGCGTTTAAAAAACGTTCACCTTTTACGTTTTACGCGTGCGCGATGGCGTTTCGATACAATTCCAATCGCCTCTCGCGTCCGTGGTGACAAAACGATAACACCGATCCCGGGCGTAACGTTCGCATGGCTTTTCCAGAACACTTCGCCGGCTTTGCGTTTTCCTCCGCATCATAGAGAAAAAAGACGCCCTCGACTGCTTGTACTCGCAAATCGTAACACGTCTTGGCTAATTTCGTCACTTCTTTCGTCTTCGCGTCTTCCAGCGTAAACTTCAAAACGACCTCTTTGCTCTCTTTAAACGGTATGAAAATCCCGTCGTTTTTCTCGATGATTGCATTCACACTTATCGCATCTTCTGGTTCGTACTGTTCGGAGGAGGGCGAACATGCGGATTTCACCATCCTCGCCGGCTCGCCGAGCGTCCAATCGACGTACGCTTTGGTGGTGGTGAGATGCGCTTTTTGTCGTCGTCGACTATGAGTACTACGCAGCGAGTTACCATAAAATGTGCTTGCGTTCGATACAACCTGCATGTTTTCAACGAAAACTGTGTTTCCTGTGCGCGTCTGTGTGTATGTTTTTGTGTGCGTGTAAAAAATACTGCGTGAGCGAGCGGATCAAAGAAAAAAAAGTATCGCGGATGTGTGCGTTCTTAGGCTCAGAGCACTTGCTATAATCAAATACGCCTTGAAGCTTCATAGTCTTCCGAACAAGTTTTGTGGTCATCATCGCCTTTGAATCCGCGCAGAAACAACGAACGTTTCGCACTAGAGAATGCGAAACGAAGGAAAAAAAACGAGCGACGTTCGACTCCTCCCTCTTTCGGCATACTTCTTCTTCCACGACAGAAAGGCTCAGAATGTGTTCTTCATCACAAACTCCCGTCAAAACAAACAAAAAGAAAGAAAGACGGGTTTCAGTTCAAGTTTTGGATATATTGTTCATCATCGCCTTCACGAAGCAGAAGAAGAAGAAGCACTCGAAAGACTTTCTCTCTTTTTTTCTCTCTCTCTCTCTCTCTCTCTCTCTCTCTCTCTCTCTCTCTCTCTCTGTTGGGAAAAAATACACTCTCCAAGAAGGCACAGCTTCTGACTCATTTTGCGCAGTGTACATCACAGCGTTCAGCAAGAAGTACAAGCTTCAACGTTGTGTAATCATCGACAGCATCGCATCCTTCCATCAAGAGGGAGAGAGAGAAAGGGAGAGATCCGAGATCTATCTCGCGCGCACACGCGCGAGAGCAGCTCAAGCGCGCTGGGAGAGATACAAAACAAAAAACCTCTTCTCGTGCTTGTTCTTATTCGTATCTAAAACTGACTCATATGAAGGTAAGACGGTTATTCGTTGCAATCAAAGCCGCCGCACGGCTCATAAGCGTGAAAGTTGTAATAATCATCGTCAGTCGCAGAGTACTCCTCCCCTCCTCTCCTTTTATTAACAGCGCTTTAACACGCGCGCTCGCCGTAGAATTCGAGTGCGAGTATTTTTAACAACACAAAAACACACACCTGTCTGTCTGTCTGAGTGAGATGAAAAAAAAAATGAGGCAAAAAGAGGAGCCAAAAAAGAGAAAAATTCTCCTCATTTTTGTTCCTTTTTGCTCCCTTGAAGTCACGAACTGTCACATTAGTAGTATAGTATATATCGTCTCATTAAGAATAGAACAAGAAGAAGAAGGAAAAGAAGATGGCATCGGTGGTCGCCGCGGCGACTTTGACCACGCTCGCGTCTTTGTTCTACGCGAGTAATAATAATACTAGTAATAGTAATAACAACACGACGCGTAACTCGTTCACGATGCATTCACCGAGCGGGGTGCCGCCCAATAATAAAGAGAACGATGGAGACGACGAGAACGACGACGATTGGCAACTCTCGGAGCAACCGAGAACGTACGGAGAAACCGCCTCGCGATTAGCGAAAATCGTTCGCATCGGGTGGACGGACGCGTTATCCATTCTGAAGATTTGGAGAGTCGACCATTTGCTCGCCATTCGACAGTTGGCGAACCGAGACTGCCAAGACGAAATCGCCGACGCGGTGATCAAAATAGGAAAAGGGAAACGAATCACAGAGGAAACATTTCAGGAGAACATCACGCAACACGAAAGTCTCGTCGCGAACGGGGAACGGTGGGACGAGCGGTTGTTAAGGATACGGTTGGCGTTGAAGTATAACAAACTTTTAAGGCGCGCGAGAGATTTCGAAACCATTCGAGGGAGAGTGGACGACTCGTACCAGAAGATTTTGCTCCACCAGATTAAGCCGTCGACGTATAAACCGGCGTTTGTTTTGTTTAAGGATGAAAACGTGAAATCGTTGTTGCTTGTGATTCGTGGGACGCATTCGATACGGGATTCGTTGACGGCGTTGACGGCGCATTCGAGTCCGCACCACGCGTTGAGACCGGACGGATCCGGAGACGTCGTCGTCGGGTACGCGCACGCCGGTTTTTTAGCCAACGCGAGGTGGTTGATGAAAAACGCGACGGACGAGTTGAGAAAAGCGCGAGAAATGAACCCAAATTACGATTTTATGGTGGTTGGGCATTCCTTGGGTGGCGGCGTCGGCGTTCTTTTAGCGCAAATGCTCAGAGACGCGCAGCCGGAACATTTTTTAGACGTACGAGTGATTGCGTTCGGGTGTCCGTCCATGCTTTCGGAAGATTTAGCCGCGAATTGCGCCCCGTGGACGACAACGCTGATCAATCGATGCGATGTCGTGCCTGTGTTGTCCTATTCGCGTGCGGAGGATATGCGCGAGCAGATTGTGAAGACGAGCGTAGAACAAAAGGTATTACAACGGTTTTTGCAAACAGGCCGGCGAGTCGAAGGGGACGCGGAACTTGGCGGGCTAGGGATCATGGGCGATGAAGCAGCTGGAACGTTAGCGGCGACGTTTACGGATAAAGACGCTGCGAAAAGAGTTTTAGCGACCGCACCGAAAGTGTGCGGCGTGCCCATACCGTGCGTCGGTCCTCGATCGCCAGAGAAGAAGACTTTCGCTTCGCCGGACAACGAGTGGAACGAGGCGCCGCCGCCGCAAGAAGTCGCGGTGCTTCCATCTCCTAGGATTTCTGCTGGTACTAATGGTGGTGTGGCTGCTACAATTGCATCTGCGGGACAACAGCCAGCTCCACCGTTAGCGGCCACGATTGCGTCGCAAAGTCGCAACTTATTAGCAACCACGGCGTCGGCGGCGACAAAGTCTGCGCGATCCGTCTCGTCGCGATTGGCGAGTTTATCAGTCGCCATGTTACTTCGATGTACCGCGCCGAGAAGTCAACACAATATAAAACCGAGTGTTGCTGCATCTTCCTCGAAAGAGGGACATAAAAAGCAACAGCAACAAGAATTAGAAATAGGAACGAAATCTTCCTCGCATATGGGAGGCGTTGCGTCGCACACGCAATACGGCGTCGGAGAACTCGACGCCGCCGAGGAGGAACGCATATCGAGAGAATCAATCTCGGAAGAAATGTTGGATGCTTCAGAACCGGAAGTCACCGAGCGCGTGTTGCGTTTACAAAGCGACAGAGACATCGCGAAAGCATCAGAGGAGCTTCTAAACGCCAAAATGAAAATTTTGGGTGAAAACATCTCTCCAGAACGTCTCGAAGAAAGCGAAAAGCTCGAGCCTATGGACGATATCGAAGATCCTTCCGAAACCGCCGCGGCAATGGACGTCGATGATGCGGAAGGCACCATCCTAGCCATCGAGTCAGAACTGAAAAAACGCGGCGAAGGAGCGAAAAACAAAGATGTTGGCAGCGGCGGCGGTACCAAGCGCAAGCGCACGTTACACGTCCCGCTCTTCCCGGCTGGCAAAATCCTCCACATGATAGACCTCGCCGCGGCGAACCGAGCCGAAGGTCTCGCCAACGAACAACCGCTCTTACGAGAAGCTCTTCCCAAAGACGCCCCGCAACACTACGCCTTATATACCGACGTCAAACGAGAAGCGTACACCACTTTATGGTTGAACAAAAACATGGTCTCCGACCACTTCATTCCGAGATACGAGAGCGCGTTGACCGACATCTGCGACCAGTTACGGCTCGAAGAAAGGAAGAGGTGAATAAACATTTCGTATCATGTAACATTATCACACAGACGTTGTTTTAAAGATCTCATTTTTACACCTGTACGTCTGCATAGAAAACACACGCGCATGTTCGCTTCTCGTTCTCTCAGAGTCTTCCTCTTGTTCGAGACACAAACGAACCCTCGTCACTCTCCAGAAAAAAGCGAAGAATAACACGCGATAAAAAAGCATAACACACCGATGGGAGGAACGAACTCAAAAGCGCCTTCCTCTCTGAGCGATGGCGTTCGGAACGTATCCTTCGACGAGAAAACGACAGAGAACGATTTGAGCGACCCGAGCGACGACGACGAGGAGCGGCGACACCATTCGAACGATTCTTCCCCGCGAAGTCGAAAACCAACGCAAACGACGACTCGCGGAAGTGGCGGTTCGAACACTCACACGAGTGGTACTCACGCATCTTCGAGTTCAAAGGGTTCTGGTTCCGACCAGCGACGAAAAGATGATGGTGGTTCGAACACCGAGTGCCCCGCGAACAACAACAACAACAACAACAAAAAGAACAATCTGAAGATGTCTAACAACGAAGATATCGCCTCGGGGAAGACGAATAAGACGGGCGACAAAAACAAAGGCGCATCAGGAGGCGTTGGATTAGAAAATTTCGGGAACACGTGTTACTGCAACTCGGTGTTGCAAGCCTTGTATCACTGCCAACCGTTTAAGAAGATGTTGTTGGAATACCACGCGACGCAAACGGATTCGGATGCGAACTTGTTACTCTCGCTCGGCGGTTTGTTCGCGGAGATGAGCAAGAAAGAGCAAAAAGCGTTGACGAGTTCGGCGAAAAGAGTTCCCGTGGTGGAACCGAAGAAGTTTGTCTCTCGGTTGAAGAAATCGAACGAGTGTTTTAACTCGTACGAGCATCAAGATGCGCACGAGTTTTTGAATTATCTCTTGAACGAGTGTTGCGAGATTTTAGAGAGGGAGAGAGACGAGGTGAAGGATAATTACGATTCGAAGAGGAATTCGAGGAGGAGTGGAAGCAGCGCGGGCAGTGTAACGCCGAGAATTTCGAGCGGTAGCGGTCGTCTGAGCGTAGATGAAGGAAGCGAAGGTAATGATGTGGATTTGAGGAACGTCGGAGAAGAGAGCAAGAGCGCCGCTAATAAGAACGGTTCGGGGAAGGACGCCGCCAACGCATCGGCCGCGCTAACTTTGTCGAATGCAGGTAGTAACACAAACATCGGTGGCATTAGCGACGCGTTAAACATGCGTAAAAAAGCATCCAGTATCAGCAAGAAAAAAGAAAAGCAAACGTGGGTCCACGAAGTCTTCCAAGGCGAAACCGTCAACGAAACTAGATGTTTGTGGTGCGAGAACGTCACGTCGCGGTCAGAATCCTTCCTCGAAATTTCCGTCGAGGTAAAACCAAACTCTTCCATCCAACAGTGTCTGTCGGATTTCTCTGCCAGCGAACTTCTCGGCGGCGAAGATAAATTCCAATGCGATTCGTGTTCGGGCTTACACGAAGCGCACAAACGACTTCTCATCCGCACCGCGCCTTCCGTCTTAGCGCTCCACCTGAAACGTTTCAAATACGTCGAATCTGTCGGACGAATGCAAAAACTTAACCACCGAGTCGCATTTTCGCGCGAGCTGAAACTTCCCAACCTCTCTGCCGACTCCACCTCCTCCGACGACCTCTACTGTCTCTTTGCCGTCGTCGTCCACATCGGCAGCGGCCCGAACCACGGCCACTACGTCTGCTTCGCTCGAACCTCTGGCTACAAAGCCAGCGGAGGTGGCGCCAGCGAACGATGGGTCATGTTCGACGACGAAACCGTTCAAGACATGAACACGGAAGACTTAGAATCCGTTTTCGGAAGTAAAGGTGTCATCTCGGGAGGAGGACAAGGAGGAGATGAAGACGCCGGCGGCAGCGAACACGGGTACATTCTCTTCTACCAAAAAGTCGCCCCCGACGGCGAAGACGAGGAAGAAACCTTCTTGGAAGAGGAAGCGTTTTTAGCTTAAGAAAACCTTTATTATTAGATGACACGTGTGACGACGATGATGATGATTACGACGCGCTTTAGAGCGTTTAATGTGTATATACCAACAAGGTTAAATTTTGTACCATCGAGCACTTCAGTAAAATTTTCGATTTCCCACAAAATAAAACAACACCCCCCGGAGAAGAAATATGAGCGGCGACGATGAAAACGAAACCAACGAGGACAACGAAACCATAAAAAACGCGTCGTCTTTACCTTCGTCGGCAGATTATCCTCTTTTTCGCGAGGACGACGTAAACGACGACGGTGAAAACACGGAAGATGAATCCGAGGAGGAGAAACGCGTCGAATTGGAGCGACGGAATGCATCGTCGATTACTATTAACGCAACAATAACAACGGGCGACGATGACGAAGAGGAGGCAACGAAGACGTTTAAGAGCACTTCGAAGCGGGAGGAGGAAAAAGACATCGTTGTTCAAAAGAACGAGAAAGAAAAAGAAGAAGAAGAGGACGACGAGATGATGATGATGATGATGCAAAGGCAGAATTCAGAAGGAGGAGGAAGGAATGCGAACGAAGACGAGGAGGAGGAAGATCCGGATTTTTACAAAAACCAGGTGGAGAAAACGAAGGTTGCAGTCGTCTCAACAGTAGGAAACATCTTGAAAGAGTACGAGAAACAGTCGGCAGACGTTCGGAAAGCGTTGGAGTTTACCAGGAAGAGAGGGTTCGGCGGCGCGTCGTCGACGAAGAGAGGGAGGAAGCGCTCGTTAGAGGAGGTGACGGAGGAGGAAGAGGACGAAGACGACACGGATTCCGACGCAGATGTCGACGAGGAAATTTTGTTTTTGAAGGAGATGTTGGCGAAGAAGATGCGCGGTCGCGAGAGTAATGCGGAGAATACGACGAGTAATAATAATCCGTTCAATATTCCAACGTCCGAAGAAATCATGAGAGCGGTGGATGCGAGATTAGGTGAAATGAACGGCTGTGCTGGCGGGTACGCGGAGAATAAGTTGGCGTTTACCGCGAGCGCAGCGGCGGCGACTGAAATCTTCGCTGCCAAGAAAATGCAAAAAGCGAAAGATGCGTTTGAAAATGCCAATAGGAAAGCGAAGATTGCGGCGGAGAAGTTGCAACGCGCCGAGAAGCTGCTACGAGTCGCTTCGGTGTTAGAGACGAGACAGAAACCAAACGGCGAGGAACTGAAGGTGAGCAAAATAGGAGTAAGAGAGCAACGGCGCGCGCTAAAGCAAAAGATGAGAAAAGAGTTTTTTTTTGAGGCAAATCGTAATGGACAACGCGATAACGGTACCGATACCGCATCGAGTTCAGAGGATGAGGACGAGGATGAAGACGAGAAGGACTTATTTCAATCCAACGTCACCGCCACGGAAGGTGAAGTCGACGCAGACATGCAAGATGAAACAAAAAAGAAAAAGAACAAAAAGAAAAACATACCACCACACCAACTTCGCGATACGAAGAAGATTAAAGAAGCACCTGCACCTGCTTCGGAGTATATTCAAAAAGTTGTTTGGTCTTCTGCGGACGCCTGCCACGTGTGCAACGAACAGCTCATGGATTACTGGGACGTCAACGACCAAATTTTATTGTGCGATGGGTGCGACGTGCAAGTGCACAAGAGCTGTTACGGCATCCAAAAGATTCCAGACGGCGAGTGGTTGTGCGCGGGGTGCGAGGATGGCGTGTCTAATCTCATCGAAAACGGACGGGGTATGTGCGCTTTATGCCCGACGCCGAAAGGTGCGTTAGCGAGGATCAAGCCGAAATCAAAATTTTCAACTAACTGGCGCGCGCCTGGGTATCACGCGCACGTTGTTTGTGCGCTAACATTACCCGAAATTTCGTTCTCTAAAGCAGTAAACAACGATAAAAAGGCCGTGGAATCTGGATCTTCCGTTTTGCGCATAGACGCCTCGAAGCTTACAAGCTCGCGGATGACGTTAAAGTGTGAAATTTGCGAAGAAGAAGGCGCTTGCACACAATGCGCGATGAAGAAATGTTACAAGGCGTTTCACCCGCTCTGTGCGAGAGGGTCGAAGAACGCGTGGCTTCGCCGCGCTGGTACTGGTCAGCCGATGGTATTTTGCTCCACGCATTCGAACGAGCGATGGTTGCAGAAACGACGCGAAACGTGTTCGTTGCCAATAGAGTCAGCGTTGAACGATGCGTATTTGACCGGCGGATCCGTTTTCTGGGGCATACAGAACGCTGCAGTTAGTCAGTCGACGCAATTGTTTGCGAATGCGAACGGTGCAACGACGACAACAGAAACCACTGCAGTTTTAGCAAATGGAAGGCACGAGAAAGCGTTGGTAAATACGGGTGACGGAAGTATGCGAGTGCTAACTTCCATAAACGCTGCGTCGCACAGCGCAGATGATCAATTGCAACAAGAAAACAAAGTTACATCAACGAGGCAAAAGCCCGTGAAAGTCTTCATAGGGAAACCAAAGAAAGGGAAGCGCGCAAATTTAGAAAACATAACGAAAGGAACGTCAGAAAATATAGTCCCGAATGCAAAATCTGCCATCGGGCGCGCGATAATTATCTTGCGCAGTTTGAATCCAAAGTGCATGGTTTTGTTTCCACAAGCATTCGTGGACGAAAACGTGAAAAGCGATGCTTCGATTGATTCTGTTTGTTCCGCACTTAAACGCACGTTTTCAGCGTTTGAGGTTCCTGGTTCTCAGAAATATAGTGAACCATGGAAAGTGTTAACGGTAGCTCAAAGAGTAATAGCCAGAGATATCGTCTCGCGGCACAAATTCCTCGGTCTCGCGTTCGCTGTGCTTAGATTACCTTCTGGATTTGGTAAGCGGCTGACGACAATTACTGCCATGGCTATTCAAGCTGAAAAACCGCACGTTATTGTATGCGACAGTAGATTTGACGCTTTGAATTGGATCGCCGATCTAGTCAAGTTTTGTCCTAAACTCAGGCAAGTGTCCATCTTGAACGCAAATGATGCAAAAAATTCGCTGAAAGGTGCGGCGATTCAAAAGTCCTCGTTTGATGTTTTGGTTATCACGACAGAAATTATGTTTAACGTGGTATTGAAGCACGGCACCGCGCTAAACGCAGACGGGACTCCGGTGCCTGCGACGTATGCCGCGTTAAGTCCGGGAACGTTACTTCGACCGTTCTCGAGCGCAAATTTCGACGGCGTCGATGGTTTTCGAAAATGGGTTGCGCACTTCGACGATGCGGCCAGTAAATTCCGGTTAAAAACGAAGCGCGTACTCTTGATGCCCAATGATGATGACAAGTTCGAGAACAAAGGCGAAGAGTTCCGCAAGGTATTTCGCACGGTGCACGCGAGGTGCGGCGAAGTCTACGCCAAAGCGTCCGCCACAAGTGTATGGGCACTCAAGCCTCAACCGCCGAACTTTGAAGAAATGGATATACTTTTCACGACAGAACTGCCGTCGCCTGAAGAAGAGCCGAAAATCGATGATGTTACGGATACGAAAGCGCGCAAAATGCTCACCACCCACTCCGAGGAGGATTCGTTTCTTCAAAACAAATTAGTTGAACCTTCTCATGTCTTGGAACAGTGGGAATCTGCGGTAAATAACACCACAGAGAGCGAACTAAACATTGCCGATCGCCTGAAGGAGTCCTTTTATGACATGGAGCCGCAGAAGATCTCGAATGGAACCCAAGGAGCACTGAAATTTGCTCAAGTCATCGCGAGTCGTTCAATCGCGCGAACTCTGTTCGTGTACGATGATAAGAAAACGACTGATTTTTCAATCGCCGATTTCGCAGAGAAAGACGGGTATTCTATACTTGATCCTTTGGTGAAACCTTTCGGCGCGCGACTTGTAGATGCGGTCGAGTACAGAGACGTAAAGAAACGAACTGTGGGTATATTGAGCTTAAGTGGTTTGAAGAAAGCGTCTCGATTGACGAGCGGGACGCAAGTGTGCGTCTTGTACGAAATCGATGCGCAAGTGGTGAGAGATGTCGTCTATCCCAAGCTCGCGCCGTGCGATACGCGTGCAAAGCACGAAATTCCTCTCGTGCATCTGAAAAGCACTGCGAATGTAGACGAAGCAGCGGTGAAAACGCTCGAGGATACAGAGGAGGCAATGGCGGAATTTTCGAAAAGTGTCGTTAGCGAGTGCTCTCCAGAAGTTCAGTTTTTATCGTCTGCGAGTGTTGTTGTGGACAATGACAATGATGCGACTGCGAGATTTAATCGCCCAACAAGCGATGCTTCTACCCCGTTTCCGACGGAAAATCACGACGTGTTCTGTTTCGGCTGTAAAGCGAGCAAAGAGGGTGGATGTAAGGCTATCCCGCCGGCGTGGCTTACTCCAGAAGTCGCATCGATCTGGTTACAATGTTCAAAATGTCCGCACGCCGGTAGTGCTGGCTGTGCTCGCGTTCTCACCGCGCCAAATCCAGCGGAACCGTGGTTGTGTCCTTCGCACAAGTGCGCGGTGTGCGGCGATCTCTGCGGCTACACAGAGAAGACCACCTTACGATGCGTCGAGTGCGGGTTCGCGTATTGCGACACGTGCTCTTCAGGCGCCGAATTCGAAAAAGCGCACAAGAATGAGTGGGTGGAAAAGTACGGCTTTGTATTACCGTCGCATTCGGAGTACGTAAAGTGCGGCGTGTGTTGCGCGGCGGCGAAAGCTCCAACCGCGGTTGTGAAGAAACGCAAATCAAACGCGAACGCGGCAACAGCGACTTTAGTCTTGTAATGAATTCAACCGTGCAAACAATTCTAAACACAGAATGTTAAACTTATGTACACGTATCTATTAAAAACTTCGCATCTTTGGCACGTCGCCGTTATCGTCTAAAATACCCAATCTAACAATGGCCGCTTTTACTCGACCTTCGCTATTCAACGTCCCAAACGGGGATTCGGATTCGCTCGGTAAACGTTTCGCTACTGTCAGTGGAGGTCTCGGTTCGTCATCATTTTCTTCCCCATCTTCACTCTCTTCGAAGGAGAAATACTGTTGTTGTTTTTCTCGTTGTTGTTGCTGTTGATGCTTTTGTTGGAAGCCAAACGCCTTCTCTCTCATCCTCGCTTTCTCATACATCTCTACCTTCTCCTTTAACTTTCGTATCTCAATCGCGTACGTCTCCGCAATCACCGCTAACGTTTGCTGCTCCTTCTGCTCCTCGCTCCTTATCTCGTCTCTCATCATTTGCTCCGTCGTCGCCGCCGACGCGTTGCGATGATTGTTCGACGACTTCATCTTCGCCGTCTCGTCTCGCAACTTGGTCAAAACGTCCTCCTTTTTCCGCTCGCGTATTTTCAGCGACAAAACTTGCCTCTCGAGACTCTCGTTCATCGTTTTCACCGCTGCCAACTCCGATTCCAATTTTCGTTCGCGAATCTCCATCTTCTCGCGTTCCGGAAATTGCTTTCCTTTCGTCTTCTCTTCCTCCATTTTGAGGCGAAACTGCTTCTCTTTTTTCTCCAATTCTCGTTCCAAGTGTTCGTTCATTTCCAACAGTTCTTCGCACCGGTCCTCGGCTTTAAAGAGTAACTCTTTCAGCCGTCGTCGTTCGTCCTCGCTCGTTTCCATCGCTTTCTTGTGTGTCTTTATGATTTTCGTGAGAAATGAATTCGACGCGTCGTACGGGTTTTCGTCTCGCGACCAATCGCTCTCGAAGCTGCGCTCGCTCTCTGATTCTTCTTCCAATACTTCTGCTTCTTTACTGCTCATGCTGCTGCTAAAATCGTTCGTTCGGTCTTTCAAAGAGACCGACGATACAGCCTTCTTCGTCGTCGTCGCCGTCGCCGTCGTCATCGGATATATATACGGGTGAGAGTTTAAGCGTCTCAATGTGCGGGGAATGCTCTGTGTGATTTTGAATTTTTTTGAAGCATTGCGCTCGTATTTACAACTACTCTAGAGTATTTTCAGTCTCGCGTCTATGTCTCTCTCTTTCTCTCTCTCTTTCTGTTATTATACAACTTTAGAAACGCGATTGTTATTGTGAAATTGGCACGTGTAACTCTCCATGTTCGTATCGCCAACCGTCTGGTAACGGGCAGTTGTTGTCGAGGAGGTATTGTAAACATTCGGTTTGGTAGTAGTAGTGCGCTTCTTGTACGGCCCCAGAGCTCAACGGCGCTTTGGCGGTTTCGTGTAAGTACTTCAAACAGTCCAAGTGGCCTCTCTCGGCCGCCCAAAAACACGCAACTTCGTTATATTGATCATACTTACGCTCGACAAGATATTCGAGTATATGAAGATCACCATTTCCAGCCGCCTCAGCGGCAGTTTCCCAATCCCAAGGCGCTTTCGCTTCTTCGTGTAAGTATTTGAGGCACTCGAGTTGACCGTATTCGGCAGCACGTGCACACGCCCACGCATCGATAGGACACTTATTTGCAACGCAATACTTTAACATTTCCAGATTACCTTGACGTGCAGCCGCCCAAATCGTCTTATGATCCCAATCAAACTTTCCCTCCTCTCGTATCCACTTGAGCAACTCGAGTTTATTCGTTCGAGCAACTTCACGGCAGAAAGTTGTTTCGTCCCAGTCACTCGGCCACAACGATTCATCCCACGCAAACTCCAAAGTCGATACCGACGACATCTCTCTCACATTAAACCTCTTTTTCAAATCACTCGCGCGAGATGATCTCTTAATCAACTTTCTCGTCTCCGTATTCACTCCATACAAGAATTTGAGATCCGTCCCGTTGAGTTTACACATCACATGCTTCTCCACGATATCGCGACACGCGCCGCCATTCAGCACCGCCTCTCTGAACAAACGCCATAACGGCAAAGGTTTATTCTCGAGCGCTGCGAGAGCGTTTCGTAGTCTCTCATGTTCCTCTTCCGTCGAGTATTCGGAGGACAAGAATTTCAAATCACGGAAGAATGTGTTTGAAACTCACATCGTCGTTATTCACGACCACGTCCCACAAAGAATCTCTCTCACCAACCTTCCTCTTTCTCGCTCTCGTCACGACTCCAGAAGACATAATAACGATCGTTTTTCTCTTTGGTCCAGATATGATGTGCGTCTTTCTTTTGGAGAAATGGTCGTTGAAATTCCACACAAAATGCGAGGATTTAACGCTCGCGGATGATGATGAGCAGAAGAAGAAGAGGCGGAAGAAGTGAGCTACCGCCGCTCGAGAAGGCAGACGAAGAGGGTTTGCAGACGAGGAGAACTTTGGAACGACCACCGCCTTCTCCTTCGTCGTCGTCGCCCGCGGTTAAGAAGAGAAGAACATTTTGGCAAAACCGGCGACGAATGGAAACAAGAGAAGAGGAAGACCAAGACCCACTCTTTGGACGCGAATGGTCGCCCGGTGAAAATGATGGTTCAAATAATGCTATGGTGAGAGTGGTCTCGTACAACATTCTCTGCGAATCCGCGACCAAGAAATACGCGAGAGAGTTGTACCCGAAGCAAACGAGGAAGGATTTACAGGCGGAAACGAGAATCGAGAAAATTTTCGAGGACGAGTTAAAAAGGTTGAAACCGGACGTCATCAATTTACAAGAAGTGGAAGCGAAGAGGTTCAAGCAGATATCAAAAGTGATGAGGAAATACGAGGGGTATTTCGTGAAGAGAGGGAAAGGGAAAACGGACGGGGTGGCGACGTTTTTTAGGAAGAGTAAATTCGCGACGGCGACGTGGTCGAAGAAGCCGACGCGAGTGGCGTTAGACGACGACGACGACGCGTTCGGTTTGGTTTTAGTGTTGGAAAACAGGAAAAATAGATCAGTTGTGGTTACCGGGAACGCTCACGTACTCTTCGCGCCGAAGAATGGTCTGGTAAAGTTAGCGCAGGTGAAAACGATCTTGGAGGCGATGGAAAGCGCGAAGAGCAAAGCGCTGTCGAATTCGTCTTCTCGAGTGATGAAAATTTTCTCGTTGGATGGCAACTTTTTGCCAAACTCGGCGCTGTATAGTTTCATAGAGGAGGGGTACTTTGATAAAATGTCGTGTAACCGTAGAAATATGGGCGGATATTTGAGCGAGGATACCAAGAAGGAAAAAGAAGGTTACAACGAGGAGGACGAGGAAGAAGAGGCGCTCGTCGGGGGTTCGTTCAATGAAAGCAACTTGCAAAGTTGGAACGATGTAGACGACTTCAACACGCATGAAAACGTGTTCAATGGGTCGCTCATAACCAAACTCAACACTGCAAGCGGTCGCATGCGCTCGGCATATAAAGAAGTGCTAAAGGAAGAGCCTTCGTGGACGTCTTGTCACAGGAAGTTTGTCGGCACGACCGATTATATTTTCTTCGACGAGAGCGCGGCGAAGGTTATGAGAGTGCTCAAAACTCCCAATGCCCGCCAGTGGAATAACAATTTGCACGAAAAGAAAACTTTACCCAATAGAAAGTACCCAAGCGATCATTTAAGCATCGTCGCGGATTTTAGTTTTAAATAGTTAGATTTATAGATTTTACTCTTGCAGTGTGTACACGTAGTTTTTGTCGCATATATTACATGTGTGAATATTCAGGTGTATTATATCTTCTTCTCGTTCTTATTATTTTTGCTGCTCGTCATTTATGTATTATTATTATCTGTTAGCCGAGCTGTTGATTCATCTTGCGACTGATGATTTCGCTAATTTTCGCCAAGTGGTGCTTCGCCATGTGCAACGTCTCATCGTCGTCCAAACACTGCTCTAAGTCACCGCTCATGCCTTTCAGCACGTATTCGATGCCTAGCAATTTTTGCGCTCTCGACGTGGCGTCTCTCAACACCGTTTGATTATTCGTCAATTGCTGATGCTGCTGAGAACTCGGGGGACTTCGCAAGTCGTTCACAACCTGATCAAACATCGAGTACACGTCTTCAATTCTATCCGTATCGGTGCGGTGCTTGGCGCGACAATCCGCATCGTCTTCCTCTAACGGCGCTCGCCAAGCATCAAAACGTTCCCACGTGTCCAAATCGTCGTCGTCGAGGGGAAGCGTTGGAATGGCGTCGTCAAAGTCTTCCTCCTCGAGAGGCGCGCCACCTCTTCCCCCTCCTCTACCACCATTAGGCGACGCAGATTCTTCTTTTTTCGACAAGGCGTGTTGATCGCTCTTCTTAACGTTTCCGTTATGATTCTCGTCGTTTGACCTCGCCTTCTCGTCTTTCGCATTCTTGATTTTTGACCCGTCTCCGGTCTCTTTTTTCAAATGTTCGAGCATGAGCTTCTCCAACTTTGATTTCGGTTGTTTATCACCCGTCTCTTTCTTTGAAGCGTTTGCTCTCTGTTTCTCCTCCTTCTCCCTCGCCTTTTTCTCTTTTTGCTCCTCTTCTTCTTTTTGGTTGTCCATTTCCGATAACAACGCCGCCGCGACGAGTCCGTCCAACATCCCGCTGCCACCGCCGCCGCCGCTCCCACCGCCTCTTTTCGAGGCTTGAGTACCAGCTTTCGTCGATCGCGGTCGTTTCGTTCCTTTCGCAGTAGTGGTGGTAGTAGTAGTAGTAGTGGCAGCCGTACTAGTAGTAGTAGTAGTATTACTACCAGCATTCTTACCTTTACCGTTGGTATCCTTCTTCTTGGTAGCCGCAGTTACCGCCGCATCTACCTTCCCGTTCGCGATGAACGCCCTCCGTTGCTCCATATACTTTGTGTTCACGCTCGGCGAAATCACCGGCGCGTTCTCTCCAACCGCCTTCAACGCTTGTTGCGTTAAAAACACCCCGGAGTGCCCTTTAGACCCACGGTCTCTTTTCCCTCTCGTAGGTCCTGGCCTCCAGCCGTTTGGAATGTTTGGTCTATATTCCGTCTCCTCCGTCGGCGTCGGCACGAACAGCGTCGTCTTCCCTTCCGCCCCGGTCTTCACCTCCGCCGGAAGCGTCGAGTCCACAACCCTCACCCACTTCCCTTTCTCATTTCCTTGCTCCTGCGGATGCTCCACAGCCGCGTTGTGCTGAAACAACCTCAACAACTGTTCCGAGGATACCCCTAACCGCCCCAACGCGAGCGCGTTCACTTCGTTGTGCAAAGTCTCCGCGCTCAGCTCGAACACGTCGCCGACGAACGCGGTCCTCGGCAAATCCGGTTTCGCCACTCGAAACAACGCGTAAAAAAACTCGTCCGGGTCCGGGTGTCTGGCCCAAAACGCTTTCGGTTTAAACGTGTCGCCGTAAATTAATTCCAGTAAAAATTGAAACCTTTGCCTGTACGGTAAATCCATGCCGACGCCTCGCATGTGCCCTAAACCGAGGAAACGGAAGAGCGTTTTCGTTCGAGAGAGAATCGTTCTGTGTTTGTGTAATGTGTGTAATGTGTTTCATGAAAGTACTCCGTAAGTATTCAGCGTCATCATCATTATCGTCATCAAACGACGTAAACGACGACCAGAGACAGAGAGAGAGAAACGAGAGAGAGAAACGAGAGAAAAGCGAGCAAACACAAAACAAAATTAAGCTGATCATGTGATCACATTTAAAAACGTGAACACAATTGAAACAAAACGGATCTCCCCGCGCTTAAAGTTTACGACTAATTACCTTCTCTGATCGGCCAACCGCCACTTCTTGGGTTGTTGCCCGTCCTGCGGGATCAAAATCTTCGACGGTTGCACCAACTTTTTGTCCTCTGTGTCTTCTTTCTCCTCCTCCGTGTCCGTTTCAGACGACACCGCCATCTTTACCGTGCTCGTTTTGGACTGTTTTTGCGCCTTTGGCGTTCTCGCTTTCTTCGTGATTTTGGGCCGTGATTCTTCTTTCTCTTTGTAATCGTCGTCGTCGTACTTGGAGTTTGGAATTGGCACGCGACGATTTGCCGCCAGTATTATTCCCGGTTGCTGTTGTTGTTGTTGTTGATCGCTCATGTTCTCGTTTTGCGCGCGCGCGTAGTTATGAAGAGGGTTGGCAGTGCTCAATTTTTGTGGTTTTTGGTTCGAACCTTCTTTCCCTTCAAATAGGCGAGATTTTGCGATTTCTGATTATATGCACCATCGAAGCCGCAATTTCACCCAAGAGGAGAGTGCCAGGAGGGAAGGTGAGAAAACGGAGAATGAAATTCTGCTTTTTTTCAATTTGAAAAGCAGATTTGGCAAAGAACAGGAAAGAGAGCAGAGTATTGGGAGTGCCTAAATACGAGCGCGAGTGCGGAGGGCAGCCAGCGCGATTTTTTTATTTCAAACCGCCGCGTTCTCTCCCTTCTACTACTTCATTCCTTTCTTTTTACCAAGGGTTGAGCACGGCGCCGTCGATGGCGTCGAAATCGGCGAAGAGGTTTTCGTCTTCGTCGTCGTCTTCGTCTTCGTCGTCGAGGGCGAGGAAACTCAAAAGAGGTTTTCCGAGTAAGAAGAAATGCTCCTGATTTCGCGCCGTCATGTGTGCTTTGTAGATCGATGGTGGGGTGATAATTTCATGCTCTTTGATGGTGATGTCTTTTTTGTGTCGATAGATCGTGTCGTCGTTTTTGGAGACGAGAGAGGCGATGAGGAAAGGTTCGGTTTCCGCTCTCTTTCGGAGCGAGGTGGAGGCCGCGACAAAGCTCTGTTCTAGAGAGCAGTCTCCTCGAAGGAACTCGGAGAGTTTGCGGAGTCCAGTCGCGTTGGCAGAAAAAAGCTCGGAATATTTAACAAAGATGATGGCATTCTTTGCCGTTTGATCGTTTGAGTCGAGCGTAGCTTCGGCGAAAGAGAGTATCGCGTTGGCGTACGCCCCGTTTGATTTTTCAATCTCAGCAGCCATAGCGTTCTCGAGACCGGTAAAGAATGGCACGTCCACGCTCGCACTCATGAACCGCACAATTTCCACATCTAAAGCAATTTCAGCGTTTAAATTATTTCGCATCACGGATTGGAAACTTGAACCGTCCAGATCGTCTCGTTTTGTCCGCGCCCATTCCTCTAGCGTTGAGATTATCGAGAGGTACGAGGACGTGATAACATCTCTGGGATCGCGCACAACGAATACGGTTCGGAAGGATAAATGTTCAGGAAACATAGATTGCATGCGTTGAGGAGTTAGAATAGTACCACCATCACTGGTAACAGACACCGTCCCCAGATCATCATCGATTGCGCTCTTGTCGTTGCTCGAGGAAACTCTCGCCGTTTTCACTTTTTCCACTCTCTCGTACTCTCTGAACGCCTCTCGTAAAAACGCATCGCCCCCGGAGAACTTTTGCTCCACGTGCGCTGCAATTGACCCATCGATCGTTTTTTTCGACTCTCGAATCCGTTCGTCTCGAAACATCGCCTCGTTTTCGCTCGGCACATCGCGCAACGAAAAATATTGCAACGTCGTTGTTGTTTTCGTCGTCTTTTTATCCTTTTTCTCGGATGTGAACACGGTGGTTCCCGAGAACGAAGACGACTTCTGGACGACTCCCCTTCGCTTCCTTTTCGACCACGCGGACGACGACGACGCGCCGCCATAATTACCACCAACACTCATCATCCCGCGTAAACCAATCTCGCTCGCCCGTTCCGTCTCCCTCAATCGCACCACCCCTTCAAACACGGCGAGATACAAAAACGACCCCCCTAAGAGGACAAAACTTCCAATCCTTTTCGTTTGACTCCGTTTCGATTGCATCATAAAAATGGAGATTGGTATCAACACCAAAATTATAAAAACCACGACGACGTCGAACTCGAACGTTTTCGCGTACCCGAATTGTTTTTGTTGTCGACCGCCGGACATCGTAATCGTCGTCCTAGTCTAAGTGTGTATGTGTGTGTATATATCTAGAAAAACTGTGCACCCACCCTCGTAAAAAAACTCTCGTATTTTTTGAAAAAACAACAGATTTTCCTCATTTTCAACACACGCGGAGTACTGAGAGATTCAAAGAATAATACTAATAATATCATCATCTCGACACCACGAAGGAACGGAAATAAGGGTTTCGAAACGCTGCTTTTTTACTTCCTCTTTTATTCACGGGCACGCAAATGATGAGAAGGTAGTCGCTTTTGTTTTTCAAAAGAAGATGACTTCGACGCTTTTGCAACGACCACCGCGAGAAGAAGAAAAGGAGGAAAGATTCTTCGCGGTGACGTACACGAACGAGACGCACAAAAAACGACCGAAATGGAAAGACGGGTACGTGAGAATACAGTGTACGTCTTTGTCGTCGCTCTCGGTGGTTTTGTACGGCGCAAATGCGCAGAATAATCGCTCGTTTGAGGAAGTCACGAGAGAAAGTTTCGCGTCGTCCTCGGAAACGACGAGGAAAAAAGCAGGCCTTGAAACGATCGCGAAAATTTCGCGCAAAGAGACGAAAGCGATTCAATCGGTTTTAGAAAAGTTGGAAGAAGAGGAGACGATCGAGGAATTTAGCGGATACAAAGTTGAAGTCGACGAAGAGTTTGGAAAGGACGGGAACGCGGTGTCGAGACAAAAGGCGGTTGATCGGTCGGCAGACGTTGGACGGGAGACGTCGCTGTTTCGGGCGACGAGGAGTATACGCGAGAGTCAGACGCCAGCATCGTTTCGGAATCCGTTGTTTATTAAGACGACGACGGTGACAATGGATACGTTCGCACCGATACAGACGGTTGGTGTGAGTGCGAAGGACGTCGCTGGGAAACGATCACGTATAGAGGAGGAGGAAATGAACGACGTCGGTCTTCGCGATGTGGGCGCCGCCGCTTCGAAGGAAAACGAGCAGCCTTGTAATGCGGCGAAACAGCCAAAAAGAGTAAACATCGCGGCAGCGTTGAAAGAAAGGCTCGCGAATTTGACGAAACAGAAAGAGGAAAAGGAACAGATGATGGAAATAGTAGCAGTGAAAGAAGAAGAAGAAGAAGAAGAAAAACACACAGAGGACGAAGAAGCGATGGTTCCACAGCGCGTGGTGAACTATGGGAATACGAATTCTTTATACGCGCAGCAGCAACAGCAACAACACAATAATAAGAATAATCAATATCGATACGCGGAACCGACGATTGCTATCAAGTTTCCGTTCGAAAAGCTTTCCGCGCGCGTCGCTTTACGGTTCGAAGGCGGCGTTCGAGAATACCAAAACTACCTCCTCTCGACTTCGTGCGAACAACTTTCGCTCAAGCTCAGGAACGTTTCGGACGCGGTGCGAACGGTCGTACACACTCTTCCGCAGCAAAAAAGCGGCGCGCAGGTTGCGACGTCTTCGGCGCACGTGAGCACAGCTGTCGATCCAAAAAACTTAGGCATTAGACTTGGACGACAGTATCGGATTCATTACTGGAGCGAGTGTAAAATGACCGCGTACAAGACGCAAACGAAAAAAGACGAAGAGAACGGCACCGTTAAACTATCTAAAACTGTCGTCGAACTCACGCTCGGTAGGTGCGAATACCATAGACCGAACGCTTTTGCAAAAGGTGACGTGTACGTGCTCTCTACAGATCCAGGCTTTTTTCTCTCCTCTCCTGTGGCAAAAAATACTCGACAAGGTATGGATACGTACAAAAACTGGACCGGCGTCGTCGCATCCACGTGGCACGCACCCGATAAGGACGGCAAGATGCACGTAGAAATGCTCGGCGATTTACCGAGAACACTGAAAGAGTCGCTCAAGAATAGCTCGAACGGTGGATGGGTGAAGAGAAAGTCCCTCGCGTTATACGCAGCGCGAGCTCTGAGCGCTTTCGGCGAGTTGGAGGAGATGAAGAATGCGCTCGAAATGGTCAAAGAAGACACGATGCCACTCATGCGAATGATAATGAACCCATCAGTCGTAGTACTGACCAGCGAGAACGCAGAAAATATAGCAGCTGACGAGGAGGAAGATTTTCAAGATTTGGAGTTTACGTTCCAGAATCAATACGGTTTGAATCACGATCAAGCTGTCGCGATGAAGGGAATGGTAAACACAGAATGCGGCGTGAGTTTGGTGCACGGTCCGTTTGGGAGTGGTAAAACGAAATTAATCGCGAGCTTTATTCGCGAACACGTCGTGAGTGTGAAAGATATGCAGCACAAGCTGGGTGTTCTTCCTCCGGATACGAAACGACTAAACGGCAGAATTTTAGTTTGCGCAAACACCAACGTCGCTGTCGATCGCGTGTTAAAAACGCTCCTCGAGAATGGTTTCACCGATTTCTGTCGCGTCGGTTCGTTGACCAAAATTGACGCGGACATTCTCCCATTTTCTATTCACGCCAAGCGTGACTCGAAGAGAGGCAACACGCACATCGAAGAACTCGAGAAAGCGCTGAAAGAAAACGAGAAAATCTCTTCGAGAAGAAAACGCATCGAAGAAGAAATCAAAAACTTGAAAATAAAAGGCGCCTTACAAAAGCGCGCCAAGTTGGTGAAATCCGCGCCAGTGGTTGCCGTGACGTGCAGTTCTTGTGTGAACAAGCACTTGGAAGATCAAAAGTTTGACATTTTAATCTTGGACGAGTGCTCGCAAATGACTGAGATTTGCAGCCTTTTGCCGTTAGCTCGGTTCGGCGTGAAACATTTGATAGCGGTTGGAGATCCGAAGCAGTTACCGCCGGTTTTAGAAAGCAACTTGGAATATCCGACGATTTCTGAGCAGCAACCCACGTTATTCGTGCGACTTGCGAAACTTGGGCTACCCGTGACGCTGTTGCGAACGCAATATCGAATGCATCCGCTCTTGAGCGAAGTCCCGAACGCACATTTTTATGAGAACAAATTGTTGGATGGCGTTTCGGCGAGCGACCGCGGAGCGTTACTCGAAGGAGTACCTCCTTTGGTTTTTTTCGACACGCACGGCGAAAACGCGCGAGAAGAGCGAGGGGGGCAGTCGAAATTCAACGCTTCCGAGGCGCGCGGGTGTGCAGTTATCGCGCGCGAGCTTCTAAACCGCGGATTGAAACCGAAAGATGTTGGTATTATTGCGTTTTATCGCGCGCAGGTGGATTGCGTGAATTCGTATTTAGTAAGAATGCGCGTCGGTGCGACTACCACTGCGGATATCCTCGCGCCATCAGAATTGGACGAGGAAGAGGATGGTGAAATTCAAGTTTCCACAGTAGACGCGTTTCAAGGCCAAGAGAAGAAGGTTATTATATTGACGCTTTGTGGAGCATTTAAAGGATCAAATTCGTTCACGACGAGGGAGCGTTTGAACGTCGCGCTGACGCGTTCGCAGAGACACGAGTTTATCGTCGCCGATTCGAATGAGATTGGGAGAGACTGTCTTGCGTTACGCGACGTCTTGAGTAAGGCAAGAAAAACGCCGAGTGGTTATCATCCTGCTTCGCGACGCATCGATGACGTCGTGTGTAAATGGCCTTCGCTAGTTGCGGCTACATCGTGCGATTTCGATGTCGCGACGGATATCAAACGTAATGCTGAACTAAAGGAAGATGACGCCGATGGGAAGAGTGAAGATGTTGTGTGTGTTCACGATGACGCCGACAATGCCAATAATGATATATCATCACCCTTGTCTTATACCGAATATGATGACGATGAAGATGAAGAAGAAGATAATAGTGATGAGCCTTCGCCGCCGGCTTCTCCGAAAGTCGAAGAGAAAGTTGAGTTTGATATGAACGAAGCCGAAAGAAAGAACGAGTACGATCCTTCCTCGTGTCCTCAGGAGTACCTTCCGATCATACTAAAACTTGAAGAGATTGAAATACAGCCAAATGAGTATTACTTGTGGTACAAGAAACTCTCAAGAGCTTTGTTATTTCGCGTTCAGGCGGATCGCCGGTGGTGCGAAGCGGACAATAAAATGCGCACGATGCTCCACGACCTTGGCTTCCCTGGCATCGACCACGCCTCGTGGAAATGGACGTCAAAACCGCTCCGTCGCGCAATCTTCGAGAAGTTCTTCCCTACTTTTGCGTACTACGCCCACAAACACTTCGGCTACGAATACACTCGCATGCGTAAACTCATCGAAAAATACGACTCGGTCGACGCTTTGCGAAAAGACGAAACCGGCTTTGGTCTTCACGCCATACGAGAAGCCGAAACGCAAGATTTAAGCGAACGCGGCGCGAGATGGTTGACCAGGAAGTTGAGCTCGTCAGAATGAGATAATAGTAAAACATACATAGCATTTGGCATTTCAACGTTCATAGAAATATGAACTCGTAGTATTCAAGAAAAAATTAGAGAAAGTCACTTCATTGAAAAACCGCGCAGCACACAGAAACACGCACGAATATATCAAAGCAACACATGGCCGCCACTCTCCGACTCCAAAAAGAACTTAAACTCCTCCTCAAATCTCCCGAACCCGGCATCGTTGCCAAACCGTCCTCCTCCACCAATATTCTCGATTGGTATTTCCTCATCGACGGACCGAAAGACACCGCTTACGACAAAGGAAAATACCTCGGAAAAATTCTTTTCCCGAAAGATTACCCGTTTAAACCACCTGGCATCATCATGTCCACGCCTTCTGGGCGGTTCGAACCGGGGAAGAAAATATGCATGTCCATGTCGGATTATCACCCGGAAACGTGGAACCCCATGTGGTCGGTGTCGAGCATTTTGAAAGGGATTCAGAGCTTCATGGCGGACAACGAGATAACTGCCGGAAGCATTCGCACGAGCGAACAGGAAAAGAAAAAGTTGGCGAAAGAAAGCGTCACCTGGCTGGTGAGAAACGCACAGTTTAGGAAAGTGTTTGCGGAATTAATCGATACGATGGAAGAGGAAGAGAGGAAGAGAAAAGAGGAGAATAACGAGACGAACGAGTGAGGTATTGGGGCGTCGCCTTTGTCTTCGGAAAGAAGAGGCGACGCCGAGTTATTTTCAATGTTGGTGATTGTTACGGCATTTGTAATTCTTTTTTTCGCCTGGGCTATGAAAATCGCCGCGATGATTGCGTAGTCACACTTGTATTAGTCGTAGTAGTCGTAGTAGTAGTATAAGCAGCAGGCAGCATTAGTGAGTGAATAGAGGGAGAAGATTAAATAGATGACGCGACAGCGGAAGCCAAAAAGATACAGTTTTTTCACGAGAAAGTTACAGATAAATCAGCGTATATATTATATAGTTCACAATGAAACACACATCTAACAAGTTATGGAGTTCTTGAGCGAAGTTAAGACGTCGTAGTACTCCTGCAAATCATCCCCGTTCGGAACAGAATTATTATTGTTGCTCGCATTCTTCCCGTTCTTTTTCTTTTCGGCGGTGGCTTTCTTACCTTTCACGTTCGCAACTTTTTGGACTCCACCACCTCTTGCGACGACACCATTACCGTTGGTGGTGGTGTTACCTTTCGCGACGCGTTTCGTACGTTTACCTTTTGGAACGTTCTTGAACGAATCTTTCGTCGTAGCGTTTTTCGAGCCCAGAGGACGTCCGCGCTTGCGATACATGATATCGACGTCGTCGTATTGAACTTTTGGACCTCTCGATTTAAGCGCCGATGGTTTCATCATCCCGATTCCGTTTGGCGTGCTGCTATTGCTATTGTTGTTGACATTTATTTGATTGGCTAACATGGCTTGGTTTTGGTGCGCGTTCATAAACTCTTGCCCGCCCAGTTGATGCTGTTGAAAGGGCACGCCACCCATACCTCCGTACATCCCCATCATGCCGTGTTGCTGTTGCTGCAGTTGCTGCTGCATCATCAGTTGATACGCAATCTCCGGGGAAATACCGTTGCCGTTGTTATCAAACATAGCCGGTGGCATTGGAGGGAGCATACCCATGCTAAGTGCCGCCGCTATCGGGTTGAACTGTTGTTGGTCGCCTCCGCCTTGTTGTTGTTGCATTTGAAACATCGCCGCCATCTGTTGCTGCGCCATCATCGCTTGCATCATCTGCGCCATAGCTAATTGTTGATGCGGTACCATCTGTACATTGCCATTGCCACCGTTCATCATATGTGCCATCGCTGCCGCCGCTGGATCGTTGTTAGTACTGTTGCTATTCGCCGGTCCTGGCGGCTCGGCGTTTTGCTGCTGCTGCTGTTGTTGCTGCATCATTTGCTGCGCTAAAACAGCATTTTGATACTCCATCGGCATCGGAGGTAACACGCCATTTATACCACCAGCGTGTTGCTGCTGCTGTTGCATCGACGAGGGATCTAAAAACTGCTGCTTCTGGTTATGCATCATTAAAAAAGGATTCCCGATGTGCGCCGCGTGCTTCTCGGCGGCGGCTTGATTGGTCGCCTGCGCCGCCGCTTGCTGCGCCGCCTCCGCCGCGGCTCTCGTGATGTCTTCCCCGCCACTATTCGTGGTGTTTAAAATCGTCGCCGGCGTTTCCTCTTTTCTATTATTAGTATCGTCGCCTTCTTCTTCTTCTTCTCCTCCCTCCTCCGCTCGCGGCTTCTCTCCTTCTTCCGCGGCCTCGGCGGCGTCGCCTTCCCGCTCTTCCGTCTTTTTCTCCCGCTCTTCTTTCGTTTCTTCTTCTTCTTCTTCTTCCGCCTCGTCTCCTTCTTTCACCCGTTCGTTTTCTTCTTTCGTCGCGTCTTCTTCGCTCGTGTTGGTGTTGTTGTTGTTGTTGTTGTTGTTGTTGTTGTTGTTGTTGTTGTTGTTGATATTTTTGTCCTCCTCTTCTTTTTGCTTTTTTTTGTCCTCCTTTTCCTCCTCCTCGGCTTGCTCGTCGACGTCGTCGTTCACTCCTTTTCCTTCTTCTTCTTCTTTCAGAGGAGGTTGTTGCTCTCTCTGTTGGTTCAAATTCGCTTCGACGACGACTTCTTGGTTTTTCTTTTCTTTCTCTCTGTCGTCGTCGTCCGCCGTCGTCGCCATCACCGCGCGAACGCGGTGTTCACCTTCTTCGTGCATTTTCGCGCTCTGCGCGTATTTCCGGTTTTGACTTCGCATCAACTTTGCTTTTTCCTGCGCCTCGTGGCGACTCGTCGGCGCTCCTTTTTCTCCACCGCGCTTCATTTTTTCTTTTCTTGGCTGGATTAAAGAGAGCAGAAATAAATATTTTTCTCTTGCTTTTTATTAATGCGGACACGCAATGAAATTGAATCGTTGTCGCGCGTAACACAGAGCTCTCTCTTGTAAAAAGTTTGATCTCGGAGATGAATGTCGCAGAGAAAACCTTGTTCGATTCGTTTCTCGAAAGAAATCGGACTTTTCTCGATCGCGCGTTCGTGTACGCGCGCGTTGAATTTGCTCAATTTTTAGTCGAGCTGGCTTTTGATGCAAAGGGCAAGAAACCACACACCACGTTCGTTATTATTATATTTTTATTCAAACGCGGAGAAGACGAGAGATCAAATGTGCCTTCTCGCGACTCCAACTCCCGAAAGATTTTCGATTAAACTTGAATAAATGTATCTCTTGCGTTCGAATCGGTCGTTTTACGGGTAATCGATACTGCGTAGTCGTCTGTGCAGACAGATAATAGCACGCGCGCAACGATTTATAAAAGAGTGACGTATGAGAAAACCGCCGCAAAAACAAGAAAAAAAACAAAAAGTTTCGAGATTTTTCTCGAGATGTTTTTTTGAAACGAGTGATATTTTTAATGTCGAAGACACTTTGGGCTCAAATTTTATAAGAACTCTATATGTACGAATACGTAAGAATACCGAGAAAAAGAGAGCGTAAAACCGGAGTCTTCTGAAGTCAATGTAGCAAAACGGACTGCCGAACGACGCACGGGAGTGTATAAACTCGACTCGAGATCCGGTAATTAACGTTTGCAAGGAAAAGGAGGAAAAAGAGAAAGCGCGCGCGAACGCACAACAACAAGTCATAAAATGTAATAAGGGCTAAATTGAAAATAATTCCAAAATCTATTTCTCTCTCTCTCTCTCTTTCTCTCTCCTTGTGTCTTTAAGATACAACATCTTCTTAACATCAAGATAATCGACAAACAAAAGCTTTTAATCCTTGCCGCCTTCCTTGGCCTTGGCGGCGAGAATACCGGCCACACCGCGAAGTCTACCGGTTCTTCTCGCGGCGATAAGACCAACCTTCTTACCCGCCGGCGCGTCACCACGAACAGTCGAGGAGTGACCAATGTGCTGGTGGTTACCACCACCGTGGGGATGCTCTACTGGGTTCATCGCAACACCTCTCACCTTCGGCCACGAGTTGCGTTTCACTCTGTACTTGTGGTACGCGGTACCCGCCTTCAACAAGGGCTTATCGCATCTACCACCGCCAGAGATTTGACCAACGGTCGCTCTGCACCCACTCGGAATCGTCTTTTTCGCGCCAGACGGCAATTTAATTCTAGAAAATCCAGTCTCCAAGTTGTGGGAGATCAATATGCAGTATTCGCCAGAAGCCTTGGCTAACACTCCTCTGTCGCCGAGTTTGGATTCGACGTTGCAAATGATCGAACCTTCCGGCATGGCGGACACCGGCATGATGTTACCGACAACCAACTGCGCCTTTTTACCGGCGTAGATGAATTGACCGGTGTACGTGCCTTCCGCCGCGACAAACAATTCCTTTTGGTGCGCGTAGCGTCTCGTGTTGCGAAAAGTAACCTTTGCCAACGGCGCGCCGCGTCCCGGGTCGTGGATGATGTCCGTCACGACGCCTTTGATGTACCCGTGTCTTTCGGCAAAGTCCGCGGTTCGGTGCTTCGCCGCGCCTTTACGCGTGTGCGTGTGGGAACGGAAAACCGATCCTTTACCCTTACTGTAATATGATTTGAGGAAAGAAGGGAGAGAAAAGGGTGAGCAAAGAAGAACAACGAGAGAGAGATGGAAAGAAGGACTTTAAAAACGACCGCCCCTGGGCAGACAACTGCGCGACATTCGATTTTTGAGATGATTT
>Ga0257106_1000051_pt1 | contig 66071 bp, 42 predicted proteins | sample LP_taG_3_FD_190177 | JGI IMG/M metagenome (GOLD analysis project Ga0257106, IMG submission 190177) | Marine microbial communities from Northeast Subartic Pacific Ocean, Canada - LP_J_2011_P26_10m | ecosystem: Environmental > Aquatic > Marine > Oceanic | place: Canada: Northeast Subartic Pacific...
GCGTCTCCTTGTTCTTCTTCAGCCGAGGCACATTTTTCAATAGCCGCTCGGTGCTTTTCCGCCGCGGCGAGGAACAACTTCGAGGCGTCCGCCAAGTTACTCGTAATGACAGATTCGTCTTCCTCGTCCTCGGAATCGTATAAATTGAAAACTTCGGCGTCATCGCGGACGAGCGCACCGCGTTGCGATAACGCTCGCCCCCAGGCGATGAGCGCTACGATTACGGCAACCGACGACGACGACGATGAAGAAGTAGAGGCTTGTTGCTCTTTTTCATCCGCACCCGCCGCTGCTGTGCGATCTTCGACGGCGACGGCTCGAAAGTGTTTGCCGGCATCCACGAGCGCGTCCTCGGCGGTTTCGCCGTAGAAGCGCACGTCTTCTTCACTTAAACCGCCAAATGCACCTTTTTTCGATGAAGAACCAAACACGCGTTCGGCGGTGGCGTCTCGTAAAGCTCGCAACGCGACGCCTCGAGCGAGAAGCGCGTTGCCTAGATTCCCTTTCGCTGAAACTGCGCTCGGTTCTACTTCTACGGCGACGACAAAGTCATTGGCGGCGTTCGCAAAACACTCTTCCGCGGACATGAGGTTTTCCAAAGATGCCGCAGATTTCGCCGATTCGTCTTCAGCCGCTCGCGCGAGCTTGCGGCCTTGGCGTAAGCTTTGTAAACCCGAAGCGATTTTCTCGTCGAACGACGACGACGATGACAACGCGATCGGTGCTTGAGCTTTCTGATCTACTTGCTTCTTGGCATCTGCTATGTCGGTAACTATTTCGCTAATCGCACTCGCGGTGACTTCTGAAGACTCTTCCGACGCGGACGCCGCTATTCCGGCGAACGGGTCGAATATATCTTCCTCTACTTCTTCCGTTCTGAGCATCGCTTGCATATTTTCGAACGCGCTTTCTTTCGTTACGCCAGGCTGGGCGTTTATCGGAGCATCGCTAGTGACACTGCTGCTAAATGATTCTTTGCTGTTGTTGTTGCTATTACTATTTGTTTCCGATGTGGACGTCGTCGGTTGTTGCATCGCCATCCTCGTCTGCATGGACGCCGATGGCTCTTGCCTTCGCCTGCTATCTTCATCGCTACTGGCTTTCACAGTTTCTGCAATCATTTCAACGCTCCCCGTTCGTCGCAACGCGCGCTCAAATCCGGTTTTCGATTCGTTCATATCGTCCACGCTATCATCGTCCAGATCTAACGAATAATACGACTCTTCCTTCTCCTTGGCGGCGATGATTTTGTTCGCGCCCATTTTCATCGCATTGATCATCGCCGCGTTCGCGTCACCGCTATCATCATCGCTAAAAAACACCCCTCTCTTTTTTTCGATCGATTCACTGATTTCCGAAACCACTCGCTCGGCGGTCGTTTCTGCCATTTCCGAGAGTGCGTCAAATCGCAAACCGAGCGCTTGCCACTGACTCTCGTCCATCTTTGAAATCAGCTCGTTCCCGAGCTCAGCCTCGTTTCTGGCGTCGATGGCTTCTTTCACGCGTTGCACGGCGTCTGCTAGCTTTGCAATCTCATCCACTCGATTTTGCAACTCCTCGGAAAACGCGAATTCAGCAATCGCTTTGTTCTCAAACGGATTCTTCTTCTCCGTTTCTTCTTCCTCTTCTTCTCTCAACTTTTTCTGCTCCGCCGCTCTCGTCTCTAAAATCATCGTCAACCGCTCTCCAACGCCGTCGCTGACCCCGGAAATCTCCCTCTCCACGTTTTCTACCAGCTCCCACAACGTCTCAAACTCTTTCTGGACTTGTTGCCTCGTTCGTTCGTTTTCCGTCATCGATAACTTGGTCGCCTCTTCCAACTCGCGGTACATTTTGTTAAAATTCTCTCTCTGGTCAATCCTAGCATCCGCGACGTCCCTGGCTAACATCCCAGCCACGGCACCGGAATCTCGTTGACTCGCCGCTTGCTTCTCCGCGGCTCTTTGCATCGCCCTTTCCAGCGCGTCTAATCGAGCGTCAATTTTCTTGCTAAACTCCGCGCCATCTTCTTTCAAAGCTCTTTGAATGGCAAACTCGAGCGCGACCATGTTCTTCTTTTGCAACTGCGAGGATAAGTTCATCACGGTCGCATTGGTCGTCTTATTCCTCGTCACCACCATCAACTCTTCTTTTAACTGCATCAATCGCATCCGCGTCTTCTCCTTCACTTTCGTTTCCCTCTTTTTCTTCAACGAAAACGCCAGTATCGGTAACACGATGACGAGCGAACACAAGTACAGTTCGCCGAGCGCGACGGCGGCGATGCCGCCGCCGATGGTGCCAAACGTCGCCACTATTTCCATAATTTCCAGCCACATTTCCTCGTGTACAGACTCGTCTTCTCTCGTGAGTTGGTAGATGTCGTCGTCCGCGTCTTCTTCCTCCAAAGAAGAGGAAGGGAGTAAAATGTTCCTCTTTCGCTTCTCGCTCGCATTCAACCAGTCGTCGGAGTTTTTCGTTGTCGTTTTGGTAGTTGAGTAAAAATTTAAACTTTCCCCGTCCAAGTAATCATCCGACGGCGTTATCGACGCCGCTTTCGCGGGGGGGCTCATCAAAACTCTCCTTCTTGAAGAAGGCAGTTTCCTACTCGGGAGGATGATACTCTTGCCAACAGACGACGACGCATCGTCAGCCGTTGTCCTCGCAACAAAGCGACTGTCACTCGAGACTAATGTTGCCGTTACGACCAACGAATTGTCGTTAAAACCAAAACGCGTTTTTTGTTGTTGTTGTCTCCCTCTCTTCCTTCTCCTCCCCCTCCGCAAAAATGAAGACGACGACAAGGAGGAGGGCGTCGTCTGAATCGTCGTCGTCATCATCGCGTCGGGTGTCGTTCTCGAAAGTGTGTGAGCGCGCGCAGTGTTTTTTGTCGCGTTTTCCCTTTAGGAGCTTTTTTTAAATTAAATTTAGGGTTTTAAGAAAAACCGATTGACGACACAGACACAAAGAAGACAACAAAGAAGCTTCAAAGAAGAAGAAGAAGAAGACAAATGAGCAGCAAAAACGATGACGATGGTGATGGTGATAAAGATGATGATTCGGAGGATGAAGACTTTGAATTCGAGGACATCAAAGCGCACGAGAAGGCGTTAGAGGAAGACGGCAATGATGATGATGATGATGATGGGGGAATGTTTGATGAAGATGGAAATAATGGAGGAGAGGAGAAAGAAGGAGAGGAGAACGGAGAAGGCGCTTTGGGAGGCGCGGGTGGTCATGGTCATCCGAGCGCGATGGATGACGATGATTTACTGCGACAACAAATGGCCTCCATGCGAGGGATACTGTCCAAATCGAAACGATTGAACGTGCATTCGTTGGGGAATTACACGTTTGGCGTAAAAGTGGTGAAGAAGAAAGAAGGCGGAGAAGGAGGAGAGGAGGAAAAAAGTAACGCGAAAGATGCGAGATTAAGAAGGATTCGAGAGCAGTACGGAAAAAGCGGAGGGATTGCGAGACGGTCTGTGGCTGGCGTGTGCGTGGTGAATCAGCACGGGTGTCCGCACGTCTTGTTGTTGCAAGAATCGACGTTGCCTCCGGGCGCGCAGCAGCGAACCGCGGACGGAAAGCCGGCGTCGCAGTGGGACAGACCTGGGCAGCACTTTTCCGCGAATACGAGCACGTTTCGGTTACCTGGTGGGAGGTTAAGAGCCGGGGAAGGGACCACGGAAGGGTTGAAGAGGAAGTTAGCGAACAAATTAGCCGCGCCGAACGAATCGAACGAGGCGAATTTGAGAGCCTCGTTTGACATTTTAGATCAGTTGTCCACGTGGTACAGGATAGGATTCGAGCCGCAAATGTACCCGTATTTGCCACCGCACGTTACGAAACCGAAAGAAACGTTGGAGGTGTTTTTAGTGGAGTTGCCGGAGAAGTGTTACTTTGCGGTGCCAAAGACGAGCAAGTTGGTGGCAGTACCAATTTTCGAGTTGTACGACAACGCCGAGAAGTTTGGAGCCGTGGCGAGTAGCATTCCGCATTTACTATCAAGGATTGATATTAACTTAGAGACGACGATTGGTTGAAAATGAATGCATGTTATATGAGATCATAGTATCAATTAATATACACTCCTAAATCACCCACGCGCACCCACGCGTATGCAAGAAAATTCATCTCCCCATTCAAAAATCACTCCTCTACGATCAGTCTCGCGCACAATCGCCACCTCGAATTTGTCTTGTGCACTGGTCCTATACCTCTCTCAAACACCCAATGATCTACAACCTTCAAATTTGCCCCAACCTCCTCGGAATCCCCGGCGACTAACCGGTCGTTGTCGTCGTACGCGCCAAACTCTTGCCTGCTCTCGAACCTCACCGTAAACTGCGCGAACGCGTTGGTCAAGTCCTGACTGGTCGCCATCATCCGTCCTTGCACCACGGAAACGTTCTCCACCCCTTTCTCGCTCAAATTCCACCGAATCCTCGACCATCCGTTCTTCGTCCTTCTTTTCTGCTCTTGCTTCAACTCTTGCATCACTTTATCGCTCACGTCTCGGCGACAACTGGACAAATTGTTATTCGCAATCGCTCTCGATATCTCCTCGTACAATATCGACATCTCTCTCTTAAACATGTTTAAATCGAACCCTTTAATTGCCGATGTCACTTTCGACGTGCAATATATGTCCTTCGCTTTGTTCAAGCCGATATCGTATAAATATCGAGGTATTTTCGTCATCGAGCTCGGCATTTTCCTCCTCCCTCGATACGGTTCCGCGAGTGCGTTCGAGCTCGATTGAAACGGGTTAAAGTTGATATTATTCGACGTCGCTTTCGCCGCCATCGCGGCCGGAGGAGTGAACCCTTTCGGCGCGGATTGGCCCCGACCTTTCGTCGCGTACGACGCGTTCGTATTAGTATTATTATTAGGTGTTCTCCAATCCCCATTTCTCTTCTGAAGAAAAGATATCGCGCGCCTCTCTCCAAAACCATTTCTGCCCGAGAAGAAAGTAGCGCTTTCACGAGCTACTAAAGTATTATTACTATTATCACTACTGCTAATGCTGCTACGACGAGAGGTTTTCTCCAACAACAACAGAGCTCTTCTCATCGTTTTATTGTTTGTTTTTTGTGTGGAAAAGAGTGGTTTTTACAAAAAATACGAGTCAAAACACTTTAATAAACATGTGTAAATACCAAACGTAATAAAACGCAATTATATCATATATATACATACATCTAACTCGATCAGACGCATCGAGGAATAATTGTGTAGTGTATTTCAGGATAGCCACACGAGCTGCTCGCGTTCGTTCGAAGCGCTTCTCATCAACACAAGCAGAGAAAAGAGGTAAAAAAAATTTGTGCAGTTTTTTTAAAAGCAAAAAATACGAGTCACTACCACATAATAAACCTTTGTTGGGGGAGTACATAAGATGTCCGAGAAAGAAGAAGAAGGCGTAAAGCCGATAAGAAGAAGACGCGCAACAAATGACGATAAAGAAGGAGCAGAAGACAAAGAAGAAGGGAAGGAGGAAACTTTGCCGTCGTCAGAAGAAGAGGACCACAAAGAAGACATGAAAGAGGAAACTTTTTTTGCTGAAGATATTAAAGAGGAAGAGGAGGAGGAAGAGTCGTCTTGGGACGTGATGGAAAAATCGGAAGCGAGCGGCGAGGACGAGAACGAGAGGACGATGCGGGAGGAGAAGAGCGAGAGCGAAGAGGAGACTATGAGGAAGAAAGGAGGATTACTGTCGCTCTCGCCGCCGGCGTCGCCGGAGATTGGGGGTACCGTTGCGACGACGACGGCAAAAAACGAAGGAGAAGAAAACGTCGTCTCGGAGAAAACAACGACGACGAGGAAAGGAAGGAGAAGAACGGAGGATCAGAGTGGTGGTTCGGAAATAGAAGAGTTTTCGGACTTAGGCGAAGATTCGAAGAGTTCTTCTTCTGACGAGAGAGACGAAAGGGAAGGTAAGAAGAAAGAGAGGAAGAAATCATTCCTGGAAGCTTTGAGAACAGAAGTGCGCGCGTTCTTGCGCAACGCACAAAAAGCGGCGTTAGACCTTCGCCACACGGCGCCGGCCGCGTGGCGAAGGTTCACGCGAGACGCGAGAAGACGCTTTCGAGACTTATGGAGGAGGGCAAAAGCGTTTAAAAATGGTTTATCCGAGGAAGATAAGAACCTTTTGAAAGCAGCTGGAGTTCTCGTCGGAGCGATTGTTGCCGTGAACGTTACGAACGCCATCGTCGGTGGTCGATCGAGCGCGCCTTTCGCGTGAGAAAGAAATCAAGCGCGCGCGCGCGCGTCTTGGATGCGCTCGATCACTCGCCCAGGCAGGTAAGTAAAAAGAGCTTACGGACGCACAAAAAACTTCGTTTATATACGCACTAAAGACGAGAGAGAGAGAGAGAGTGAGAGAGAGAAACATTGAAATATCTAAAAACATCTAACACACAATCCCCTAACACTCTACTCTTTCTTTCTAAATCTATCAACGCGCGTTGCCGTCGTCGTCGTCGCTACTCCTCGTCTCCGCCCGGTTCGTTGTCAACAAAGGCACCGACACCTTCTCCCCCTCTTCTTCCCTTTCCTCTCCCTCTCTTCTCTTCCTCGCAAAATCGTCCGCGTTCCCTAAATGAAACACGTTCGCCAATCGCTCTTTCCTCTCTCGGATGGATTTGGAATCAAACGCGACGACGTTTCTCCACGTCCCGCTGAAAAGTTCTTGCGATGTTTCAAACGCGAAATCTTCGAGAGTATTCCTCTTATTCTCGCTTTTGTTGGAGAAGAAGACGAGAGAGACGAAGAGGAAAGAGAGGAGGAGGAGGAAGGAGAGAGGAGGACGACGACGAGGCATGTTATTTTTCCCTTTAAACTTCAAACTCCAATCTACACATTAATCACCGTAAGTGTTTTCACTCGTGTACAAAGTCCGGATAATTGTGTACTCACGCACACTCAGTTCTCCTGTACCCGGTGAGAAGCATTTGTTCGTGGTCTTAACTACTCCTTGATGGAAGCTCCCCGAGCGCTCAATACTTTCTTTTGTTGTGTGTTTTTTATGATGGAAATTTTTTGCTTCTGTGAACTACTTTTTCTCTCGTCGGCGAAAAGTCTAAATTCTTCTTTTTTTACACCTCTCTCTACTCTCTCTCTGCTCTCTCTGCCGTTTTAAAACCGCCGCCCTTGTTAGGCGATGATGACCGACAAATACCATGAAATCTGACAGAACTGCGTGATTATACAACGTGTTCCTGAGCCTATCTCTCTCTCTCGAGTGGCGGCAGAAAAGGAGCAGCAACGACTTGTTTTTTTCCACGTTTCGCGTATTTTGTAGATACAAAATTTTCGTCCGTCGTTTTTGCGCGCTCTTCTCTTTCTTCTTCTTTTTCTCTCTCTCTCTCTCTCTCTCTCTCTCTCTCTCTCTCTCTCTCTCTCTCTCTCTCTCTCTCTCTCGTATGGACGAAGAAGAGACAACGCGCGGCGATGATGACAAACAAAACAGATAGTCGATATGAAGTACTCGTGGAGTCCTTTGATTACACAATTGTACGATTGATTTTGAGCCGATGATGAGAGCATACTTTCGTCCATACGAGAGAGAGGGGAGGGAAGAGAGTTTTTATTTTTGTATCTAACGCCCCCTTTTGTGGGTGAAAAGTGAAAACAAACAACAACAAGAGAACAAGACGACAAGAGAGAGTGAACACACAGAGAGAGAGAGAGAGAGAGTCACGAATGAGAGTTCTCGTTTCTTCTTGGCGATGATGACAATCGGACAAATGATATGAATTCATGGCGCGCGGAGTGCGCGCGCGTGAACTTTGATTACCACTGATCCGGTGTTATCATCCGTCTGAGCCAAAAAGAAAAAAACGCTCAGATCTTTCTCTCTCTCTCTCCTGTGTTTTCTTTTTTCTTCCTCTCTCGCGAATACTAACACACTTGAAGAAAAGGAAAATGCTCGTAAAAGCGATCGATTACTTTGAATCGCAGTTCGTTCCCGCGAGCGATGCGATGGAACGCGACTGTTCGTTCGCCGAAACCGAGGACTGCTCCGAAAAGCGGAGACGTTTGAAGACGCTCGCGTACGCGCCGTTAGTTTCTTCGGCGTATTTTATCGCGGTTATGATTTCGAGACGAAAAGTAGAGTTTATAGGCAACGCGGTTTTATGCGTGTTACACGCGATACTTTTGAGACAAACGGCAGACCAGGTGCGCGAACAGACGGTATCGTCTGTGAATCACGCGGAACAGGTGTGTAATTTGTTTGCTCTTTTGTTTTGGTCGAAAGCGTACGCGAGTTTATATTCCATGGGAGGAGAAGCGTTTCAAAAATCGAGAGTAGAAGCGATCGCGGATAGTTGCATGCTCGTTTTCCAAGCGTACATCCTCTACGTTTCCTCGCTCGCCTTTCGTAGGCTGAGTTTTATATATGCGTTGCATCTCGTTCAAAAAATTGATGGGGAGAACAAGAATATTGGTACGAGCGCGGTGTCGTTTGAAGTCGACAAGCACGGAAACTGGTCGCGATTGGACGCGGTCAACGCCGCGGTCGATATCGTCGAAGAACTTAAAGAAGAAGAAAGAACGTAACGACACCGTATTATTATTATTCAAGTTTTACAATGCACACGCCGCTGCCGCAAATAATAATAATGTCAATATTAAAACATCTTAAATTCACTTTCGTGAAAAATACTAACGAAGCTCTCAATCCTGTTTGTCTTCTTCCTTTGAAGATACGTCGCACATCTCCGGATTGCTTTTCGATTGATCGACGTCAAACAACCCGCCCTCACACACGGCTTTCCTCGAATCGTCCCCTAAACTCCACACCTCGTAATCCGCTTTCAACTGTTTCAAAAATCTCGGCACAACTTGACCAACCACTTGATTCACGACAAACCAACCGGTCCTCTCCGTGCTCTTCACCGTAAACGGAAACCACCTCGGCACGATCAAATACACGCTCACCGTCGTATCCGATTGAATCGTTTTTTGGTTCGGAAACTCCTCCGTCGCGGAATCAAACCACGACACGTCGTTCACCGAACACAACTGAAACTGTTCGTTCGCATCTTCCACAATCTTACTCCCCGAAATCGTCGCCTCTTCGACTGAAATCATCGGCCCCGCGCCGTTCGGCCTCACGTCCACCTTCGCCGTGACCGTCGGCGTAATCTTAAACCCAAGAAATGAGAGCGTCCCTAGCGTGCACTCGAACGTGCAGTCGTCTATTCGTTTCACCGTTTCTCCGTCTAACGTAGAGTACGACGTCGCCGGTAAGCTCATGTATTCTCGTAACCCTCTCGAAGGATCCGACACCTCGAGCACGTGCACCGTGCCGGATTTTTTCGCCGAAAACGAAGCGTGCCTGCCTTTTCTCATCTTGAACGTTTTCACCGCTATTGATTCTTCTTCTTCTCTCAAAGTTACGCTCGTCGTCATCTTCGTAAAAGAGGAGGACGTGGTCGACGTCTCGCCGCTGCTTTTCCGCTCCATCGTCGCCACGGCGTCGTCGTCGTCATTTCTTTCGAAAGATGACGAAGACGACACCGTCGAGAAAAATCGAATCGATTTTCTTTTCGTCGAAGTCCTCCGTCGAACGCGGAAAGAACACGACGCGTAGGAAGTGGTGGTGGTGCACGACGTCGCCCCCATTTTATGTGTGTGTGTATTCTTCTCTCTCTCTGAGGGCAAAACAAACAGAGCGCAGAAAAGGAGGAGTTTCTTTTCCCCGTTTAAGGAAAGAACAACTCTTCTTTATGTTGTTGTTCCGTGTGCTTTCTGACCAATAACACTACTCCTCTGGCGTAAAGATCTCTCTAAATACATATCCAGTCATAAGACGACTGAAATATCTTCTCGTTTTGAGATTATTTTTCGTATTGCGGAGAGTGTTCGCCTCTTTGAAAAGTTTCAGATAAAACTCTCCCCAGAGTCTCCAAGACGAGCGCACGAACACACACTATAACACATAGATAAAGAACAAATGCCCGGCGCGCGGTCTGCAATCGCCATGGGCGGCGCGGACGTGATGACGTTCGTGCGAAGTTTACGACCCGGGTTCCCGAAAGGTTTAAAGGTGCGTTTCTTTTTTTCTCTGCTTCATCATCATCTCATCCTCGGGAGAGGGGACTGCTCCCCCCGCGTTTTAAAAATCAATCTCTCACCATGAAATATCCGTTCTCTCAAACAGGTTGTCCTCGTCACGGAAGACGAAACGACGTTTTCGGAGAGTAAAGAAGTGTTAGAATCGTTGTGTTACGAAGGTGAGTGCATCGTCTCGTCGCGTGTGGTCGTTACGCGCGCGTTTAAGAAGCGGATTTTTAGATTAAATTTCGGTTACAACGCGCTCGTGCTTTTTGGATTTTTCCGCTGCATCATCGGTTCATCATCGCGTCGCTTTCCCGCGATAAGGAGCAGCATAAACGCGCTCGAAACGGCCAGAAAGGTTCCCCAGAAGCAAGGATAAGATGTGAACTTTTCCAAGGCGATGAGAACAGTGCACATTCATAAATACGCAGCAGAAAGGTGGTCGGAGTGTGCGCGCAGATCAGATCTTGATCATCGCTTTGGATATGGACGAGAAGATATTCTCAGTGGGTGACGAGGACGATCTCTCCCTGTAACTCTCTCTCTCTGCGCGTAGTATGCGCTATAATAAATTGACACACTTTTTTCTTCTCCTTTTCTAAAAAACTTCTCACTACTCACGCTCGTTAAACACGCAGTCACGCGATCGGAATCGCTGGAAAAGTGCGCGGAAGATGCGTCGAAGGAAACCTTTGACGTGGCTTTACTGGACGGGCGGATGATGCGGCTGGCGCTGAGGGAAGAGACGGATGCGCGGGAGAAAAAGAAGGACGAAAAGAGCTTTGAGGTTTTGAACAACGGTAACGGAGAAGCGAAGAACAGGAATGGCGACGACGACGACGATTCAGACGACGCGAGTAATAAGAGTCCACCGCAGTCCGATAACAGCGGCGGCGGGAGCACGACGAACATCGAGAAGAAGAAAGCGAAGATTAAGACGACTTTGAGGAAATTGTGCGCGAAAGTTCCCGTGGTGTTGATGCAAAGAGACGAAGACGCAGATAAGGCGGAAAAAGAAGCAAAAGCATTAGTTGCAAAGGCAGAAGGAAACGCCATGGATCGTTTAGAAGCGATTCATTTGACGTCGTCGTCCTCGCCGGCAGCGGATAACAGTAATAAAATCGACGCCGACGTGACTACCGCCACCGCCACCACCACCGCCGCCGCCGCCGCCGCCGCCATCACCAACGACGAAAACGAAAACAGTAGCAACAATACTAACAATAGCGATGAAGAAGACGCCGCGACGAAGCAACAGGAAGAGGACGTTGTCATTCGCGCCATCCGAGAGGGCGTGTGCGACGTGATTCGCATTCCTTTAGCTCGACAAAACTCGGCAAATTTGTGGCAGCACTGCGTTCGAAACATGTTGAGAGATTCCGGAAACGTGAAAATGGCGGAAGTTTTGAGGCGGTCGGGAGTTATGCCCTGCAATAAGAGGATTTTAGGACCAACGGCAATGAGGGCAGAACAGAACAGACACAACGGTTCTGATGACTCGAGCGAAGATACCATGATGCCGCTGAAGGCATCGGGGAGCGAAGAGGCTATCAATAAGACCGATGGTAGCGGTAACAATGACATTAACAACAACAGCTACGAATTTAGCGGAGCAGTTGTTAAAGTGCCGTCAAAGACGAAAGGTAAACGATCGCAACGAAAGTTTGGGAACAGAGCGTGGAGCGCGGCGGCCTCGAACGCCCAACTTAGCTCGTCTTTCGATCAACTCCATCGACTTAATCAGTTAGTTCCTTTGCACCCGCAACAGCAACAATCGATGCATCAGCAGCATCAGCAGCATCAGCAACATCACCAGCAACAACAATCGATGCAACAACAGTACCAGCAGCAGCCGCAGCAACATGTTCAGTACCAACAGTCACAGTTCCAGCCGCAGCAGCCGCAGCAGCAGCACGTTCAGTATCAGCAGCCGCAACAGCAGCCGCTGCAATCGCAAGAACAGCCGCAACAGCAGCCGCAGCAACCGCACAATCCAATGGCTCGCATGCCTTCGTTACAACAACACGTGGGTATCTTGCCGAAAGCGCAACGCGCGAAAATATCGAAGTCAAAGGTGCAGCAGCGACGTCTGGCGATCAAACCGGCGCACATCCTCCCCGCACCGGGCCCGGGTGACCACCATTATCATCATCAACAACAGTATTATTATCATCATCAACAACAACATCAACAACAACCACAGCACGGATCCTATATTGATCAAACCGGACGCGTCGTTTATTACCAACATCCGCCTCAGCAACAGCAACATCACGTTCAGTATCAGCAGCAACAGCAATACCACCACGTGCCTCCTCACATGCAACACTATCAGCAATATCCTCAACATAATCAGCAGCAAGGTCATCTCCATCGCGTTGAGTCGATGCCGCAGTTTCCGACGACGACTGGATTGAACGGGTCTCCGGTGCACAGAGCGCATCCGTATCATCCACATCATCAACAGCATCATCACGGTTCGCATTTGCACTATCAAAATCCCAACGGAAGTGGCAGCTCGCCCGCGTTGTACCAGCAAGGTGGACAACAAAACTTTGCCGCCGGAGGCGGCCCGGCGCCACAGTTGCCGCTCGGTTTGAAACTCACGAAATCAAATTCGCTCAAGGATTTACTCCGCGCTCACGAGGTTGAGAAGATAAACAGAGCAATCGCGGCTGATTCGGCGAATGCGAACGGTGGATCCAGTAACGGCTCTCCGACGACGGTTGCAAACGAACATCCTCTCCTCAATGCGAACGCTTTCGGCGACGACGACGAGGAAATTTTGTCTCTCACCAATATGCCGGATAACGTGGATTTGAATGATTTGAGCGTCGAGCTCGATGACTCCTATCTCGTATTTTGAGCGAGTAAACTACTACACTAGGAAACTAGGAAACTAAGATCTATATGTAATGTAAAACATGTATGTAAACTCCATTTATATTTATTAAAACCATGGCAAGAATAAGTTTATTACTTCTTCTCGGCGCCATGCGGCGCCATGCGCTTCGCCTCTTTCGAAGGCGACGACGTCTTCTCCTCCTCCTCGCTCTTGTCCACATAAAACCTCAAACGCGCTTTACGATCTCGACCTGTCTTTTCTGATTCCCAAGTCGCGTACATCACGAGCACGTCGTCATCGTTCGTTAAAGGGATAACGGAGCGATCGCCTTCGGAATACGCCACAGATTTCACGACGGCGTCTTCGGAGCTCCCAAGCGCTTTCGAGAGCAAACGGCGAAGCTCTTCGAGCGAGTCGGCTTTATCCAAGCGCGCGAGCGTTTCCTTATTTTCTTCCATAACAATCGTTGAGTTTATCTTACCGTCAATATTCAACGCGTGCGCGAGAGTTCGAAACGTTGTTTGCCCGGCGATGAACGTCGCGAAGAAGAGACCGATGCCTTTATCGAATTGGAGGGAACCGTCGAATAAGGCGGCGGAAAAATTGACGTACATGGGACCAGGGCACAACGCGGTGAGACCCCATCCCAACCCAAAGATCGAGGCACCGACTAAAATTCTCCATTCGAAAGGTTCGTTTGGTTTATTGGGCTGCGCGAGCTCGTCTCCAAAGAACGAGCGCTTCATTCGCAAGCCTTCGTCTTGGTACTTTTCCTCTAACACATTCCAGGCTTTCCAACCTTTTATGTATGCAAAAATCGGTATCGCGAAAGCCAACGCGACGAAAAGAAAGACGAGTATACTCGGATCGAACGTCTTTTTGTTCACGGAGAGAAACGCGGATACTTTCGCCGGATCGGCCATCCCGCCAACACAAAGCGCCAGTCCGAACAAAGATCCCGAAAGCGCTTTCGCGAGGGATTTCGTACACGCGCGAAGGCGTTTATTTTTCCCATACACACCAACAAGCATAACGATGGCATAAAACGCTAAACTAGAAAGCCAAATCAAGAGTAGTTTGGACGTGTGAAAAGCACTCTCGGCTTCTGCGGCTGCGATGGCAAAAAACCCGCACGCGAGGGCGCACAAAATGAAAGCTCCCCGCGATATGATATTAGATACGGGAGGTAGCCTTTCTTCTTCTTCTTTAACGTGAAACGTTTCGTCCAAAAGGCGTTGTTTTTTCTCTTCTGGCGTTTCTGTCTCTCTTATCGTCCGCACACGTTCAAAAGTTTCTTCCCATGGATCTGTACCATTGATATACTGGTAGTACGTGTACAAACCGGCGACGATCAATCCGACTGGAAACGCGATCAACACGAACTTCATCGCAGTTTTCGCCTTGACGAATACCGCGTCGCACACCGTCGCAACCCACGGTGCGATTACATCCGCGTTGTAAAACATCCTCTCGAAAAAAAGTTCCAAGTCCCACGTCCTTTTTCCAGGAATCATCAACACCACATCCACCGCACCCGCGGTATCGAAAACGCTCGCGGTGATCATGCCAACAATCACAAATATGCTCGCGGCCACTAAACTTCTCTTCGAGAGTCTCGCGACGCCGCTCAACGCGTGCCCAGAAGTGCATCCGCCGGCGCACGCCGATCCGACGCCAACGCACAGACCGGCAAAACCTAACCGCGCTGCATTTTGTACCGACTGAAAGCCGCCGTCGGGAAGTAAATAACTCACGTCCAACGCATAATTCAAGAGCACGTGCGTCCCCACCAACAACCCCAGCAAAAATGCCGGTTTTTGAGGACTTCCGTGCAAACCAGACACTCCAATCGCCTCGCCCGTTGTCAAATACTTCGTCACCAAACTCGTGGCCAAGAACACCCCTCCAACGACACTCATCCCGGGCGTGTACTCGGACGAATAATGCATTGGGGGAGGAAAATGTCGCATCGTCGTCGATGCACCAACGACTTTGCCGCCGCTTCCATCGCTCGTTGTTGATGATCTGAGTTTCTCGATGCCTATGCCCGTGGCCACGTCGAGCTCGGCTGTTTTCTTCAAGGACAAAAAAACAGACGATTTTCTCCTCGATGCTCTTCTTTTCGCCGTTCCCGTCCTCCTCCTCAAAGTCGTCCTCGCGCACGTCCCCGCCGTTATCCCCGTCCATGTCGTAAACATCATCATTTAATGTTTTTGTTTTGTTAAACAGAGATAGATATGTTTTTTTTTCTGGCGCTTCCCGAGTATTTTTTACTCTTTTCAAAAATCCTCACAAACACGAGTTTTTAGATACAAAAAAAAAGAGTAAAGTATCCATGATTATCCTCCTTTTCCTCGCGCTTCTCGGGCTCTTCTCCTCGTGCGAAGCGAAACTGTACGGCTCGTACTCTCAAACGGGCGCGCGGAGACCTTCTGGTGTACGTTTTTCCTCGAGATTGGCGTATAACGCGTACGGGAGAAAACTTCTCCAAGAAGGAGAGAGAGATATCCGAGAGACGCAGAACTTGGTCGAACAAACGGATGCTCCCTCTTGTCCGGAGAACAACACCATGTACGAAATCCTCGCTCAGACGCCAGAGTTATCGAGGTTTTTTAACGTCAGTTTGCGATATCCGAAAGTGACGGACGCGTTGAAATCGTATTCAAGATCGGACACGTTATTCGCGCCGTCCGATGAGGCTATTCAAGATCTCGTGGACTGGTCCGGGTACGATCGGTTCGAAGACTTCGTCTCGGAGCTTTGGGGCGAAGACGAGTACGAGGCGCGATTGATCGCGCACCACGCGGTTCCTGAGTCGAACTTGACGGAAGCAGAGTTGCGAGCGTTGGAAGGTCCGTATCGATATTTGAGAGACGCTCTCGGTGAAGTCATGCCGTTGAAGATTGAGGCGAACCCGGAAAACGTCACCGTCCGAGCGCTCGGTTCGGAAGGTACCATCATCAAACCGGACTTGATTGCCTGTAACGGCATAATTCACGTTATCGACACGGTACTCTTACCCTTCGACGGCGACGGCGTCTTAGACGACGCGCAAAAAGACGCGTTGCGAGACGCGATCAGAGCGTTGTTCGAGTTGAACGGACCGGGAACGATCGCCGACGACGTCGTCAGAAAAAATCTCGCATCAATTCTCTTGGGATACGACCCAATTGAGAATTTGGACGTCGCCTTGGGCCTCGCGCCGGCGCCTTCGCCGTCCACTGATCCCGACGAAAAAGAAGAGGGAGAAGAAGAACAAACTTTGAACAGAAAATAAACGCGTCGACGACGACAACAACAACAACACCTCGTACGCGCTGGGCAGAGAAAGAGGGTTCGGCGATGATGTAAACAAAAACCAATCTTTCCCGAAGCTGTTATGAAGAGTCGGTGATTACAAAAGAAAACCTGAGCCGAATTCTCCTCTCTCTCGCGCGTTTACTACTCGTTGTAGTGATAACGGCACACACACACACAATACAACAGAAGTACAAGTCGCTCGGCTCTTGAAAAGATGTAAAAATTTCTTTCACATTCAAATCAAAAATTAAAAACCTCAATCGAGGGTTATTTCATATCATCCTCCATCCTCCATTCACCATCACCACCAGCAAAAGTATTTATTAACACACGCACTTTATCTAAATTTGCATGACGCTACTGAACGCTACGGTGGTCACTCTCATCAACAGAGCGGAAGGTCCCATCGCTTCATCGTCTTCATCTTCGTCTGCTTCTTGTTATCGTTCGAGTCGGAAGGCGACAATGTTGCGGAGAGCAATGAATACTAAGCGCGCGCAGCCGTTTTTGCGGCGAATCAATGTGGCGACGAAAAGCGCACAGGTTGCTCCTTCTACTCCATCTGCGGCGGCGGCGATGATGAAAGCGACCATGCGAACGCGAGGCATCATCATCGCCTCAACGCGCAATTATCGAAGGGTGGGGTTGACTACCGTCGCCGCCGCTGCTGCTGGGGTGTCGCCGGGGAAAAAACACGGCGATTTGCCTAAAAATTTCGAGCACACGGACGTGGAGGAACCTTTATATAAAAGATGGGAACAATCCGGCGCGTTTAAACCGAAACCGAACGACGAGAAGGAACCGTTTACGATTCCGATGCCACCACCGAACGTGACTGGAGCGTTACACATGGGTCACGCGATGTTTGTGACGATTCAAGACGTGATGAGTCGATCGATGCGGATGCGAGGACATCCGACGTTGTGGTTGCCGGGGACGGATCACGCGGGGATCGCGACGCAACTTGTCGTGGAGAGGCAATTGGAAAGCGAAGGTCTGTCGAGGATTGGTGTTGGGAGAGAAGAGTTCGAGAAGAGAACGTGGAAGTGGAAGAAAGAGTACGGGGATAGGATTCAAAATCAGATTAAACGTTTAGGCGCGAGTTGCGACTGGAGTCGCGAGCGATTCACCTTGGACGATAACTTAAGCGAAGGCGTTTTGGAGGCGTTCAGTCGATTACACGAACAAAAATTGATTTACAGAGGGTCGTATATGGTGAATTGGGCGCCAAAATTACAAACAGCGGTGTCGGATTTAGAGGTGGAGTATAGCGACGAACCCGGATTTTTGTTTCACTTCAAGTACCCGTTGGAAGGATACGAGGAGGATAACACGAAGTTTTTACCGGTTGCCACGACGAGACCGGAAACGATCGTCGGGGATACCGCCGTGGCCGTGCACCCAGAAGATCCGAGATATAAGGATTTCGTCGGCAAATTCTGCGTCGTTCCTGGAACGAACGGGAGGAAAATTCCAGTCATCGCTGATGACTACGTCGACATGGCATTCGGTACGGGCGCGTTGAAAATTACGCCGGCGCACGACCCGAACGATTACGACATGGGTAAAAAACGCGATTTGGAATTTATCAACATCATGAACAAAGACGGGACGATGAGTGCGAACGCGCAAGCGTACGCTGGTTTAGATCGCGCCGAGTGCCGCGTGAAAATATGGGAAGATTTGGAAAAAGATGGCTTGGCGATTAAGAAGGAAGATTACGAAACGAGAGTGCCGCGATCGCAAAGAGGCGGCGAGGTCATCGAACCCATGGTGTCCGAGCAGTGGTTTTGTAAGATGGAAACTATGTCCACGCCAGCGCTGAACGCCTTGAAAACAGGCGAGTTGACGATTGTCCCTAAACGTTTCGAGAAAGTTTACGAGACCTGGCTGAGCGATTGCAAGGATTGGTGCATCTCCAGACAATTGTGGTGGGGTCATCGCATCCCGGTGTGGTACGTTCACGATAGCATAGAAGATTTACAGAATGCAAAGAAAGGCGAAGGTAAAGGCGCGTCGAAGAAGTACGTCGTGGCGAAGAACGACAAAGATGCACGAGCCCAAGCCGAGGCGAAATACGGCGAGGAGATTATTTTGTACCGAGACGAAGACGTGTTGGACACGTGGTTTTCGAGCGGTTTGTGGCCGTTTTCAACCATGGGTTGGCCAGATGAAAACGCTCCGGATTTCAGGAAGTATTTTCCAGGGTCTGTGTTGGAAACTGGACACGATATTTTGTTCTTTTGGGTGGCGAGAATGATCATGATGTCCTACGGCATGACGGGTAAGTTGCCGTTTCACACGGTGTATTTACACGGTTTAGTTCGAGACGAACAAGGAAGAAAGATGTCGAAATCGTTAGGCAACGTCGTCGACCCGTTGGGAGTTATCGGTGACGTCGGATGCGACGCTTTGCGATTCACCTTGGCGACTGGTACCAGTCCCGGACAAGACTTGAACTTGAGTTTGGAACGATTGAAGAGCAACAGAAACTTCACGAACAAAGTTTGGAACGCCGGTAAATTCGTCTTGTTCGCCATGGAAGAATTGAGCGACGACGAGCGCATAGAGATTCAAAAAATGTCCGAAACGATTGCATCTTCGGATACTTCGTCCTTATCGCTTTCCGAGCGATGGATCATCTCCAAATTGCACCAAACCGTCGATCAAGTGACGAAATCTTTGGACAAGTACGATTTCGGCATCGCCGGTCGCAACGCCTACGGGTTCTTCTACGATGATTTCGCGGATTGGTTCATCGAGTCTATTAAAACTAAATTCAACAACAAAGACGATCCAGAAGGGAAGAAACGCGCGTTGGCGGTAACTTTATACGCGTGCGATAGCATTTTGAGACTGTTACACCCGTTTGTACCTTACGTCACGGAGGAGATTTGGCAGGCGTTGCCGCATTCGGGCGATTTGTTAATCTCGCAATCGTGGCCGGAAACCGACCAGAAGAAGGATGATGCCGCGGAACAATCGTACGAAACACTGAGAAGTGTCGTCACAAAAATTCGAAACGCGCGAGCGGAATACAACGTCGAACCGGCGAAGAAAATAGAAAATTGCACGATTGTCGTTAAAGATTCCTCGGCGTTGCTTTCCGATTTGCAAAGCGAAGTGGCCGTCTTGTGCTCGTTGGCGAGATTAGACCCGGCGTCGACCACGGTCGCGTCTTCAGCTCCTGCCGATTGCGAGCAAAACCCGTCCGATTACGTCAACGCCATCGTCGCCGATGGCGTGGAAGTATTCTTATCCTTAGCCGGCTTAGCGGATCCAGCGAAAGAGTCTAAACGGTTGAAGAAACAAGCCGAAAAGTTGGAAAAAGATTTGAACGGTTTGAACGGACGATTGAACTCGGAGGCTTTCTTGAGCAAAGCTCGACCGGATGTGGTGGAAAAGGCGCAAGCTGAGGCGAAAGAGTTGAGCGAACAGTTAGCCGCGGTTCAGGCTCGATTAAAAGTTATGACAGATCTATTAGCGACAACCGCATCCAAATAATACTAAAACAATACAAATTACACAAGAATACACAAAAGTTACGTTACGCTTCAGCTCCGCTCAAGCGACTATGTCTCGGACTGTTTCCCGCCCGAATCTCTTGCGCCTCCAACAACAGTAAAGACGAGAAACTTCTCGATCGATTTCGTCCTCCCGCCATCCCGACGTTCCCGGCGTCCTCGTCCATCTCTTTCGTGTGCACTACAATAACCGGCGAACTCGGTTGCCCGCCAGCATTCGCCGACGGCGACCCGCACAACCCCATCGGCCCAACTTCTAAATTCTCAAACGACCGCGAAATAGGAATCGCGTTCGACTCCGCGTACACGTGAACTTGGGGTATCGTTCGAGCGCCTACCGAAGTGCTCTCCCCCCCACCCCCACCCCCACCACCAGCGCTATTCTGTCGTCTTAATAAATAGCTATTATGATCTCTGTCGTTGCTACTCCCACTCATCATCATTTTACTCGTCGGCGATCCCATCGCTTCGATATCGTTCACGTCCGCGAACTTTTCGATGTAGTTATAACTCCCGTGTTGCCTCCCTATGCTTTTCCCGTGTAATTCCTCGTCGTCGAAATATTCCCGTCCGTGTCTGCCTCGCGAAGAGTCGCCGTAATTGTTCGTTCGCTTGTGAATGGCGATGCCTATTCGCTTTTGCGCGTCGTCTGAATCATCAACAGGAGTCGTAGTACTATCGTTCCCAAACCCACCCGTCGTGGTACAAATGGGAGCCAAAGAGGAAGCATCAGAGTTTATCAAAGACTGGGTGAGCGCGGACGACAGAGCGCCTTTTTTCTTCCCCGTCGTCTGAATCGTCGTCTGTTCTTTCGTTTCTTGCATCGTATCTGCTCGTGCGTCGTCGAGGGTTTAAACCGCCGCAAAAAGAATGAAGCGTTTGAATTGGTTTGAAAAACGTCTTTTTTTTTCCCTGACGTGTCAAAACCAGAGTGAAGTGTTTAAAGTAACATTTTTGCGCTAAAAATACAATCATCCGATGAGCTCTATATCTATTTCTCTCTAATCTAAACTAAACGAATCCAACTCTTTTCTTGCGCTTTGTTTTTAAGCTTAACAAGCAAGACTTTAAGTGTTCCGATTTTCCTCTTTTGGCCAACGAGGCGAGGAGCGCGATCGCGTCGACCCAGACGTCTCGCTCGGATTCGGTTTCGCAGGCGAAGCGGTAGTGACGGACGACCGCGGGTGGAGAATCTTTATCATCATTTTCTTTTTCTGAATCTTTTAAATCATCTCGGATGTAGAGGAGGAAAGCGAAACAGTTTGGCGGACGCGAGATGTCCGAAATCGGTTCGCACGACTCCACGGAGAGCATGGGGAGATTGACGTTGAAATGAGTATCCGTAGCCGCGTCGTCACCCCACGCGTCGTTTCGTGAAGGCACGTAATCTCCGGATTCACTCTTGATGCGAAATGTTTGCGCCGAGTCGACGGTTTTGAAAGCAGATGCGCAGACGGCGAAGCGGCGTCGGGCCCAATCGAAATCGGTTATCGTCGTTCGTCTTTTGTTCTTCGCGTCTTCTCGCTTTCCTCCTACGCCGCCGGCGAACCAAACGTTTCCAGCGAAGAGAGAATCGTCGCCGCATTGCGTGTCCGGCAACGCGGTTTCGACTAACTGTGCGCTTTGTGAGTAGACTACTTTCGCGTTTTCCGTTTCCGACGAAGACGGCAACGCAGAAGTCACCATCGCCAACGCTGAAAAAACGTACACCGCGGCGCGTTCCATCTGACCTCGAGCGAACTCCACCGTGCCTAAATTATACGCCGCTCGATGGAAATCAGGTGAAATGCGAATTGCCCTTCGAAATTTCAGAATCGCTTCGCTCAAGCATTTCGATTTACTCTCGGTAGACTCCTCCGTCTCCGAATCCGTCATCAACATCGCTCTCTGTCGCAACGCCAACCCGTGGTTATTCAACGCTCGCGATACGCTCATCGAGGTCACCATCTCGCCCGAAAATCCTTCTTTTCCTCTCAAATACGACCGCTCCATTCCAACCTCCACCGCTTTTTCGTACTTCTCGCACGCCTCTCGCCACAATACCCTCGCTTCCTCCGGTCTTTTACTTTCCAACACTCGCGCGCGGTCGCCGACCGCTATCGCCCAGTTGTAGTAAATGGTATACCTTTCCTTCCATTTGGACGCGAACTCGTACGCGACGCACGCTTTCGCGTGCAGCCCTTCCACCACATCTCCGTTCTCCTCTTCTTTTTGTTGTTCCGCTTGTTCTTGCAACGTCAGCGCGTATTCCGTTAAAAGGTCCACCAGATTCGTTTCCGAGACCGTTTCGTCTTGCAGTCGATGCATCAGTTTATCCAACTTCGTTTGCAACTTTCTCTCGCTGTTGTTTTTCGGCAGCGGCGAGGACGCGTGGACGCGCTGGGAGATATGCGCGAGCATTTTCTTCCTCTTTTGTTCGTTCGAAAGGTTTTGGTCTTCTTTATCCGGCATCGTGTTTCTGCGCTTGTAAGGAGAAAAGTGGAGCCAAATTGGAAGAATGTCTTCACTCTTTTAGATACAAATGCACGCGACTGCTCCCCACATCCTCTCGCAACAAAGCCGAATTTCGACGCAGAAAAGGAAGTTCGCGCTGCTTGTACTGCTCTTGTTTTCGTTGGTCATTGTTTTCGGTGGGTTCATCGTCTTTAATAGTAATACTACTACGAATACCATCAGCGATAAAAATGGATTATTCGTAACGGAATTGGAACAACAAGAGGACGAGAGAAGGACGACGACTTTGATAAAGAAGAAGAGGAAAGCGAAAGAACGGTATTACGACGCATACGTGGCGAAGGAGCACGTGCCAATGTCGAAGAAAGGAGGAGATTTTGATCCGAACGAGTATTTTATTCACTGTAATCGAAGCAAAACGGAGGAGGATGGAGCAGCAGCTTTAGGAGTGCAAAATTCGTCAGGATTTAGTAGGAGTAAAGATGCATCGTCTTCTTCGATGTTATATCAATACGACGCGAGGAAAGACGTGAAACACATAGTGAACGCGATCCACGAAGCGACTTTAAACAAAGACCCGTTTAAATCGGCATATTTCTGCGACATTTTACCGGAAGATTTATACGACGATATGATCGCGTATTTTCCTCCGGCGTACGCGTTGATGAAAGACCAGAGAGCGAACGCCGGTCAGGTTGGGAGGAAAGACGCGGATAAACGGTACAAGTGTTCCGCATTTGATATTTTGAAACTAAGAGACGAGAAGAAGTGGGGGAAAGTATTGAGAGCGAAGAAAGTCTGGGAGAGAGCGACGAAGGCGTTGTACTCGCCGAGCGTAAAGTTGGCGTTATTTATGAAGTTTAAGATTAGTAAGAAACCGGTGTCGAGAGATTTTCGCGTGCAAAGCGACGCCGGAGGATTTAGCATAGGAACGCATCCGGATAACAGGAAGAAAATTTTAACGTTTCAGTTGTATTTACCGCAAGATGCAAACGAGGAAAGTTCGGTGTATACGTATGGCACGTGTTTGCATACTCCGGAGCAACACAAACTGAGAGACAAAATTGACGGATCGGCGCCGTGCGAAAAGAAGATGGCGTTTGTCGCGAACACAGCGTACGCGTTTCCAGTGACGCGATCGTCGTTTCATTCCGTGGAAAAAGTTGTGGGGAAATCGAAAGGTGCCAGAAAAACAATCATGTTGAATTGGTACACGCACGTGATGGACGGCGCGCAGAGTATGGGCGGCGGTCTGCTCTCGTTACTCGCCGGTTGAAATTTAGTAGAGATAGATATACGCCTGTAATTATACGGTACCACTTTTTGTATGATGTGATGAAGATTAATATAATAAAAAGTATCAGTCGTTCGCTCTCGTCTAAAACCATCCGCCTCCTTTGGGTTTCGGTAACTCGTAAATAACTTCCCCGGCTCCGATTTTAAACAACTGCCTCGGCGTCGGCGGATCGATGCCCATGATATCCATCGTGTGCTTGATCCCGTTGTTGACGATGTACATGCTCGTCGGCGCAATAAATTCCAAGTGTGGGTGCCACACCTTCGATTTTGCGACTCTCGTGGAGTGAATTTGAATGCCAGTAATGACGGCGTAATCCGCTTTCTCCACGTCCACGGTTTTCTCGATTAAATCCGCCATGTCGCTTTGGATAACTCTATTCGCCAACTTTGTGACCTCGACGAGACCCAAACCTTTATCCGGAATATCCTCTTTATCTATAGCTTTCATCATTCTATTGGTTAAAATAGAAAACTCCGGATCTAACGGGTCGTGCCAACACGTCTCCTCGCTCTCTCTGTTCAACGTCCCTTCTTTATATTGCTTAAACATCGGTTGCATTTTGACCAAAGCCCCGCAGGCGCACGACTGCTGCGCCCGACCGCTTCGAATGACCGATCCAATCTTCCCTTCCGCATCGATCGCGATGTGAGGCAACGCAAACAGAACGTACCTCTCTCTCCCAGTGGCAAAATCAATCGGCGCGTGCGAAAAGCCCGCTCCCAACCCGGTCGTCCCGGCGGTAATCACCCCGCCCAAACCGTCCACGTCCAACGAGTACCCGAAAATGTCGTGAATAGCCGTCTTGAGCGGAAACGTGATTTCGTCTCGACACAACGACGTCAACGCGATGCTGTTATCCGCGGTAAACCCAAATCTTCGAAGCATAACTTCCGTGCGAAACAAGAAATCATCCATCCCGATCGCGTTCGGAAAATGTTTCGTGACCACGTCGATGCGTTCGTTTATGTACGCCTTGCGATTGTGTTGCAACTCTGGGTCGATGTCAAACCCGCCGTACTCGTAAAAGCGAGGCCCGTGCGGGGTGATTGGATCTTTAATCGCCGTGGATAACGTGTGCGGGTACGCGCCGTTATCTGAGCGCGGGACGATTGAAATCGACCCTCGTTTCCCCCCCAAACTAATGTTGTTGTTGTTTCTGTTGCTCTTGTCCGTCGTCGTCGTCGTCCAAGAAGGTTGTTGTTGTTGTTTCCCGTGATGATGGGGAAGCACATTTCGATTTGACGTCGAGCACGGCGTTTTGACAAAGTTCACCGCAAACGTGCGCATGATGATGATGATGATGTGATGATGATGATGATGATGATGCTACTCCCGCTGTTCTTTTAATATGCGCGTGTCCTCTCGTGATAAAGTGCTTTGGGGAAACTCTCAAGAGAAGTTGTGGGGAAATTCAAAGTAATAACCTCCCCAATAAAACCTCGATGAGGAGGAAAAGGAGACAAAAAGCGACAAAACTATTCGAAATGGATAAAATGCAGCTCTGTCGAAAATTTTCGCTCCACGTGGTCGAATTTGGTGGTTCCTGTTGGTTTCCAGTCTTCCAGTCAAAACATTTTTTTCACACAAAAACCCATTCACTCGATTTTTCATTGAATACGAGCAGCTTTTTGTTCTATTTACAAGGTTGTTGTTCTATGTATATGTGTGTGTGTATTATTAACGGTAGATGTGGCATCTGCCGGAACTGGTGCACCCGGCGACGATATTTGCGGTCGGGTGCACGGCCACTCGGGAAGGAATAGCCGTCATCAACTCTGGGCTGTGCAGACGCAGGCTGCGTTTCCCCGACTGCGCGTCGAAGATTTCAACTTCTCTCTTCATGCTTCCGACGGCGATGCCGTCGTCGCCGACCCATTTCGCGCGGAACGGGAGCACCCATCGACCGGTTTGCGTGTTGTGTCGAATGGATACTTCCGGTTTCGAGGACGAGACGGACGGGTTCCACACGCGGACGCAGTCGTCGTAGCACGTGGTTAACAGTCGCTTCCCGTCTGGATTCCAATACGCGCTTTGCGTGGATTTTTTGTGCAGTAATTGGTGCACGGGTTTTTGTTGTTTATTACTGCTCGAAATACCGCACACCTTTCTTAAATCCCAGACGCAGATTTCGCCGCCACCTTTGCGCATGGCCGAAGACGTCGCGATGGAGCATAAATCGTTCGTATTGAACGACACCGTATTGATTCGCTTCTCTCCGAGCGCGAATTGAGCTGCGAGTTTCTTTGTGCTCGCTCGTAAATCGATCAAGTTCAACATGCCGTCGTTATCGCCGCCGTAGATGACGTTGCCATCGACATTGGTTTCCATGGACGCGAATTCAATGTCGTGTTCGGCGCCGGAGAAGAGTTCCAAAAACTCCCCGCGTTCGCTGTCTAACATCCACACGTGTCCGTCGTACGCGCAACTCAACAAGTTGGATCCGATGATGCCGTTCCCGTTGCCAAATTTAACGTGCGAGACGTATTGCGAGTGCGGCTTGAAACAATAGACGCCGTGCGTGTCCTCGTCCTCGTCGTCCACTCTCCACAACGAAACGTTCCCATCTTTATCGCCAGAAGCTAAGATGATTTCCGACGTGGACGGGTGAAAATCCGCGTGCGTCACGGCTCTTTCCGTGCACTTGGCGACGTCGTCTTCTTTCAAATCCAAAGTTTTCGCGCTCAAGAGCGATTTCAAACTCGTCAAATTCGTTTTTGTTTTTGTCGTCTTAATTCCTCTCGTCGTTCGATGAAGATACTCGATAAACTTCGCGTCCGATTCGTCGTCTCCTTTCGTGCTCTCGCACTTTGAAATAAACTTCGAACTCAGTTCAACTTTCACCGTTTTCGTCTTTTCGTTCGCAGTCACGGTCAAAGAAAGAATCGCCTCGCCGACGCCTTTATTCTTCTCTTCTTCTCTCGTTTCCAAACCTCCGGACCCTTGCGTAATCATCCTCCCGTCCGCCAAAACAATCGACCCGTCTCTCCTCTCCTGATCGATCCCGCCGGCTAACTCAGCCACCCCTCCGGTTCGTCTCCCGCTCCTCCTCAGCACGACCGGCTCTTTCGCCTTCTTCTCTTTCTTCCTCAAGCCTCGTTGCGATGGTCCGGTCGTTCCTCTTTGTTGCCTCTCCGTCGTCGTCATCATCTCCGACGCCAACTGCCGAATGTTCAAAGCTTCCATCCGCGCTCGGTTCTTTTGCAATCTGATTTCTCGTTCTTTCTCGTACGCCGTTAAAAATAACTCTCGTCCACCTTCGTTCTTCTCGTTTAGTATTATTGATCCTTGGTCTTCTTCTGCTTTCTCGTTTTCGCTCGTCGTTTCCTCCTCCTTCGTCTTTCTCGCTTTTTTGTTCGTTTTGGTCTCCTTTTTCGAGTAATCATTCTCGAAATCGTCGTCGTCATCCTTTAAAACGTGCGCGGCGGATAATCGTCTGCCACCACCGGTCGTCGTCTCAATCGTCGACGTCGGCGAAGAATCGAGATAATTACGCTTTTTGTCGTTGTTCTTTCGACCACCACCACCGCCCCGCGATGATGATCTTTCCGGAATATTCGGCGTTTCGATGGAATCCAACGACGACGTCACTTTTTGTGCCACCGTGGATTTCTTCTTTCCAATTGCTTTTTTTAATACCTTTGTCGACGAAGCCGCTTTTAAAACGGGAGAAGGACGACGACGGGGAACAACCGCTGCTTTTGCCGCCGAGGATGATGCGACGACTCGCGAAGACCTCCTCCTCCCGTTCGTGGAAGCCGTCATTTTCTCTCTTTCTCTTTCAAGAATGTGGGCAACTCTGTAGTGCTTTTTTTGTGGCTGATTTTGAAAATTTTTTGCAAACAACAGTCTTTTGTTCTTTGCAACACGTGTGAGAAAAACAGACTTTGAGTATATGTGTATGTGTATGTAAACTTGGACTTTAAAAGAGTTAATGTTGAGTACGCATGTGGTACTTTAAACCACTAGCATCGCGATACCTCTTCTTGCACACATCGCACTTGTACGGTTTCTCGTTCGTGTGAATACGCATGTGAACTTTCAAATTCTCAGATTGACGAAAACGCTTCTCGCACACATCACATTCGTACGGTTTCTCGTTCGTGTGAATACGCATGTGGATTTTCAAACTACCAGATTGAGTAAAACACTTCTGACACACATCGCATTCCAACATCTCGTTCGTGTGAATACGCATGTGGCTTTTCAAAGCGCTAGAATGACGATATCTCTTTTCGCAAACATCACATTCGTACGGTTTCTCGTTCGTGTGAATGCGCTTGTGGATTTTCAAACTACCAGATCGAGTAAAACGCTTCTCGCAAACTTCACACTCGTACGGTTTCTCTTTCGTGTGCGTACGCATGTGTCTGGCCAAATCGGTCTGACTTCCAAACACCTTCTCGCAAACTTCACACTCGTGCCCTCTCTTTCTCTTCACTCCTTTAGCGTCTTTCCGCGTCTGCTTTTGCTCCACGACATCGTCGTCACACGGCACGCACATGAGAATCCTCCGCAATCGCTCCACGTCTTCGTCTGCTTCTTCTCCCTCTTCTTCTCCCTCTTCTTCTTCCTCTTCTTTTTGTATCTGATGATGATTTGCCTCGAGATCATCATCCTCGTCAGGAATCTTCAAACACAACACCGGTTCTTCTTCCTCCACTTCTTCTTCTTCTTCTGCTCTCGCATCCAAACTCGACACCTTCAAAACCGTCCTCGCGTTCACTACGCGCTGCGGATGTGGATTCTTTCTTCTCATGTTATTAGTATTAGTATTATTATTATTATTAGTAGTAGTGCATGTGGTGCATGTGGTGTTGGATCTGTCTTTTCACCAAAAATGAAGATTTTCGTCACAACGGCTGTTTTTTCTTCTTGGAAAAAACAATTTCATTTCACATCTCTCTTTTGTGACGACACGTTTGAGAGAAAGAAGAAGTGAAAGAAGAAGAGGAGGAGAAGTCTTTCGTGTCGCGAGACAAACGTCGTCATGTCTGGAGTGACGACGCGAGCGCAGAAAAGACGAATGGGCGAGAGAGAGTTGTGGGATTTGATTGTGAAGAACGACGATATTTGTTTTAAACACATTCTTCCGAGATTGAATCGAACGGATGTGAAATTCTTGTACGAAGTGAACAGTGAAACGAGAAAGTTGATTAAGAGATCATCTCGCGCGGATGATTTGAAAAAGGAGTTTAAAGTTGAAGAGATGTCGTCGATATCGACTTTGGAAGTAGCGTGGGAGCATTATCCGTGGGTCACGTATAATAACGTTGACGAAGAAGAGATGGACGAAACATATTTCTGCCCTAGAGTTGCTTTTACGAATAAACTCGAGTTGCTCAAGTGGGCGCGAGAGGAGAAACAGTGTGAGTGGGATTATAGGACGATTCAAGTGGCCGCATTACAAGGTAATCTGGAAATGGTAAAGTATTGCGTGGCAAATGAGTGTCCTATCGATACGTATGCGTGTGCAGATGCTGCCAAAAATGGTCATCTCGAGGTACTCAAATACTTACGCGAAGAAGCGAAAGCGCCTTGGAATTTTTATACTGCCGCTTGGGCGGCTGAAAATGGTCATCTCCACATACTCGAATATCTTGTTGAACGTAAGTATGATCAATATAACGAACTTGCGTGTGTATGGGCAGCAGAGTCCGGCCACTTAGACTGTTTGAAGTACTTGCGCGAAACCGCCAAAGCGCCTTGGGACTCTAAGGCCGTTCGAAGAGCTCACGAGTACAACCACCCCGAATGTTTACAATACCTCCTCGACAATAACTGCCCATTACCAGAAAATTGGCGATACGAACACGGAGTGTTACGCGTCGCAGAAGACTCAGAAGCAGAGGAAGAAAACTGAATACTCGCTCTGTTTGAATACTAATAAACTCGAGATACACACACACACGTTTACACACAGAGCACAAAATACCACATTACACCATTTCACACAAACACAACTGCCCTCCGCACTTTTCCTCCTCTTGTCGTCGTTTCTTCGATGACGACGAAAACGACCACCATGCAACGCGGGTGGTCTCGGGGGTCTTATTTTTTAACCACAACGACACCACGAAGTCATCGTCGTCATCATCACGAACACATTGGATTTCGTTTTCCCCATCACGTGCAACGAACACAATTGAACTCGTCAGCGTTAGCATCGAAGAAGAAGACTACCACGACGACCGCGACGACGTCCTCCTCAAAAAACAACGACGACGATGACAACAAAAGCGACGAACGACAAGAAAAGAAAAAACGAGAGAACATCGAAGCTGCACACCACGGCCACGTGTCCGTCCTTTTGAGCGAAGTGTTGGACGCGTTTAAACCGGTGAAGATTCAAACGCACATCGACGGGACCTTAGGCGCCGGCGGGCACGCGACGAAAGTTTTAGAGCAACACAAAGAGGAAGTGAAAACATTCGTGGGGTTTGACGTGGACGAGACGGCGATTGAAATCGCGAGACCGAGAGTAGAGAGGAGTTTAGGTGTAGACGATGATGAGAGCGGCGAGAAGAAGAGTAACGACGGCGGCGTCGCGTTGCACTTTGTGCGAAATAACTTTGACCAGATGCGCGCGGCGTTGCGAGATATCGGCGTGGACGGCGCGGATTCGATTTTGTTAGATTTAGGGGTCTCGTCTATGCATTTAGATCGAGCGGAGAGAGGATTTTCGTTTCAGAACGACGGGCCGTTAGATATGCGGATGAGCGGCGGTACCGCGAGCGCGAGCGCGTCGTCGTCGTCGTCGTCTTTGACCGCGTTCGACGTCGTCAACGGATGGTCCGAGGAAGATTTAGGTCGCATCTTTCGCGATTACGGCGGCGAAAGACATTGGAAACTTCTCGCGAAACGCGTCTGCGAACGACGAATGGAAAAACCAATCGAAACGACTTTAGAACTGGTCAAAGCTTTAGGCAACCCGCCGGGGAAGCGCGAAAAAATCCACCCGGCGACGCGCGCGTTCCAAGCAGTGCGAATAGCCACCAACGACGAACTCGGTGTCATCGAACGCGTGATACCGCAAGCCATCGAGGTCCTCAATCCGGGTGGTCGTTTAGCCATAATCACCTTTCACTCGTTAGAAGACGCCATAGTGAAAAAACAGTTCCGAAAATTCGCCGGCGTTCCGGAATCGCGAGAACCGACGGTTGGGAGAAGCGCGATGATGTTCCTCCCGCCGGAGGAGTTTGACGATGCTTCGTCGTTAAACGTATCGTCGTCCTCACCGCCGGCGAAAATAGTCAAAATGATCAACCGGAAACCAATCGGCGCTTCGGAGGAGGAAATTAAGGTCAACGCGAGGAGTCGGAGCGCGAAGTTACGCGTGGTTGAAAAATTATAAAGTAGCATAAATAGCCTTTGATGATACGATGAGTAACGATTTCTCGCGCAGATATATTGCATAAAAGTGCACATCAAAACGGCGACACGCATCAAAGGCGAGATGTGTTTCTCTCGGCTTCTCTCTCGAATTTTTCTCTCGAATCACCTAAGTGACAACAAAACGTCACACCAAAACTCTTTCTTTCACACATCCATAATGCTGCACGGCGCCCCGATGCGTCCCAGACGCGGCAGCAGTAGTGGTGGTAATGGTGGTGCGTGGCGTGACCCAATCACGGTCGCCTCCCGAGATTACGGCGTGAGATCATCGCGACATTATCGATCCTCTTCGCCATCGAAGAATAGATATAAAAAATGGATTTCCAAATTCGCTCACGTTTCCAATGTATTCACGAACGAGAAGAAGCGGCTTCCGAGATGGATCGCGATGATGATGATCACGACGATTATACTCTTAACTATCCGGCGCAGTTTAGTACCTTCTTCGATGATAAAAGAAGAGTCTTCCATCGTCGAGAAGGAGAGCATCATCAAAGGTGTCAAACTGTCTTTTTTCCAACAAGAAGGGTCAAGCAAACAAGAGAAAAAACGAGACCAAAATCTGTGCTTCTTTCTAGACGAGCGCGTAGCGAACACGAAACATCCACTCTCGCATAAAGTTGCCAGTTTACTGCGTTTGTTTATATCATCGAATAGGAAGGATGAAGAGTACGATAGTTGGCGAGTGACGGCGATCGTCTCGGTCGGTTCGGGACGCGAGAACAACTTTAATCCAGACGCGTTTCAAAGAGCGATGTTCGCGCCGAGTAACGCGGCGATGGGAAGTCGAGAACCGTTGAGGAGAGGGAAGGATGTTTTAGTCACGGAAGTGCTCAGGAGTAGTTCTATAGATGGTAGCGAAGAGGTGAAAAGGTCGCACGCGGCTTTTTTGCGTTTGAGCGATACGTTTCACGATCGAAAGTGCGACGTAGGGCATTTTTTTAATCCGACGTTGGCGCATTTTAGCGCGTTGGCGAGACGAGAGAGAGTGGCGTTGAAAGATGTACCGATTGTTGCGCACAGGATTATGGCGTCTCAAACGGATTTGGATGGCATGAATAAAGCCTTTAGTAGCAGCGATAGTAGCAGTAGCAGCAGCAGTAGTAGTAGTAGTAGTAGTAGTAGTAGTAGTAGTAGTAGTAGAAACATGTTAGAAAGCGAACACATGGACGCCGTCGTATCCGCGACCGCCGATGTGCTCATATTTGACGATGAAAATTTAGCAACATTTGAAGCGCGGAGAAGGAAAAACGGGTTAGGTGGTGACTTTGCGTTTCCAAAAGGGTTCTTAGCTCGAGGGATTGGTGGTAACGCGATAGACGGACTCCAATCGAAACAGTTCGAGACGGCGAGATCTTTGGTCCTGAAGTTGCCGAGCTCTCCGGAATCGAGGCTAACGAGATCGAAACTTGAAAAGATGGAAGGCGAGGATATCAATAATGATAACACCAACCCACTGACGAGAAAAAAAGTGAAGTCGTTCGCGTATTGGGGAGACTTCGACGAAGGCGAAGGTTTGACGTCTTTTTTGGACGTGCTCGATCGCGTGTTGGAGAAACGCAAAACGAGCGTCGTCGCGCCTGTCAGCGCGAATGCGGTGGAACCGCTCGAGGTTGAATTTCGAGGCGAAAACTCCGAGTACGATTTGGACGATATCACCGTGCACGGTCACGTGGGCGATAAAAAGAAAGGTACCGAACGCATCGCGTCTTTTCTGGCTGGATTTGGAAGCGAGGGAATTGTAGGAAATCTGATCGATACCTCGGCGATTAAAGAATACGAGGACGAACATTTTTACAGCAAAACGCTCGAACACTATGCAAACGAGGACACGTCGGTGAAATCGAGTAAAGACGTCGCGAAAAGTAGTGGCGCAATTGTCGTCGTCTTCCCACCGGCGCAAAACTCGACGTTTTACTTTGCGAGAGAAAGTTTGAAAATTGCCGAACTCGTCGCCGCGAATGCGCCGTTTTTAGCCTCGAACGCGGCGTTAGATCGCGCAAAGATTTTTGACGACACCATTCGTTCGCGCGTTTCTTACGGGGACGATACGGCTCACGATTGCGTAGAAACAATGTTACGCGTGTTTGATCGTCGCGTCGGCGAAGGCGGTGGCGTCTATCGCCCGGATGCGTCGAGTAAGACACCGTTTGCGAAATCGTACGACGATATCATCGAGATGAAATGGGTTGGATTGCACAGAGCGATAAAACGAAAGAAAGGTGCTTTATTACCGATCCCACCGGCTTCAAGACACCCGTCGCCTCGAGTCACCGTCGTTGTAGTACACAAAGACAGACCGAAATTTTTGATCGACGCCGTCGCCTCGCATTTGGCGCAAGACTACGATAAAATGGATTTGATTGTGGTCGATAACGGCTCGAGGAAAACGCCGGAGACCACTGAAATGCTCAATACCATCGAAAATCTTCTCATCAGTAGGGAAAAGTCCTCGGATACGAACTCGCACAGAAACATGTACAAGTTAGTCCGTCTCGGCCCAATCGCCGCTTCGCTTACCGGAGCCAGGAATGTTGGCTTGAAAAATGCTCGCGGCGAATACGTTTTGTTTGCCGACGACGACAACTTAGCGAGCACTTCTCAAGTTTCAACGCTCGTCACGGCTATCCTCGCCTCCGAGGCAGATGCTGTCGCGCCCGGAAACGCCTATTTCGTTGGAACAAGCGAACTTGATTTGAAGAAACCGGCGTTAGGTGGTAATCAATTCGATCTCGGCGGTTGGATACCTCTTGGGGCGTCCACCTCGCTGGGCGTTTACGAAGATTGTTTCGGCGATGCCAACGCACTCTTTCGCAGAAAGGCGTTAGAGTCTGTCGGCGGGTGGGACGATATTCCCGGTAACGACGCCGCCGGCGAAGATTGGTCGCTCTTCGCCAAACTCGCTATGCGTGCAAAAGACGCTTCGCATAATCAAAATCGAGGTGTTACTGTCGTACCGCTCCCGACGTTCTTCTACCGAATCGACTCGGTCGGTTCTTTAGCCAAAAAGAGTCGACGCTTCGATTACCGCGCCAGAACGTTACTTCCGTACGAAACGAACGAAATTGTTGAAAGCGTTGGGTTAGGTGGCGTTTTGAAATACGCAAGATATGATAGAAAAGCGTTCGAAGATGCTCGAGCGATGCATAAGAAAGAGACGGATCGTCTTAGTTTAAAAGTCCACGCGATATCGAGATTATTGTGCGCTCGATTGAACAACGAAAACGATGAGAGCACAAACGGGAATAACAACAAAATAATCAACGGAGGATTCGAAACGGAAACGGGTGGATACGTGGACGCATGGCTAGGCTTCGAGAAAGGATTCGATTGGCGCAATCCGAACAACATCAAGAACAAGTTAACGAGGCACAACTTAGGGGACACGTACGACGACGAAAGCAGCAGCGGCGACGACTCGAGCACGCACGGCGCTTTGGTTTTGAGGAACCCTGGATTTGGCGAATCGCGAGGCGCGAGGCAAGTCATTGAGTTCTCCTCCTTCTCCTCCAACGACGCGAAAGTCGCGACGCCGATATACGTCTCCGCCAAGAGCAAAGCAATTTTTGACGAGGCCTCAAAGTTTCATCGCTTGGATCCGTTCAACTACCCGAAACCAAAAGTTTCCTCGTACGGCGTCTACATCGACCTCGAACACACCGACGGCACGTCTACGTATGGATACACTCTTGGTTTCTCGGCTTTGAAAATGTGGACCAAGCGCGTCGGCATAATCTCGCCCCGAAAACCAGTACAAAAAGCCAACGTGTACGTGCTTTACCGAGACCGAAAAGGGAAAGTTTTGTTCGACGACATCGTGGTGAAGGAGTTGGTTGGAAAGAACGACATTTGCGAAGGCGACCACGACGCGCTCTTTGAAAACGTGGAATGGCTGGAGCCCGATAGTAGCGGAGATGACGATACTGGTACCAATAGTATTAATAGTAATAAATAGTTCTGGATTATTAGATATTTAAATAGAGTGTGTACCTAGTTAAAATGAGGGAGCCGCCACCAACCGCGTTTCGCTTAAAATATGTTTCTACAATCTCAAAGAAAAACGCACAAGTATTATCGGAAAAGTCGACACGAGAAAAGTTTAATACTCTTCGTCCATTTCGCCCTCGCCTTCGCCGGATTCCGCGCCGACTTCTTCGTAATCCTTCTCCAAAGCGGCCAAATCTTCTCTCGCTTCGGAGAATTCGCCTTCTTCCATGCCTTCGCCGACGTACCAGTGGACGAACGCTCTCTTGGCGTACATCAAGTCAAACTTGTGGTCGAGTCTGGAGAAGACTTCCGCGATGGCGGTGGAGTTCGAAATCATGCACACAGCGCGTTGTACTTTCGCCAAGTCACCACCCGGGACAACCGTCGGCGGTTGGTAGTTAATACCGCACTTGAAACCAGTCGGGCACCAATCGACGAATTGGATGGTTCTCTTCGTCTTGATCGAAGCGACGGCGGCGTTGACGTCTTTCGGTACGACGTCGCCTCTGTACATCAAGCAGCACGCCATGTACTTGCCGTGTCTCGGATCACACTTCGCCATCATCGAGGACGGCTCGAACGCGGAGTTGGTGATTTCAGCGACCGAGAGTTGTTCGTGGTACGCCTTTTCCGCGGAAATAACCGGCGCGTACGAGGACAACATGAAGTGAATTCTCGGGTACGGCACCAAGTTGGTTTGGAACTCCGTCACGTCGACGTTCAACGCACCGTCGAATCGTAAACTAGCAGTCAACGACGAGATCACTTGCGCGATCAAACGGTTCAAGTTCGTATACGTCGGTCGTTCGATATCCAACGATCTGCGGCAGATGTCGTACACCGCCTCGTTGTCCAACATGACGGCCACGTCGGTGTGTTCCAACAACGCGTGCGTACTCAAAACGGAGTTGTACGGTTCAACGACTGCCGTGGATACTTGCGGTGACGGGTAAATAGTGAAACCCAACTTCGATTTCTTCCCGTAATCGACGGACAAACGTTCCAAAAGCAACGACCCAAGACCAGAGCCGGTCCCGCCGCCGACGGCGTTGAACACCAAAAAGCCTTGCAACCCGGTGCAGTTATCCGCCAACTTGCGAATTCTGTCCAACGCCAAATCGACAATCTCTTTACCAATGGTATAATGGCCTCTGGCAAAGTTGTTCGCGGCGTCCTCTTTCCCGGAAATCAACTGTTCCGGATGGAACAATTGGCGGTAGGTCCCCGTTCTCACCTCGTCGATGACGGTCGGTTCGAGATCGAGAAATACGCATCGCGGAACGTGCTTACCCGCGCCAGTTTCGGAGAAGAACGTGTTAAACGCGTCGTCGCCACCGCCGATGGTTTTGTCGGCCGGCATTTGCCCGTCCGGGTTGATGCCATGCTATATATATAGAAAGAAGAGAGAGAGAGATGAAAAGTCAAAGTCAGTCAATGTAATTTTTCACCCAAAATTAGAAACATTTGAAGAGAGAAAAGAGACGACATCATCAAACGCGCACCTCCAAGCAATACAGCTCCCAGCACGAGTTACCTGTTGTTCATTATTCGAAAAAAGCGCATCGACATAGAATGTTGAGAGAGGTCAGTTTTATCGTCGTCGCGAAGGAAGAAGAAGAAGAAAACACGCGCTCGTCGTCAGAAAAAAAAGTCAACGACGAGAGAGAGAATGAGAATCTTCGCATGTGTCCACATGCGAGAAAAACCAAAACAAAAAAACTCGTACCAGTTTGCACGCCAGCTTGGCCGATGTGGATGGAAATAACCTCTCTCATGATTAATAATTAGGTGTTTTAAAACGGTATCGGTGTGTGAATACTATGTTTACTCGTGTGTATATAAATATAAAAGAAACGAAGTGTCTGATGAGCTTGCGTTTTCTTTTTTAAATAAAGTGAAGAATAAAACTTGACTTTTTTTTTGACTTCTTCAAATAAAAAAGAAAGGACTGCCAAAATCGATAAAAATTTTCTTTCACAACAACAAACAACACAAAAAAATCATCATCGAGAGACATTAGACCGGCAGAAGAATAACAAGCACTTTTGTTTATTGCTGCGTTGTTTTTTAGCGTGTACAACTACTCTGAGTTCCTCTTGTGTGTGTGTGTGTGAGTTAGAGAGATTTAGAGAGAAAGAGCAGCCCCGTTTTAAGAAATATACGAGAAATAAAAGATGGGCATTTTAACGAAAGCGAAAGGGATGGATTTCTACCGGAAAATCCCGCGCGACATGACGCAAGGCACGTACCTGGGGACGATCTTATCCATCATGGCGACATCTTTAATCGTGTTTCTTTTGATCGCAGAAACGAGAGCGTATTTGAAAACGACGTTCGAGACGAAAGTGGTCGTCGATCGGTCGGTGGATGGAGAGTTGTTACGGATTAACTTTAACGTGTCTTTTCCGGCTTTGTCGTGCGAGTTCGCGTCGGTGGACGTTGGGGACGCGTTGGGATTGACGAGGTATAATCTGACCAAGACGGTGTTTAAGAGACCAATCGATGGGAATTTTCGACCGACTGGGCCTTTGGCGTGGGCGGAGAAGACGCCAGGGAAGGATGGAGACGCGCACGTGAACGAGGAAGAGTTGACGGAGGCGCAGATTGTGGTGGAGAAGCACAAGGAAGCGTTGGCGACTGGAAGAGTGACGCACTCCAGCGCAGAACCGTTGACGACAGAGGAAGAGATGCAAGCATTTAACGACGCGCATTCGGTGACGATGATCAATTTTTACGCGCCGTGGTGTCCGTGGAGTCAACGGTTGCAACCGGTGTTTGACGCGGCGGCGATTCAGTTGCACGAGACGTTCAACACGAATTCGCAAAACATGCACTCGATTGCGCTCGGGAGAGTCAATTGCGTGGAGCACGAGCAGTTGTGCAGGAAACATCACATTCAAGGGTATCCAACGGTGAGAATCTTTACGAGAGGGTCGGATTTAATCGCGCATGGGAGACACACGGATCACGCGTCCTATCACGGGGACAGAACCGTGAGCGCGATTGTAGAGTTTGGGAAGAGCATGGTGGACGTTCCCGCGGGTGGCGAAGGGAACATTCCAGTACCAAAAGGGAAACCGACGAAAGATAACGAGAAGAAACCGCAACCGCCGCGACCGAACGAGCAAATCGATTTCAAAGTCGCCAACCATGCGGACGTGGTCCAAACCAGAGCGAGCACGGGGTGTTCCATCACCGGTTTCGTCTTGGTGAAAAAAGTCCCCGGACACGTCTTTTTTACCGCGGATGCCAAAAACGGCCACTCCTTCGACGTGGACAAATTAAACGTCACGCACCAAGTTCACCACTTCTACTTCGGTCAACAATTATCCGCGTCGAGGCAAAAATATATGGCTCGATTCCACAGAGGCGAAAAAGAAGGAGATTGGCACGACAAATTGGCGAACGATTTCGTCGTCTCGAAAAACCCGCGAACGTCGCACGAGCATTACTTACAAACGGTGTTAACCACCATGCAACCCCTGGGTCCGTTCGCGCAACCGTTCAACGTGTACGAATACACCCAACACACGCACTCGGTAAAAACCCCAGACGGAGAAACGCCGAGAGCGAAATTCCACTTCACCCCGTCCCCGGTGCAAATTTTAGGCGTCGAGAAAAGACGCGAGTTTTACCAATTCATAACCACGTTAATGGCCATCGTTGGTGGCGTGTATAGCGTCGTAGGGATCATCGACGGGTTGATGCACAACACGAGTTTGATGTTCAAGAGGAAAATGCAGTTAGGGAAGGCCATGTGAGTCGTAGTGATGATGATGGTGATGACGACTCCGCGACACCCAAAACTAGAAAGAGCAGAAACAAACCAATTTGCGTCACTATTATTATTACTACTACTAGGTATTCAAACTCGTCCTCTTTCGCGTCTGCGTCCGAACACATTCATCATCTCCTGCCTGGTGTTGTTTTATGGCATTCGTGCTCGCTTTTCCACCGGTTGTCTTTGCTTTTTCTGCGCTCGGCTACGCGACGCATCGTTACGCCAAGAAGGAAGAAACGTCGTCGCCGTCTTTGTTCATCATCGACGAGAAGAAGTGCAATAACATAGCCAGAGAAGCGCTGTTCGCGTGTAAGTCATCACTGTCGTTGCACGCAGCAGGAGCAGCAGGAGGAGCAGCAATAACAGGCGGTGATGATGATGATGTTGCGCGGGGTCGTGCAATGGAAAAAGCGTCGTGCGAGGATGAATACAAAGTTGCTTTAAAGAAGTGCACCTCTCACTAAGGTGAAGTGAACACCCCGAGATGATGACGAGGACAGAGATGACGACGAAAACGGGACAAAGATGCGGCGAAAAGTCGCGAGCGAGTTCGTGCGCGTTTGCGGAATCGATTTCAAGCGTTGCAATCGAAACGTTCTCGCGTTTGCGAGAGAATACGGCGCGCGAATATAATTTGAGAGCAGCGAATGAGGAGGAGGAAAATCATCATCTGAGGACTGTTTTGAGCGCGTTTATCGCGCTCGACGCGCGAACGAACAGGATGGCGTGCTTGACCGTCGCGAACGGGACGAAGACGATTTCGGACGAGGATTTTGATCGGGAGATGGAAAAGAAGAGTTACGAGAGAGGTAAGCTGAGAGATTTACACGCGGAGGTGTTGGCGAGGAGAGCGTTGAAGAGGTATTTAGCGTTGGAAATGAAAGCGTTATCGAACGAAGGCTACGAGGACACAGAGGATTCATTTCTACTCGAGAGAGTGAAACGAGACGACGGCGGGGGCGACAGAGTGCTCTTTCAAATGAAAACGCACAAGAGCATTCATTTATACGTCTCTTCGTGTCCGTGCGGGAACGCAACTATACGAAAATGGGCCAAAGGAGGAATGGACGACGGAAACGACACCAAGATCGGGCCGTTTACGATGCCGACGCAAACGCACGAGACACCATTTTTACCACTAGACGTTCAGAAAGGCTCCGTGGCGGTGGCGTTGAAGAAAGCGACGGTGGTCTCGATGCCTGCGACTAACGACGAGGACGATGATGGGAGCTCGGCGTCGGTCGCGGGGGTGAAGGCGTTATACGAGAACGGAACGCTCGCAAAGGGTACTTTGCCAGTCGGAGAAAATCGAGCTGGACGAATGTGTACGTGCTCGGATAAAATAGCCTCGTGGAATGCACTCGGCGTGCAGGGTAGTTTATTGGCCACGAAACTTACGGAGCCTATTTTTATTCAATCGATAACCATAGGGAGAAAGTTTGCGTATAAGCACTGCGCTCGAGCATTTTGCTGTCGCGTTTCAAAAACGTTTCCGAGCGTCAATCACCCGGTTCTGATGCAGTGCGAGAGAAAGTTCGACTTGGCTCCCATCGACACGGACTCTGTCGTCGTGTTTGATAACCCACACTGTTTAATATGGACGGCGGGTGAAGAGGATGTGATTGAAGTGTGCAACGGCAAAACCGGTCAACGCGAAGAAGAAGAAGAAGAAGAAGAAGAGGAGAGTTCTTCACGATACTGCTCCTCCGCGTTCGAGTCGTTGTTTTTCGACACGTTCAAAGAGGAGGCTTCGAGTGCCGGTGCCAACATCGAGGAGCAAATGAAAGAGTACGCCGCGATGAATGTCACAATAAATGACTACGACGCCTCCAAGGAGACGCTCTGGGGGAAATCCTTCATTCCGCGCTCTCAGGAACAAACTCGAAGGAGGCGCGCTAACGTCGGGAAAATGTATTACATACAAAACGTCGCAACGAAGAGGTAGACAGGTAGATAGATGAACATATAGTTAGATAGAGAGATACTTAGAGAAGTCAATTCGTGCGAGTATTATTATTAATATTTGTATTTTCACTAGTAATAGATCTTAATATAGTAATTTCCTAGATTTGACTGTTCTTCGTGTTTTACATCTCCGCGGCGCTCACGACGGATAAATCCACATCTCGATCGCTTGGATTATAAATCGCAAAACTCCCATCGTCCGCGAAACATCCTGGGTTTACCATCATCGTTCCCACACCACACACGTCAGTCATTTTACACTGCGTTTCCGATCGATCGCCTAAGAAAATAGCATTCGGCGCCGGGTACAACCACATCGCCTGGTCTCTCTCCCAATAAATCGGCATTTGCGTCAACGGTAACGGCGATAAGTGCGATTGCTGAACTAAAGTCATCGCCAAATGATGGAACAAAGGTTTTTCTCGCATTGCTTTTCGTCGTTCACGTTCTCTCGGTGACATGTCTAACTGTAATCGCTCGTCGTCTTCCTCCGTGCCCAAATCGTCCACCGGCGGTAACACACACCCTCGTCGCGCTCTGGCTTGTAAATCGTCTCGGAAAAAGACCAAATCTTGCGAATGCCATCGAATCTTACACGGATTAGACGCAAACTCTACTTTTTGCAAGCACGCGGTGATTTTATGACCTCTCAACGCGGCGGGCAATCCTGGTCTTGGATAGGCGCTCGTATTTCCGGGATCGCCCGGCCCGGGGACAAACACGAAGCGACACTCTTCGCGAATAGACGGGTATTCGTCCAACAAATCCGCCAACTGGTCGAACGATTTCGTGTACGACGCGAAATCATACTTCGTCGGACCAAACGGTACTCGCGTGAAATCCCCCATAAACACAAACAACCCGGGCGGTTTCGGCATTTGATCGTACACTTCAAAAATATTCCTCAATCGTCTCAAACATTTGGAATCGTCCAAGTAACAATCGGAAATGACGACGAATCGTTCGTCTTTCGCTTTCTTTTCTGTTTTGATCAACTCGTCTAAATCTCTCGGTCGCAGCGCGACGTGTTTTCCACCTTGCGCGGCGCCCATAAAATCTGTCGCGTTGGTCGCTTCCAGCGTCGTCCTTCTCGTCTCCGCCGGTGGATGGCCCAACTCGGACACTTCAAAAATGCCGTCAGTCTTCCTCACTTCTCCTTTCGCAATTACCACGCAATTCTCGCAAAACATCCCACTCGTCGCCGCCGCCGCGGTCAAATCAATTCTCATTGACCCAGTCGGATCTTCCAAGTGAAAAATACCGTCTTCCACTTGCGACAAACATCCCATGACGACTCTCGGCCCGTAACACTGACCGACCAACGATCGAAGCGGCGTCAACTCGTTCGTGTTATTCGCGTTCGTACTCGCATCTTCGTTACCTTTTTTCTTCTTCCCAAACGCCGGTTTCGTAAAACTCTCGTGCCTGCTCATTCTCTGCCTCAACAAATGAAACCGTTCCCGAAAGACGTTGATTTTCGAATCCGCCTCGGCGTCCATCGTCGCCGGTTGGTTGATTTTTGCAAACACGTTTCTCGTTTCGTCGTACTGATACCGAGGCGCGTGCGCGAACGCGTCGCACACGACGATGGCTTCGTCCCGGAGTTCGTTTTGCAATCTCTCTTGGTTCGCTCGGTCCTCGTCGTCCGATTCATCATCAACATCAACATCAACATCATCATCTTCTTCTTCTTCTTCTACCTCTCCGTCTTCTTCGTCCACCGCCATCGGCGCATCACGATTTATCACGTTTTCAATCTCCTTCTTCCTCTCCATCTCACCCACCGCCTCCCGCGCGATCTCCTCCGAGACCACGCTCGTTTGCAAGCACTTCCCGTCCAAAGCGTTTAAAATCTCCTCCACGTAATCCTCTTCCTTCTCTCGGGAGTCGAACTCTTTCTTTTGAATGAGAGCGGTTAACGCTCTCATCGCTTTCGCTTCCAACGTTAACGACTGGTTTTGGAATAACCCGTTGATTTCGTTCGGTCGGAGATGTTGTGTTTGTTGCCCCATGATGATGATGACTTGAGAGACGATTTGATTTTTGAAATTTCTCTTAAAAATGGAATTCTCCGTCGGAAAAAAGTGAGTGTCTCTCGCTCCTCTTTCTTCTCTCCTCTTTTTAAAAAGAGCGCTCGAGCAGAAACACGCGACGATCAAAGTGCGTTCTTCTTCTTTCAAAAGGTGAAACAATCTCTTCTCGCAGGAGAAAGGGCAGCGAAAGAATATACAGAGAGCACAGAATGGAGCAAAAAAGCTTCTTCAAGGATGAAAGAAAGAAAGAAAGGAGAGACCAAAAAAAAAGAAAATCCAAGACAAAAAAAAATGAAAAAAATGCAGAAAATTTTGCACCAAAAAAGAGACAAAACTCAAGTGCATTTTCCTCATTCAGATGATAGAGAGAGAAAAGAGGATAGAAAAAAAACAATGATGATGACTACGATGATGCAGACGATTCATACCCAGCGATACCAGAGCGGCAATTCCGCCACCTCTTCCTCCTCGAAAAAGAGCACTAAACCTTCGTCGTCGTTTCACCGTGGGAGTGGTGGTGCTGCTGCTTTTAGTAAAAGGGGTTTTGGTGATGAGAAAATGATTAAGAGGAGGAGGGGGAGATGTGCTTTGATGAATGCGGCAGAATCTTCCTCGGAAGCAGCGACAGGGGATTTCGAAGCCGCGCTCGATCCGGTGTATAAAAACATCTTCTACGACGTTCCAGTCTCGAACAACGGCGCGAGGAACCGATTAATTATTTGCTGGAAAAACATCGAGGATGAGTTTGAGTTTAAGAATCCGAGCACGTTAGGGGGCTTGAAGTCGCCGGAGTTTCTGGAGATGCATCCGCAAGGGAAAATGCCCCTACTGGTGACGAAAGACGGACAAGCGATACCAGAGTCGGAAGTGATCAGTCAGTATTTGTGCGACGCGTTCGAGAAGCAAGGCCCGAGTTTAAGGCCGGAGACGTTGGAGGCGAAGACGGCGTGTAATTTGGCGACGAGGTGGCACGACGTGTATTTGACGCCGATTCAAGGGTGCATGTATCGAGGACCGATGTCGCCGGAGGTAAGGGCGGAGCAAATTAGCGAAATCGATCGGTTGTTGGACGTTATGGAGAAAACCGTCGGCGGTTTTGAACCTGGGCCGTATTTGTGCGGAGATAAGCCGTCCACGGCGGACGCGGCGTTGTTTCCGACCTTTGTGTTTATGACCCACTTGTTGCCAAAGTACTTCGGGTGGGAGAACGTTTTCGACGGAAGACCGAGTTTGGAGAGGTGGTATAAGCACATGTCTACGGAAGACGCGTGCGCGAAGAAAATTAAGATGGAAGTTATGGGCGGTTTGATGGCGTGGGATGAAAGCGATAGGTACGAGAAGAACGGGTTAGTCGCCGCGGTCGCCAACGACTCGTTCCAGTGGAGCTATTAATTTTTTTCTAATAAGTTGATCTTTCGGGAGTTCATTTTTGTCGTTTCCAGCGTTTTTATATACCGTGCTTCGGCACCAGATACCTATATAAAACGCGTGCATTTACTACTGCTATTCATACTACTACTTTATTATCAATTTCACGCGCTTCTTGTACTAATCTAAATCCATACCGCTAAGCTTTTGGGACGAAGTCAAGCTCGAGCTTCCTCCTCGAGTCAACGCGCGTTCCAACATCCGCTCGCCGAAGAAACAGAACAAAGTGGCAATCACCACAGCACACGCCGTCGCGATGGGCTCAAAGAACCACCCTTTGTTGCTCTCGATAGTCACGCCGATTTTCGCCGACCAATTCGATTCAGTCCAGATTTCGTACCCGTTCGCGTTTCCGTCCCGAACTTGCCACGCGTACGAGTCCCGGTCAAACTTGAGTTGCGAAGGCAAAGCGAGACGATACGTTGTGCTTGCCGTGCCATTGGCAACGCGCGAGAGGTGCTCGTATACAAATCTCTGAAGCGGTGATTTCGCTTCGGAGGTTTGAATATCTTCTGGGATGTATTGAACGACGCCGACGTAGGAGGATCCGATGTTGTTTGTTTCGTTCGCTTCGTCTTCTTCGGACGGGGCATTTGAGCCGAACACGTCGTACTTTTGAGAAAACGAACACTTTCTTAAACCAACTTTCGGATCGACTAAACATTCCGCCAATTCCGAGGCCGTCGCGATCGTTTGCTGCACGAAATCGTTGTCGACCAGTTTATTTAAAACGTCCTCCTTCACCGCGAATTGTTCCTTGTCTTTCATGCTCATGCGAAGCGCGGCGCCGGCAACCAATCGAGCAACTTCGGCGATTCGTTTCACGTTGATTTTATCCAAACCATAATCAAACATAGTTCCGTAAAAAGGATCGTCCGATTCGAACGTGTTGTAATCGGTTAAAGTCAATCGACTGCCGCTGACGTTGGTGAACGAGTTCAAAGAGGAGCCTTTCGGGACCTCGACGCCTCGAGAGACTTCTTTCACGGACAACGAATCTTCGCCGAGCGTTTCTCGGTTCGCCGCGCTTTGGACTTTTAAGAAATCTTCGAACGTATCGTCGGTCTGGTTGTATTGTTCGTGGACGTACAACGCGTCTTTTGAAGAAGAGGCAAAGCCAACCGGTCCAATTTCAACTACGGTATCCACCAACCCCGGGAACTCTTCCATCATCCTCTTCGACCCGACTAAGTCGTACTCTTCTCCGGCAAACGCGGCAAACACGATTGGTTTCTCCAAGTTTGGTCCGTCTACGACTAAATCATTCACCACTTCCGCGGCGACTAAAAAAGAAATCAAACTCGAGTACACCGCGTTTGCGCCTCGCGCTTCGTCGCGAAACATGGACGTCGTTTTATCCAACCTCGCGGTCACGAATATCGAAGGCGCGCTTTCGTTGTACAAGTATCTGGAAAACCCATCTAAAAATGCCGTCGCGATCGAGTACCCTCCAATGGGTAAACACATCCTTTTCTCTAAACACGTGATGCTATTCGCGCGTTTCATATCCTCCCTCGTCTTCCCCGCGGCGTCCATCGCGCCGTCCACGGAAGCGTATAAAAGCTCATCTCTACCCATGAAATTTGTTTTCGACGATTTTTGTACCTTTTCTCTCTTCACGTTCTCGTTTGCCGCCCAAACGACTTTCCTCGTCGCGTTTACGCCTAAAAACGCCACCGGCGTTTGGCCTACGTTCACTCTTTTCGCGTCCTCTTTCGAGTCGGATTCCGGCACGCCGCGATAGAATCCAGCTTCCGCCGCTTCCTTCTCCGCATCATCTCCTCCCTTATTATCATCAATAAACGCCAAGGGATGCTCGATGAGAACAGCAGAAACGATAACATCTGTACTTTCTTCCACTTTTTTCAAAACCGTCTTCATCATTCTCATCGGCGCGGTCAACACGTACGCTTCTCCTCCTTTTCTCTCATCAGTCCCAAAAGCCTCCAACGCATCCTCGGTATCCACGCGCACAATCTTCCCTCTTTTATTCTCGTTCTGTTTGGTATAACATCCAAACATTTCCTGGCTGTTCAAGGTCATCGTGCACATGCTCAACCCATCATTAGTGGTCAGAGGAATCGATCGCGTCCTTCGCAAGGTTTTGAAATCCATTCTCTCGGCTTTGACGAATAACGTTGCCGCGTGATGAGAAGATGCGTGATTTTGGAGGAAGATTGAAACGCAGAGGAAGAAGAGGACAGAAAACGATCGGTATTGGTACGTCATTCTTTTAAATCTCGCTTCTGATGATACCGTACTTTGTTTGGTGGATACTTTTAGTACGTGCTCTTCGTGTTCTCGCTGATGAAAAGCTTTTGAAGAAGAAGCGCAGTGACAATGGGGAAATTTCGCTCCTTGTGCTGCTCTTCTGCTCTTCGTGCGGAGCGAGCGTAACGGGATCTTGTTCTTCTTCTCGTTTCTCTTGGTTTTTACGAAATCGAGAGCGTTTAACGACAACTTTCAGAAGAAGAAGAGGAATCATCAGTTCGAGGAGGAGGAGAGCGAGGACTAAAAAGAGACGCGCGCACCCGCTTTTCTCGTCCTCCGCAACGAAGCGTTTTCAACTCGCTTTGTGCGGAGAGCAGCGCGAGATGCGAACGGCGATGACGGATGAGATGAGAGAGGGTTTATAAACCATCATCTCGACTGCTGTTGTTCGTTTCAAACTACTCTGCTAAGAAGCCATCTCCATTTTCGCCATTTCCACCCCGTCTTTCCTCTCTTTCCTCGCCTTCTCCTCCTCTTCCTCTCGTTCTAAATCTTCCTTCATCTCCAACTCTTCGTAAAACTTACTGGTGTTCAAACCGAACCAATCCGCGAGCTCGGCTTCGAAGTCCCAGAAACACGCGAGAAATTTCGTTTTGAATTTCAACCACTGTCGTTTTGAGGTTTTGTCGTCGTTTTCGTTGATCTCAAACGACGTCGACGCTCCTCCTCGAGCGTCAGCGTCTCGGGACATTCTGTTTGAAAGTGATTTGGAAAGACGACGGACGGACGGTTAGAGAGAGAACGAAAGAACGAAAGAGAAAGACTCAAAGCGCTTTTATGAGAGATGTTGAAAGAAAAACGCACGTTTCTGGAGCGCTGTCGTTCGGGGAGAGCATCTGAACACCGCGTAAAAACGATGATGAATTTGTCCTTGATTTCTGGAGATATTTAAGGGCAGCTCTGGCAGATTTTTCTCGGACGTTTCGAGCGCTCGAAGGGTACTCTATTATACTAGTTTTACGTAAACGTTTTATTAAACAAACAACTTCGCTTTGGCTAAAAAAGCGAACGTGCACGCGGCTATGAACGCGCACCCGACGAGGACGGTGGCGATGCACGCCCAAAACAGAGTTTGGGACTTGGAAAATCTATTCCCTACGCCTCCGGTGGTTTCGTTCAATCGACGGTTGACTCGGTTTAAAATTTTATCGCACAGAGGCGCTAACGCGATGGAGGAGGAGATGCGGAAGAGTTTGGTCGCTTGGGATCCGGCCCAGACAGCGGCTAAGGCTGGTAAAAGTTTTGGTTTGATGAGCGCGAGAGACGTCGCACCGCTGGCGGTGATGGCGTACACTGCGGTCACGATGCCGAAGGAATACCAGAGCGTGTTCATGACGCCGTAGGCAAAAATACCTCCGCTTCCGCAGCTTTTCAACGTTTGGACCATTTCTTTTCCGTTTGGTCGTTTCATATTCATCATCGCACTCTTCACGTCTTCAATCGTAAACGGCCAACGTTTCTTGACTTTCGAACAGACCGCGCCGCTGGCGCATATAAACGCGCTCCCTAAAACCGTCGGATACAAAGCGTACAAAAATCCAAGCTCTTGCCATTTAATCATATCCATAGCGATAACGCACGCGGCACCACCGGGCGGATGAATCGCTCCAGTCCACATCATAAACGCGATCGATATCGCCACCGCTAACGCTCTCGTTATCACCGTCGTCCCGAAGAACTTCACGAAACAAATCGCCACGAACGAAGCAAACACGGTCGCGACGACGACGTTCCACATCCGCAAAGCCGGAGCATCGTTCGTGCCAAACGCTAAAACCGAAATCGTGCCCCACGCGCCGATAAAAAACGGTTTCTGAAAGTTCATTTCGATCAGTGCATCGATCGTACCCAGTATCGCTAAAGTTCCAAACGCGAAGAGAAACCCGTACAAGAGGTCTGAAATTGGCCTTTTATCCACTTCAGGGGATTCGTTCCCGGGTAACGCCAGGCGAACGTATCCGTCCGTGGCGAGATGAATGCGCTTAAAAAGCGAACTTCCAACCCCAATCTTTGCGTCCTCGGTGTCTTTACTGCTCGTGCTGGCGCCGATGTTGCTGTTTTGCCGCGACGAATCAAACACCGTTACGTTTACCTTCCTTCTCCGTCGGGATGTTCTCCGTTGTGTTGTTGTTGTTGTTGTTGTTGTTGTTGTTGTTCGGAAAGAGTCACCCGCTCGTCGTCGCGATGATGATGACGATGATGATGATGATACTCTTGAGACGACGAGAGAAAGCGACGAAGAACACTGTTGATACAACATGATGATGATGATGAAAATGTGACGAAATGAGAGCAAGTTGTTGTTGAAACATTTAACCACCCGCGCTTCTTAAAAACAAGAAATAACACAACTACGCGCGACGATGTGAGATGGATGGAAGATGGATCGACAAGACTAATACTCTCATCAGTGATGATGATGCGCGTGACCGTAACACATCGCCTCGTCGTAGGCTTTCAAGATGTGCCCCGCAATCTCTCTCACGCCGTCTCCGGTTTTCACGCTGGCGACAATCACCGGCCCGCCTTCGCGTTGCGCGTTGGCGTCGCGGGTCATGACGTCCACGCTCGCGCCAACCGCGTCGGCTAACTCTTTCTTGTTGATGATTAACAAATCCGCCTGCGTCACCCCGGGTCCGCCTTTCCGCGGGATCTTATCTCCGCCGCACACGTCGATGACGTAGATGATAAAATCGGCGAGCTCTCGCGAGAAATTCGCGGCTAAGTTATCCCCTCCAGATTCTAACAAACAAAACTCCGGGTTGAACTTCCCGGTTAAGCTTTCGACTTCGCTTAAATTCGCGCCAATGTCTTCGCGTATCGCCGCGTGCGGACACCCGCCGGTTTCCACCGCGCGGATGCGCTCGATCGGTAACGCCTCGTGTTTCGCTAAAAACTCGCCGTCTTCTTTCGTAAATATATCGTTCGTCACCGCGACGATGTTTTCTCTTCTCTCATATTCCGTCGCTTCTTTCGTGAAATATCTGCACAGTTGCAACATCAACGCCGTCTTCCCAGTCCCGACTGGGCCTCCGATCCCAACTGTAAAACATCTTTCGGAAAAGTCTCGGTTCTTATACGTCGCTATTCTCCGGTTCAAAAACGACCCTTTATTCGGTATCGGGTCGTGCGAGTGCGGTTTCAAGCCGTCGTGCGAGTGTAACGTGCGTCCCGTGGATATTTCTTCGTAATACGTGATGCCGTCGTCGTTTGACATCACTCGCTTGAAACCGTCCGGGACTTTTTCTTCATCGTCTTTGGAATGCATTCCGTGTCCGTGTCCGTGTCCGTGTCCGTGCGTCGTCATTTTGTAATACTAATTCTACTACTAATAACAGTGAGAATCAGAAAAGCTCTCTCTCAATCTCTCTTCGCACTTTTTCTATGATGCGCAACACTGCGCGCGCAACAATGCGGCCCCTGTCTTTTAAAGTAGGGGTGAAAACCGTTAAAATCTAAACCCTAAATTTATTTTTTGCCTCTCTGAAAGGTCGTGAAAAATTCATCGTCACGAAGAGACTCTTTCTTGCTTTCGAAAAGAGAAAGAACAGAGAGAGGAAGAGTTGCTCGAGAGCAGTAGAGCAGTACTCCGAGCGCTTCGTTTAAGTTGTGTCTTTTTAATCGCGGTTTTTTGTTATTAAATCTCTCTCTCTTACTCTCTCGAAACGTTATTATACATCACGAAGAATTTAAGGGAGAGAGAGAGGGTTTCTAAAAACCGTCGTTGCATGGAAAAGAAGAGCGTGGAAGGCTCCTCCGATTGTCAGAAGACCGTCGTCGAGGAACTCCGCTTGACGAAAAGGAAAAGGCAGAGAAACAGACGCAAACACGCGCCGAGATCAAAATCATCGAGGAAGAGGAGTCAGAGGACTAATAAGTCGTTGAAAACGAGCGCTCCTGAAATTGGTGTCATAAGTGGTGTTTCATCTGGTGTGCTCAAAACATCGAACGCGAAAACCACATCGACCGGTTTTGTCATCGTCGAGGAGCAAAAACGAAGACAAATTAAACAGCTCGTTCCGGAGAAACTCGATTATTTTTCTTCTTTGGTTTCTGGGAACGACGTAAACGACGAAAGAGCGACATTAAAGTCGTTCGCGTACGTGTTGAAACAGAAAGCGCCGTCGAGTTCGTACAGAAAGTTTATACTGAAGAAACTCGTCCCGAAACTCGCCAAAGTCGGCTGCACGGGATATAGGAAGAGAAAGAATACTACTCGTAGTAAGGAAGATATAATAATACGTAGTACAAAATGCGGTTATCTCCCAGAGAAGTGGACAAGCTCGCCTTGGCGCAAGCCGCTCACTTGGCGCAGAAAAGACTGGCGTCAGGGATTCGTCTCAATCACCCCGAGGCGACGGCGTTGCTCGCGAACCAGATTCTCGAACTCATTCGAGAAGGTCCGGAAAACGGAAGCGAACAGTCCGTCGCACAGATTGTGGAGAAGGCGAGAACGATTTTGGGGACGCGACAAGTCTTACCCGGCGTTGCGACGTTATGCGGGGAAGTCCAAGTTGAAGGGACGTTTACGGACGGAACGAAATTAGTCTCGGTGCACGGGCCGATTTGCCGCGAAGACGGAGATTTGGCGTTGGCGTTGAAAGGATCGTTTTTACCGGTACCGTCCGCGGATGCGTTTCCAAAGACGACGTCGTCGGATTTGATTCCAGGCGAGTTAGAAACTGTCAAAGGTAGTTTGACGCTTTTGGAAGGAAGAAAAGTGAAAGCTTTGCTCGTGACAAACACGTGCGATCGACCGATTCAAGTCGGCAGTCACTTTCATTTGGTGGAAACGAACAAGTCGTTGCGCATCGATCGAGTGAAGGCGTGCGGGTATAAGCTCGCCATTCCAGCAGGCACGGCTGTTCGATTTGAACCAGGGGAAACGAAAAAAGTTCAAATTTGCCCAATCGGAGGTAACTGCGTCGTAAAAGGTGGGAATAACGTCTGCGATGGCATGAAAATAACCTATCCTCTCAGCGAAAAGGACCAAAAGAAAGTGTTGGATTCGGTGACAAAAATCATGGGCGTCAACGCGCACCAGAGCGAAGACGACGACGAAGAGTCGAGCGACGCGATCACTTTACCAAGATCCAAGTACGCAGACATGTACGGTCCGACGACCGGCGATCGCGTTCGCTTAGGCGATACGGATTTATACATCACGGTGGAGAAGGATTACGCCACCTTAGGCGACGAGTGTAAGTTTGGCGGAGGCAAAACGCTTCGAGAAGGCATGGGGCAAAACGCCGGTTTAGGCGCGAATGATACTTTAGATTGCGTCGTCACGAACGCGCTCGTCGTCGATTACACTGGAATATTTAAATGCGATATTGGTATCAACGGCGGTATGATTGTTGGCATTGGCAAAGCCGGTAACCCGGACGTCATGGAAAACGTAACCCCGGGGATGGTTGTTGGCGTGAACACGGAGGTCATCTCTGCCGAAGGTTTGATTGTCACCGCGGGTGGTTTAGACACGCACGTGCACTTTATTTGTCCACAAATTTTGACCGAAGCTATCGCGAGCGGTTTGACGACTTTGTTAGGCGGTGGGACGGGACCAGCCACGGGTACGTGCGCGACAACCTGTACGCCGGCGCCGGAACAGATGAAGATGATGTTACAAAGCACGGATACGTTTCCCATGAATTTCGGGTTTACGGGTAAAGGCAACACGTCCGACCATAAAGGGTCTGGCTTGAACGAAATCGTCGAAGCTGGGGCAGTTGGTTTAAAACTCCATGAAGATTGGGGGACGACTCCGGCGGCTATCGATGCGTGCTTAACCGTCGCGGAAAAGGAAGACATTGCGGTGACTATCCACACCGATACGCTCAACGAATCGTGTTGCGTGGAAACATCGATTGAAGCGTTCAAAGGACGAACAATTCACACGTACCACAGCGAAGGTGCCGGCGGTGGTCACGCTCCGGATATTATCAAAGTTGCGGGTGAGCTTGCCGTGTTACCCTCATCCACGAACCCGACGAGACCGTTCACCAAGAACACCATCGACGAGCACTTGGACATGCTCATGCATTGTCATCATTTGGACAAGAACATTGCCGAAGACGTTGCGTTTGCGGAGTCAAGAATTCGCGCGGAAACGATCGCCGCGGAAGATGTTTTGCACGATATAGGCGCGTTATCTATCATGTCTTCCGATTCTCAAGCCATGGGTCGCGTCGGCGAAGTCATCACGCGCACGTGGCAAACGGCGCACAAGAATAAGCAGCAACGAGGTCCTTTGCCAGAAGACGAGGGGACGAAGAGCGACAACTTCCGTGTGAAGCGATACATTGCGAAATATACAATCAATCCGTCCTTAGCACACGGAATGTCGCACTTGATTGGTTCTGTTGAGGTTGGTAAGCTCGCCGATTTGTGCTTGTGGAAACCAAGCTTCTTTGGCGCCAAGCCGGAACTCATCGTCAAGGGTGGTCTCGTCGCTTGGGCGCAAATGGGCGACGCTAACGCGTCTATTCCATCGCCAGAGCCAGTTATTTCTCGTCCAATGTTTGCTGCCTCAAACGTGGGTAAAAGTTCGATCGCATTCGTGAGTAAGCTCGCGGCGAAAAAATCCGTCGGAAAGACGTACGGTTTGCAAAAACGCGTCGAGCCGGTGTGCAACATTCGCGGCGTCACGAAGAAAGACATGAAGCTGAACGACGTCATGCCAAAGATTGAAGTCGATCCGGAGACGTACAAGGTGACCGCAGACGGCGTTGAATTGAAGTGCGAACCGGCCCAAGAGTTGCCGTTGGCGCAAAGATACTTCTTGTTCTAGAAGGTGAGATTGAATCTTTGAACGCGAAGTGCACTTTTATCATTATTTATTTATATTATTTATTATTATTACTAACGAGACCGAGATATCTTACCACAACGCGGTGGTATTGCGACGGGATTAGATATTAGATCACAGAAGGAAAACGTATTAGACAAAGAGAAGAAGAAGGAGAAGAAGAAGAAAGAGTACAACAATCATGAGCGACGATAACAACGATTTTTGGACGGCGTGGCAGCTGCTCGATCCTTTGCTCCCTACGGGCGGGTTCGCGCACTCCAACGGCCTCGAAGCAGCAACGCAATTTGGATTTATAGATACAGGTAACGGTTACGGAATAGACGTTTCGACGTTTGTTTCAGACATTGCTCGAAACGCGTGCTCGACACTCGCACCTTTTGTATTAGCCGCGAGAAACCGGTTCGATTCATCATCCTCGTTTGAAGGAAGAGCGGAAGTCGAAGACATCTCGGCGTGGTCAAAAGAAAACGCGATTCTTCACGCCATGCTCACAGGGAACGCACCGGCACTTCGGGCGTCTTTATCCACGGGTACGGCGCTCTGTCGAGCCGCCGTCGCTGCGTTTTCGGGAGACTCCTCGAGTATTTCGCAAAAGTTAAAGGCGCTTAAACAAGCCTCAAAACCAAACACTCGCGTCGGTCACCTCGCTTGCGTCTTTGGTGCCGTGTGCGGCATTTTAGGCATTTCCGAAAGAATAACGATTCGTATGTTTGTCTACGTGACTGTTCGTGATGCGTGCTCGGCGGCGACGCGATTGAACGTCGTTGGACCGCTCGAAGTGGCGTCGATTTTGCGAAAATCGACGAAAACGATGGAGGATATGTGCGAGGAAGCGATTAAAAGAGGAAGCGATGTTCAAAGTGCCGCTGTATCGGCACCGTTGGCAGAAATGTTCGCAGCTGCACACGATCAGTTGCATGGTCGTTTATTCAACAGCTAAGAATCGTAAATGAACGGTGGACGAGAACGAGAAGATAAAATTGCGATGATGGAAGTCGAGAAAGAAACCGCCGCGTTTGCGGGTCTCATCGAGGTTTCCTTGCAGTCCTCGATATCTTCCGCGACGAAGTTGTTTTCGACCTATCCTTTGCGCATTTTGTATCCAAAAAAAGTGCAGTTTGACAAATCAGTCGATTGCGCTTGGTTTTATTCCGTTTCATATGGGGGAGGTTTAGTTTCCGGCGACTTGGTGCCGATGTCGGTGGACGTGCAGAAAAATTGCACCGCGAGCGTGTGCACGCAAGGAACGACGAAAGTGTATAAATCTATCAAACCATCATCGGCAAATGGTACCGGTAATGATCTCGACAGCGAAAACACCAAGACGACAAAGCAAACGCTCGAGGCAAAAGTTGGAACGAATGCGCTTCTCTGTTGGTTACCGGACCCGGCGCAGTGTTTTAAAGACGCAAAGTTTGAGCAAGTGCACGAGATTTCATTAGCAGATGATTCTTCAAGCTTATGTTTCGTGGATTGGATCACCGCTGGAAGAGTCGCACACGACGACGCGAGATGGGCGTTTAGGTCGTTTCTTACGCGAACGACCGTGACGACTGGAGATGATACCGTAAATGTCATCGAATCGCAACGACTGGAAAACGCCGCATCGAACAACGAGGAAGAGAGTCTCGCGAAACGCATGGCAAACGCACACGTCATCGCGAGCGTCATTTTAATCGGACCGAGAACGGAAGCTGCGCGTAAAAAGTGCGTGGAGTACGCGAAAGACTCGTCAAAAAGAACTACCAACGCCGCGAGTTGGTTGACTGCTAAATCACCGCTTCCGGCTGGCGTTTCGTACTCGCTCGCGACCGCGTCTGAATCCAAAACGCAAAGAATGAACGAGGAAGGGAACGAAAAGGATAGCTTAGTACTGAGAGTCTTAGCGAGCGACATCGAATCCGCCTACGCCGTTTTGCGCGAGTGCCTGCAGCCGCTCGAAGCGGAAATCGGGTGCCCTCCATATAACGAAAGAGGAGGGAGTTGAGAGGTTGGGATGCGTCGCGGGTGAGATTTTTTTTCGTGTCTGTCATCAGTTTTGTACATTTTTTTCCTTTTTGTAATCACCAAAGTGAATACTAAATATATCTTCGAGACGTATCAATGATCGAGTTCTAAATAGCTGCTTCTTCTCTTCATTCGCACTTCTTCGTGCAACGGTTCTTGCACCCAGTCGCTCTTTTCGGATGACCCGCGCACTGAGGTATCGTTCCCGCGCACGGAGTTGTCGTTTGAAACGTTATTCTTGGCGTATAACATGGCGTACAACATTTCCCCGTGGACGGTGCTTTGAACGACGTCTCTATTTTCACGCATTTGCGTGAACTCAGACACTTTCGTTTCACTGGATGCAGACTCTTTGATGGCCTTGTACAAGTGGTCGTGTCTTCTGTGTAACGATTCGAGCTCTTTCAACTTTTCCAAATCAATCGTCAGCGCCGAAGAACCGTGGAGATGACGCAAGCTTTCTAATTGCATGGCGACATCGCTCGCGTTGGACCGTCGCGCGGCGTCTTCTAAATCTTCAGCTAATACGTACGAGTCGTATAATATGGACGTGTCCGTATCGCTATCATCAGCACAATCTCTTTCTCGTTGACTTCTCGATTTCTGTATGACGTTGACGACGCTTAAAATTTTAGACACAACCTTCGCGGACGCGCACACGGAGAGAAGATTGGCGACATGCTTTTCATACTCCACGGCTAATACTGATTTGGAAATCAACAACGCCTTGTTGTTGTTGTTGTTGTTGTTGTTATTGCTATTGCTACTCTTGCTCGTCTTTTTCTTTCTTTTGTCGTCGGCATCGTGTAACCAATTCTCGCACGCTTTCAATATCGCCGCGCAACTCGGTCGTTTCTCGTAATCAATCGTCAAACACATTTTGATCAACTCGATAAACTTCTCGCTCGGCGCGGTTTCGATTAAAGATTCCGGTAAAATGCCTCGCAACAACTTCTGCCACGTTTCTTGCACTTGCACACCTTCCGGGTAACCCGTTAATAAAACAATCATAACAACGCCAACCGCCCAATTATCGGTCTTTTCGTCGTACAATCCTCTGTTGCACATTTCCGGACTGGTGAAGAATTTCGTACCGTGGTACCCGCGAAGCTTTTCGTTCTTCTTACAAAACGAAGCCGAGCCGAAGTCGATAATCTGCAAGTGCGGTTCCGAATCAATCGTCCATTCATGTTTACACATGATGTTATCTGGTTTGATGTCTCTGTGTACGACTCCTAACGAGTGCATGAACGACACCGCGCTGAGTAACTGCGTGGCGACCAGTCGCCAATCGCGTTCGTCGAAGATCTTACGTTTCGAAATCGCATCGAACAACGAGGAGCCTTGACAAACGTCCGTGACGAGATATATGATGCCACCACCGAAAAGTTTTCTCGATTTATCCTCGTATACTGCTATTAATGTCGGCAAGTTCGGGTGTTTCCCGGACAACACGCGCAAGGTTTCAATTTCGTTTCGGATTTGGTGCGCGTAATCCACAGAGTTGACCACGGATTTTATCGCAAAAGCTTCTCCTGTATCGTTTATTTTCGCTCTGGCTAATCGAACGGATCCGTAAACGCCTCTTCCTAGTAAATCGCCAAACTCGTAATCGTCGAAAATAGTTTTTTCGTACTGCTCGTCAAAGACGCCGCCTTCGTGAACGGTAATATCGCCTTCGACAAACTCTGGAATCTGGTCTTCTTGCTCTCGCCCGCTCTTAATGCTCCCCTTCAAACCTTTTGGCGAGCACACTCTCGTGTACACTTTGAACGTATCGCTCGTGCCGACGTTCATTCTGAACGCCTTTAAGTACTCTTCCGGTTTCGGTACGTCGCAAACAATCAAGGTAATATCGTCGTGTCGTCCTCTTTTTTCGAGAACTCTATCCACCACCGCGTCCACGCACTCGCTCGCGCGTTTATGTTTGGAACAGATCTTGGATATTTCAGAATCGTTCAGCGCGGCAAAGACACCGTCCGAGGCGACTAAAATCCTCGCGCCGTTTCGAGGTAATTTCACTCTCGTACACTCGGGCTCGCTAATAATCGCGTCTTTGCGCATGAAATTGCCGATTGCTCGCGAAACCGCGATTCCGCCGGGGTACATCCGCAACGGCCCCGCCTCTTTCCCGCTTCTGTTATTCGACATTCGTGCGAGTCTATACCCAGCCGAAACCAATCGTTGCGCTTCTAAAGGATCATCCGGCGAGTGTTCTCGAGCTAATCTTTGGTACTTGGTATCATCCCCTTCCGAAAAATCTTCTTCCTTATCGTCCGGGTGCGGCAGCATTAAACACGAGCTATCCCCTACGTTCGCGCATACGATATAAAACGACGCGCTCTTCACGTCTTCCTCGTCGTCCGTCACACCTCTTTGCACTAAAACCGAACACATCGTCGACCCGCCTTTGGGAAACTTCCCTTGCGGATTTCCAAAACATCCTCCGAAACATCCGCCGGCGCCTCCTGAATTGCTCTCCTTATACGCCGCCTCCATCGAGCTCACCGCTTCGGACACCACGGATTCCAAATCGTGAATGATCTCAGCATTATTCTCGTCGCTCGTATTCATCACTCTCTGCGTCGCTCTCTCCTTCCCTCGCGTGCTCCCGTGGACGCTCAAATCGTTCTTGAACTTCGTCTGTTTCTCCACCGCTAACTTCAAGTGTTCCAACCACCTCTGTTCGCAAAAACTGCTCGCGGAATTATCCACGTGCCCATCGAACACCGTAAACGTCGCCGTAATCGCGCCTGGTTTTGGCATCGGCAAGACCAATAACTGCTCCTTATCGTCCAAGAAAAGCGCTCGCAAATCCTCGCACACGAGGAATCGATCCTCGCCTTTCTTCACGATCGTTCTCACCGCCCAGTGATTGGCGGATTGATTTTCTCCCCCAGACAGATTCTTCCCGGAATGGACCGAGGAATCCCCCGGGTCCATTTTTAAAAGGTTTACTCCCATTATATATCGTATCAGTTCTCACCACGGTAATAGTTCTTTATACCGTACTCTTTTTTCCTCATCTCTCCGTTTGTTGTGTTGTGTCTTGCGCTCGTTGTTATGAAGTCTCTCTCTCTCTCTCTCTGAGTCAGCATAAATTCCACACAATTAAAGTGTTCTTTGATTTTTAATCAAAACCCTAAATACAAACACAGAAAAATCTCCATCCCAAGAGACCAAAAGACGGCGCAAAAGGGTCAGAGAAAAACACACGAGTAAACATGGAAAACGCGGGAGAAGCAGAAGTAAATACGAACGAAGGAGGAGTTGGAGGTATTCCAGACCGCCACAGACCTTTAAACCTCCCGCAATGGGGCGTCCCAGGTCTCGGTTTACGCCAAAGTTCCCCGGTGTGGAGCGATTTGCTCGTCCTTAAATGGCTGTTAGGTCTCTGCGTCGGCTTCCCGATCGTCTGTTTCTGGATAAAAAGCAACCTTAAAAAGAACAAAGAGATACAAAAGAATGCGTATTTAGCCGCGTTTCAGTTACTTTATTTAATGCCTACGTTTCATATCGTCGTGAAAGCGGTGCAGATTTGGTATTTCAATGGTTTAGCGCAAAAGGAAACGACCGCGTTCGAACGAGTGTTTGACAAAGTGGAAGGCATGAGCGGAATCGCGAAGATTGCGTTCGCGTCTCAGATTTGGAAATTTTTCATCTCCATGGGCGAGTTTGACTTAGCCTGGCCGGAATTTTTGGGGTCGCAGTTATTATCCACGGTTTTGAGTTATTGGACGATGAGTGTTCCGTACATGCAGTATTACGCGGTGTATTATTTCGGCGCGTGCGAATTGACGAATTTGCCGCTCGCGGCGATTGATTTGGGGAGGTATTATCCGTCGACGATCGGGAGTGGGATGAAAGGAGTGGTTGACATTGGGTTGAAGGTTCTTTTTGCCAGTCTGTTTGTGTATTTTCGAGTGTACGGTTGGTTTTTTATGAGTAAGCAGGTGTACGAAGACACGATGTTCATTTTAGACGCGAAGAATTTACCCGCCGGGTTCGAGTATCCGTGCCCGAGGGAAGTGGTCTACGGCGTCGTGGTCATGCTCGGCATGTTTTCGCTGTTGAACGTGGCGTGGTTGTGGCAGATTGCGAAAGAGGCGAAAACGACCTTGTTTGGTGGAAAGAAGAAGAAGGGCAAGTCCTCATCATCGAATAGTAAAACTAGCGCAGGTAGAGGTCAACCGCCGGCGAGAAAGGGGACCAGGTCGTCCGCGAGGAAAAAGACGAATTAGATTTTTACTCTCGTTATTAATATTATGATCAGTTAAATATGATTTGTAGCGCAAATAATAAAATTTTAAATAAATTAAATATCAATCACTATCATTAATTTTATACGATGCTCTTTCTTTGACTTATCAAAGATCGTTCGAGATTTTTAAAAGTCGCGTGCGCGTGTCGACACCTGGGTCGTTTGCGTACAAGAGCTCGTCGTCGTAAATACTATAAAATATTTACGCAGAGTCGCTCGCCTTGGCACCGGTGAAGATACCCTTGATGACGCCGCCGAGAGTTTCTCTGGATTCGTACAACGGCAAGACAATGATGACGACCGTCGCGAGGAGACCCCACGCCAAGGCGATGGAGACCCACAAGGTGAAGTAACCTTCGGAGAAGACACCGCAGGTGCCGTCGCCGCAGCCAGCCAGCAAGGACAACAACGGCCAGATGAAGATCATGACGACGGTGAAGCCGACGCCCCACTTAGTGATCCACTTCAAGGAGGCATCCAACATAGCTTGGTCGTTTTCTTCCGGATCCAAGTCTGGAAGCTTGTCATCGATCAAAGCGATGCCATCCTTCAAGGTGTTGAAGTCGAAGTTTTGCGGGTTCATCATGGAGATGACCGCGCAGACGATACCGGACATGCCAATCGCCATGACGTTACCGGCCAACATCGGGTAGTTACCACCCAAAGTGTCCAAGTCAACGGTACCGTGCTTGCCGTCAGCATCTCTTTCGAAGGTGGAGCAGACAATCCAGGTAATCATCGCGGAGATTTGGCCGATGACGGCACCGGCGATGGCGCCAGTCGCCGAGGCGTCCTTCCAGGTCAACACAAAGGCAACCGGCATGACTGCGGAGCCGATGAAGATACCCATCATCAAATAGACGAAGCCCAAAGACAAGCCCAATTCAAAGAGGATGATGGACAAGACGCCCATGAACAAACCGAAGCCCAAGATTGCAACTCTGGAAACCTTCAAGATTTGCTCACCAGTCGCCTTCGGGTTGATGTACTTCTTGTAGATGTCGTACGCAATCAAGGAAGAGACGGCGATTTGTTCCGCGGAACCGGTGGAAGTGATGGCCATAAACAACATAATGGTGATCATCATGGCACCACCCTTACCGAAGAAGTGAACGGCGGCGGCCGGCGGGACCAAACCGTCGCCGGCTTCGCCAGAGGTGACCGGTAAATCCATCGCGACGGTGGCTAAGCCCATGGCGGTGGCCAACGCGAACGGAATGGTAAACCAGACCAAACCACCCAACAAGTAACCCTTGGTGGAGGAGCTCGGCTTGGCGGCGATGGCAGATTGCCAGTAAGATTGATCGACAAAGACGGTACCAAAGTTACCGACGATGTTGATGATACCGAAGATGATACCGCCCTTGGACAACATGGTCAAGAACGAACCGCCTTCGTTGTCTTCGACCGGACCGCAGTTTTGCTTCGCCGGGATGTCGATGCAGTCTCTCGTGGAGCTGGAAACCGCTTCCAAAGCTTTGTAGACCTTGCTCGGGGAGCCGACCAAGTCGTCGCTCGAGGCGTACACTTTGAACAAAAACGTAACTAACACGGCGAAAATGATCGCGGTGTGCAAGTACGACGCCATAAACGTCGCCTTCAAGCCGCCGGCCATCGTGTACACGATAACGCCCAACGGAATCAAGAAACCAGCGGTGTAGATGTCCATACCAGTCAACGCGTTCACAGTGGCCGCGCCGCCCAAAATCAACATAGACGAAACGATGATGTTCGTCAAGAAGCAAAAGAACAAGAAGACCTTGTGAGCGGTGGCGCCCCATCTGGCGTCGATGATCTCACAAATCGTGTGCGCGTTCGGCGCATACCTCTTCACTTGAATCGCCAAGATGCCAAACAAAAGCACTTGGATGGTGGCACCGGACGCGTACCAAAACGGACCGGAAACACCATACTGATAGGCAACGTTAGAGGACTGCAACAAAGTCGCGGCCCACGTCCACTGCGAAACAATAACCGCCGCGGTCAAACCCGTCTTCACGGTACGACCGGCGGTGTTGAAAAATTCAGACGAGATGTTCGTCCCGTTGAATCGTTTGTCCAAGTAGACCAAGAGAGTGGTGATCAAAGAGAAACCAATCCCGAAGCCGAGGACGATGCCGTAACCGGCACCTTCGGAAAGAGCCGCGTCGCCGCCGAAAAACCTGTAATAATAAGAGAGTGAAATGAAACACAGTTACGGTCAGGTCAGTCAATCGATCAGTCATTTTTTTTTGTTAAAAAACCAAGAAGCGTTTTTTCGAAATGAAGGCGACCTTTGGCGCGCGAAAAGTAAATGAAGGCGACCTTTGGCGCGCGAAAAGTCGCCCTTGAATACCCGCTGCACAAACCTTCTCACAGAAAGGAGGTTGATGATCTTCGCGCGCAGAAATGGCCGACTGAACAAAGTCCGATCTTCACGAGAAAGAACAAAAACGAAAGATGGTAACTTCTTTCGCTCTTTTCTTCTTTCAAATCGAAGTGGAGGACGTTTGGACGGTCAGACAGCGCGCGACGACGTTTCGGGAGAAAATTAAATCATCGTCGGCGAGGACGACGCATCGGATGAAGAAATGAAAAGGTATGATTTGAAAAGTCCACTTACGAGGCTTGCTTGACGCACGACGATGCGCCTTCCTCCATCATGTAATACTCTCGGGAACCGATGGTACCCATGCCCGCGAGGGCGGTGAGCTTGAAAGCTGCTTCAGTACACGGAACCATAGTCATAGTGAGAAACTATTTATGTGCACTAATTAGTGAAGATTGAGATAAAGTTCAGCAGAACTTTTCTTTTTTTTTCCTTTTCGAGAACTCCTATAAACGAGAGAGGCTGAGAGAAGGCGCGAACACGTCGAACACCCAAAAGTCCCTTTCTCCTAACAAAGTTTTTTTGCTTTTTTTTCAATCGTCACATCATCCCCCCCTCTCTTTAAGCGTGTGTGTGTGTTCGAAACTGATGCTCACTTTTCGCACTCGCACGCACGCGGAAGTAGATAATAGAACTCTTTCTTGCTCTCGTTTTTTTGTGTTTAATGCTAATAAAAAACTTCTTGGTACCTGTTTACGTGTACATTTGTGCGTTTATTATGCTTTACAATGGTTCTCTGTTTATGTGATACAACGTGCGCGCCGCGCTCTTTCTCTTTCTCTTTCTCTTTCCTTTCGCGTAGTTATATAAAAATTCTTCTTTGCGTTTATAATACGCGCGGCGCGCTCTAGATCTCTTCGATTAAACTCTTCCCTTCAGCGAGGGCGAGGGTGATCTTTTTTCGAAACGCCTCCTTCCTCTCCTTTCAAAGCGCGGATGACTCTCGCCGGGTCGTCGGATTTGAAAACCGCGCTTCCCGCGACGATCGTATCCGCGCCCGCTTTAATCAGTTCCTTCGCCGAGCGCTCGTCGACGCCGCCGTCGATTTGCACTCTCGTCGCGGGACCGAAATACTCTCGCACATTTCTTACGCGTTTGATTTTTTCGTCCAGCGTCTTGTACGGCGTGGTTCCCAAGCCTGGGTTTACCAGCATGACGACGACGACGTCGCAATACGGACGGAGTTCTTCGATCGTATATATACCCGTGGACGGATTCAGCACGATCCCGGCGAGAATGTCCCTCTCGCGTTCATTCGCCGAGTGTTTGATCTTTTGTAAAACTGCCATCGGTTGTTTCGCCGCCTCCGGTGCGAACGTGATGACATCCGCGCCGGCAGAAACGAATTCCTCGATTCGATCCATCGGTTCGAGCGTGTTCAATTTCACATCTATTTTCACATTTTTTTCAAGACTCACGTTCGTTCGTAAGCATTTCACCACTGGGGAGCCTAAGGATATTTTCGGCGCATACGGCGAGCCGTCTTGCACGGAGACGTGCAACCACTCCGCGCCAGCCTCGAGGACTTTTTCCACGGACTGTTTCAAATCCCATAAGTTTGCTTTCGCGATCGACGGGGAGACGATCACTTGGTTTCTTTTCGTCGTTAAACTTGCCTCTTCTTCGGACGAGGATGAATTCGTCGTCGTGCTCACAATCTGTTTCGCCACGTAATCTCCCCCTTCACGATGGCTCCCACATTGGGGAACTTGTTCTTTCGAACTCCTCCTGCTCCTCCTCGTCGAAGAAGACAAAGAAGATTTTCCTAAAGGAAAAACTGCTCTCAAAGAAGAGGAAGACAAAGAAGAAGCGGCGCCAAAGAAGCAGCCTCCCCGCGCGGTGGTGATGTTCCTCATCGCTCTCTCTCTCTCTAACTGTAAATGTAAACGAACACGCTTCTCTCTCTGGGAAAAAGAAGGAAGGCGAAACTAAATATTTAGGGTTTCCAATTTTTTTTGACTTCTTTGCTTTTTTCGTACTTTTGTTCTGTGTTTTGTTGTCTGTCGGGAGAACGCAAGAGCGTACTTGTAGAAAGAGATAAATGCGAATAAGCATAATCTCTGGAACGACGACGAAAACGAATATTTTACTCCTTTTGAGAGAGAGAAGACCAAGCACGATTACTACTTTTACTGCGACTACTTTGACGACGACGAGAAATAGCAGGAGTGCGAGGATGATGATGTCTTTTTGTTGTTCCAATGTAATAACATCATCATCGCCATCGTCGCAAAATTATTCGGCGGCGAGGCTGAGGAGGACGACGATGAAAACGACGACGACGACGGCGACGCAGCCGCGGAAAGAGCAACAGAAAAACAACAGGAGGACGATTGTCACCTCTTCTTCCTCCTCTTCTTCTTCTTCAGAAACGGAAGGCAATACTACTAAACAGTTCGTCTCCTCTCTCCTTTCCTGGCCGACGAGAACAACCTTGTGCGGAAGTTTAGACATATCCTCGGTGGGCGAGAAAGTCTCTCTGTGCGGGTGGGTGGATAAGCAAAGAGATATGGGCGGGATTTGCTTCGCGGACGTGAGAGACCACTCTGGGTTGGTGCAAATCATCGGCGCGGCGGAGGGCATACACGCGAATCAAGCTAAGATTGACGAGATTTTATCGAGTTTGCGCTCGGAGTGCGTGGTGAAAGTCGTCGGCGTCGTTCGCGAGCGGAATAACAAGAATAAGAACATAAAGACTGGGGAGGTGGAAGTAGAGGTGGAATCGATTGAAGTTCTGAACGTGGTGTCCAAATCTTTGCCGTTTTCGATTTCCGAGAGCGAAAAAGCCGGCAACGCGGAGAAATCGAGCGAGGAGGTGCGGTTGAAAAATCGAGTGTTGGATTTGCGAAGACCGAAAATGTTGAAAAACTTGAGACGAAGGCACGAGGCGATTCGACAGATGAGGAAAGTGTTAGAAGAGGAGTTTGATTTCATGGAAATCGAAACGCCGGTGTTGAGTCGACCAACGCCGGAAGGCGCGAGGGATTATTTGGTCCCGGCGAGGACAGCCTCGGCGGGGAGTTGTTACGCTCTGCCGCAATCGCCGCAGTTGTTTAAACAGATGTTGATGGTTTCTGGATGCGACCGGTATTACCAAGTCGCCAGGTGTTTTCGAGACGAAGATTTACGCGCCGATAGACAACCGGAATTCACGCAGTTGGACGTGGAAATGTCGTTTACCGACGCGGATGGTATCATGAACGTCGCCGAGAGAGTATTTTTAGAGGCGAGCGGTATGCACAAGAAAGTGCAACAACCGTTTCGAAGAATGACCTACGCCGAGGCGATGGAAAAGTACGGAAGCGACAAACCGGATTTGCGGTTTGATCTAGAGATGACGACGTTGAACGACGTTTTGAAAGACAGCGAGTTTCCACCGTTTAAATCGGCGTTGGAGACATCGCGATCGAGCGTGAAAGTCTTAGTCGTGGACGATTCTCAAGCGGGCAAGAATAAAATATCCAACGCGAAATTAAAACCAAAAGGCGAGATTTTCGAAGACGCGGTAAACGCGGGAAGTGCAAACGGAGTGTTCTTTTGCCGAGTCGCAGAGGACGGGAAGACGTTGGAAGGCGCGAAAGGTTTAGTCGAAGGCTTGGCGAAGTGCGCGGAAGAAATAATCGCGAAATCCACCGCGCCGCCGGGGAGTTTGCTTCTTTTCGTCGCCGGAAAAACGAAAGTCGTAAACACGGCGTTGGATAAAGTGAGACACAAATGCGCGAGCGTTTTGAATTTGATCGACCCAAAAGCGCACGCCGTTTTATGGGTGACTGATTTCCCGATGTTTGAGTACAACGAAGACGAGGAAAGGTTCGAGGCGTGTCACCATCCGTTCACCGCGCCAAACACGGAAGATTACGAGAAAAACCCAGACGATTTAACCGAGGCGCGAGCGATTGCGTACGATTTAGTATACAACGGCGTCGAAATCGGCGGCGGAAGCTTAAGAATTTACCGGCGCGACGTCCAAGAAAAAGTATTCAAAGCGATCGGGATGTCCACCGAGGAAGCCGAGGATAAGTTCGGGTACTTGCTCGAAGCGTTTCAATACGGGGCGCCGCCTCACGGCGGGTTCGCCATTGGCGTCGATAGATTAGTGATGCTTTTATGCGGCGCGAAGAGCATACGAGACGTCATCGCGTTTCCAAAAACAACCACCGGGCAGTGTCTGTTGACCAGAGCACCGGGAGAGGCGACGACGGAGCAATTAGCGGAATTGAACATCCGACGAATCGACTAAATTTGATACCATACCAATAGCCGCATTTTTTAAAAATTGAGAAACAATTAATAACAG
>Ga0257106_1000052_pt1 | contig 64603 bp, 38 predicted proteins | sample LP_taG_3_FD_190177 | JGI IMG/M metagenome (GOLD analysis project Ga0257106, IMG submission 190177) | Marine microbial communities from Northeast Subartic Pacific Ocean, Canada - LP_J_2011_P26_10m | ecosystem: Environmental > Aquatic > Marine > Oceanic | place: Canada: Northeast Subartic Pacific...
GGAGAAGAAACGCTTAAAGAAAGAGGAAGAGGAACGCAAAGAGTTGGAAGCGAACATCGATAAGGATGAAACAGTGGGCGAAAAAGTCATCGACGAAGCCATGGAAGCTCCGATTGATGACGATGAAGAAAAGACGAGAACGACGTACAGCGTGGTGTCGACGCCGCCGGAGCCGGAGAAGAAAAAATCCATCACGGAAGGCGCGATCAAATCCATCGCCGATAAAATCGCCGAGAAGTTTGGGTACGAGCCGAAGAAGGAAGAAGGAGGAGAAGTCGTCAAGAAGGAAGAAGAAGAAAAAGAAGAAGAAGAAAAAATAAAAGCGAAAGTAAGTTCCGATGATGACGAGAAGAAGAGTGAGAAAACCAAGAAGACGAAGAAGAGCTCTTCTTCTAAAAAAGACAACAAGAATGTCCTTTACAAAGGTCACGAGATACAACCGCCGAAACCACCAAAAGCGAGCTCGATGGTGACGTATACGGTAGTCAAGAAACCGGGAGGCGTGACATCGTCCACCGTGACTGGAAACGTTCCGAAACCACCCGCTGTTCTTCCTCCGAAACCGGATGGTATTTACGAACGCGACCCGTCGGCGAAACCGACGGACGTTTCCAACGCCATCGCTATGGAATCCAACGTCGGCGTGAAGCCAGCTTTGGTAGAACATCACAGCGAAAAATACGAGAGTTCCAAACACGCGGGAGAAACCGATGAAGAGCTCGTTCCTCCGAAACCTCCGACGATTCAAGATGCTTCTACGTCGTCCTCGGGTACGACCATTTCGGAAAAGCCTCCTTTACCGCCTCCCCTCAAAAACTCGGTCCACGTAAATGGAGGCGCGGTTCCGCCGCGACCGCCATCGGTACAGTGCGCCAAACGCACTGACGACAAAAAACGTCTCCACGACGAAACTTTTGAGTTTGCCATCGAGAAATGTCTCGAGGAAGAACCCGTGCAAGGCTTGTGCGAACGGTTTGGAAAGCTCTCCATGTTTGGCGTCATGCCGGAATGGGATATCTCGTGCGTCACCGACATGACGGATGCGTTCAAGTATAAAACGTCCTTCAACGGCGACTTGAGCAAATGGGACACGAAATCTGTGGTTGATTTTTCCGGCATGTTTTCCAGCGCGTTCAAGTTCAACCAAGACATCTCCAACTGGGATACGTCGCAAGTCACGAGCATGTTCTCCATGTTCTACTTCGCCAACTCCTTTGACAAAGACATCTCCAAGTGGGATACGTCCAACGTGAACGACATGACGGGCATGTTCTACGCCGCGTCCAAATTCAACAAAGACGTTCGTCCTTGGAACGTGAAGAAGGTGAAATCCATGGAATCTATGTTTCGCGAAGCCGACGAGTTCGATAAAGATGCGTTCAAACACACCGACGCTTTATTGACAACCTCGAACATGTTCCGTAACGCCATGAAATTCAACTCGAACGTAAACGATTTAGTGATGGATTCAGTCAAAGATGCCTCGTACATGTTCTACGGCTCGGAAAAATTTGACCAACCTCTGGATAACTGGAACACCGCAAAAGTTGAAAATATGGAACACATGTTCCACTATGCCTCCAGCTTCAACCAAAACTTGAATCGATGGGACACGTCCTCGGCGACGAACATGAACGGCCTCTTCCAATCCGCGGGCACATTCAACGGCGACATTTCCAAATGGAACGTCTCCAAAGTCGAAAAAATGTTCAGCATGTTCAAAAACTGCAAAAACTTCAACGCGGATCTCTCCCACTGGCGTCCGGAGCGAGCCGTGGACATGAGCTACATGTTTTACAACTCCGCGTTTGACGGCGACGTCCGAATGTGGCTCTCGAAACAACCCAAGCTCGACACGACCGAAATGTTCGTCAAAGCTGCGTATTTCGGCAAGAAGTGGAAGTGCGAAGACGCCGACCACGGACCGCCGCATTCTTGCTCGCTCAAGAAAGAAGATTAATATTTATAAACGTGTTTCATTCACGTTTCATTTCATTTTGTAATACCAAACTAATACACAATAATACTCGTGTACAGCGTTTGCATTTGACACACACCACACAAAAAACAAGATGGGTGCCGCTTTGTCCATCTTTGGAAAAATAAACGAAGAATCGCCTCACTTTTCCTTGCTTAAGAAAACGGCGGAATATGAAATCCGACGCTACGCGCAAGCAATCGCGGTCGAGACGAGCTACGAAGCGGTGCGTTTTTTATATACATCTCTTTTGAGAGAGAGAGAGAGAATTTTAGAATTGGAAATCGTTTTATATCGAACTAAACATCAACAACAGGAACACGTGTTAGGAGGTCAAGGGAAGAGTTTCATGTCCCTGGCGAAATACATAGGCGTGATGTCGAAACCAGAAAACGAGCGAGAGGAGAAGATTTCCATGACGGTGCGTTTTTCTAAACTCAATGATTGTTTTCTAAATTCATATCTATTTCAAAGGCACCAGTGTCCATGGGAAAAGTGGTCGAAGCGCCTAAAGGCGATAAAGAACAACAACGTTATAACATGCGATTTTTCCTACCCGCGAGCGAGATTAAGACGAAAAGCGAAGCACCGCAACCATCGAAGGAGAACGTGAGAGTGGTGGACGTTCCGGAACGAACCGTGGCGGTGAGAACGTTTAGCGGGTACTTTCGGAAAGCGAACGTGGACGAGAATACGAAGGCGTTGCTTGAGAGCTTGAGAGGAGACGAGGAGGTGAAGAACGTCAAGGAGGATCACGCGGAAGTTTTCGGGTGGAATCCGCCGTGGACCATATCTTTTCTGAGGACGAACGAGGTGCTGGTGCCGTGTGATTTTGTGCCTTTGAAGAAATAAATTCAAAGAAGAGTTTGGAAATGTTATAGAGAGCGCGCTTGTTGTTGTGTTTAAAAGAGAGAAACTTTGTTTGTTTTCTAACTACTTTTGCTGTATCTAAATGCATTAAACTATTTATACGGGGATCAAATCGTTCGTGTTTACAGCCATGCTCAACTTGGCTCTCCATCCCGGGAAACTTTTCGCCAAGTCGTGTTGTATCCAATCCGAAAAGTCTCTGCTTTCCTCTCGTCCTCGAGTTCTTCTCAAATCGTTTCGAATGACGCGAATCACGTGTAATATCGCATTCAGGCGACCGTCAACTCTTTCCTTCGATTGCATGTCCAAGGCGTGCGTAATCTTTTCTTTCACCACGGAGGGGTTCAAATTATGAACATTTGTGGCCGTTTGGTACGGTGTAGTGGTAATCGTATCGGGTCTGTATTCGTTAGGCGCTGATCTTCGTTCGACAACCAAGACGGCTTCTTCTTCTTCTTTTTCTGTCTTGTTCTTGTTCTTCTTGTTCTTTTGCGTTTCCACTTGGATCAAATACTGATTTCTAATGTTTTCCGGTAAATCCTTCCACACGAAATCGTCCACTTTTGTCGGCAACTCGTACTCATCGTCTATTCTTCTTCTTGCGGCAGTTTTCTTCGTCGTCGTCGTTTCCTTCTCAGGCGTCGCGACGAACTTCCTCCTCTCCTCGCGTTCGGCGTAAAACTCTTTCCTCTTCCCTCCACCAACCACTTGCACCGACGGCTCCAACAATTCCCTCCACCTCGATTTCGTCGACACCGGGTGTAACGGTTTCAACTCGTACCTATTCTCTCTCTCGTCCACTTCGCTCACTTTCATCTTGTTCTTCCTCCTCGAAAACCTTTCGACTAACCGCGCCTCGAAATCCGCCTGCGCTTGGTTCCCGTACGCCAGCGGGCATTCGATCAAACACTCTCTGCTCGTCACCGGTATCACGTGATAACAACAGTTGCGTCGTCCTCGTTCCTCCTCAAACGATACCGTCAAGTGTTCCTTCTTGCTTCTTTGCCGCTCGACTTCCTCGCGAACTAAAGTCTCGAAGCATTTTTCTTCTTCGTCTTCTTTGGTGGTGGTGCTCACATTTTCTCTCTCCTTTTCCCCTTCCTCGTCTGTCGAGAAGAATTGGACGGAGATAATTTTGGTCGCTCGCTCTTCTTTTTCCGGCAGTGGTGGAGAGGACATGTCCCCCGTCTTTACGCTCAACCGTTTACGCGTTTTTTCCGGCGTTTGCGATGGGGTCGTTGTTTGCGTCGGTAAGATCTCTTCTTCTTCGTCGTCGTCGTCGGATGATGATGATGATCCCAAAGAGGAGAGATTCTCCGTCCAATCGGAGACCACGAGGGAAGATTTCTTCATCCTCGCTCTCCTCTCTTTTCTTTTGCGCGTGTGTTCGAGAACTTGAGGTTCAAAGTGACCTCGACTTGGCCCGCTCGTCGCTCGGAACACGCCGTGATCTCCAAACATTTCGACGATGAGAAGAAGAAGAAGAAGAAGAAGGGATCAGAGCGAGACGATTGAAGCGGATTTTGTGGAGAAAAGAAGAGTTTTTTTGTTTGGGAAAGTATGAAAAGACAGGGTGCTCAAATTCTTCTTATCGTTTACCCTTTTGCGCGAGATGTCTGATCGCCCATTCCTTACGTTTCTCGGGAGAATAATTCGAGACCAAGTTGCTAATTTGGAAGTCTTCATCTTGTTCTTCTTCTTTTTTTTGCCTTTTTATCGTCTTTGGTCGTCGTCGGCGTCTCGGGTTTCGCGGTTGGTTCTCCTCTTTCTTCTCTTTGGTCAGCTTTGGTCAGCTTTTCGCGTCCGTCTAAGAAGATGTTTTTCAGCTTTTCGTTTTCTTTTCTCGCGAGCGTCAAGTCTAGCATCATCCGTGAAATTCTTCGATTCGCTTTCGCGATGGTGAGCTCGTGCAAGTTGCGCTCGAGTTTAATCTTGTTTTTAAAGTATACGTTAGCTTCTAGCATGAAGTGGCTTAACTTGTTTTTGTAATGTTCACGAAGTAACTCGTGCGCTCTTTTCACTTCCATGTCGACCAAAACTCTATGCTGCTGCTTCTGCTCTTTTTTGCGCGACAACAAACTCGGCTTCTCGTGATTGTGTGCGTTTTCGTACTTCACGAGGCCGTTTTCGTCCACTTGCTTCCTCGCCGGACAATTCGGACGCGTACATCGGTAGTAACTTCTCGTTACTTGTGAAGCCGCCGATTTGATGTTCTTCCGACCGTATTTTCGCCACTTGATTCCGTCGAGGGTTTTAGGGGGATTTTCCATCGTATCGTGCTTTTCTGTTTCTTCCTCGCCGTTTTCTTCCTCTGAACTGCCGTCGGTTTTCGCCGAGACCATCTCTTGAACACTCGCGGACAAAATCTTTTCCTTCAATGCCTCTCGCTCTTCATCTTCGGGACTATTATGCCGACTTCTCGGTCGTCCAATTGGTCCTCTCCCTTTCGTTTGCGTCGTAGCGTACATTCTCAATTCGCTCGGTGTTTCGTCTTTCCTTCGCAACGTCGCGTTCCAGTGGTTCTTCACCGAATTTTCCGTCCGTCCGGGTAAACCTTTCGCGATATCCGCCCACTTGTTTCCGAGCACCTTGTGTAACTCGATCAACTTTGACTCTTCTTTCGTCGACCACGACCCGCGTCGAATGCCTGGTCGCGAATGATGGTTCCATCGTTCGCGGCACTGTTTGCCAACTCGCCCGTTCATTGTTCTCGAAACCGACGACCATTTGTGAGTGCCGAATTTCGCGACCAAACGAATCAACTCCTCGTCTTCCTCTTTGGACCACGAGGAGTTTAGGACCACTTTGGGAGTCTCCTGGAGAGTCAAAGAGTGTTTATCTTGATTCTTCTCCAAGAATGATTTTACATTAACGATGTCATCATTAGTAACAGCTTCAGAAGAGCCGCGGAACGACGGTCTGAGCTGTCCCGAACGAACTACATCAATCACCGATACATCATCCCGTTCCGTCTCCTTCGTTTTCGGATGCCACACATCTCCACCCCGCAATTCGTCCGGTACGTGTTCCTTTAACGCGTACCTACCCGGCGCAACTCTTTGAAAGTGAGCACCTTGCGATAACGCCGCGGTGACTGAGCCATTCGGCGTCTTGCACGTACCCGGGTTATACAAGTCCAACCGCTTCGCGATGCTCACAATGTTCGCCACCGTCATTCCGCCCGGCCCCGCCATCGCCAACAAAGCGTACGCCGAATGTTTAATCGTCCCGAGCTTATATCCTAAACTCATCGCCTTCTCGGAGAAATCCTCGTCAATTTTCAAAACCGTGTCTGGATCGAACGTCTTCGGATCGGTCGAAATCGGTTTCTTATTCTTCAACTTTTGCTCAATTTGCTCAAACGCCGCGAGCAAAGAAGGAATCCTGCATTCGTACTGACGTCCTTCTTCAAAGTGCACTTCGCGAAAAGGCGTTCGTGTCTTTGCGACCCCCCACGCGAGAGGACGTCCGCGTTTCAAAAGCTCCTCTTCCTCCTCCTCCTCCTCCTCCTCGGGGGCGCATGTGATTTGTAAATCATCATCATCGTCTAATCGTTTTCTTCGTTTCGCCATCTCGTTTTCTTCGTTTTCTTCTCGCATCACCATTATTGATACGTGTGTGTATATATATGTGTGTGTGTGTGTGTATATATATAAATGCGCGCTTTCAATCGGTGCAGTAATAAAAAAGATGTTTGTTTGGTCGACGCTTTTACTCCTTCTACTCCTGCGATGAGATGATTTGTGATGCTGAGTTGATGATGATCGCTAAAAAAGCGTTGACCAAGCACCAAGCCAAGCGTTTTTTTTTTTGAAAGAGAGAAGACAGGAAGAGAAACGAACCGACACACAACTGTTTTTTCTGCTTTTTCTGTCCTTCAAATGAAAGGGAAAAGTGATGAGACTTCCTCCCCACAAAAACTAACGAATTTTAAAACAGAGAGAGAGAGAGAGAGGAGAGAGAGAGGAGAGAGAGAGAGGAAAGGGAACGATGGCATCTGCTGCTGCTCGTGCTGCTGCTGTTGATATCGAGGACGAGGACCAAAAGAGGAGGAGGAAAAGGAGGAGTTTGAGGAGGGAAAGTAAAATCATCGGACAGATTGATATCGAAATCGAATCGAATTCTTCCCAACGATATAAACAACAACAACAGTATTTATCGATCGAATTGACGAACAAAAACTACGACGACGCGGCGGAGATGTGCGTGAACTTTTGCGAGGAGCGTGGGTTGCCGATGAAAATCGCGCCGGCGTTAGCGTTACGGCTGAGAGCGGCGTATAAGAAGGCGCTGATAAAACAGGCGATGGATTCTTCTTTGAATTCTTCTTCTGTTGGAGGCTTTGAACGCGAACGCGAACACGCAAAAACGGAAGGAGAAGAAGATAAAGAAGAAGAATACAAAGAAGAAGAAGTTCGACGAGAGAAAGTGCAACTACTGACGTCGAACCCGGCGGATATGGCGAGGCGCATAGCGGAGATTAAGAAGAATAATACATTTAACAAAGATGATGAGACGACGACGGCGACAAAAGCGAATACAACGACAACGAGCAAATCGTTTCAAATGGTCACGCCTTCAAACGTTGGGTCCTGGAATCCAGTTGCGAGTGGGGAAATGACGATGCAAAAAATTGGTGCGGATGCGACGAGAGTCGTGCGGAGAGAACGTGAAAGAGAAAGAGAAGAAGAAGAAATAAACGGAGGAGGAGATTTGTTGGAGGTTATCGTCGTCGACGAGCAACAACAACAAGAACAACACCCATCGCATGGAGGACAGTTCGAGTTCGAAGAAGAATGCGCATCTGAAGCGGATCTGGAGGAGGAAATGCTCGAGTTTGAAATCACGCCGACGAAACAGGATTACGCGGATAGCTTCGCGCGTCCTTCCGATTGGTTCGTCCAGGACTTTGAAGACAAAGCAACGCTTAGCGCGAAGAAAACAAACGAGACTTTTAAAACTCCATCGAAAAAAGAGAGTGACAGAGGAGGAGGCAGCAGAGGTAGCGGCGCAGCGGTAGCAGCAGTAGCAGCAGCAGTAGTAGACGGCGACGACGACTCCGATACCTCCTTATCCGAGAAAATTATTCACGCCTCGCCTGGGTTCAAAGATTCTCTAAAAATGTTTGAAGCCATGGACGCGTCGCCGCAGAAGAAATCGAGCTTTGTAAAATCGCCGACGATGACCGCTCCGGGTTTCGTCTCACCGATGGAAACGAAAAAGCCAAATCCGCGGTACGCGCCTCGAGATTTAAACGAATAGTAGTAGTAGTAGTAGTAGTAGTAGTAATAATAATAATAGATGGTGTACAAAAATGTCGCAACGACGCTTAGTTGAAAATTACAAATCGGGCAATCCGAATTGGTTCAGTAACATGAGATAACTGATTGCAAGCGCGCTAATCAAAATCCCTTCCGTAATGCTCGCCTCGCCAACCTTATCGTTTTTGCTTTCAAAGAAAACGTGCCTCGCCCCTAAATACGCGATGATGTACCACCCGGGCCACCTCAACCCTCTCCCCCACCACCACACGCTCCCTTTCGCCTCTAAATACTCCGCGTTGAAATATTGAGGCGCGCCCAACTGTTTATAACACTCCGCGATTAAAAGTTTCGTCTTTTGATTCATCTTATACTCTCTCGGTATTAACTTTTCAATCTGTTGTAACGACACGATCGCCTGGTCCCATTTCTTTTCTTTCATCAAACTCTCCCCGGTTTTTAAACATTCTTTCGCGCGCAAGACGTCGTACTCTGAATATTCCGCCGGCAACAAACTCGCGAAAAATTCACTCGAAAACACTCGAATATCTCTGTTCGCGTTTGGGATATCGAAGCCGTCTAAAACGCCTCCACCTTTCGGTCTGGTGTAGAATTCCGAGAGCCAGGGGAATATAGTCGCTTCGCACAGGACCAGAATTCCTTTTGTCGCTAACAGAGCTCTTCGAGAGGACTTTGACGTTTCAGAATCCGCGACGTCACGATTTTCCCCAACAACAGCGGTGTTAGATGGAATTCTGTTTTTGAACTTTATCACCGCGCTTTCTTCCTTTTTCTCACATCCTCTTCTCGTACTGTTGGTATTCTTATTCGACTTTAACAGCTGCTGCTGTGTCTGCGCGACTACCGCGCGCGAAACGCTCGTCATTCTCTCTCTACACAATAAACACCACTTTAAGGGAATATCTTTCGCTCTTGCTCTTGTGTGTGGAATATACTTGACTCATCAAAAAGCTTAATGATTGGCTGGAGTCGACAAGTCGGACAAACCCCTAAATAACCAACACACAACTCTCAAAAGCGATTTATGTGACTTTAATACCGAGGGCCAAGTAGTCTTTTCTTTCGATTCTTTCCGTGGCTTTCCCCACTTAAATACACACACAAACACACTCACACACATATTTATCGATCAAACACAGCACACATAAATAAGATGGGAGGATTGAAAACGATCGCGACGGTTGCCACCGTGGCGTTAGTCTCGACCGGGTCTTCTATTTCAGCCGCGAATGGAAAGGAACAAAAGTTAGACGGGGCGGCGTTTTTGGAAACGTTCGACGACGGACTCAAAGGATGGGTGAAATCGGAAGTCGAGCAATACACCGGTGCGTTTTCTCTCTCTCTCTCTCTCTCTCTCTCGTCAGACGAATGAATAACGCGCGCGTTTGTGTTGTTTTCAAAGCGCTCGTCTTCTCGCTTTAAAAGAAACGTAAACGAAAGAAAGAAAGGTTTAGTAAACGCCAATTCCGATCGTCTCGGGAAAAGCGATCTCATCGTCTCATCGGGCCGCCAAAAACATGTTTTGTTTGTGAGCTCTTTAGTACATTTCAGTCACCAAAAGAGGCGCGCAGATGATGATTGTTCGCACTCCTTTGTTCGTCCTCTGTTTTCTGTCGCGCTCGCGTGCTTTTGTTTACTCACCAATACATTCTCTCTCTCTCTCTCTGTTTCTCTCTCTGGTGACTGTCCTTTCACAAACAACAGGGATCGTGGAACTGGCGAACGAAAACGGCGAGAAATCTCTCAAAGTTCCGGAAAAAGCGAGACACTACGGGTACACGAAACAATTAAGCACACCGTTCGATCCGCGAGACGGTTTCGCGATTCAGTTTGAAGCCGCGCAAACGGAAGGTCTGGATTGCGGCGGCGCGTATTTGAAGTACTTGACGGAGGAGGCGAACACGGGGAAAGAGATGGACGGGTCTTCGCCGTACGTTCTGATGTTTGGTCCGGATAAGTGCGGGTCGAATAACAAAGTGCACGTGATTTTTAAGCACAAAAGTCCGAAAGACGGGGAACTGGAAGAGAAGCACTTGAAGGATCCGCCGAAGATGCCGTCGGACAAGGCGCCGCACATGTACACGCTCTTGGTAAACACGAAGGAGCACACGTACGAGGTGAAAATTGACGGCAAAGTTGAAAAGGAAGGGTCTATTTTTGAAGATTTCGAACCGCCGTTTAACCCGCCGAAAATGATCGACGATCCGGAAGATTCCAAACCGGAAGATTGGGTGGACGAGAAGCAGATTCCGGACCCGAACGCGAAGAAACCGGACGATTGGGACGAAGACGCGCCTATGGAGATTTTGGACGAAGAGGCGACAAAACCGGAAGGATGGTTGGACGATGAGCCGGAGGAAATCGAAGACCCAGAGGCGGAAGAGCCGGAAGATTGGGACGAAGAGGAAGACGGCGAGTACGAAGCGCCGTTGGTACCGAACCCGAGGTGCGAGGAAGCGCCGGGATGCGGCGAGTGGGAGCAGCCGATGAAAGAGAATCCGGACTATAAAGGCCCGTGGTCGGCGCCGATGATCGACAACGTTTTGTACAAAGGTGAATGGGCGCCAAAACAAATCGAAAACCCGAAATACTACGAAGATTCGACGCCGTTTGAGAACGTTGGTAAGATATCCGCCGTAGCGTTGGAAATTTGGACCATGAGCGACGGTTTAACTTTGGATAACATTTTGATCAGTAAAGACTTCGACACGGTGGATAAAGCCGCGGAAACGTTCGACTTCGAGGCGAAGAAAGAAGCGAAAGAGAAAGCGTTGAAAGAAGCCGAAGAGAAAGCGGCGGAAGAGGCGGAAAAAGCCGCGGAGAAGGCGGAAAAAGCCGAGGCGAAGAAAGCGGCCAACGCCGCGGGCTTCCCAGGGAAAGTGACTGATTTAATGTACAAGGTCGTCGAGAAGATTCCGGGTAAAGCCGGTGAAGTTTTAACCAAACCGGTTGACTTCATGGCCGAAAACGTCGCGGCTTTGTACGCGTTCTTGGCGACTGTGTTGCTTTCCATCTTGTATTTCATCTTGTCGCCGTTCGTTAAAGACGCGAAGAAAACCGCCGCGACGAAGAAGAAGGTTGGCAAGGCCAAGAAAACGGACGAGGTCCAAGAAGACGACGACGAAGAGGAGGAAGAAGAAGAGGAAGAGGAGGACGAGAAGCCGAAGAAGAAGAACGGTCGATCGAAGAAGTAAGAAGAAGAAGAAGAAGAAGATTGGGAAATGTTTTTCTCCTCTTCGTTTCTTACGCGTTTGTTCTTCCAAGACTAAATTAAAGAATAGCAACAACAACAACAACAACAACAACAACAACACAAAGAAGTATATATACATATAAGTACACGAAGTATTATTAATCGCGTCGTGTTTTACAACTACAGCGTCTCTCTCTCTCTCTCCCCCCCTTTTTATGTTCTATCTTTAGAAGACGTTCCCTTATTTCTTCCAACGCCTCCCATCCCACAACTACCCGCGCGCGCTCGCAACCATCCTACATGTTTACTCCTCCTTCTCTTTCTCCTCCTTTGCTTCTTCTTTGCTCATCCCGACGTGCATCATGAGTGCTCCAAAAAGTGCCACGTTTTTCCAAAACATGATCGTTTCGATTTCTCGTGAAGCGCTTAATTCTTCTCTGCGCCAAAACGGGTGCATTATTGGCGTCACGCACGAGACGAACACCATGAGGAGTTTACTTCCCAAGGTGAAATTGCACATCAACAACACACTGCCGAGCAGTTCGAGTATTGTCCCGCACATGGCAATTGTCGCGTCGTCGACGAGGAGTAACTGGTCCATGATTTCTTTTTCCGAGAAGCTCGAAAAATGAGTGGCTAAAGAGGCGCTCATTGCGGTTCTCGTTTCCGCGAATCGTGGGGCGATCGAGTGTTCGAGGAGATGGAAATCCGAAATCGAATTCGAGCTGACGAGCACGTGGTATTTGTTTATCCCGGAGAAGAGGAAGAGGGAGGCGAGTAAAAAGCGGCCGAGATGGGCCAGGGTTTTTCCACCACCACCCATGGTGTTGTTCTTCTTCTTATTCTTCCGCGAAAGCTTTCCGGAACGCTTTCCGCGCGCGCGAGTATCAATGAAGATACGAAAATGAGTTCCTTTTTCCCCATTGTGATTGAATCACGTGATGATGCATTTCTCTGCTCAAAACGCCGACGACGTCCTCCCAGTCGCTCGAAAAAGAAGACAAAAAGGAAGGAAAACGAGGAGCTTTTTCAACGACGGGTTGTTCTCCTCTAAGTTTGGTTTTTTCCTCCTCGTTTTTGTCCTCATCCTTTCACGTCGGTTTGTCCTCGAAATCGAATGCGTTGATGAAAATGATGATGATGGTGTTAACAAAGTTGATGATGACGACGAGTTTCGAAGGAAAAAGAACACAAACGACCGGTACGAGGAAGAGGCGGAATATATGGAAGAGGAGGAAGAGGAAAAAACGAGAAGTAGGAGTAAGAAGAAAACGAATGCGAAGAACAATGAATTTGCCCAATTAGCAGGCGAACGCTCGGAAGGACCCGAGCTCGTCGCTCTGGGACCGAACGCGGAAAAAGTACAACTCTCGCAATTCGAAACGAGGATGATGGCGGGGAAAGATGGCAAGATGTTCGTCTCTGTCTTACCAGAGGACAGGTCGATGCAGTGTCAAGAACGCATCGACGAGTGGTACCCGACGTTTCGTAAGGTTGCGCGAGCGATGGACGCGGCGTATAAAGTGTTGGAAGTGAACATGCCGGGGAGGACGGCGCAAGCCATCGGGGAGGTTTTCGGGAAGATGAAAAGGCAAGAGGCGAGGAAGTTTGCGTGCGGGGTTGTCGGGTTGTACGGGAAATCGGGGGGGTTGAATATTTTGAAAGGGAATTATAGCGATCCGGTGAGTTACATGGAGTTGTTGAGTAGCGCGAGAGACGGGCTGATGGATTTGAGGACGGCGGGCGAGAAGGCGCCGAGGTTTGGATCGGGGTCGATTGGGTCGTCGTCGTCCTCGTTCGACGACGACGGCGATAACAAACACGCAGCGTGCGATTGGCTCGCCAGACCGCGTCGGGAAGGAGATGCCAAAATGCGCGTAGCTGTGTTTGAACCGGTAGACGAAGACGTGTTTAATTTTATCGCCACGGTGATAGGGGAGAAGAACGCCGCGTTGTTCTCGAGACAGAGTTTGTTCGGGTGCGAAGTCACCGTCGGACAACCGGTGCGCGAGAGTTACGGAATCACTCTGGTCGCCGATATCGACGAAAGTGACGACGAGTTCAACGTAGACGCGGAAATTAAAGTCATGCCTATATTCGCCAACAAAAACGCCGGTTTCAACCCGAGATTAGGGAAGGAGGATTTTATTGATTTCTTGGATAAAGTGATTTTAGCGAACGCGACGAGCGCGTTTCGAGAAATGGTGGATACCAGCATCGACCATAACTGTGCGAATGATATTTGGGAGTTGATGAATAACTTGAACGATCAGTTTTACGAGGAAGTGACGCAAAAGAAGCAACAGCGACAAACGCAAGAGGATGGAGAAGGAGAAGAGGGAGAAGACGAACATTTTACGCCAGAAATCGCGTGGGACACCATTCGCGAACCAATGCTGAAAGCTTTAGACGCGCACGGAAAGAACGATAAGAATTTACAACCCGCGCAGTGGATGTGCGGGCTAGCTGGATCGATAGCCGCGTTTGCAGAGGCCAAATCCGAGTTGGCTTCGGCGAACTCGTTTATGGGCGAATTGATGACGTTACGAAAAGAATCGATTCAGTTGCGAACGCGGAATGCGGTTTTAGAGAGAGAGTTGGCGGAGATGGAGACGAGACTGCCTGCAGGAGGAGCTAATAGTGGTGCCATGGGTTTACCGAAAGCGAAAAAAAGAGGGTTTGGTGCCGCGCCGAAGGAAAAGAATACGCCGCCTCCGACGCCGACACCTTCCTTTGAGGAAGAAGAAAGATTGCAAAGACAACAACAAAAGATACAGCAACAACAAGAAGAAGAAGCGGAGGCTGCAACCGCCGCCGCCGCCGCTGCTGCAGCTGCTACTAGAGAAGAAGAAGAACGGCAACGCCAGGAACGAGAAGCCGTAGAAGCTCAGCGCAGACGAGAAGATAGAGAAAAAGAGGAAGAAAAGGAACGGCAGCGCAAAGAACAGGAAGCTGCCGAGGCTCAGCGCAGACAAGAAGAAGAAGCCGGAGCGCTCAGGACGCAACGAGAAGCTGAAGCAGCGGCGAACATTCCTCCTCCCCCCGTCGAAGACGAAGATCCAAATCTCACCTTCTGGTCTGCGCACGAAAATCAAGGGAAAACGTATTACTATAATTCGCAAACGCGTGAATCGACGTATGAGAAACCTGTCGGGTTTTCCGAACCGGAAAAAGTAAAGAATGAAGCGCCGCACGTCGAGTTGTGACGAGGACGGTACATAGATTTTAGATTTTAGTTGGAACTTCCATACCAGACAATGCGTTTATCTCTATTTTAATGACTAAATTTGTTCTTCACGTCTCTCTCTTTCTCTTCCTCACTCACTTTCTCTTTCTCTTTCAATCAATATCTTCGCCGCTCACGTTCGGTTGTTCGCCTTCGTTGACAACCATATCGAAATACTCGCTCAACGGGGATCCCCAGGAAGCGTCTGGTGCCGCGACACTTTTCGGTTGAGTACCATCTTCGTACATCTCACTGTCAAATATCTCAGGAACTGGCGGGAAGAGACTGTCGTGTTTTGAAGTTGTTGTTCTCATTCGAGGCACCATTTGTCCAGCACCGTTTGAGATGAAACCGCCGCCCCCGGTGGGGTACAATTTTGGACGTTTCAACACCGGACAAGTGATTTTAAGAGGTAAGGGAGATACGACGGTGATATCATCGTCGTGTTTGACGATATCTTTGTCTTTATCCCCCTCTTTCATCACTGCTGCTGCTGCTGCTGCATGTTTCGTAACGTCCGTGGCGAACGGACCCCCTTGCACGCTCAACGACTCGGACGGATTGATGCTCGCCATCATCATCGAAGCGCTCGCCACGTGCGCTTGGTTCATTTCGTTAATGAACTCTGTTGCAAGCGTCGTCCAAAATCCTCCGAGTTTACTCAAATTCTCGAGTATTTCTCGCCCATTGCCAAACGTTTGTAAAATGTCTCGGAGCGTATCTTTAATCTTTGAACGCTCAACGATTGCACTCTTCGCTTTAATTGAAGACGAGCCTAAACTTTTCTTCAACGTTGGTAGAGACGATATCTTCTGTAACGCCATTTTTGCGTTTAAGATTGGTTTAAACGCGTGATTCTGCGTGTTTTTGCGCGTGTTCATCGAAAGAAACGTGCGATCTTGCATTTGGTTTCTCTCGTCGTTGTCTTTGTGTTGCTTCACGAGCGCCCAGTGGTCGTCGACGGCTTTCTCGAGACATTCGCGGGCGGATTTCAACATCATTTCCGCGGATGCCAAGACTTTGTCTTGCGGACGATTTCCGGTGGCTGGAAACATTTCATCGAAAATAGGGATCGGTGCCGTGGTCGCTTCCACGGTCGCGACGGCAGCGGTAGTTGCCGCTTTTGTAATGCTCTCTCTCGAACCTTCCGCTTCGTGGTCTGCCGCTAAAAGTGTTCTGTCGCCAAAGTCATCTTCGAGCCCACCCAAAAGACTCGAATCGTGTTTTTTAATCGCATCCGGTGGAATGTGTTCGTCCGCTAAGAACTGTTTTGCTCGTTGCAGCGCTAACGCTGTCTTCATGGAAGGCGCCGTCGGTTTCATCGACCACATAGAAAAGGCGTCGGAATCGTCAAAATCGTCGACAATCGGAAATTCGTCCTCCTCTTCTAACGCCGTGGCTGCTGCTTTCGATTTCTTCTCTTTCGGTGGCGTTTCTAGCGCCGCCAGGCTTTGCTCGATCGCGTGTTTCTTCTTCGCCAGAGACGCTTCTTTCGCCTTCCTCGGGGTCGAAACTTTCTTCGACACTTTTTGCGCCGCCTTCTTCTTCGTTCCTTTCTTTCTCGGCGGCGTTTTCGTCAGCGTCTTCTTTTCTTCTTCTTCTTCTTCTTCTTCTTCTTCTTGTTCGTCTCCTTTTCTCGCGCTCGACGTCATACCTCTCTTCGTCGACCGATTTTTCTTCACCCCCGGCGAAATCGCGCCGTTTTTTAGCAACCCGAGAACGTTCTTCTCCACACCTTTCTTGCTCCCGTTCCCCGCGCCTCTCGGCGTTCGCAAAAAAGGTCTCTGATGAATACACCTTTGCCCTACGGTCTTCATCCCTGTTTTCTTCGTGCTTTTACCTCCTCCCTTATTCGTCGTCTTCGTCTTTCGCGGTTCCCCCAACGTCTTCTTCGCCGTTTCTGTATCCTTGATATCGCAAAATTTTGGCAACGCAACGTCTTCTTTTTCTTCTCCTTTTTCTCCTCCCTCTTCTTCGGCGGCGCACGCCAACACCGCTTTCATCCTGCACTCTGGACACGCGCACGCTTCCATCCCCAAGATCGTCTTTGAATCCTCCGCTTTCCTCTCGCACTCGAAATGGCTAAAGTTATCGCAATACTCGCACCCGATCCACATCTCCTCTTCTTTTATCTCCTCTTTGGGGTTCTTCTTCCCTTCCACCAAGTCCTTTCTGTACACGCATTCGCAGTGGACACAAAACCACCCCCGTTTCCAAAGCAAACCGCACGCGTTGCACAACGACACTCGGTGCTCCTGCCTAGTCGAGCTCTCTATCCTATCCACCCAGCCTTTGCGCCACATCGGCGTCTCTTTCACACCTGTTTTTTTTGTTGTCGCGTCATCGCGAGAGAAGAGATGATCAGAGAGAGGGAAATGTTACATGCCGGTCCAAGAGAAAAAAGACGAAAAGGGAAAGAAAAAAAGGGAAAGAAAAAGAACGAAATCCAATCCGCTTACCGCACGACGCGCATTCCACGTGGTTCGCAGATCGTCTCCCTTTTGCGGTTGTTTTGGGTGGTGAAGAAGTCGTCAAATCTTTAACACTTCCTCCTTCGAGTTTAGGAGGAGACGAAGCTTCTTTCACATCCACACACATGTGTTGTGTGATCACTTTTCTCTTTTTGAGGTTTTTTTTCTTTTTGTCGAATATTTTTTAGATGAATTTAATTAGCCGACTTCTCGTTCCGCACTCTTTCCTTTTCTTTTGAAACGCGCTTTATTTCATTCGTATTAACGCTGCTGCTCATCGAAGATAATACGATGGTTGACGACGGATGCACAAGTGTTGCACGCAATGAGAACGAATATGACGCTGAGCCTGGCTTCCTCGGTTATATTGAGAATAACGATGAAGTTCAACAACAACTGGAGCATCTCACGGAGATTTTTCAAAAATCACAAGAACAACAAATCCACGAACAACGAGTCTTCTTCAAACGTTTGGAGATGAAGATGGAGGAGAGGATGGAGAGGATGATGGAGAAGATGATGGAAAAGATGGAGGATTCATACATCGTCAGTACAGTGGATAGGTATACAAAAACTTATACAAACTGCTGATTTGTTTCATTATTACAAAATACGAAGACATCTCACATCTCAAGACATCCTTTCGACGACGACGACGACGAAACGACATCTCACGCGCACTTCCCTCCTTCAACCGGAATGGCGTTCGGTATGTACCCGTACTCGAGCACTTGCGCGACGCCGACGTACAGACCGGCGACAAAGAGTAAAAACGCGACGCCTTCGGCGGCGCCGAGCAAAGCAAACGGCCCGGCGGGTAAACCACTCCCCGTGGTTGATTTCTTATACGCCGAAGCGCCTAAGAGTCCAGCGACACCGAGATAACTCACGCCTTCGATTGCGCCGACGAGACCACCCGGACCGGCTGGTAATCCGCACCCGGTGTTCTTCAAAGTGAACAACGAGTAGGAAACGACCGCGCAGGAAAGCAAACCTGCGATTCCGGAGTAGAGTTCTACCGAATTCTCTTCCTTTTCCTCGTCACCACCCCCCCCAGCTCCTGCTGCTCTGACTACTCGGAATGAGGAGGAGGAAAAGGAGGAGCGACGACCACTTTGTCTCGCTCTCAAACTCGCGGACGATTTAGACGACGACTTTGATGAGAGCACGAGCGGTTTCTTGGGAAAAGTCGTTACGACTGTCAAAGCGCTTCTGTTTTGCATCGAAATCATCATCACCTAATAATAATACTAATAAAAGAACTCGAAAGATGATTTGTGTTGTCCAATGAATAACGCGCAAAAAGACAACCGATTTTCTTTCTCCGCCAAAGCAAAAAGTGAGCAGTAGTAGTAGTAGTAGTTGTTGTTGTGCAAAGTGCGTCTTTATGAGGCGAAAATCCGATCCAATTCCACACTTTTCCCGGGAAGAATAATAAAGGAATAATACTAAACATACAAATACGATGATAGTTTTAAACGCGACATCGAAAAAACTCCTCGCCGTAATCCTCGCTCTCCTAATCATCGTCCTCGGCACGTTCTTCGGGGGAACGCAAGCGAGTCGAGGCACGACCGAAGCCGGTAAGGCGTTCTTAACCGAAAACGCGTTAAAAGAAGGCGTGGTGTCCCTCGCGAGCGGTCTGCAATATCGCGTGTTAAAATCAGGACCGAAAGGAGGGAAAAAACCGAAAGTGAACACGCCGTGCTTGTGCCACTACAGAGGGACGACGATCGAGGTACTTTATATGACTTTTTTGCAGGAGCAGCGCGAGTGAATCAAGTATTCGCATCAACGTTTTGCGCGCGAGATGATCGGAAAATTTTCATCTCATTTTCCCAAGCGTTTTCTCTCTCTCTCTCTCTCTCTGCGATAAAATCGAAGCGCGCTGTTCATAGAGCGGAAATGTACGCTTCGCCGGAGCGAACATGAACGTCGTTTTTATTAGTTTCTCATTTTTAAACGCTCACCTTCTTTTGTGTCTCTCCTTTAACGATGACAGGGCGAAGAGTTTGACTCCTCGTACAACCGCGGCGAGCCGACGAAGTTCGCGCCGAACCAAGTGATTAAAGGCTGGACGGAAGCCATGCAGTTGATGTCGGAAGGCGATAAGTGGGAGCTGGTGATTCCGTCTGAACTCGCGTACGGGGACAGAGCGATGGGTCCGCAAATTACGCCGGGATCCGTCCTGGTGTTTGAAATGGAAATCGTGAAAGTCGGCGCCTAATTTTACCTTCTTCTCGAGTCTGGTGAACGACTCGCGCGAAGGACCGATTGGTTAGTTTAATCTTACATGTAGTACTGTTCTTCTTTCTTTAACGTTCAATTTGATTAAATATTAAAAAATTTCATAAATAATTCTCATCATTCTCTCCGTCTTTCGCGATTGTTGATGTTACTTTGTTGTTGTTGTTGTCGTTGTTGTTGATGACTATTTTCCCTTCTTCTCTCTTTTTATTTCTCTCTTTGTCCTTACACATAATAATACTCTTACATGGGTTACGATAGAAACCTCTTTCTTCTTTACGCGTACCCGGCCATTTTCGCGTTCTTCATCGCGTTTTTGTCCGGTTTGTCACCGGCTTGCATCATCGCGACAAATTCTTCGTAATCAATCAAACCGTCTCCGTCTTGGTCCGCCATCGCCACCAACTCGTTAACGTCGCCAAAGTTCGCCCTTGCTCCAGCTGGCATCTTATCCAACGCCATCTTAAACTCCTCGATGGTAATCGACCCGTCCCCGTCGACGTCAAAGTACGCAAACGTCTTTTCCATGGCGTCGCCCGAATGTTGGCTCGCCATCGACAACGTCGCCGCGACAAACTCTTCGTAATCCAACTCACCGTTACCGTCGATATCGATTTCGTTCATCAACTGTTGCAACTCTTCCGTGGCAGCTGATGAGCCTTTCTTGCGCAAACCAGCTTGTAACTCCGCGATGGAAATCGTCCCCGAGTTGTCCGTGTCGAACGATTTGAACATTTCTCTCAAACCTTCCAATTCGTCCGGCGACAACGTCTTCGCCATGGCAATCAAACCCAATTTTTTAAACTTGGTAATCGCCGCGAACGATTTTAATCGTTTCACGATCGCGTTGTCCAACTTCTTGGCCGGAGCGCCACCAGTCAACCACGGATGATTCAACGCATCCTCCGGCGAGATTCTCTTCTTCGGATCTTGTACCAACATTTTAGCGATCAAATCCTTCGCGCCGGCGGAAATCGCGCCCCACGGATCTTGCTCCAAATCGTACTGACCTTTCAAAACCATATCAAAGATGCCGTTCTCCGTGGTGGCCCAAAACGGCGGCACCCCGGACAACAAAATGTACAAAATAACACCGCACGACCACACGTCCGCGGCTTTACCGTACGATCGTCGCAAAACTTCCGGCGCGACGTAATACGCGGAACCGACGATTTCGTGAAACACTTGATCTTCGTGGAAAAACGCGGACAAACCAAAGTCGATGGCGCAAATCTTCGAGTCGTAATCTTTCGACTTCAACACGAAATTCTCCGGCTTCAAATCTCTGTGAACCACCCCCAACTCGTGGCAATGTTGAATCGTTTCCACGATCGTTCGGAAACAATCCGCCGCGTCCTTCTCGGAATACTTGCCTCTCTCCACGATTCTATCGAACAACTCCCCGCCTTGCAACAACTCCATCACGATGTACACGTGCCTGGCGCCTTCGTACGCGCCTTCGCAACACACGATGTTATCGTGTCCCCCCAAGTGATGTAAAATAGAAATTTCTCTTCTCACGTCGTCGATGTCTTCTTTCGAGGTGAGTTTCCTCTTCGCGATCGCTTTGCACGCGAACTCTTCTCCGGTTTTTTTGTTCTTGATTTTATACGTCGTCCCGAATTGGCCTTTGCCTAATTCTTCGTGGAAGGTGAAAATGTCGTTGATGTCCGAGGTGGTTCGTCCGAGGACGGAGCCTTTCTTCGATTTGGCGCCTAATGGGCCGTTGGAGTGGATTTTCACCGATTTCTGTTTTCATTCGAGAGAGAGATGAGAAAGGGTCAGTTGAGAATAGACGAGAGAGAGAGAGAGAGAATTGGCCGATCGTTCCGCTCATAATTGGCCAATTATTAGAACAACACGCGCGCGCGTTATATATATTTATACACACACAGGTGTGAGATGATAAAACAAACAATAAAAATGAATAGTAGTCGTACCTCTCCTTTCGCGGTGGATGCGGCGCAACCCATGATGTGGTTTAAACAATAATAATAATAATAACGCGCGCGTAAACAGGTTGTTTGTGGAATATTGTCCAATTTCAGTCGACAGAGTTTTTTATTTTTTTATTTAGGGTTTCCACACAGTTAGGGTTTAGGTAATACTTGGTGGGAAAGAAAAGCGCTTTACACTTTATAAGTGTGGGGAACTCGAGACGAGGATGACGACGACGACGATGATGATGACGACGACGACGAGTCGAGGGAATCAGCAGCAGCACCAAAAACATCATCATTATTATCGTTATGAGCAACAACAAAAACGACGACGACGAGAAAGAGCATTTTGTAAGAATACGAGCGATGTTGATGATGAAAGTGAAAGATACAGCAACGACAAAGCCATCGAGGCGTTATCGTCCAACAAGGAGAACGCGTGGTCGGTGAACGTGTATCACTCGAAGAGGAGAGAACACAAAACAGACGAATTAGGTGATATTTTGAGCGAAGAAGCGAACGATGGAGATAATATACTTGAACAACCAGGGTGGGACGCGCAAGGGAAATTACGGTTTTCGATTATGGTCATGAGCGAAGAGCTGGGACTTTCCGAAAAGCAAGTGGAAGAAAGGGTCGGGCAGTTGTTCACGTTAATCCCGGGGTTGAAAACGAAAGTTGGGATCATGAAGACGGCAGATTTGGTGAGAATAAGTGCGAGCATACCGGACGTGTACAAATCGTTAGTCGCGTTGAAGGAGGTGTTTCCGGACGCGGATTTGCCAACCATGATTACGAACAGACCGTCAATTTTATTAGAAGAAGCCAAGGAAATGGAGAGGAAAGTGAAGCAGTTGAGAGAGGCGTGTCCAAGGTTGAATTGGGATGCGATATTAAGCGACCACGCGTATATTTTCGAGATTAAAAATCCAGGCGAGAACTGTTTGGCGTTGAAAGAAAAACTCGGGACAACGGTGAAAGACTTTGAGTTGTACGTCGCCAGGAACCCGATGTCGTTGCTCAGCGTGCAAACCGGGGAAGAGTTGCTCGAGTACGATAACGGAAGTTTAAGACAACTGAAAGAAAATTTAGAGGGAACGCCGAAAGCAGAAGGTTGGTAGAAGTTTCTTTCTTTAGCGATACAAAATACAGACGCGTGACGCGGCGGAACAATTGTAATAACATCATCATCCCCTATAAAAAAGGAATAATCGTCTAAGAAGGAACGCATTTCGTTTTCACGAGCTCTTTCAGCTCGTCGATGGTCTGTCTCACCACCATTTTTCTCTTTTCCTTCTCGCATTTGCATCCTTTATCGATGCATCTCAAACAATAAATCAAGCCTCTGCCTTTTCGAAACGTGCACTCGCACACGACTCCGGCCCAGTTCAAATCGCCAAGGCAGATGCAACAATCCAACTCGTTAAAGTCGCAAAATTCTTCCATTTTGACGATTTCGCCGCACAACGTTTTGGCTTTTTCTCTCCTCTCTTCTTCGATTTTGACTCTCTTGTCCATTTCTTTCTTGACGGTGTCTTTCCATCCCGGCACGCGATCGCACCCGTTCGTGAGCGTTAACAACAACTGGTCGTGCGCGACGGATTGGTATCTTTTATCACCGACGTATCGTTCCGTGGCAAACGCACCAAACGGTAACCAATCTACCGGGGCAAAGTTGACCGCTTCGGCGCAGTTGTATCCAGTGTTGAATCCGGCGTGATAGGAGTACGGAAACGTGATGATGTAACTCCTCGCGTTTTGTTGGACTCGATATACCGGGATCCCGGCTGCTTTGATTTCTTTCGGCGATAAGATGGTCACCAACGAGTGCAACAAATCCGGTTGCGCCTCGAACAAATGCGGTAAGCGCGTTCGCATCAACTGTTCAAACTTTTGCGAATACTCCGCCGGGATGCAATACCAAACCTTCGGGTCGCCGAAATGGTGGTAATTGACGCTATAAAAATGGTGGTCTTCCACGTGCCAACAAAACGTAGATAACGTCATCCCGAAATATAACCACGGGACGGTAATGCCTGTCGTTCGCTCCACATGAGATAAACACGAGCTCGCGTTGTATGGCATTTTCGTCACGTTCCACGGGTTGTTGGCAAACTTTTTCTGCTCCTCATCTTTGTGATTGTTCGTAGGCATTCCCGACCCGGTTTCAATCGTGGCTATGTCCGCGCCGTATATGACTTCTATGTTTCGTCCCTCGCTATCTTCTATGATTCTCCAAAACTCTCTTTCCATTTCCGGGATTGAAATATCTTTCACCGGGTTCCCAGTTTTCGCGTCCGAGAAATATCTGGCCTTGAAATAATCGGAATACCTCTTCATCGTTTCCATCGTGTGCCTCGCGCCGCTTTGGAAGCCGTACTGTTTGGTTATTTTTTCTACTTCTTTCTTCACGTATTCGTCTCTTTGTTGCTTTTGCTCTTGGTATTTGATTTTTGAGAGCGAGAGCGACGGTTGGTTTTTACCGTTCGTTGTTGCAGGTACAGTGCCACCCATGCGTCCAGCAGACGGCGCCGGAGGAGCGGCGGTTGTCGTCGGCGCCGCCGACGCCATCCTCCCGCCACTCGCCGTCGCCACCTTTTCGCCACCAGCTTCTTTCATCCTCGCCCGTTTTCCTAACCCGGCAGGTCTGTTCTGCAACTCATTCACGGCTTGAATCCTCGTTCGAAACCGCATGAACTCTTTATTCGGCAAACAAAACTCCGGCTGCCAACTCTTCGGCGGAACGATATTCGCCAACCCAAACTTCTCCGCCTCTGGCCGAATCTTATTTATATACTCCAAAGGGTCCCCGTTATTCCACTCCTCTTCGGTTGGAAAATACTGCGGACACGGTGGAATATCTTTCAACCACTCGACGCCCCTTTCTGGCTCGTATCTCGTTCTCACCGGCGGGCCTTTGAGACAGTCGAAACAGCCTTCCCGGTCGAAACAGCACTTCTCGCACCCGAATATCTCGTTCGTCGTGAGCGTAGAAATCGTGGGTGGTTTCAATTTCGGCGGGTCTCCGGATCCCAGATTGCCGTTGTTGTTGTTGTTGTTGTTGTTATTGTTGTTATTATTCTTCTTCATCGCGTCTCGTTTTCGTTTCAACGCTTGCGCCACCATTCGTTTTTTCTCTTCCTCGTCTGCGAAAATCGGTTGCGAAGTGCGTTTCACCGAAACCGCGGCGGGAGTTTGAAGAGTCCGAACGCTCGCATCTTTACCGTTACCGTTCTTCTCCTCCTCCTCTTCCGGCTTCACCACCGCGTCGTCATTGGAAAGACGCGGAAGATGAGTTTGATGCGTCCCCGTGGTAGTCATTTTTTTCCAATCTCACGCCAAAGCCGTTGCTTAAAAAAACCGTATCACGCGACCTCGCGAGGACAAATTCAACGCGCGTTTCCGTTCGCCCTGCCCCACTTCTCTTATTTTCTGCGAAGAAAAGAGTGCTTTTTTTTATCGGAGTGGCGGTATGTTTCGTTAAAACGAATAGTAATGTATTATTAGCGCAAACAATGATGAATTTGCCGCTTTCCTTTGTGTGAAAAATACTACTAAAAAGTAGTTTAGGGTTTCATAATGTAGTAGTAGAGTTCGTTAGAGTCAAGAGGTTGATTGACCGACCTTCTCTTCTTCCAACACTCAAAAACACTCTCTCAGACTCCTTCTTTTGTCGCGAAGAAGTTAAAGAAGAAGAAGACAACAACAACGAAGAGCAAAACGCAAACGAACGAAACGGAAGAAGAAGTAGAAGACAAAGGTTTCAGGGTCGAAAATACTTTTCCTCTTTCTCTTCCGAACAACAGCGCGTCTGTGTACTAACACGTTTTTGTTTTTCCCAACGAGAAGAACACTTGACAGACAGAGAAGAGATCTTCATCTCCTAGAAAAGAGACGAACAGAGATGGGCGAAGACGAGGAGGAAAGGTTGAAGACCCCGACTGCCTCCTCCTTTGCGACGATTCAGACGACAAAAACGACGAGTTTTGCGAAGAAGAAGAGCAACGACGATTCAGACGACGACGGCGAACCTTTAGGAGGTTCGTCGCAACAACAAGAACAACAACTCCAACAAGTTCAACGAAATATAATCCCAGAGTTTTGGACCGAGGTGTCCAGTTTAACAAACACGCTTTTGGAAAGCGACTTGAACACGAAGAACGCGACGCACTGCCTCTCGAACTACGTTTTGGAGACGTTGGTGTTACCGGCGATTCATCCGGACGTGATATCGATAACGCGGAAGAAGGAGTTTTTGGTGGCGTTGAACGTGTGCGAGGTGAGCGTGGCGACGGTGTTGAGTAAGCCGCACGTGCTCAAGACGTTGTTGAAAGACGACCCGGAATCGGTGACGTTTTTGATGGAAAGCGCGAATCAATTCGCGATGAAAGCGATTGTGGTGAGCGGAAAAGAGACTGGTTCGTCGATGTTGAGAAGAAGCGCGAGTTTAAGCGCGACGAGTCAAACGAGCGGCGGCGGTATCGACCAAGAGGAGGAAGTGGCGACGCAATTTGATAACGTTGATTTTAGGGCGTTGAAGAGAGCGGCGAATTTGCTTCGCGCGACATTGGACGGCCGCGAATACGCACATACTTGGGCGACCGAGGTTATTCGTGATTCGAAAGTTCGCTTAGCGGAAGAGAAAGCGTCGTTAGTTGCAGCTTCGACGGAGGCAAAGATGGGAGAAGATGATGAAGCGATGACGATGTCTACTACATCTTCTTCTTTTACTGATGCCTCTATTGCGACGGTGACTGGAGAGCAACATCAACGACCGCGCGAGTCACGCGATTCCAACCGCGCGGTAAAGGAAAGAGAAGCAATTGCAAACGCTCAGAGAAAATGTGAGAAGGCGCTCGATGAAATCCGAGAAGAAGCCGTGGCTGCGGCGAACGTAGCCGCGGAAAGGAAACGCTTTGAACAATCAGATGTTGCCAAGGAAAAAAGAGACGCAAAGAGAGATTTCGACAACCGAGAAAAAGTGCTGGGATCATTTATTGGTTTGAAAAAAGCAGCGATGAGCGACGACGACGCCACGAGTGTCTCCGCTGGTGGAAAGGAAGAGAAGAAAAATACGCCTTCTTCTGCTCTGAAAACGAATTCGAACGAATCGAACCGCGAAAAAGCACTCGCTCGCGTTCTTCTTTCTGCGAAGAACCTGGGTGACGATGGAGACGACAATAACGACAAATTGGATCTTTGTGCGAACATTCTTTTGAATGCGATCGATTCGCTTTTGAAAGGAGGCGTAACGCAGGAGGAATTTCCAGCACTCGTAGCTCTCGGTGACGCTTTCGAATCGTTTGTAACGAAATGTACCGGCGTTATTTCTTCCGTTATTAGTGAAATGCAGTTCTTGAGTTTGTTTGACAATACGTTGAATACACTTTCGCGGGCACACGCGGACATATCTCGCAGCGATTCAATTCGAGCGCGCTTGGCTAAATCTGTCGCTTTGTTGGCACCGAATCGAGAAACGATGACTAATACGCGCTTAAATGTCATCTTGACTATTTTTGACGAAACAATGCGTCGGTATGAAGAATCACACGATGACGACGTTGCCATGAGTCCGGACGTTTCTGCGATTGTAGACATGGCGAGAAGTATTATTGGCGCACCGACAGATGCGAATCCGTTCGCGCTGACTTTCGGAAGTACTACTACTGACGTCAACTCTGTTGATGGTGATTTACCAATGTCTCTGCGAAAATGTATCATCGATCGTGCAATTTTCGGCTCTCAAAAAGTCTCCAAGAGGCTTTTCCGAATCGCCTGTGGTTGGCTCGCTCGCATCATCTCAGAAGCGACTGTCACCACTGCGGAGGAGACTAGTGACGACGAACAAAAACGTCTCGCAGCCGAGCAAGCGTTGGAAGGTATTTTCAATTCGAGCGAGTTTGTCTTCGGACTCTCCGTGCATTACGACCCAATTCGAAACGACTCGAGTGCCGATCGTACCGAAGGTAGTAGTTCGTCGGAAGACGACGACGACGAATACGACTTGGAAGATTTCTTCCAAGCCGCAAACGCGAAAATCATTTTTGGATTACTCGCCTGGCACGTGTTACCGGCGAAAAAGCGCCGCGCGAGCGCTTTGGATGTGTGCTTTGTGCGCAACGATTACCACGAACGCCGTGGCAGAAACAAAATGAAGAGTTCAAAATCAATTGCAGCTGCTCATCGCGTTGCTTCAACTTTGGCGCACTTGGTGCGTTTCTTTGATAATCCGCCAGATTTTGTTCTCAAATCGTTCAAAAACCTCGCGATTGGTACAGAAAAACTCGTTTCGGTCGAAGACGAATTCTTATGGTTCCCGTGGAAAGCGCAACTCGGCGATGTCGAACGCGTCGAAGCGTTGCAAGCCTCGAGAACAAAGACAAAATTCGCGAGTGATCTTGCGAATCTTGGCGCTCACCAAATGTGCGCCATTCTCGCCGACGAAGATAATTTGGCGCAAAATAGTAACTTTGATCAGCAGATGGCAAATAAACTGAAAAGAGCTTTAGGACGACTGACCTTTTTATTGCCTTACGATGCGGCGAGAATTTACAAATCGCAAATAGGTGGTAGTTTCGTGGAAAGAAAAACGCCGTTGGGTTCTCTCGAATCCATTGACGAGGACGAAGAGATTGTTAAAGAACCGTCACTTGAATCAACGAGTGGTCAACAACAGCAACATTCGATTGGAAGCGACATATCACGCAGCCGTGGTGGTATGACTTTACTCCATCACACTCGTGACTTAGTGGTGTCATCATCTTCGGCGTCTTCACTCGTCGCCGTGATGAATAGCACGGAAGATCCTTCAAACAAAATTGACGTCCTGAAGATTTTTGCGTTGGGTTCGTCTCTTCTTCAAGGAACCTCAGTTGATTTGAATAAGAATAGAAACGCTAGAAATCCACTCGTATTAGCTGGATTTGACGAAGCGCTCATTGCGTTGACTCGAAGTGTTGAGACGAACGTAGTCGTACCCAACGTAGTTGTTTGGACGGATTTAGCTCGCGCTTGCGAAACGCTTATTGCGCGTCGCGAAGATGCTATTAACGAATATCACAACGCTCAACACGAAAGCGCATCGTCATCGTCGTCATCAGGTATGATTGAAAACTTTTGTGATATGGTTGCTTATGCCAAGCTTCCAAAATCGATTGCGGATCAGGCTTTTGAAACGTATTTTCCGAAAGATATCTTTGATCGATACAACAACGATGCGTTTTTCGCCTCCATCAGTGAAGATAGCTGGGAAAAGTTTAAAACGGAAACTGCGAAAAATGTTGGTGCGCGTGGAAAGAATTGCGGATTAAACGTAAATGTTGAGCGTTACTTTTTGGATGAAATTGCGGACATGAATTCAATGACGTTGCTTTTGGAGAGAATCTGTGCGACGACGGTGGCGTTGTGCAAGAAACAAGGCGAGATTGACGCGCGCTTGAAGGAAGGGATTGCGGATATCTCGTCGCCAATGAAATCAACCGCCGCGGCATCTTTGAAGCGATCGTTGGATCCTGAAATGGTTGCGGCTCGCTCGAAATTGTCCGAAGTAATGGAGAAACTTTCCAGAGCTCCAATGTTGAATGGATTGTCAAAAATTGCAGTGACTGCCGCGGACGCCGCAAGACCAAACTCTGTAACAGAGCTTGAAAGAATAGATATTCAAGTATCACGGGCGTTTCACGAGGCGTTACCGGAAACCTTGCCGATTGCTATGAGCAATATTGCGAAAGATGCTACCTCGAGTGCAAAAAAGCATCCTCTGAAAAAGGAACGGATGCCGGAATCAATAGTCACAGCGGTAATTGATCGAGTCAAACGTGCGACGTTACTCGTTGCAGAGAAAAGTCAGAAAACCGATACTCGTCTAGCTGCACGGGGGCACCCGAACGTGACAATTTTCGTGCGTGCAATTTGTGACACTTTCGCTTCTTTCTCCGATGAAACGAAACAGTACTACTCGGCGGAGGTGATGTCGTCTATTTGCGACAGCATCGCTACGATCTCGAAAGTTATGCCAGTGGAAACAAGAAAAGCGCTCGCGAGTATCGACGAAGTGAAGACTGTGGAGAGTATTACCATGCTTCTCGACAGTGTAAAAGTCAAAAGGTCAGCTCGCTTATTGGTGGATGTTTTGGAAATATCGTTAGAATCCGAAGACGATGTTGTCTCGCGAGCACTTAGAAGTATGCCTGGCATTATCGAGAAAGGTCGATTCGATGCAGCGGCTTACATTTTAAAACGATATTTAAGCGAAGACGGTGCCGTAAAAACGCCTCGTTCTACATCTCCGTCGCCATCGAAGGACGTGATAGCGAAGAAAGATACGCGATATGTCGAATACGCAGCAGAAGCAGTTATTGACTCGTTGAGGTCTTTTTATTTAGAAGATGACGAAGATAATGAATTTAAGTCTGGCGCAGAAAGTGGTATATTTTCAACCGCATTTAAACAACGTGGTGTGACAGACAAACCTCGAGAAACTTCTTCGCTCGAAAGCTTTGCGAAATTACTTCGTCTCGTCGTAAAAGCAGGCAAAGATGCTTCTCGCGTCATGTCTAACGAGGCTTCCTTGCGTCGATTCATTACGAGTACGCCGAAAGACACGCATGGTGGTGTTGATTCCGATACTGGAACACCAGAGCCAAGTGACTCTGTAACCCATACCCCTACTTCTGACGATGTCGCAGAGGACATGGAATACCAGACTATTGAAGAGCAAATTGCGAGGGACGGTGAAATTGAGCACGAGTTGTTTGAACAAGAATTACTCGCATTATCGAACGTTCCAATGATCGAGCAACTGTTACGCCAAGCGAATCTTGAAGATGTAGAAGGTGGTGGTGTCCCTCCCGACGCGAGTGCGAGACGCGAACTTACACTCGAGGCAGCCTTTTCGAGTCTATTGAGTGAGGCTCGTGTTGCGTTTGGTAACAGACGCTCTACTGGTGGCGATCTGCAACAAAGAGGGAGTGCGAATGCCCAAACAACTTCTTCACCGCAAGGCAGAGTCGTTGATGTACCTTCTACTGGTGATGCAAAAGGTGGCGAAACGTCGTTGAATTCAGCTAAGAAGTGTTCTTACATATCTCAACGCGATTACCAGCGCCAGCACTGGTATTATTGTTACGATTGTAATCTTGTAGATAACCGCGGATGCTGCTCAACGTGTGCCGTGACCTGTCACAAGGGACATCGCCTAGCGTATTCTCGGGAAAGCAAATTTTCGTGCGATTGCGGCGCTGGCCAGTCCAAACGCGACGGTGTGTTACGTCCTTGTGGATGCATTACGGTCAATCAGGCGAAGTTGACTAAGGATGAATGGAAAGCTGAAGTTGTTGGGAAACCCTCGGAAATTATTCACCCGGACTCGGATTCCGAGCTCGAAGATGAATCTATCGCCGCCTTAGAAACCTCTGCGATCGAGAAAAAACTCATTGCTACGTGGACGTTACCGAGAGAACTTTCCGCGAAACTTGGTTCTGCATTGAAATCTGCGAGAGTGAGCGACGTTCTTGAACGAGTTGCGAACAATTGTGTCGATAAACTCGGCGATCACGAAAGCGACGACGATTCATCCGAGGATGAGGATTACGTTAGAGCGTCGGCGAGCAAATCCGCAAAGGAACCAAATATGTTGACCAAGAAGAACAAGGAGAAGTTTAATATGAACTTCGGTAGAGCAATGAAGCCAGGAACGTTTGATGTGAAGGCGAGAGAGGATTTCGCCGCGCAGACTCAAGCGATGTCTCAGGTTTTACCGTTACCTCGTAAAAGTTGTGTATCTGCATCAACTTCTGGTCTACTCGCTATTGGTGAAGGTGACAAGGTATCAATACTCTCTGCAGATGAGCTTTATCATTCAGACCGTCTCGCAGATAAGTGTGATGCTTTGTTGCGAGCGAAGGCGACGTTTGAAGTGTTCAACGTGTGTTTCAATCCGAGCGATCCTTCAAAGTTGGCCGTGAGTGGCTTGCGTGACGTGCACGTTTTTTCACTTTCAGAAACTGCTGAAGTCATTAATCGCATTGCGATTGAGAACATTTTTGATGAAGAGCAAGAGTTTGGTGCGTTGCTATCTGTTAAATGGGTCCCGGGTTGTGCGGGAACTTTGGCCTTGTGCTCTCGCGACTATGCAAAACTCTATGATTACGGAGGTAAGAACGCGTTGGTCACCCCGGACGCTCCAATAACATCAATCACGCCCCCGATTGGACGAAACTTTGTGGATTGTGCTTTCTTCATTGATACCGATGGTGCGGATGAGAAGTTGATTTTCTTGGGATTACTCGACAACGGCGAATTGCATTGCTTGTCGCTCGTTGGAGACACAACCTTCATCTCACTCTACGAGAATACTTTGATTTCAACAGACTCTTTCCCAGAATTGACGCGTAGAAATGCCAAGTTCGGAGAACCAGATTCCCCAACTCTTTCTTTTTCGCCTCGGGGCAAGAATGGTGTTTCGCTTCACTATTCTCAAACACATGATGTCTTAATTGTTTCCTACGAGTCGGGAGATACTGTAGTTACAGCACTTGAGCGCGATCAAGACTATCCGGATTCGTTCAAATTAAGGGCACCAAAAGTTATTCGCGACGATGATTGCATTGAAGAGATGATGATGAGTCCATTATCTGCGACTTCAACTACTGGAACCGGATCTATGTTTGATAGCCAACCTTCATCGGCACAATATAGCCAACCATCTTCGGCGCAAAGTTATGCAACAGGTTCGAGTGCAACGTTCTCCATTCGCGGAAAAGGAGATGCGAACAAAGGCCTTGCGTATGTAGGCGATTGCGCTTTTCAACGCGATTTTCGCGCACGATCAATCGGGGCGGATCCAGAAGTTCCACCTCTTTCATTTCTTACTGTATCTCGTCGCGATATGTCTACAAGAGTCTTGACTTTTCAAAACGAGAGTAATTTTGAAGGCGTGGATACGCAAACTTTGCTCAATACAAATAATATTGACAGTGGTCCCGAGTCTTCTACTTTGCGTGGTTTCGCAGGTTACCAACCTGATTGGGATCAAAATTATGCCGATAATAGAAAAACGATGTTGTGCCTCTTGTTGGAAGATGGTTCTTTGCGCGTGTATTTCTACGGGGAGGACAGAGAAGAGGAACACCGCAGAAAAAGAGAAGAAGAAGATGAAGGAGAAGAAGGATACGATGACGGTGAAGAAAGAGTATATCATCCAGAGTCACATTCGTCACCTTCGGCGCACGACTCTGGTGATGTTTTGTACTTCGAAGGCTGTTCTGAAGTTACCGAAAAGTGCGCGATTTACGGAGAGTTCCATGCTGTGGGAGATAACGATGAAGATCCAGTTTCTTCGGTTAAGGAGTCCTTAATCTCGGAGGATTTGAATTCACAGATTCAAACCGCGCGTGCAAATGCTGCTGCGGCGTTGTGTCTTTCATATCCTCCGGCGGTGCGCGATCCTAAGCTTCAGAGCTTCGCGGGTATTCGAGTTCAGTTGAATTACGGAAGTTCTGCGGAGGACGCGAATTGCGTGCCCAAAAGTGTTGAAATATTCAAAGGTGGAAGAAAAGTTTCTCTGATTGACAGCGAACATGCACGAAGTAATTCTACTGCTAGAAACGCCAACAATTCAGATGCTGCTTCTGGAGTGATGGGTAACACGAGGTGGTTCGATATTCCACTGAACTCAAAAGAGTCCAAGTTATGCTCGGAGAAGAACGGGTTGTTGACTTTAGTCTTTTACCCATCTATGAATGCACCTCGCGGTGCATGCTTTAAAATTGCACGCATCGTGGCCTATTCATCTCCGAAAACGCACATCGAACAATCGATGAAAACACGCGCCATCGCTTTGCGCGAGCGATTGTCATTGCACGTTCGATCTAGGGTTGCTCGTGCAACTCGCCATAAAGAGCATACCAGTGGCACCGAAGCGCCATCTTCTTCATCAAATGCGCGAAAGCTATCTGCGATTGGGTTTCCAATTGTTCTCGATGAAACCTTTTCTGCGATCACGGTCTACGCGCGACTTGAGCAAGCAGCGGCAAGCAGTGCATCCACGACGCCGGTGAAGGTTCCGAGGCGATTGTCATTTTCGAAGCTGCAGAACCAGTCCGCTGCAGTGCGCGTATTTGCTGCCGATGGCTGGTTCCCGTCATCAAAGACCAAACGCAGCGCGTTCAAGGCAATTCTAGCGAAAAGTCCGGAAGATGTTTCCACGAAGGATTTGTGCGCCGTCAGCATAGCGTTGTCCACATTTCGCATGATTCAAAAGAATTACGAGTGGCGTCGCGACGCCAATTGGGCTTTACCAGATTCTGACATAGAAAGCTTCGCGCGTGCGTGCAAGTATATTGGTCGTCCTTTCGTACGCCGCCCACTAACTATGCAAACGTGTGATGACCACTTTCAGAAACAAACTCTGGAAGCGCTAAGACTAGGTTTGTGTTTGACGCCTCGGGTTGTTAGGGATTCTCACGGCGCTTTTGATTGCGAGGAGTTTGTGCCTTCTTTGGTTCAGGCGCTGATTGCATCTTGCGAAGGATTTGCCAACAATCCCCCGTCGGCAAAACTTGCGCAAAAAGCTGCCGATATTGCCGTAGCGTGCTTGAAATCTGCGGATGGAAACTTCTCGAGATCGGTGGCGCTAGCTATGCTCGATAGTTTCGCGCCTCGGGTACCAAACGTGGACTTTTTCTTTGATCGCGAAATATTGAACGACGGTGGCAGCAATGATTCCTTGAGGCAACCAGTTTTCCCAATTTCTTTAAGAGATGATGTGGATGCTACTACTAGTTCCTCGAATCGCAATATATCTCGCCTGCGTCGACCGACGCTTTTATCTGGTGGTCCTTCCAGTGGATTTGCAACATCAGAGAACACGCCAAGCGGTGTGGGAATTCTTTCGAACTTTCTCGCAGGGAATATGGTAAGTGGTGGTCACCGGTGCGATATGTGCGACGAATCCATCGAAGGCATTCGATGGCACTGCGAAGTTTGCGACGATGTCGATTTGTGCTCGGAATGCCGTGATCGTGGAGGTATTACCGGCGCCTTGCTCGAACAGGGGCATCGCACGACACATCCCCTCGCGAGAATTGTGCAACGACGCAATCCTCCTCCGTCGAGTGACGGAAGTGCAGCGCTTCTCAACAAGAAGAGGACTTTTGTCACACTCACCGAGTCAAATAAAAAGCTCATCGGTGCGATTGTCGAAGATATCTGCGATCCCACGCGTGCTGTGGCAACGAAGGGGTTGAGCACGTTGTTGTCCAAGGATGGCAGTGAAATTGGTTTTTCATCTCGCGTCGGAAAGGATTCGAAGCCGCCGAAACCCAGTGTGACGGAAGCAAATATTGTTTCTCCCGCGCACGCGATGTTCTTGCGGACGCTTTTAAAGAGCGACTCGGACGCATCCGTGTTAGTCGCTAAATTGCTTTCGAAAGGTATTGTTGTGCCGTCTATTTTATCGAAGCCTGGGACGATGGGGAAGAATAAGAACGTCTCGGATCGAGACTGTCGCATACTTTCGCTGTCGGCTTCTGCGGCCATGGCTTCGAGCGGGAAAGATGCAGCACTGGCGTATCCGGATGGGAAGGATGGCGCGCGTGATGTCTTAGAATGGACGAAGCGTGTTGTGGAATCTCTTTTGGGAAAAATTGCCGAGCTTGGGCGAAGTGATTCGCTCGATAAATACAACAATAATATCAACACCAAAATAAATATCTCTGTAGACTCTCAAAACATAGACTACCTAAGAGAGGCTAAGGAAAAGAGTAAAATGCGCTCAGAACAACGAGACAAGTTGATTGCGGCGTTAAAATGTGCCTTATTGCAAGCCAAGTACGCGAGAGACGCAGTAAACAAGAGCGAATCTGAATCCACGAGCTTTGATATGGATGCAGATCGCACGACAGGTGCGGAGATATCAGACATTTCAAACTCGACAGCAGACATCCAAAGCTGGACAAAGCTTATCGTCCAAAGTTATGCTACGTCTGAAAGCTTACGTCTCGATATCGTCGATTCCGATGCTCACAGCGTTGCTCGTTTTACGGAATTTGAATTTGTCGTGGACAGTCTCGCGAGGTCTGTTGACGTGCAGAACGAAAAATTTCAAGCGATTAAAGATGCTGGAATTATCGTTTCTGCGTGCGAACGTCTCTCGTTTTCGCTCAAGAATCGCGTCAACAACGACGGGACGATTGAGAGCGAAAACAGCACGACTCGTTTGGTTTCCGTTCCTCTGAAAAGGTTGTTTGAGGTGCTTTCTCAAACCCCAGAAGCGTTTGCATTCTCTCTCGCGTCGATGCCTTCCGTCATTGTCGCCGCGGTAAAAGCTGCGGCAAGAGCAATGCCGCGCTTTCCACTCTCTGCGGTGGATCAACGCGAACACGCGTGTTTGCTCTTCGAGTTTGCTGCCGAATACTGTGCTGAATCAACGAAGAAAGAGCTCTCTGGTGTGGTCGATTGCGTTATTCAAACCACATTGTTGGGTTCGTCGAAGAAATCTGCCAGAGATGCGGCGATGACGTGTTTGCGAGCAATCTGGAAGAATCTTAAAGATGTTGGCATAGAAAACGAACGACAAAACATTTATTTGGTAGGGATGGCGAGATCTTTGACAAAGGCATTATCGAATGTTGCCTGTGGCGCACGAATTGAGCGTGTGTCTCAAATCGTCGCGTTTGCTCTCGAAAAGGACTTCTCAATCTTTGCCAACGAACCCGACGTGATGGCTAATATTGAGCTCTTTTGTGGGAATGCTCGCAAGGCGAGCGAAAAGTTGAGGACACATCCGAGGGGGGAAATGTACGCAAAATTGGAAGCGCTCGAAGCCCAGTCGCAATCTTTGGTTGAGAAGAACACCACCACCGCTGCAGCCGACGATGCTAACTTGCTGCCGCAGCCGATTGGGACCTCAGCGCACGAAAATTTCGTGAATTTCTTACTCGAAACCGATGAAGATTTTGCGAAACACGCAAAGTGGCTCGAAATTGACCCGAATCCGGACGATATTTCGCTCGCGTACGCGTCCACGCCCTATCGGAAGACTTCGTTGCATCTGATGAAAGGAACGCGGGCTTTTACCGCGAACGCCTCTTTGACGATATTTAGCGAAGTATACAGATTGAAAGAAGCTAACATCAACTTGACGCCGTTGCAAACGAGAAAATCGTCAAGATGGCCGAAATCTGTCTCCATCTGGGTTGTTCCGTCCATTGTGTCTGCCTCATCTTCGATTTTGAACTCGAGTGGAAGCGCCTTTCTATCGAGCAGGCAACTACCTCGCGCGTCTGGATCGAATGGCGCCGATAATAACATTGTTTCTTCTCTGAAATCAGCGATCTCATGGGAGCAACCGAGTGAACCGTGGCGATTCGTTGGAAATATTTCGTTCAAGAACAGACAAACTGAAGGTATGCTTACTTTGAGCATCCCCGAGGACGTTTCTGCGATTGCCATTCGTATCGATTCGTTCCACGTTGATATGCATGAGAAAGCTTCGGAAATGCTTCCGTGCCCGCGTTGTAGCCGACATGTACAAGATGCTGCGCACGGTATTTGCCGTTATTGCAGAGAGAATGCGTACCAATGCCGACAGTGCCGAAATATAAATTACGAGAATTTGACGGATGCGTTTTGGTGCAACGAGTGTGGTTGCGCGAGGCAAGATAAACTCGACGCGTACATTACTTATTCAGAAGTCATCGGTGACGGATCTTCTGGTATATACACAGAAGATGAAGCCACGAGTGCGATGAAAGCGCTTGAAATTTTAACCGTAAAAGAACGTGATACTCAAAATATATTGAGGCAATGCGAGAGCACTTGCAGATCCTTGCTTTCACGCGCAGCTGTAGTTGACGAAAGCGAGATTTTGAACGCAGAGGTGAACAAGACTGCTTCGGCACCTTCGACGCCATCAAGAACGAGAAAAACAATTGGCGGTGGCACCAGCAGTAATGCTGTTCCGGCATCTTCAACGTTAGTGTCGGGCTACGTTCCAATTGGTCGAAACAACGCCACTGCTTCGGAGGATGCACTTGCGAAAAATGGCGACTTTGAGGCCCTGGCGTTGAGGTCGTACAAAGAAGTTGCAAAGAACGCCCGCATTACGTTGTCAAAATGTCAAGCCAAACGCATTTCTTTGCATCGTGCACTCGAAAGTTATGCACGTAGAGGTGAAGGAGGTTTTATCGAATCAGACTCGTCGTTGCATGCGATGCACAACTACTACGGCGAGGAAACCAATCATTTCGGTTCGCTTCGTTCGTACATGTTTGCAATCGTTCCAGCTATGGTTTCTCTTGCTCGTGAAAAAGTCTTCTTTTACGCATTTGATTCAAATCACGTAAAGGATGCTCTTTTTGCGACCTCCTCTATCTTGCCACAAATGGCACCGAAGTTTGCGCGCGTATTAGTTGCACTTGCCGTTGCGGACGCGAATGTGAATACGCGATCATGGTTGATTAAGCAATCTTCCGAGCGAGCGAAAACTTCTCCGCTTCGCCCCGAAGGTGGTGGAATACATTTCACATCTTCTACTTTCGAAACCGATGTCGATGTCTTGTCGAGGCTTGCACGAATGGAATTGGTGAAACGTAACGATGCCAGCGGTGATGCCACAGTTGCCATTTTGCAACTGTCAGAAACGCTCAATCCTACGAGAAATCCAAATCATCGTTTCGTGGACGTCGCAGTACGTGCAGCCCTGAAGCTCTTCGAGCAAGATGCAATCGCGAGACCAGGTGGACGACGACGTATGGACAACGAAAACATCGATGCTATCAGCGGTTGCGTTGAATGCTTCGTCAATTCTCGCGTTTTGGAGGAGGAGACTGTGCGACTGGCCTCGAGCGCATTGATTGCAATTTCGAAAGGAACAGAAGAAGAGCGTCTGGCGGTGTTGAAATCCCTCCTTGAGTTGCTAAAGAATACGGATGTGGTTTCGAACGATGATGCCGCAGAATCCGTCTACGCGGCGCTCGAAGCGAGCATGTGTACCGATTGGGAAGTGAAAACAGACTCATTCGTTTTCACGTTTGCTGATCCGTCTCAAGTGAAGCTCTCGGTAAGAACGTTGACGGAGATGCTCCTCGAAGTTGCAAAGTACGCGTGGCATGAAAGTGAAAGCCTTCTCGAGCAGCATGGACTCGTCGACCCATCCTTCGGTCTTGCTCTGAAACGATGCGCTAAGTTCGTCTCAGACAAAATAGTCTCCGAAGAAGACAACTTGCGATGCGAAAATTTGAAAGTGAGCGAGGAGGATATCCAAGCGATTACATACGCAGCGACAATCGCGAGAGCGCTTGCTGCGCACAGGGCACCGCACGCAATTTCTGCAAATATTACTTTGGCAAAGCTCTTGGACGCATGTTACGGGGCGAGCGATGTGAACTATCCAAACACTTCGAGAACGTCCGTTGCTGGCGCTTGCTTTGAACTTTTGCGCTCAACGGCGAACGCGAATTCTCGCATCGCTCGATTCTCTTCAATATCTCACAATATATCGGATACTGTCCAAATTGTTTTACCCATGGGTTCAGTTCTGGATGAACTCAAACGGTGCGCGCTTCCGAAACCGAAGCCAAAACGCACGTGTTTGGTTCGCCTGGTGAAATCGTCCACGCAAGAAGAGTTTATCCGAGGGCATATGTCACCTTCACCGTACGATGTCGCGGAACAAGTTCCAGTTGGTGATAATGAAGGTGATAATAACGCTGCATCATCTGACATCGCTAACGCGGGGGCGGGTGTAGACGCGGACGACGATGCCACATTTGGCGACGAAGCGCAGCTGGAATCTACGCCGACTTTTAGAGATGTGAAGAATTTCATCTGCGCTCAACTCGACTTGGTCGGTTTGATCGAAGATGATTTTGGCATGGAATTGCTCTCATGCGGAAACAAGATCATTTCGCTTGATTTAAAAGTCGTCGATGTGTACGAAAAGGTTTGGGTTCCAATGCAACAAAATCAGCAGAATGATGGCAGCCCTCCCTCGCGACTTATCGATACGAACAGAATTCCGCCAATGTCAATCACTTATCGCTTAAGCGGTCTCGACGGTGAAGCCACCGAAGATCGCATTGATTCGGTCGCAGCGACAGTAGATAAAAACGATCCAGAAGTTCGCTATGAATCGACTTCTTGTATGCGCTTTAAATGCGGTCTATCAGCACTTGTCGCTCTCGTGCCTACGATCTCTCGCGCGGCGAGAATGAAACCAACAGCATTTGAAACCACTAGTAATAGTAATAACAACGCATCGCTCTTCCTCAAGGAATTGTGCGTTTCCAGAGAAGACGTCGCGTTTGTACGAAAGTTGAACGATAACGCAGACGTCCTTGCACTTTTGCAAGCAGCTTGCGAGTTGAAGGAAAATAGAATCGCGATGTTGGACGACAATGCTCTTCCGCACTTGCTTCGTGAGGCGGCAAGAGCATTCGAGGCTCGAGAGGATACTTTGGCAAACGATATTTTAAAAGTTGTCGATCGCTTGTTAGCCGAAGAACAATCCAAAGCTACGTCAGAGCAATCTTCGATTCTGATATCGAACGATTCTTCTTCGCAACAAACTATGCTAATGCATGGAGGTAGCGTGGATGATTCCGCTTCCTTGGACTTGTCTGTGACGGTGGACACTTCATTGGCGGCTCGACCAGTCACTCCACCACCAAGAACTTCTACACCGTCTATCATTAATTTAGCTTCTTCCGCCGCTCTCGGTGGTTCTGGAATAGATTTGTACTTCTCCGACGGCGAGTCTATGCACGAAGAAGACAAGAGTCTCTTCGACGCGGCATCTGTGTCTCGATCCTTCCTAGACAAGTTGAAAAGATGCATTGAGGACGGGGAACCGAAACGTTGTGACGTGTTGGCAAGAGTATTGCCGCGACTCGCGTGTGCCGATGTCACAGCAACGACGCATTTGGTTAAGTTTAGCGTCGACGCGTTGAACACATTAAAATTTGATGGACAACAACGAGGTAATGATGTAGAAGTAGTCTTTGGCGCGCAAAACGATCCGACGTGCGATTTGCTAGCGTTAGAATCGGTGGTAAAAATTGTCCGCTGCGCACCACACGACGACTTCGGTCGATCATTTCGCGAATACTTAGCGGTTCCAGCGATACCAATCATACGCTCTTACATCGTTGACATCGTCGTGAACGATCTAAAGCGCACTTCGGAGGCGTTTGAAAAAGCGATGGTGAACTACAAGGCGTTACCGTTGGCGTTGAAAATTTTAGAAGCCATGTCCAGAGAATGCGAAAAAGTAGCCACTTCTGCTGCGCACGCGCTCAACTTGCTCGTTACTTTACACAAATTAGAAAACGTAGTCGTGCCGAGAGGATTGGGCACTTTGGCTGAGAATGCGTTGGAGACGATTGAAAACGCGTCAAATACCGCGCAAATTGAAATTGAAAAGATGCGGGAAAAGACAAAGGAAGAGAAGAGAGAGCTCGCGAAGAGGAAACGAGAGCAAATGTTGAGAGAGATGAAAATGAAGACGCAACAGTCGGAGAGAGGGGTTCCATCTGGGGACGAAGAGAGTACGGTGCTTAAAGCGGAAGTTTCGGACGCTTTGAAGAGTCAGATGGAGGAAGACGCCGCGTTTGACGACGACGCAGGTGCGTTGCGCTGCCGAGTGTGCTTTGAATCTATCAACGAGAATCCTGAGGAAACTTTGGGTTTGTACTGCTTCTGTACGCCGATTAGCATACCTCCAACTTCGGTGAAGTTTACTCGGGAGGAAGATGCCACAAACGCCGCAAATTTTGTCACAGAGGAGGGCGATGATGACGACGACGACGACGAAGGCATGGCAAATGACGCCGACGGGGATATCATTGAAATCATTGACATGCGAGGCAATCAAGCAGGTACCAGCGGTTCTTCTATAGCTTCTGCCCTGTTCGGAGGACGTGGTTTTCGCGGTCGAAATCGTGCTGCCGCAAGTGTAGACCCCAAAGTTGATGCCACGAGAGGGTGCTCCACCGTCTCGCACTTCAACGCCATTCACATCTCGTGTCATTTGGAAGCCAAAAGAGCAGACATCAATCGTCGTCCACCAAAACGAGAATGGGAAGGTGCTACCTTGCGAAACGCGGAGACGCTGTGCAACAGTGTCCTTCCAGTATGGACGTCGTCTGATTTACGTTCCTCGAATGTTGAACGCACGTCGACGAGCGACGAAGAGTATGAGGAGCGACGACGACGATACGGTCTGGCGGTGGATGCGTGGTGGGACAACGTGGGCCGAGCGATGCCAATGAATCGCCAATCCTTCGCCATGCGTCACGATCGTTTTCGCGTATCAACTTTCGATTGCGTCATCTTGCTGGGTAGATTTGCCACGAATAGTTCATTCTCTGTCGAGTCTCGAGGCGGCGGCAGAGAATCAAACGCTTCCTTGTTGCCGCAACTGCTGCGGTTGATGCAATTCCACGGCGAATACGTTTTCGATGCCTCTGCAAACCCGAGCACGATGACGGACCCGTCCGCTTCGCCTTTACGACGCCAATCGTCGTCTCCTGTACCGTTATCGGTCGGTAAGAAACGAGATATTGCGCAAAGAGAAGAGTGGCTCCGCTTGGCGAATGCATTGGTGGACGAAGATTACGGAGGCGACGAACTGGCGTTCTTTGACGCCTGTTTCGATATTGAAGCGTTCGAGAGCGACATGTACGCGATTCTTCTGTTTGCCGCGATGACGTTCACGAAAGAAAAGTGGGAGAATTCGATTAAAATATTCATTCGTCGAGCTACGGCGTTCGCCTTAAGGTGTGGCGATGATGGGTTACGAGGTGCATTTACCTCCTCGGCTTACGCGCAACAGCTACGAAGTACGAGCACGATGTCCTCGAATTCGGGAGGAGTCACGTCGCCTCCAGAAACCGATACCGACGAACCTGTTAGTATTAATACGTCTTCGCAACCGATCGTCCTGGCGGCAAAACCAACTTTAAAATATCTCGCCATGTGCGACGAAATCAACGCGTGGTTGAGAAAGGATTCTCCCGAGGTATTTTACACCCCTGGCTTATCCGTCTCCTTGCAGCACCTCTCGAGAGCGTTACTAGACGAGGCGGACCCCTCCATTCGCGACCACATTCGCCGGTCGGAAGCATTAGCTCTGGATCAACAATCTCGCGATCAGTTTGGGAACATGGAATCGTGCTCGCACTTGTCCAAGAGAACGTTGGAAGTGGTGACGGTAATGGACGCGGAGGAGGATGTTACAAACTTGTCCAAAATCGGAGGAAGAAATGTAACGGTAAACGACATCATCGAGAAAGGCATGGCGTGAGAACGCAGAATAGACAACACGTGGTTTGCGATATATTTAGTAAGATATCGGTTTTCTTAATTGCACTTTAATAAGCATCGACGCTCTTACCAACCGGTCATATATATAAATAAAAATCTCTCTCTCTCGCTCTCGCTTTCTCGCTCCTTTTCAGTTTCGCTTTTTCGATCCACCTCTCTTCGGCGGCCTCGGTTTCGATCCACTCTTTTTGCCATCCGTTTCCATTACATACACAGCCAAACTTGCCAAGATCAACGCGAACTGCAACCCGAGCTTATCCACGGAATCCTTCAAAAACGTCACATGAAAGTGAATGCCAAACGCCATCGTCGCGGTTAAAATAAAAGCGCCTTTCTTCGCCTTCCCTGGCATCCACAACATCAAGTACCCGATAATCTCCACCGCGGCGATAATTTTCGCAAATTCATACCCGTTCGATTTGTTACATCTTACTTTATAAGGAATCTTAAACGTGGACAATAAGTTGTTCGCCCACGGCGTCCACGCGTGTTCGCACCACGCGTAACATTCCGCCGTGTTGGCAGTTGGTGTGCAATCGCCAGATTTTCCAATCGCCACGGGGCATAAAGGGCCGTCGCACCCGAGGATGGGAAGAGCGAGTTTACACGACGCCGCTCGTAAGTATAACGCGAGAGGGATGATTTTCAGGACCGTAAGAATCGTGGATTTTGATGATTGCGCCTGTGTTTGATGATAGCGGGGATATTCCTCTTAGGTCAGTAGGGGAACAAAAACGAATTGAATTTCCCCAAAACTGCTCTCTACTCTTTCTTATACCTTTTATATACTAAAGAAGAAAAAGAAGAACTAAACGCAGAAGCGAAAAAAAGGACGAAAAGGAAAGGAGAGCGCGACGGAGGAAGACGCGAGGATGAGATGATCGCACCATTTTCTTTCCGATAGTAATTGTGTGTTAAATGTGCGTGTGATAAAAGAGGGATTTGACGGCAAAAAAAGCAGACAAAATGAAAAATGAGAGCTCAAAGAGTAAAGAACGAAAACACGTAATAAAGTATACATACCAGATACCGCATTAATAATACATACACACAGTATTATTAGTATTACATCTCCACGTGGCTGACTCGTAAACCCAACTCGCGGTCGTTTTCCGGTTGCGCTCGCGCGAACCTCGAGGAATATTCCAACGCGTGATAGTCTCGAGAAAACGCGACGAAGGCTTTGCAGCCGTGCTGTAAAAGCCACGGTTGCGAGACGCGAAGGCCGAGCGTTTTTCTTTGCTGCTGTTGGCGATGCAAAGCAATACTTCGGGTGCTGTCGTTGCTTTCGTCGGTGTTGGTGTTACCGACGCTGGTGGTGGTGGCACCATCGCGGACGGTGACGACTTTGCGCCAGGTGCGACCGTGGTCGTGGGAGGTGGCGAGGGTCAGTCGCAACGCGCCTAAGTTGGTGGCCGCGTCGGAGAAACTCGCGCTATTGCTACTACTACTGCTACGGCTACTCTTACTAGTCTCACTACTTCTGCTACCACTGCTACTACCGATACTCTCGTCGTCGTCGTTTTCCTCATCACTCACACCGTCTTCTCCTTCGAGAGTATCGAAGTTTGATCGGTCGTTGTACGCCAACACCAACGGGCCTTTGGGTTGTAATCGAAAAAGTCTCGCTGCGGCATCGAACGTTCGCATCTCGGAGGACATCTCGCGTGGTGTCGTCCACGTTTTTCCTACATCCGTGGAAATGGCAGTGTACAATCGCATGCTTTTTGCCGTTCTTCGAACGACGAGCCCGTCGTCCTCGCCTCCAACCACCACTTTCGGTCGAAACACGGCGTACAAACCGCCCTCTCCGATTTCCGCCACCGTCATATCCGCCAATAAAATGCCATTCTTTCGATCGAAACCCAAGGATTCGTGTAATCTCGACGTGTCCCACGTCTTTCCCAAATCCGAACTCACGATTACCCCGCACTTTCTCACCGCCTCGGCGCCGCACCTGGGATTAAACCCGCCTTCGCCGGTGCCGCCTTCGCGCTGTACCCCCCTCCCGTATTGCGCCAAAACAGTTCCGACATTCACTTGTTTCATTCCATTTACGCACACCGGCACGACCCAATCCCTATTCCCAGTCTCTGAGTTCGCCTCGTCCATCTCCACTGCCGGTCCGTTCAACGTGATTGGCGCGCCGTTGAAATCTGCACTCTTTAACACTCGTCGAGGTGTCATCCATTCCTTTAAAGTCGCATCGGTACTCGCCACGACGTAGATATCACCACCTCTCACCCACGGTTTGATTGGTTTACTCCCAAAACCTAACAACGGCACGCTCTTTTCTTGACGACACTCCCCTCTCCTCTGCGAATCCGACACCGCGTAAAACACAAACGCCCTCCCCTTTCCGTCTCTCTCCGCGAATACGATCGGATCCCACATCGGCATCCCACTCCCTCTTTTCCAATCGTTATTATGAAACTTCCCAACCTCCTCGAACGCAGTTGAAACCTTCCACCCTTTCCCTTCCCCGGCTCTGCTCGTTGTCACTCTCAGATGTTGCCCTTCCTCTCCTACCACGTCTTCGCTCGCCCGGTACACCGCCAGAACCGTTTCGTTCGTCAATCGAGCTAAACTCGGAGATCCTACGTTTCTAATCCTTTCGACATCCGACAGCTTCCTCTGCCAACACGACGAGACACTTCCTCCAGAACCGCCTTTTGCGTGACATGCGCTCTTTCTCTTCAGTTCGTTCGCGGTTAATGTTCCTCGTTCGCTCATCCAGTAGCTTTTCCTCGTGGTCATTTTTGGACTGTTCGGCAAGGGCGACCAGGAGGCGCACACCTCTCTCGCTTCGCCCGGGTATAACAGTTGTCTTTTTTGCTGCTTTATCTCAGAGTTCTTTTTATCCTCCTCGTTATTCTCCTTAAAGTTGTTGTTCAAATGCTGTCTTGATTCGTTCAAACTCGTCGTCGTCTTAAAGGTGTTTACCGTTACGCGCTTTCCCCGCTTTTCCCGATGATGATGAGAAGAGTAATACCAATACCAACAGAACATTGAGAGGAGCAACGAGAAGCGAAAAAGCACTCTACCGGACAGAAGCTTCTTTTTCCTTTTGTTTTTATGACGACGACGGTGCGAGAACATCACGTGTTATATGTGTTTACTCTGCGCCACAATCTCGCCGCACAACAACAGCCGACGGGGAAAAGATGTGACGCACAGATACGAACAAGAACAGAAGTTTACTGAAGACAAATACGAAGAAAAACGTCTCGCGAGCGTACTCGACATGAAAACGACGACGACGAACTCCGAGGAGCACGAGAAAGACGTCGAAGGACGAACGAGGCAGTTCCCACACCGCGCGGGGAACTTTGCAACTTCCGTGAGGATTCGATGTCACATGACTTTAAAGGAGAAACGCGCGCTTTCGCAGATCGCTCGAGATGTGCAGCGACACTTGTTGTTGGACGAAAAAGACAACAATAAGAAGGACATTAAAGTGCGCGAAATCATGAGCGGAGAGGACGCTTTGCACGTGTCCTTGTCCAAAGTGTTTCCGGTGCGAAAAGAACAGAGGGAACCGTACCGGTCGCAGTTGAAAGCGAGTTTCAACGCGTTTCGAATAAATCGAGGAAGATTCGATTCTTCTTCGTCTTCTTCCTCTTGCAACGCGTTGTTAGAGTTGAGAGAGTTGCGTGTCTTCGTGAACGACGAAAGGACGACGACGTTTGTGGCGGCGTGCGAGAAAGACCCCGGGGACGACGCGACGCTGAAAGACTCGGGATCCGAACGCGTGAGGGAGATGATACTCGCGGTGAACGAGGTGAACGAGCAGTTTGGGTTTCCGAAGTACGAATACGAACCGTGCGTGATACCGCACGTGTCGTTTTGTTACGCCGACGGCGATTGGGAGGAAGAGATGAAGAGGGCGGTGGAGGCGGTGGTAAAGAAAAGAAAAGAAGAGGCGAAGGAGGACGCGTCGGTGGTTGAAATCACGTGTAAGACGGATGCGGTTGATTTGTGCATTTCCGGATGGGAGCCAATGAAAGTCTTTAGTTCTGAGAGTTTACCGCCGCCGCCGATATGAATAGGTACGCGCGTTACGAGCGGCGATAGAAAACGTAGTTTTATTAAAAGAGGCGTAAGCGTATCTAATAATAGCGCTTTAAAGCATGAATAATAATAACAACAATAACAACAACACACGACGCGCATAAAATGTACCAATACCCGTGGTACATGGGTACACTATACTCCCAATATAATACAGAGTCTTCCCTCTTCTTCTTCTTCTTCTTCTTCTTCTTCTTCTTTAACTTCTTCTACAGGGAAGGAAGTATCAATTAGTAATCGAAAAATTCGTCACCCATCGAGTCGTCCCACGTCGGCGATCTGTTGAATTGCAACGTCACGCACGTATCTACACGTGGTCGACTCGGTAATCCTCTTCTCGCCATTGGCTTCTCGGCGAACCACCTCCTCGTGTATCCAGCTTGTCCCCAAGAGGTGATCATGTATGCAATTGCATCGAGTCTTTCGATATATTCTCTTTCCGTCGTAGGATAGGATTTCTGGGCGAGATGTCCGACGTACAAATTGAGAGAAACCCATTTACTCATCCCGCCTCCCATTTTAACATGTTTGACTGCCATGTCGTGAAACCTATCGTACTTGCCGTAACACAACAACGCCAATTCTCTTCCCGTCAACGGTAATTCGTCCACGATTGCGTATCCGTACTCATCCAGTTCCGCTTCTTCTTCGACGGCGACGGTATCTTCGAACTCGTCCAACGCGCACTCTTTATCATCATCCATATCGTCGTCCACTGACGATAATATCACCTCCTTCAAAGCATCGTCCCAACTCGAAGGCGTGTTCTGTACGCTCGTCTCGGTGATATTTCTCGCCAATTCCAACGCGAATCGGTCTTCGCTAAAATTTTCCTTCACGTCTCCCTCAACTGCATCTGAGGCATGTAATCTATCCACTTCGGTTTCAATCGTTTGCGTATCCGGACATCGACCGGCTATTTTCGCCCCGTTCGTTCTTGGGTTAAACGTTAACTCGACTTGGTTTTTAATCTCCTCCCAGATCTTTAAAGCTGCGGATGAAGTCGATTGAGATGGTCCCGCCTTTGTGCACACATTTCGTCTTCGTCGTCTTCGTAAAAAACGAAACGTCGTTTTTGGCGCTGAAGATGTCGCGACGACGACGGTCGAAGGAGCGCAGGCGAGAGGGTTCATACAGAAGACGATGGTGATAATGGTGCGTCTGATGAGAAGATCGAGTTTTTATGTTGTGTATTCTTCACTCGAAAGGCGACGAAGCGCGCAAAAGGCGAAAATGGAATGACGTCAACCAGAAGGACAAAATTTGGTGGTTGGATGCGAGACGACGCGAGATGTGACTTTTGTCGTATACTTTCAAATCTCTCTCTCTCTCGTTTTTATTACACGCGGACGATATCGTCCTCCTCCTCTCCGTCTGCCTAGTAGCCGCGACTCCTACTCCTCGATGTATATGTTGTTGTTATTATTATTATTAGTAGTAGTGACACTGTTCGTTCTTTTCCCTTCTCTCCACTCTTTCATTTCGGACTCGTACCTGGCTTTGTCCTTCTCGTGTTTCGCTTCGAACGGTTTTCGGTCCTCTTCGGAGAGCTTTTGCCACTTACGGCCCAAGAGTTTCATGGTTTCCACCGGGTGCGTGCCCTTCGGCGCGATGGACGGGCGAGAGACTTCGCAAAAGTAAACGTACGCGGACCTGGCGTTTTTCGGCTGGCCCGCTTCTTTCTTCGGTCGTTTTCTTTTCCGCTCGTCGTCGATTTCAAAGTCGTCGGCTTGGAACGCGTACCCGTCTCTATCGTATCCCTCCGACGGTTGGTACGATTTCATCTGCTCGTCGTGACGGAGTTTGTCTTTTTCCGCGATTTTCTCGTACGGTTTTCTATTCTTTTCCGATAACGCTTTCCATCGGACGCCGAGTTCGGCCATGATGTCCGGCGGTCTCATATCTGGCGATTGTTGGACGATTTTCATTCTTTCCTTCTCGGCGAAGTAGAGATACGCCGTTTTCACCTGTTTCGGCGCGTTTGGATCTTTTCGTCGTTTCTTTTTCGCTTCTACCACGCCGGAGACGACGTTTTCGCTGTGACTCGTTCCATCTGGCGGAGCGTACCCGAACACGGAAAAACCACCGTCGATGGCTAATACCTGTCCAGTCACGTACGAACTCGCTTGCGAAGCTAAAAACACCGTCGCCGTGGCCACCTCTCTCGGCTCGCCGACTCTCCCCATCGGCGTTCGTCTCACCACGCTCTTCTTATACTCTTCGTTCTTCAAAACCTGTTTCGCCAAATCGGTGTTTATGTACCACGGAGCGATCGCGTTCACCCGAATCCCCTCTCTCCCCCACTCGCAGGCTAAACTTTTCGTCAACTGGTTCAACGCCGCTTTCGACATCGCGTATATCGCGCCCGTTTGAATACTCGTCAATCCGGCGACGGACGAGTTGAAAATCACCGACGTGCCTTTCCCGATGATACCTTTCTTATACGCTTGGCGTACGATATCAAAACTCGCTTCCAAATTCGTCCCCATTAAAGAGTGATAATCCTCGCGCGTAAAATCTGAAGTTTTCTTCCGAATGTTAAACCCGACGTTCGAGACGAACACGTCCACTTTGCCGAATTTTTCCTTGATTTCCGTTAAAAACGAGTCTCGTTCTCGTTCTTTGCTCACGTCTTTTATCGAGTGATGATATTTGCAAACGTTTTCGTACGGCCAAATGTGGTCTTTGGGCACTCCTGTACGCGAGCACGTGATTACATTTTTAGCGTTGCTCGCGCCGAACGCGTCGCAGATGGCTTTGCCGAGGCCTTTCGTCCCGCCGGTCACGACGCAGGTTTTGTTTGTTAAACCGAACGTTTGAGCGACGAAGGAATTGGAATTGTTCATTTTTATGTTCACTCTCAGACGACGATGATTCGTAGAAAAATGAGAGCAGAGCAGTGACTGTTGCTCTCGTTGAAGTACAAACACGAAACGACGGTATCGGGTGAAGCAAAAACGATCGCTTGAGGTGGTGATGGGTGGTGTTTCTTCTGACGAATTGGAGTTTTGAATTGGCTTTTGAATGGCTTATTGGCGATGTGGGAAAAAATGTCGACGAAGACGAGCAGGAAAGCTCTTCTTTGAAAACCACTTTCTCGCTCTTTTCACGCGCAATGATGATGTTAAAATGATGGTGATGACGCGTGATACGTATTACCTATTGCTATGTATTTTACATACGTGTTATACAAAAGTACCATCATGGTAGCGTGTGCGCTATCCGCTGCTAGATGATGTAATCTTTTTCTCTCTCTCTAAAGCGAAGCCGAAGAAGTGCTTTTAATCACCACTCTCATGACGTGTTCCAATTTCCAGACGTTTCGGAGGTGCTTTTCGAGTAAATCGGCTTGGAACGCGTCCCTGGCGACGAATTGCGCGCTTCCGTCGCCTTGCGATCCGACGCCTTTACCGCCGTAAATGTAAATTTTTACCTTTGGGTCGGCTAATATGGCGTGGAGTTTCGGCGCAGTCAGTTCGGATTCGCACAGCGGAACTAAGTGCGCGTCGAACGCGCGTTGGTAATCCGTAAAGGTTTGACCGAGGAGTTTGGCGTTGTTACTTGCGAGCGCGCGTTTGGCGGTTTGGACGTACTCGTAAGAGAGTTCGCCGAGGAACTTTTGCGCGTCAGCGTGCGAAGCGTTTTCAACCTTGGGAGGCACATTTTCAAAGGCGGATTGCAAGTCCTTCAAGATTTTTACCGTGTCTTTTTGGCCGTCTAAATCGGACACGACGATGTGAAAGCATTCGTTGTTGCTCGTACTCTCGCCCCCAACCGTCCTTTCGCTCCCAACCGGCGTCTCTTCGCACTTCATCTCGTCGCCGTCGAAGGTCATCGTAACGCACACTCCACTCCCAAACGCACACGCTTGGTCCATTCGACCACACCGCGACGGCGTCGCAATTTCCCCCAAATATGCCAACTCCATTTGCTCCAACACACTCATCTCTTTCTCCAAAGCGTAACACTTCGAAAACGCTCTCGCCACGAGCACGCATATCGCCGCCGACGAAGACAACCCTTTCTTCACCGGTAACGAACATTTCGTCACCTCGACGCATATCCCACCTAAATTTCCGTATTTCTTATACACTTCTTGAATCGTTCCCGCGATGTACGACCAGAATTTTCCTTCGTTCGCGATTCGCGATAAATCCTCGGATCCGTTCGCTACATCCCACACGACTTCGTTCGTCTCGCCTGAATCCGTCTTTGTTCGAATCGCAATTTTGTTCCTCAATTTAAACGCGGTCGCGGATATCCCTTCGCTCGTGCCGACGACGAGACAAGAGCCAACTGGTAAGGACGGATGTGTTCGTCTAAATCCACCCGCCTGTCGTGTTTGAGATGAGATTTGAAGAAAAGAAAGAGAAAACGTGTGTGTGAGCTTGTGGGTTGGTCCTCTTGCATTTCCCCTAATAAACTATGAATAAGAACGCACCCAATCGGAATGTTCACCGAGCAAACATAACCTCCCGGGGACGAAAACGATGTGCTTTTTTTCCTCCTCTGAATCAGACGCGATGGCCTCGTCGAAAGGAGAATTTGGAGGAGGGGGCATTGCGTTTGTGTGCTTCAGAAATGTGTGTGTTTTTTGTGTTGCAACATGTGTGTTTGATTGAAAAATAAGCGCTCGATCGATGTTGCGACGCGCAGTCTCTTTCCTCTTTCTCTCTCTCTCTTCGAGTTCTTTTTAAACTCCTTTTGTGGTGGTGGTGGTATTTATTGGTAGGGAAACAAGTCAAACTGCGGGAAGATTTTGTTCCCGGTGACGAGTTCTTTCGCGACGAAGAACGCCGTGGCCACCATAGCGAGTCTTCCGTGCGAGAGCTCTTTCAATTTGTAATCGAGATACAGCTCATCGCTCGCATCGGGACAGAGACCGAGCGGGTCAAAACCAATCTCGCCGGGAACGTAATCGTCTCGCAGAGTGAATAAGTCGGACGTGAACGGATCTGCCCATCCTTTTTGCACTCTCGTCGCTTCTCCGATGAAGATGACGACGCCGAGCGCGTACCAGAACGGCGGCAGAACTTGTTGAAAATGATTTATAGCCGGACCGGTGATGGATGCGTCGAACAAAAACGAGGACCCTTCGACGTATTCCCCGACCAAAATACCAACCGCCGCCAGCATGCACACGCGTCCGTGCGTCAGTTCAGCTTCGCGATATCGTTTGAGATCATCGAACGTTTTTCTTTTCGATAATCCCAACGGGTCGAACCCGTTCTTAAACGGTGCAATGGCCCCGTAAATGCCAATGTCCCCATCCGTCGTCGTGGGTAATTGCCGCTCGACCATTGTGGAGGGCGGCAGCTGTTCCCCAACCTTCGCTTTTGCCGGGGTAAACGCGACGAAAGCGCTCCTCTTTTTTTTAGAGATACAAAACTGTCTTTGTCTCGTAATAGTCTTGGAGGAAAGTTTCGTAGTATTCAAGCGTCCTGGCGCCCCTAAAGAGATTGAAAATGCTGAGGACATGATGATGAGTACCTTTGATCGATCGATGTATTGATTGATTGATTGATTATGCGTTCTTGCGTGTTCTGCGCGCGGGCAAAAAGTGTGACGTCGATATCTCAATATTTTTTCCCTCTTGGAAAAAGACACATGCGACACATGCGAAACGTGTGGCTGAGAAAGGCGCGAGATGATATGCTACTAAAACGTCACCACATCATCGCATCATTTCAACAACAACTTCGACAACTGTCCTCTCTCGTCTTCGACGTCTCTTTTCTTCGCCACCCATATGTTCGTCGAGTGTTCGCCGTGCGGATTCGATATTCGATCTTGATCCATTCTTTGTTCGAAGAGGATGAAATCTGAACACACGCACACGACGTCTTCTTCGCGTATAACTCTCGTTTCCTGCGTCTCCACAAAAATAATACTACTACTACTACTATCCTCCTCTATCTCGTCTAAATCGTCCCGCACTTCTTTTTCTAAAACGACGCACTCTATCCGCCCGTCTTTGCCCCTCGTTTCGACCGTCGCGAATTGATATTTTCCCCGAACACCATCATCATCGTCGTCGTCTCGAACGCATATTACGTCCCACTGTTGCACACCAACCACCGATTTGTTTGGTGGCGCGATGTTCTCGCGACGACGAGTATTCATCATTCCAAAAACGCTGCTTTTCCGCCGTTTCGTCCAATAATACTCATCATCATCGTTACTCCTCAAAGGAGTTCCTTTTCCGACAACACCATTAGTGGTAACAGCATTACCTCTGCGACGATGTTTGTTGCGCGTCCTAATACCATCGTTACTACTAAAAATTCCTCCTCCAAAAACAACAAGAGCTCTCCCCTCTTCTATCATCATCGCCGAAACGCGTTTTACTACTAACAACGTGTGTGTGTGTTTACTAAAAACGCGCATCTTTCCAACGGTCTTGGTCTCCTTTTTCTGGCCTCTGGTGTTTAGGGTGTTAAACCCTATCGGCGTACAGAAAAGTTCCCCGTGGAAGAGTGATGAGATCGCCACACAAAGGACCACTCCTGTTACTCCTATTCCTACTGCTGCTCACACTGCTTTCGGACTTTTGCAAAACAGCCGAAAAGCACCAAAGAGTCTTCTGCACGAGAAGAGCACATTTACGTCTAAAGCCTTCGGTGGTGGTATTCTCTTTTAAAGAAGAATAAGAGAGAGAGATTTCAACTTCATTCATCCACTTTTGAAAAGAAAGTAATACATCATGACGACGGAAGTGGCGGTCCCACCTTCGCCCGCAGGAGGCGGCGAAGACGGCGGCGACGGCTCGGACCCAAGGAAACAACAAGCCATCTCCGATTTCACAAGATTAATGCTCCAACACAAAGAGTTAGACGCGAGAGTACGGAATTTACGCGCAGAGTTGAAAGAAACCAGACACCAGTTTGATAAAACGGAGAGAGATTTGACCGCGCTACAATCGATGGGGCAAATCATAGGGGAAGTTTTACGGCAACTGGACGAGGATAGGTTCATCGTGAAAGCGAGTTCAGGACCGAGATATATCGTCGGATGCCGGTCGAAACTCGATCGAGAGAAGTTAGTGAACGGGACGAGAGTGACGTTGGATATGACGACGCTGACGGTTATGCGAGCGTTGCCGAGAGAGGTGGATCCGGTGGTGTTTAACATGTTGAGCGAGGCGCCAGGGAAGGTGGAGTATTCCTCGATTGGAGGGTTAGGGGAGCAAATTAGGGAGTTACGAGAGAGCATTGAGTTGCCTCTGATGAACCCGGAATTGTTTTTACGGGTTGGGATTGCGCCTCCGAAAGGAGTGTTGTTGTACGGCCCGCCCGGCACGGGGAAGACGTTGTTGGCGAAAGCGATTGCGAGCAACATCGATTGCGCGTTTTTGAAAGTCGTTTCGAGCGCTATCGTAGATAAGTACATCGGGGAATCCGCGAGGTTAATCAGAGAAATGTTCGGGTACGCGCGAGCGAACGAACCGTGCGTTATTTTCATGGACGAAATCGACGCCATCGGAGGGAAACGATTTAGCGAAGGGACCTCGGCCGATCGCGAGATTCAAAGAACGTTGATGGAGTTGTTAAATCAACTGGACGGCTTTGATGTTTTAGGTAAAGTGAAAATGGTCATGGCGACGAACAGACCGGACGTTTTAGACCCGGCGTTGATGCGTCCGGGACGGTTAGACCGAAAAATTGAAATCCCGTTGCCCAACGAACAAGGACGAGTAGAGGTGTTAAAAATCCACGCCGCCGGTATAAACAAACACGGCGAAATCGATTACGAAGCGGTCTCAAAAGTCGCCGAAAACTTTAACGCTGCGGACATGCGAAACGTTTGCACCGAGGCAGGCATGTTCGCCATCAGAGAAGATCGAGACTACGCGACGCACGACGACTTCATGAGAGCGGTGAGAAAATTGGTCGAGGCGAAGAAATTAGAACCGACGGCGAGTTACGATTCGTCGTTTAAAAACACGGACAAGTAATGAATCATCATCGGTAGAGAGAAAGAAAGAGAGAAAGAAAGAGAGAAAGAAAGAGAGCTGTACTTTGCACGGTTTTAATAAGAGAAGAAATAAAAACAAGAACACGACGCAAAGAAAGCGTTTCAAAGCACCACCACACACCTCAGAAGAAATACCAGCAAACACGCGCACAATAACACTCTAAGAAGAAGAAGAAGACCTAAATAGGGTAATAAAAGTGAGAAATATACTAACAATACCAATGTCTCAATCAGAAGCGGAGAAACTCCTCAAACTCGCCGACGCATCCGCGCGAGGAAGTCTCTTTAAATCGAAAGATCTCGAGAAAGCATCTCTGTTATACGACGACGCGTCGAAGATGTTCCAAAGCGTAAAACTGTTCCAAAAAGCATTCCTGGCGAAAGAACGATGCGCAGAATCGAACGAAGAGACGAACAATTTGTTCATAGCGGCCCGGTCGTACGACCAGTGCGTTTTGTTAGCATCTCGAGCGATTGAGGAGACGAAGGAGTTCGATGTGAACGATTCGAAGGCGATACAGTTACTGAGCGATTTCGCCTCGAGAGCGAGCGCGTGTTACGCGTCGAGCTCGAGGATGCAACAAAGCGGGGAGTGTTTGGCGAAATGCGCGAGGATTTTAGAGAAATTAGGAGTCAAAGGGGAAGAAAAATCGGTGTCGTTATACGAGCAAGCTTTGGATGTGCTTTGCGAGAACGAGTTGGAGTTGTACGCGTCGGACGCGTTTCGAGCGCTGTGCGCTTTGCGATGTAAGACGGGTGCGTTTCGAGAAGCGGCTGAGTTGTGCGTGAGATTTGCGGTGGCGTGCGATAAAATTAGCAGCACGGCGACGCAAAGGAGGTGTTATTTGCACGCGATTATCGCGTATTTGTGGGTTGGTGATATGAAGGAGGCGGAGCTGAGTTACGCGGATTTTATGGAGATTGACGCGTTTGCGAACTCCGAGGAGAGTCTGATTAGTTACGAGCTTTTGAGAGGGTACAAAGAGGAAGACGCCGGGATGATTGAGACGACGTGGAGAGAGCGGAGAGTTCCAGAGATAGCGGACGCGTGCTTTAGCCGATTAAAATTGCCGAATCCAGCGTTTCCGTTGAAAGGCGGGTCGATGATGATGATGGGAAGAGGAGGAGGAGGAAAAGAGGAGGAGGCCGACGACGATTTGACGTAGCGTAGATGCGGAGACGTTATAATAGTTTTGTACGCGCTCGAACTTTCTTAAGTGTGATGTACTATTAACAACAAACAACACAACAACGAGCTAATACCATTTGATTCCGTGATTGTCTACCTCTGCGCTCAAAATCTTCACCTCCTCCACCGGTCTATCGTTCTTCCCGACTTTTACTAACCCGATCTTTTCTAACGTCTGTATGTGTTTACTCACCCTCCCGAATATCGTGTGCTTACCGTCCAACCACGGCGTAGGCGCTAAAGTAATAAAGAACTGACTCCCATTCGTATCTTTCCCGCTATTCGCCATGGACAAAATCCCAGCACCGACGTGTTTCAAATCTCTGTTTTGTGCGCATAAAGTAGAAGGAGAGAGCAAAAGCGCGGTAAGTATTAAACGCCAGTCTCTCGAAAACCAAAAGCGCGACTCGAAACGTCGCCGCCAAACGTTGCAGCAGAAAATAAAAACGAAGAGATGCGCTCTACACTCTCGACCAAAAGAGAAGTTTCCAAGAAGAACAACAAACAACGGCATCGTATCGATGGTCTTCTTCTTCTTCTTCGTCGTCGTCCGCTCGATCGTCGTCCTAATACTAAACCGAAAGCAAAAACACAAGTGAGAAAAAAACGCTCAAAAGACAAATCAAATCTCTCGTCTCTCTCCTTACCTCGTGATCTCGTCCTCGAACTTCCCGCCCCAAATAGAAGTCCCGCCTCGTCCAGTCCCCGTTGGATCCCCGCCTTGCGCCATGAAATCTTTAATCACTCTGTGGAAAATCAATCCGTCGTAGTATCCTTTCTTTGCCAACTCGAAGAAATTCTGCGACGTTTTCGGCGCGTGCAAGTAATACAATTCCAACTCTATCTCTCCGAGCGTGGTGTGGAAGAGAACAGTGGGCGCTCCGGGGGGGTTGTCATTCGAGTGCAATCTCGGGGTGTACTTTTGTTCGCTCATGATAGAGGAGTATCTCTTCTCAACGTCGTCGTCGTCGTCTCTTTCCGTTTTAGTTTTAGGGGCGTTTTTAAGTGAAGAAAGTAGTCTCAACAGAATTTTCTACGAAGAGTACGTTTTACGTCGCGATGCGAATGTGTTGTGATGTCAAAAGTGTTCTCGTTTTCGCGTATTTACAGATCGGATAGTGCGCGCGCGCGGCGTTGTTGTTGATTATTACAGCGCTATTATTATTATAAATCGGATGATTTAACTTCTCTCTCCGGCATCTCTTTCCTCTCCGCTGCTTGATGAGAAGAAGTACTTTTTCAAGACTTCCACGCACGCTCTGAAGAGTTCGAGCAAAAGCGTAAACGGAAAGGCACACACGGCGAAGAAGGCGTCGAAGAGACTGATTTTCTGACTCGTCGTCGTATTGTCGTCTCGTTTCTTTTTTTCCGATGAAGATGGTGACGGTGACGTCGTCGACGCTTTTGGTTCTTTTTGTGCATCCGTTGGAACGTTTTGCGGAGGCGTGGTGCTGTAGCCTAAAACGTCCGCGGTGCGTTTCGTCGCGCGGTTGGCGAAGTATTTGTTGTTCATCGTTTCCGCCAACTTCCCCGGGCGCATTGTGTTCCCATTCTTCGTCGTCGCCGGCGCGTCGTTGTATTGCGCCATCTCGTTCAAAATCTGCTCTCTCTTTTTGCGCGCTTCGAATAAGGCGGTTTCGTTTTCGTTGGCAATTTGGGAAACGAAACCGCTCGTGGCGGAGTTTGTTGCTGTTCTAGATCTTGGTGTTGTTGTTGCTTGCTGCGTCGTCGTCGCCGCTGCCGCCGATGCTCCTAATAATTCCTCTTCTTTTTCTACAATTGTTTTCTCCTCTCTCGTCGTTTTCACCCGTTCTTCGACTGGCGGCGTCGACGACGTCACCGCGCTCACCACCTCCAACGGCGCGTCCACCACCTCCACTCTCGTCTCCACTTTTCTCTCTTTCGTCTTCATCAACAAATCCACCTTCTCCTCTCTCTTCTTCGTCTCGATTTCTTTCTGTTTCTGTCTGAACTGTTCGTCCATCGTCTCGAAACTCTTCACCAACGAAAACGCGACGATAGACCCCGCCATAGTCATCAACGGTTCCGCCAACACGGTCGAAATCGCCGCCGTCGCCGCCGTCGCCGCCGCCGCGGCGCTCACAATCTCTTTCTTATTCGGCACCGCCTCTATTTGCCTCCTCACAAACTCTGCTTTTTCCACCGCTTGCTTCGATATCTCCGCCGCTCTTTCGCTCGATTGCGCCAGCGTCGATCGCGCAACCACGCGCGCCTTCTCGCCTTCCTGCACAATCTTTCGCGCGTTTTCCGTCGACGCGAACTGTCTCGCGCGTAAAATCGAGTTCTCTAAAGTTCTCGTCGCTCTTGACTCCTCGTTCGTTTTACTACTCTTATTATTTCTTTTTTTTTTTCTTCGTAATAAAACCGTGCCTTCGCCTAAACCGTCGTCGTCATCCTCCAAATCACTTCCGTCGATATCGAAATCGTCGTACGACCCTTCCCCGGTATCTATGGACTCCTCCCAAAACTGATCCTCCGCTTTTTCTAGCATGTCCATGGTAATCGTGGACGATCGGATGGACATGTCTTCCTCGTCTTCGCTGTCTTCGGCGATGATTTTCTTCCCCATGTTTCTTCGCACCAAACGTCCTCTTCTTGGTCTTCTGAATGCCCCCGTTGCGCTGCTTCTTCTCTCTTCTTCGTGTCGTGAACGCGAGGAGGGGGAAAAAGAAGAGGAGGGAAAGGAGGAACACCACACGATCGATGATCGCATCATCATCACCGTCGTTCGTCGTCTAAAGCGTGTCTCGTTTCGTCGTTCTCTGCGGTATTATTATTTTATGATTGTGTGGAAGTTTCCCCTAAAAATACACACAACAAACAACACACAACAAAAAAAAGAGTATATAAGAATCGGAAACCAGCGCATTCATCCACTTTGCCACACAGCCTTACTTACACAGAGAGCAAGTCGTTGTTGAGGATGACTGAGGCGGGGATCGAACCCGCGATTTCTGGCTTGTTTCTCACCGAAATTGTCGTGTGCGTTAAACCCTAAAGGCGTTTGTTTTAGAATACAAATACTTTTCACTTATATTATTACCGAACTTGGTTGATCTTTTTCCTCCAATTTCTTCATTTAGAGAGAAAGAGTGTGTGTGTATATACACATATATACTCTTTTCAAACTCGAGCGCAAACGCAACAACAACTACAACAGCAACACATCACCACCTTCTTTCTGCTTTGCGTCCTTTTTCTTTCGTGTGATATATATTTAATATACACATAACACACAAAAACACAGAAAAAATTACTGAGATATTTTTACGGGAGAGAAGAGGAAAAAAAATGGAAACATCATCGAATGCAGATGATCAACATCATCTCAAACAGCAAGAAGAAAAACTACGAGCAAAATACGGCGGGATGATCCCAAAGAAGAACCTGATCGTGTCCGACCGAAAACATTTCGACAGCGCGGACTACTGGTCGCGAGGGTCGAATAAACAACAACATAAAGAAGTTGTTGAAACAGAGAAAAATTCTTCTCATTTTGGGGAGAGTGGTGCACACTCATCACAAGAGAAGATGCTGAAACCAGTGCTCGGAGCGAAAGATGTGGCAGGGTTAGGGACGTCGCCGCCGTCGGATGCGAGCACGTTTACGACGAACAATAACTCGCAGACGAAGAGAAGAACGAGCATGGACGAGAGCAGAGGGAGGTGGGATGTCCATAGTTTTAACAACAACAACACCGCGGTGAACTCGGCGTATCACGCGCCTAAGAACCACGAGTGATGAGAGCGAGAAGAACGCGAGAGAGACGAAGGAAATAATAATACCCTTTTTCTCTCGTTTTCTCGCGAATAATAATACCCCGCTACTAATACGAATGCGAAAGAATGTAATAACAAAAGAGATTTTAGTTTAAAAGATGAAAGAGAATAAGAGTTGATTAAAAAAGAAGAGGGAAAAGAGCTCCTTTATTAGAGAGTATTTCGCCCGTGATGTTTTAGAATTTGAAACGAGCGCGCGGCACCTTATAATAATAAGCTTGATGTGATACCAAACAAACTATACACCCCAAAAAAGTTTAGGGCTTTAAACCCTAATTATACGTTTCAAAGAGGGGAGAAGCGATCATGTCTTCTCCATAGTAAACATCATCACCCACCCTAAACCCAAACCCTAAACCCTAATTAAAAAAAAAACAAAACGTTCTTATTCATGGCACGAAAAGAGAAAAAGAAGGAGTGTTTTTGCTCGATGTTTTGTCTTCTTGGATGTGTTGTAATACTCCTTCGTAATAAACCTATGACTACATTCGTTTTTCGTTCGCTACTAAGAAATCCTCTCTATCTATATGTAATAATAATGAATTAGATGTTCAACTTGGTTCTTCTCCAGTGTCGTCTCTTGGCGTTGTAACGAATGGTGTTCCCGGTCTTCATGCGAATCCATTGCGGGATCGGGCGGTTTTGCTTTTGCTTTTTGCCCAAGATTTTCTTGATTTTGAACGTTTTTTGCGACGGCTGTTTTTTTTTGAGAGAAAGGAAGAGAGATTTGGTGAGCAAATGAAAACCAATATAAGCGCGTAGAGTTGCAAAACGTGACGAGAGAAAGGTATGCGAACGCGTTCCTCCCGCGCGCTCGACGCGTCCACGTTGAAAAGTATCCAACTGACAAAACGATTCCTCTTTGAGCGAGAGATAACGCGTTTAACAGGGAACTAACAGAGGCGCAAATTCCGCGCGCGAAAAGAAAAATCAAGCCCTTCTCCCAAAGAGGAAAACCACGACCAAAATCGCGCAAATCATCTCTTTGAACGAGTTTTGTTTTCTTTAACGCGAACGTCATTCCTCGCGTCTCTCGAGAGAATCGCGTAGAGTTACGCTTTCGTCGTCGTCGGGCGGAAAGGAAAAAAGAAGGAAGAAAGGTAGACGTACCATTATGTCTCTGCTATGATATAAATGCGCGTGAAAATTAACGAGTTTTGGCCTCTCTTTCTTTCGATGGAACCACATTTAGGGTCTCATTGATACCCTAAACGTTTTTGAACGTTGCTTCTAAAACGCGCACATCTTCTATACAAAAGTCATGCAACAACAACAACAACCGCCGCCTTCGTTTGCACCGCACGGTGGTGGTGGTGGGAGTAGTAACATTGGAGATGGAAGAGATGGACAAAAACAGATGATGCAACAACAACAACAACAACAACAACCGTCGCTTTTTATTCCTCCAAATCCAAATCCTTCAAATACTAATCCATTGCACCACCAACACCAACAACAGATGCAATTCATGCCGTCGACGTTTGCGCCTCCTCCTTCGTCGGAGGAGGTTCCGTACAACGCTGAATCATCATCCTCCCAACAACAACAACATCATAATCAGAGATCGTCTTTGGACGGTGGGAGTGGCCGGTACCAGCCTCCTCCGCCCTCGCAGAATTTCCAACACCACCACCAACCGTCGTCAACATCATCATCGTTTCAACAAAATCAACTTTCTTCGAGCGCAGGCGGCGGTTTTGGCGGCGGATGGGCGGCGTTGTTCACTCGGACGAAGAGTTTCGGGAACGTGCAAAACACGACGTCGTCGTCTGGGGCAGCCTCCTCTGGAAATCGAGGGTTTCGAGGGAAAGTGTCCTGGTCCGGCGGTTTCCCGGACGAACCTCCGCTTTTGGAGGAGTTGGGGGTTGACTTCTCGCAAATCGCGCGGCGAGCGAAGAGCGCGATGAATCCGCTGCCGAGTCGAAAGAAACACACGCGGGAGACGTCGAAGGATGACGATTTAGCCGGGCCTTTGGTGGTGTTTGGGTTGATTGCTACTTTGCACGCGCTTCAAGGGAAGGGGCATTACGGGTATATTTTAGGGTGGTCGGCGATTGCGAGCGGTTTGACGTGTTGGTTGTTGAATCAGTTAACCGCGCAGAATAACAACGACGCCGGGGAAAATTTGAGTTTGAGTCGAACGGCGTCGGTGATTGGGTATAACGCGACGTCGATTTTATTTTTGAGCGTGGTGAAAGCGTTCGTACATAGTGAAGGTAGTAGTAACGGTAGTAAAAGTAGTAGCGGCGGTGGTAGTCTTTCCGGAACGACAAACTCGTTTGGTATTTTGGCGTTTGCGTGTGTTTGCATTTTGCAAGCGTCGAGTAAATCGAGCGGGTTGTTTTTACACGGGATGGGTCAGTGCGGCGAAGGCAAACGGTTGGTGGTGTTTTACCCGATGGTTTTGCTCTATTCTTTGTACGCGCTGCTTACTTTGTATTAAAAAAACTACAAACTAAAGCCGTTGTAAGGAGGTACCTAGGTGCCAGTATTCAACTAATACACATTGCTATCATTACTGTTATTTTTATTATTTTTATTACTATTATCATCGTGCTCGTCATCGATCGTTATATTCTACGTATTCGTTGATGGAGGAGAGTAAGGCAATCGTCGCCACGTCGGTGGTGAACACGCGATTGCCCAGTCCGACGTTTGCGAAATCGAAAGTCTCAAACGTTCGCACCTCTTCTTCGCTCCACCCGCCTTCCGGGCCAACGGCTAAGAGTATTTCGACTCTATTCGTCGAAATCGCGCTCTTCTCATGAGCAACGGCAAGGGCCTCGGTAACGGACACGCTCGTGTTCGACGGATGCGCCAACAAATTTATTCGTCTTCTCTCCTCTCCTCCTTCTCCCTCTTCTTCATCTCTCGTCGACCGCAACAACCATTCAAAATTCGCACCTTTCTTTCCGTTCACTCTTTTCGCGATATTTTCCTCTCTTCCCGCCTTGCCTTCCTCGTCTCCCGACGATAAAAGCGCCTCCAATACCGCGTTCAAATTCCTGCACTTGCTCGCGTTTGGAAATTTGAAATCCAAGGCGTTTTGCTCTACGCCGCGAGTAAACTCTCGAACTAAAACGTCCTCCGTCAACACCTCGCTCTGGAAATAACACCGCTCCGTCTTCTCCGCGCTGAACATGTGCACGTTTTCTACCCCGAACTGTGCGAAAACGGAGAGTAATCGTCGCAATACTTTCGGCCGCGGCATCGCGAGGAGCAGCGAAACAGTTACCATTTTCTCTTCCTTTGCCTCCTCTTTGGTGCTCAAAATTTCAATCAAAACACTTCTCTCGTCGTTTACGTCTGAATCGTACGAGAGAATTCTCCCAGTCGCTAAACGTTCGTTCAAAATCGTCGCTTTAAACTCGTCGCCTTTGTTCGTTTTTTTCAAAACCTGGCGAAGATGTTCGAATCGTTCGTCCGATTGGCGCAAACGCACTAAAACAGTTGAAGATTCGTTTTCCAACAACTCCAATTTCGTGAACGCGATGCGGTTTTTATTTTCGACGAGAACGAAAGGTCTCCTCCTCCTCCTCCGCCTTTTTTGTGGGACCAAAACCGAACTCGTTTGTGATTTCGTTTGTGTCGTCGTCATCGTCGCCGAGGATAACGACGAAGACGCCCTCGACATCCCGTTTTGCGCGGGGTAACTGTTTTGGATAAAATGGAGAAAAAAAGTCCACACAAATTCATTTCAACGAAACATGTTTTGCCTCCGAGCGGCGCGGTCCCCTTCGAAACGCGCTCTCGCTTTACTCATCACAAAGAGAGCGCAGAAGAGGAGAAGGACTTTTTCGTTGCTTTCGTCGTCACCAATAGCATCGTCATCATCATCATCGGTCCCTTTGAAGAATAACAACAACACGGGAACAACAACAACACCAATTCCAATCGAGAAACGTCCAGCTCGCGTGGAACACTGCGACCTCAAATCGCTCTCGAACAACAAGAAGCTTTCCGAAGCGTTGCATGGTGAAATCACAGACGTTACCGAACGGTATTTTCAAGCGTTGATCGAGTTTGGCGCGGTGTACATCTCGGACGAGCTCGAGGAAAACTTTCAGTTGGAACCGAATACAGTTAAGCACAAAATGAAACGAATACGCTCGGACGTGCTATTACCGGTGGGTTCGAGACATTACGTGCGGGCGCACGTGAATCCAAGACGGTTTCTTGCGGCGAGAGAAACGCGATGGATGGACGTCATTTTGAAGGAAACGAGCGATTTTGTGGTCGTGATGAAACCATCCGGGTTACCCGTTTCTCCTTCGGTGGACAACGCGAAGGAAAACGTGCTCCGTTGCGTTTGGTCGGCGCTGAGAGTAGGAGACGAAAATGATGACGAAGCGACGAAGTTGTTCCCGACGCACAGATTAGACGTGACGACGAGTGGCGTGGTGGTTGTCGCTAAAAATAGCAAAGCCGCCGGTATCTTCTCGAAAATATTACGAGACGGTCTCGCGGAGAAGCAATATTTGGCGTTGACGGAAAATCCCGCGAAAATTGGATTGATGACGCACGAGTACGAACCGTCGGAACGAACGATTGGGAAAGGCGCGAGGACGGTAAAAATGAAGACGTTAAAGTTGTCAGAAGATGATACCGCGTCGTATTTGAAGAATAAGACGCAAATCCCTTCTAACGTGGCGATATTGCGCGTGGAGAAAAGTGAACCGGTCGCAGTGAATGGAAAGACGTTTTACGAGAATACGGTTAAACTTATCACCGGTCGGACGCACCAGATTCGAGCGCAATTTTCGAAAGAGAATTTAGCTCTAATAAACGATTGTTTGTACTTGAACGCTAACGATGGTGAGACGGCTCCTCCGAGAGTTCCAGAACCGGAGGAAAAGATTGGTTTACACGCCTTGAGCTTAAAAATAAACGCCGATACGTCTTTAGGTCCCAAAGGCGTCGAGTTCCGAGCCGAAAACGACATATGGTGGCGGTCGTCGTAACTACCGGTGTTAGCCATAGAGTAGTAGTAGTAGTAGTAGTAGTAGTAGTAGATGCGCGTAGAAGTAGTTTTAGCACG
>Ga0257106_1000053_pt1 | contig 64087 bp, 42 predicted proteins | sample LP_taG_3_FD_190177 | JGI IMG/M metagenome (GOLD analysis project Ga0257106, IMG submission 190177) | Marine microbial communities from Northeast Subartic Pacific Ocean, Canada - LP_J_2011_P26_10m | ecosystem: Environmental > Aquatic > Marine > Oceanic | place: Canada: Northeast Subartic Pacific...
AGAAAGCGGCGGAATGGGAACAAATCTTCGATTGGGCGAAGGTTGACCCGCCTCATTGCAATTAAACGAAATCGAGACGAAAACAATGTAAAGAGAAGAGAAAAAAAAAAGAGAGCGAACGACGGCACACGCAACATTTATAATATATCAAAAATCAAAAGAAGAAGATTTAAGAGAATTTAGAAGAGAAGAAGCTATACTACTAGTACTTTGTAATTTTCATTTTCATTTTCATCATATCTTCGTTTATATTTTACTCACGCCTGGCCTTAATTCTACGCCTGTTCCGTCTTTATTGGCGACTAAGTCCCAAATCGACGCGCCGCCTTCCAACACGCAATCGCGTTCGAACTCGGGTTCTTTATTGTACACAATTTTGGCGGTTTCGATGAGTACCGCCGCGGTTAACCCCCAACACACGCTCGTCTTCTTCTTCTTCTTCTTCTCGCTATTATTATTATTATTACTACTACTACTACTCTCTTTACTACTCTCTTTTCCTTCTTTTCCTACAAAAATCATCTCCTCCTCGTCCACTCGAAACGAGTGCACTCGTATCGCGCACGGTGCGTTTTTCCACGCGTGATCGTTAAACGTGTGTCTCTCGTCCTCCCGCAAAAACTGATCCAACCGCACAGAAAACGTCCTCTCCACCTCCGAAGGTTGATTCCTCAACCAATCCATCTTCGAAAAGTTCTTTTCATCCGTCACCGCGCACACGACTGGTCGAACGCTTATCAACCCCGCGCTTAGGATTGGCGGTAACACCGTCAACACTTTCACGTGGTTTCTGTTCAACCCAATCTCCTCTTTCGCTTCTCTCAACGCGCATTCGATATCGTCGCCCAAATCTTCGTCGTCCAACTTGCCTCCCGGGAACGCGACCTGACCGGCGTGCGAGTTCATATCCGCGCTTCGTTTCGTCAATACTACGTGTATCTCTTCTCGCGTATTCTCAAACAAAAGCACTAACACCGCCGCTCGTTTTTTAATCGGTTCAGTCGTTTTCGACGACGATGATGATGATGTCACCATCGTTCGATGATTATTCGAAGAGGCGATGCTCTCGTTTTTGTTGTTCTTATTGTTCTTAGTATTATTATCTAACAACCTCTTCCTCGGAATTTCTCCAATCCTTCCGTACCTTCGAGAAGAATCATCAACTTTTGACGTCGTCATGTTATTACTGCGTGATAACGACGAAAAACGACGACGACGATACCAAAAACAACTTCTCTCTGCTCTTCTTCGTGAAACGCGCGTTGTGCTCGTTAAAAAAGACCCCGCAACAAAAGCGAACATGCACCACAAGTAAATCACCTAAAAACACAACTGTAAAGTTTCTACTACGCGCAGCAACAGAGAAGAGAGATTTTGAGAAGAGAGAGAAAAATTTAATTGGCTGCAAACACACACAAAAAAGAGATCTCAAAAATAAAACGTGTGACTCTCGCTCTCTCGAAACCACTCTCAGTTTCACTCTCTTCCACAAATTAATATTAATATCTTCTTGTGCCAAATAACGAACACATTTAGACTTCTCTCGTATAAAATTCGAAACTCTAGACACATTCGCGAGTGAGAAAGAAAAACGTTTTTTTGTGTCTCTCACTTAACAGCACACACAAACACGTAATATTACTTTATTAAAAGACAGAGAGACAGAGAGAAACAATACCACATAACAGTTTCGATGACGACGACGATGTGTTGCTCGTCGTACTCTTCGTCCTCCAGCGGGGCGTGCGCGAGGAGTAGTCACGCGAAGAGTTTAGTAAAGAATGGAAAAAAAAAGATTAGTCATTTTCCGATCTCTTCTCGAATTCGCGCGCAATCATCATCCTCCCAACCCGGAACTTCTTCTTCTTCGAACGATGCCAAAAACGTTTCGTCTTCTTCGGCGAACAAGAAGACGAAGAATAACACGAACAACAAAAATACGAAACCTGCGCGGAGGAAAACTGCGAAATCATCCACAACAGACAGTGATGCTTCTGATGATGATGTGGGAAAAGAGAAGGAAAAATTGAAAGGCGAAGCTTTAAAAGCAGCTTCAGATGCTATTTCGTTACTCCAATCCTACGAGCAAATGCAATTCCTGTGCAACACAAAAGAAGAAGACAATGTGAAAGAGTTTACGGTACCGTCGACGCCGGTGTGCGGGGCGCCGGTGAAAATTTTCCTGGACGCGTCAAAGTCTTCGTCTTTACGAGAAAATTCAAAGACGTGGGAGGAAGGCGTGACGTGTACGGTTGGGTTTAACGAGTGGCAGTTCGGTGAAGCCGTAGACGTGGAGATGACGCAAATTCCAGAGACGAGTTGGTTCGAGTGCACGTTGCCGGGCGGGGAATTGAGCGCGGAGGCGTTTGAAATCGAGTACGTCTTCAAGACGAAAAGCGGAGACGCGTACGAGAACAATAACGAACAGAATTTTACCAAAGAGACGATGTTTCCGAGGAAAACGAAAAAAGAGTTGCTCGAAGAGGAGGAATTGAAAAGAACGGATAAAGAGGACGAACAAAACGCGGCGGAGATTATTTCTCGAATTCAAACGTCCATCGAAGAGAGACAGGAGAAGAGTTTTACGAAATTTGAAAAGTACGCGAGAACGATTTTCGAGACCGAATCCGGGGAGAAGTTGACGCAAGGGTACGCGACGAAACAGAAAATCGCGTGGAACAAAGCGCAAAATCCAATCGGTGGTTTTGCGTGTTCTTCGTTGAAAGCGCACTGCGGTTTCTCAAACTGGATGAACGGCGTCGAGCAAGTCCAAGAGATGACACCGATCGCGCCCTCGGAAAAGTTTCCCGCGGACGAACAAAATTGTTGGTTTGAATTTATCGTCCAAGTGCCGAAATTCGCGACGTCGGTTGAATTCGTCGTTTCCGATGCAGACGAAGTATCCTGGGATAACAACGAAAGCAACGATTACGTCGTCGCCGTGGAAAACGCGAACGAAGCCGAAGATTGGTTGAAAATGCAAACCATGCTCGCCGCGGAGTTGAAACAAAAAAGGAAACAGGCGAAAATTGACGAAGAAATCGCGAGAGTGAAAGCAGAGGAAGAGCGTTTACAATTAAAAGCCGCCGCGGTAGAAATCTCTTTGAAACAGCAAAGACACATCATCACGTGCGAACCGCTCACGCCGCAAGCCGGTCAAAAGTGCACGGTGAGATACAACAAGAACAACACCAACTTATCGTTCGCGGAAGATGTTTACTTAACTGGCGGTTTCAACCGATGGAAACACGCAAATAACTTACCCGAACCGTTAAAGATGCACAAACCGGTAAACCCAGAAACTGATCCGTTTTATACGATTGAAATCGACGTCCCGAGCGACGCTTGGATGTGTGATTTCGTCTTCTCCTCCGGCGTCGGCGAAGGCGCGCAATACGACAACAGAGGTGGCAAAGATTACCATTTACCGACCAACGGGTCAACGGAAAAAGCGCCGCCGTTGCACATCATCAACATCGCGGTCGAAATGGCCCCTATTGCAAAAGTTGGCGGTTTAGCGGACGTGGTGACCAGTTTATCCAGAGCGATTTCGGATTTTGGACACCACGTGGAAATCATTTTGCCGATGTATTCCTTCTTCAACTCGAGTCCTTTATTAGGCGCGAGAGAGTTTGAAACAAATTTTGATTTCGGAGGGTGTGGGATCACCGTCACGAAATGTCGCGTCGAAGGCGTGATGGTGTTTTTCGTGGAACCGAGCAACGGGATGTTTGCGCGCGACGCCGTGTACGGGTGGAACGACGACGCCAGCAGATTTAACTTTTTCTGCAACGCCGCGTTGGAATTTTTGTTGAAAACTGGAAGACAACCGGACATTTTGCATTGCCACGATTGGTCCACCGCGGAAGTCGCGCGAGCGCACTGGGAGAATTACCACCACAACGGCTTATGGAAGCCGAAAGTGGCGTTTACCATTCACAACATGAACTACGGCCAAGCGAAATTAGGCGAAGCCGCGTTCCACTCGCAAATGACCACGACGGTGTCCCCGTCCTACGCCGGCGAAGTCTCCGGCCACCCGGCGGTATCTGGAAACCTCCACAAATTCCACGGCGTGAGAAACGGCATCGACCCGGAAATTTGGAACCCGGCGACGGACAACTTCATCCCGATGAAATACGACGCCGATAGCGTCGTTAAAGGTAAAAAAGCAGCTCGAGACGAATTGCGCAGTCGACTCGGCTTAACCGGTTACGGCGATAAACCAGTCGTCGGCGTCATCTCGCGTCTCACCGCGCAAAAAGGCATCCATTTAATCAAACACGCCGCGCATCACACGTTATCGAGAGGCGGTCAATTCGTCTTGCTCGGCTCCGCTCCGGACCCGAAAGTCCAAGCCGATTTCAACGGTTTAGGCGCGCAACTCGGCGGCGAAGACGCGGGATTCTTCTTCGCATTCGACGAAACGCTCTCGCGATTAATGTACGCCGGTTGCGACGTCATCGTCGTCCCGTCTATGTTCGAACCGTGCGGCTTGACCCAAATGACCGCCATGCGGTACGGCACCGTCCCGTGCGTTCGCGCCACGGGCGGTTTACGAGACACCGTCTTTGACGTCGACACGGACAAAGCCAGAGCGGCGTGGGAAATCAACGCAAGCACGAACTGGGAACTCGACGGCGAAAACGGCGACTGTACCAACGGTTTTTCCTTCGAAGGTACCTCGGAGGGTGATTTAGACTACGCGTTGGATAGATGCATCGACGCGTTTTGGAACGACACGAAATGGTTTCGCTCTTTACAAGCGAGAGTCATGCGACAAGATTGGACCTGGAATAAACCCGCGCTCGAGTACATCGACTTGTACTACCAGAGCATCGGGAAATAATAATAATAATAATAATAATTAATACTAATAATACTATTAGAATCAGCAGCACCGAAGAAAGGCCTTATAAGCAGCAGCACCTCAATACGCGATCAAAACGTACTAAAGATGTAGACTCTCCGCGAGCGTTTTATTTTAATGAATAATAAAGCAATACTATACTCCTCGTACGAAGAAGAAAAACAACAACACTTTCACAAAAAGCAAACCACGTACTACAATGCGAGAGATGAGAGAATAAAGAGAGAGAGAGAGAGATAAGACTGTTTACCTCGCATGTCTCGTCGTCTCGACATTTTCCTCCCTTTCCTTTTGAGCAGACCTTTGAGAGAAAAACGCTTCAGAATTTCTCATCTCTCGTCTCTGTTTTACGTCTGTTTTTATCACGTCTTCTCTCCTTTCAGACGGAACAAAATGAGCAGCAGTAGCAGTACTGTTGGTAGTTTGAGTAAAACGAGCAGTTTTGTGGGTTGTTGTCGTTGTTTCTCGACGAGTGCGAAAAGTCGATTGAAACACTCAAGACGACCAACGGGGAAGATTAATGAAATCTACGGAGATGTGTCCCGGTCGTGGACGTCGCGAAAATCTCTCCGTATGCCTTTAAAAGACTGGAAAAAAGATGAAAACGAAGCAAAGTCGTTCGCGAGTTACGTTTCGGACGGATCTCGAATTCTTTCGGTCACTTTTCCGGACGAAAAGCGACGCGCAAGAATCGATGAAAACACATGGAAGGTGGAGCTTTTACCGTTCGATTTTCTGGGCAACAAAGTCGTCGTGAGAACGACGATTGCGTTAATTCCAAATCGAACGGATAAATCAATCAGTATAAACGCGAAAAAGCTCGAGTTTGAAGGTGTGCCGAAAGAATTCAACTTAGATGAGACGGTGACGTTGAAAATGGAAGGGAAGTTAGGCGAAGAGAGAAGCTTTCGAAAGAGGCGGAGGAACGATTCAGCCGAGGAGGTTGGAGACGAAGAAGAAGAGGAACACGAAGAGGACGATAAAAACGATGATATGAAAAGAGCGGTTCGAGGCGACGTGGTCATGACCCTCGACGCGTCCGTGAACGACTTTGTCGCTTTAGTCCCAGGTTTAGACGACGTCGTCAACGCCATCAACGACGCGGTTTTAGCAAACTTACAAGGCGCTATTGAGAAAAATTTAATCGCGGAATACGAGCGGTGGCGAAACGAAGAAGTAACGGGAGAAGAAGAAGACCAAGAAGACGAGCGAAAACGAGAAAGAACTTTATATAGAGGGAACGGCGCACCCGTAGGCGTCGTGCCGAAACGCGTCGCCAGGTTTTAGTAACGTAACGTACTCCTTTTAGTAGGGTCGAACACCCTAAATATTACACGAACGCCTTCTTGTCAATTTTGGTCTAAGCCGCCATAAAAAGCTCTCATCTAACGCGCTTAGTATTGAGAGATATGAGCATGCGCGGTCGTCGTAACGACGACGGAGAAGACACAACAGAAGAGTGTATCATCCTCGCCTCCTCTTTATCCTCCGAAAATTCATCCTCTTCGTCGTCGTCTTCTTTAATCGCGTTTTCCTTACCTCATTTCCATCCAGTTCGTCGATTTAAATCGTGCGCGGGAACGCACCAAAGTCCTCGCTCGGTGGACCTTTGCGGGAGTAAACATCTGTTCCAAATTGTACGGGAAAAGAACGCGTTAGATGTCTACGACTGTCCAGGAGGAAAAGGAGGATCAATAAGTGTTAAAGATCAGAAGATAAAACGGTTCTTGTTTAACGAAAAACCGACTGCTGTGTGCTCGAGCAAATGTGGCAGTTTGGTAGCCATTGGATTTGAATCCGGGGAAGTGTCGATTTATGAACGAACAACGGGGAAGATGCGAGGGAAATTTACGGCACATTTTAAACGCGTGGTGAAGATGCAGTTTACGTCCGACGGGTCGAGTTTAATCACGTGCTCGGAAGATACCGCGGTGAGCGCGTGGAGCGTTTGCGAAGCGTTGAAGAACAGCGATACTGTGAATACCAACAACGCGTCTTCGTCGTCGTTTACGTCGTCTTCATCGTTGGAACCGATGAAGAGTTGGACCAGTCATCAGCTTCAAGTGACGGACGTGTGTTGTTCGAAAAGCGCAGGAGCTGGGGCGGATTTAGTCGCGAGTTGTTCAATCGATCGAACCGCGAGAGTGTTTTCGATGACGCACGGCACCGGGAGCGAGTGTTTAGCGACGTTTGGTTTGCCGAAAGCGTTGACGGCGATATGCATGGACGGAGAAGATCGATGCATATTCGTAGGAAGTTGCGACGGGGAGATTTACGAGATGAACATCAACGGAGCGCCGGTGGTGGAAATGGGAGGCGGAGGAGGAAGAGGCGGAGGACATTTGCACGACGTCGAAAGCGACGATGCAGACGACGACGACCGAGGAGGAGAAGAAGAAGTTAAAGAAGAAGAAGACGATAAAGAAAAGGGCAACAACAACAAAAAACGAAGGAGAAGGAAGAACAAAAACGAATCGTTCACGACCTACCGCGGCCACGACCGCGCCATCGTCTCTTTACACTGCACGTCGAATGGGCACCACTTGCTCTCCACCTCGGAAGACGGCACCTGCCGTCTGTGGGATCGCGCGAGCGGCAAGTGCATCAAAACGGTGAAACACCCTCGCGGCGGCGACGCGCCCATCGCGAGCGCCTGCTTGGCGATTCGGAGCCACGTGGAAAAAGTCATCGTCAACGTCGGAGGATCATCATCGAATACCAATACCGGAAACACCAACGCTCAAGAAGCGACGATAACAGCGGCGGCGCGGTACCAAAAATCCTCCTCCAACCGGCAACCACCAGATGTACCTCTCGGCACGTTCGAACGCTACGGTACAAAAGGAGGAGGAGGAGGAGGAGGAGAAGGAGGATCTAGCAATCCCTGGGACGGACCGTTGGTTTTGTTATAATAGCGGATTGAAAAAATTGGAACGTAACGATCCTTTCCAAAAAGGAAAGAAGGGAGCAATAACGAATAGTACCTAGGTAGTGTCTTCTCGAAATGAATTCTAATTGTATCATCATCATCGTATAAATATAATCGATTTCTTCGCTCCGTTGTAGGTACGAATAGTATCTGAAACCCTAAAACAATCCCCTCCTAAAATCTTCTCTTTTCTCTCCCTCTTCACTTTCGCACGCGCGCAGACGTCGCGACGACGAATCGAGAGTACATTTGAGACCAAAAGCTTTAAGAAAAGATGAAGAGCAACACCTCGAACAAAAAGAAGCCCTTTAAGCTCGGTTCCAAAGCGAGGAAAGCTTTGAAAGCCTCGAGAAAGTCAGCATCCGGCGGCGAATTCATCGAAGAAAAGACGACGAAAAGCTTCCGTTACGACGAAGATAAAGACGAAGAGCTGAAACGATTGAGAGAACTCTACTCCTCCGGAGCGGTCGGGGAGGAGGACGACGTTACTGAGAACAACAACAATTGGCACGCGATCGACGTAAACTCGTCGCAATTTTTAGTCGGAAGTTCCGAGGAAGGATTCGTGAGTCTCGAAGTGCTTTCAACTGAGAAAGAAGGAGAGAAAGACGACGCGAAGACGAAGAAGACAGGAAAGAAGACAGTGAAGAAGAGCGCGAGCAAAAACGACAACAATGACGACGGTAGCATCACCGTCCGAAAAGAAAATGAAAAAGAAAACGATTTAGATGGAGAAAAGAAGAAAGCGACAAAATCAAAGTCGTCGAACGCGAAAGAGGCGAGAATATTGAAGCGCAAGAAACGGTGGAAGGAGAAGGTGGAAGAGGCGAAGAAGAGGAAGAGGAATGAAAAGGACGAGGCAAAACGTGGTGACGGCGGTGAAGCGGAGGTTGGTGGTGGTGGTGACTATGAAAACGAGGACGACGATTTGTTAGGCGATGAAGAAGACGTCGCCGCGTGGGCGCAATACGATTTGCATCCGCTCCTGCTCAAAGCTATTCGGAAGCTTCGGTTTACTTCGCCGACGCCGATTCAAGAGAAAGTTTTGCACCCGGCGATTAAAGGAAGGATGGATATCGTCGGCGCGGCGGAAACCGGGAGCGGGAAAACGTTGGCGTTTGGTTTACCCATTTTACAACGGTTGATGCAAGATAAAGAGGAAGAGAAATGGTACGAGGAGTACGCGGACGAGGAGAAACCGGGGAAAGGGAAGAAACATTTGCGAGCTTTGATAGTGACGCCGACGAGAGAGTTGGCGTTGCAAGTGGCGAAGATGTTAGCTGATGTCGCGATATACACGGGCATTCAAATAGCGGCGATCGTAGGAGGGATGTCCAAGCAGAAACAAGAGAGAGTGTTGAAGAAACAGCCGGAGATTATCGTCGCGACGCCGGGGCGGTTGTGGGAGTTGATTCGCGACGGAGAGAAACATTTGACGAGTTTGGAGCGATTGACGTTTTTGACTCTAGACGAGGCGGATAGGATGGTAGAGAGAGGTCACTTTAAGGAGCTCGAGAGCGTGATTAAATCGATTCCGGAACCGCCAGAGACGAGGAGGATCGCGCGGTCCGCAAAGCTGACGAAACGGAAACAAACGATGGCGGCGACGAAAGTTGTTAGCAATGATAGTAAAACGAAGAAAGGAGAAGAAGAAGAAAATGATGAAAAAAATGAACCAGCGGCGGATAATCGAATCATGGCGCGAGATCGTCAGACGTTTGTCTTTTCCGCGACGCTTACCGTTCCGGATGAAGTCAAATACAAACTCGATCGGAAGAAACCGCAAGCGTCGTCCAAGAAAGTGAACAACGGTAAAAAGAAGGACGGCGGCGGCAGCAGCGGAGGCGAGAACAACAACGGGAACGATGAAAACGCCTATCGCTTGGAACCACCGAAAGAGTTAGCGTCGACGAATACGATGGGTAATCTCATGAAAATGGTTCCATTTTACGGCCGCGTCAAGCTTTGCGACGTGAGCGACTCGGTGACGAAAAAGAAGAAAGACAACAACCCCGATGAATCATCCTCTAAAGCGGCGATAACATCAACAACGAAAGTGGCATCTAAAGTGCACGAATCTGCGTTAGAATGTACGGACGACGAGCGCGACGCGTTAACTTTATACCTTCTCTCCGCGCACGCCGGAAAACCATCGATTGTGTTTGTCAACGCTATCTCATCCTTACGCCGCTTAACGGCGCTTTTAAAACTCATGAAAGTCAACGCGGTTGGTTTACACGCTGGAATGCAACAACGCGCTCGCTTGAAAGCGTTGGACCGATTCAAAGGTAATAAGGCGTCCGCTCTAATCGCCACGGATGTCGCCGCGAGAGGTTTAGACATTAAAGGCGTCGAGTTGGTCGTGCACTACCAAGTGCCTCGCCAAGCGGACGCCTACGTGCACAGATGCGGACGAACCGGTCGCGCGAATCTATCGGGCGTTTCCGTAGCTTTAGTCACGCCAAAAGAACGCTCGCGGTACCTCGCCATGCTCGCCGCCATGGGTCGCGAGAGAGGCTTTCGATTACCGCCGTTTCCGGTGGCGGAAGAAACCGTTCGCGAGGCGACGAAGAGAGTACAATTGGCGAAAAGATTAGACGCTATCGTTCACAAAAACGAGAAGAAGCGCGCGGATAAAGCGTGGAAGAAAAGAACGGCCGAGGCCATGGACCTCGGTCTCGACGCAGACGACGATTCCGATTTCGACAAAAATTCCGATTCAGACGACCAGGACGTGATGCACTTTTCCGATAACGAAGACGGCGTCCAAGTCATCGAGGATTTCGAATCGTACGGGAAACATAAAATGAAGAAAGAGTTGACGCAAAAGAAACTGGAACGAGAAGCCGAACTTAGAAACGTGACGAAAAGGGAGATTTCGTTGCGGAACGAGCTCGACCGGCTGTTGAAAACGCCTTTAGGCGCAAAGCGACAGTCCGCGCTCACGTCCCAAAAGTTCCCGACGCGAGAAGGCGGGAAACAGTTCGAGAAGACGAAGAAAATGTCCTCCTCTTTCGCCTCCGCGTTGGATGTCATTGGACTCGCGAAGGAGAGCAGTGCAGTTGGACCGGCGTCGGCGGGCGCAGTTGCCGGAGGTGCCACGGGCGCGAGGCGGATGCGAAGGATTTGAGACTTTGACGAGATCGAGATCGAGAAGAAAACGTAACGATACTACGCGATGACGATACTTTTAAAAATGCGTAGCATTCGACCACCACCACTTTAAAACTCACTTTGTTATCATCATCGTCGTCATCGCAAAACGATCAGAGAGGTAGTGCAAAACTGCTTTCGACATCAGTCGTTCGCATCGTCGAACGCTTTCGAGAGAAGATTTTTCTCTTTTCTTTCCTCACTTTCAAAACCATCGAATCATCGTCATCATCACAAAACATGCGTTTAAACGAAAACGAAACCGAAAACGACGCAATAATAGATGATCCGGAAAGCGCGTGTTATCGAACCAGGACGACAGAATTGACGAGCTCGTCCGTGAAATGCGTGGACGTGTGCGTAGAATTCGAAAACGACGACACTAAAACTTCAAATCGCGTCTGTCGCTCCTCCCCGATTTTAGAATCAAACGCGTCCGAAAACGCCTGCGAACGGGCGTGTGTAGACGCGTATTACCACTCGACGTCGTTAAAATTCCACGCGGACGAACAGAAAATGAAAGAATACGAGGATTTGAGGACGGGGACGTGCAAAAAAGAGTGCTCGCGCGCGTTTTTATCCGAGCAGCGGGGAAACGAAGCAACAGAGGACTAGATGCTTTTAATTGTATATCAAATGTACATTACGCTAGACTATGAAGATGCGCACCCATTCTCTCCCTCTCTCTCTCTCTGCTATACCGCTATGTAATGGTAGTCTTATTATTATTCCTCTAAGTTAATGCTCGAGCCAAACTTCCCGTACAAGTGTTCTTTCAATTGTTGCATCGCTGATCGCACTCTCGTCAACTCCTCCTTCTTGTCTTCGATGGATTTCCTCTCGCTCGTGACTTTCGTTTGTAACATTTCCTCGGCTTTTAATTTCTCCGTTTCGAAAAAGCACTCGCCTACGACGAGGTCACAGTTTGAGTCGTCGTCTACGAAGGTGATTTCGGATTCCGCCTCTTCGGTGTCCTCCAATTGTTTCTGTTTAGTCATAGAAAAGTCAACATTTTAGTGCGGGGAAGAAATGTGTGTAAAGTACCACTCGGGAAGCAATCATCGCGCGTAACTCGTGAACGCGGTTGTTTAAGCGGCCAAACGCGCATATGCGCTGTTGGTCTTCCCAGTTGACCTCGACGTCGTGTTTTTGAGGAGGTTTCTTCGTCGTCGTCGGTTCGATCGTGGTCATTCGTAGTAGTATTCGTAGTAAGCTTGTTTCTGAGGAAAAACGAGAAGAGGAGGAAAGAAAGACGATCTGAAAACCCTACATTTTGAGTTTTATATTATTAGTACTAAACCCTAACAGCACTGTTCTCAAAGAGAAAAGTAAAGCGAATTTTTGCGACATCCGCTGGGCAATGCCCGCGCAGGTTCAAATCCTGTTCGTAGCGATTGATAATAGCTACGATGTCCGAGTGGTTAAGGAGGCGGACTTGAATTCAATCATCGTACATTCTCTTTTTTTTTGTATGCGTGTATGTGTGACTTCTATAGTGTACTCTATTTGTTTTCTTACGATTGCGCCGGTTGCGTCCAGTTCTTTTTGCTCTCGTTATCGTCGACGATGACTTCTCGGTGCGACGACCAGACCAACTGTATGGCTTCTTTTGTGCCGATCCCACCGGCGCGAGGATCACCAGCCGGGCCGAACCAGTGGTTTTGCGGCGCACCCGTCGTGCGCGCTCGGTTCCCGACGTAGGTGGTGCCGTTGACGGTTTCCGATAACACTTTTCTTCGGAAATCGACGTCGTTGCTCACGATGGCCGCGGTTAAATGATTTTCCATCTTTTCCATGGCTTTTAACACGTCTGGTAAGGTTGAATCGTCGTATTCGACGACGATTTGGAACGGACCAAAAATTTCCGTCGTGACCAACTCGAAGTTGTCTCTGGTTTTCAACATTTCTTTCAGAGGTACGAACACCGCGGTCGGTTCGATCGCGCCGTACCGTTCCGGAATGTTGTGATTTTGCAACTCTTTTCCGCCGAATAAGACTTTGGACCCTTCGATTTGCGATAAAATTTGTCTCACGTGCGTCAACATTTGCTCGGTTGTTTTCGTCAACACCGGTCCGACGGTTAAATCCGTTAAATTTCTCTTCTTCGCCAACGACGCCATGGCGTCGCAGACGCCCAATCGCATCCAGTTCGCGTGCGCGAACAAAATCGACTGCGCGGAGCATTTTTGTCCGGAACACGCGTACGCGTCTTGGTCGCACTGGTACGCGGTAAAAGGTAACTCCTCTTCCTTCGCGTCCGGACCTAAAATCTTCCAATCAAAGCCGGCGTCTTCCAACTTGACTCTCCCTTTCAACTGCAGCGCTAATCGTTCGGCGACGCCTTGCGATCCCGTGAACAGCGTCATTCGAGGTTGCAACTGTTCGAGTAACTCTCCCATGATTTGCCCGTCGCAATGAATCAAATCCACGTCTTCAGTGGGCATCCCGCACGCGTGCATTAATCGTAAAAACTGTTCCATGACGATCGACACTCTCGAATCGACGTGTAACAACACTCGATTGCCCATGTACAAAGCGCCTAACAATTGCAACACGGGAATTTCCAACGGAAAGTTAAACGGCGTGATAATGCACACCTTCCCGTACGGCCATCGGTACCCGAAACTCGTCTGACCAGTGTGGTCTCCAGGCACGGAAAACCCTCTCGACAAAAACCTCACGTTATCCCCGGTAAAATTCTCCAAAAACTTCCGCGTCACCACGACTTCCGCCTCGGCTTGAGCGTACGATTTCGGAGCGACGCGTTGTATCAATTTCGCAAAATACGTCACGTTCGATGCATCTCTCAACGCCTCTGCCAGTTTCATGGTGACGTCTCCGTATTTCAAATACCTTTCGGGATGTTTAAACGCGTTGTGTGCGCCTGATTTCGGCGTCTGTGCCACTCTCGACTGTAAAAAATGTCCCAACTCTTCTCTCGTTATTTCCGGTACCAAGAGGAACGAATCTTCGTTTTTATCCATCGGATCCGGGAAGGTTTTGTACTCTTTCTTCGCAGATAAAGCAAACTGCCCGTCGACGATGCAAGAGGCAACTGCAGGGATCGCGTTGGACATCGTTTCCGGTTCTACCGTCGCCCAGTGTTCGCGTGGGATGAAAAATGTTTCCTCGAATGCGTTCGTCTCTGTTCGTAACGAACTCGTTCCGAAGGATGATTTTCGAACCATTTCCTCCATCAAAAGTTTGTTCTTTTGCATCGCGAGATATCCCATTTTCGGCGCGCGTTTGATGCCGTGGTAGATGATGGACATTTTTGAGTTAAATTATCGCGGGGTTTCTTTCGTAGTAGTGTTCTGTTGTGCTTCCCGCGCGCGTAATTTATGAGGTGTTAGATACACTTTTCCCCCCCCTAAAACGCCTTTCTGTTCTCCTGCAATTTTACGCGTGATTTGTGTTGAATAGTTCTCAACTCTTCTGTTCTCTTCCGTTACAAGAACAACGAATGAAACGTGTTCGATGAGTACGTGTGCATAATGTAAAGCGATTGCATCGAGTAACTGTTCAGTCGCACTTAGAAGAGAAGGTTGTAGAGATATACTTTTTTCTTTCTGCTCCTGCACATGTGACATTCAATTGACGAGAAAAAAAAGAAGAAGAACAACATGAACGACAACAAAAGCGCGAGAAACAGACGCAGGTTTAAGAGAGACACGCGACATAAAGAAGGGAATATCAAGGTTTCAGAGTCCTCGCCAGGGATGTGGACGTGGAAAGTGGCAAAACGAGAGGAAAACTGTGCGGGTTTAGTACGTTTTAGCGGAAAATGTGCAGGTTTGGTATTTTTCTCAACATCCTTCGTTTCCCCCGAAACGTTATACTCAAAATTTAAAGCCAAACGTTCTTATTAAAAACGCTTTGAATAAACTAAGAATAAAGAGATAAAACCCGCAGAAGTACTCCGAGATCTATCACGCTTCTTTACCTCTCTCTGCTTTTTGCGTTGATGCGTCGCAGTTTCGCGAATGTGTATCGAAGGAAAGCATCTAATGCTTCGTTCTCGACCTCTCGAATTTACGGGAAACCAACGGTTTTCCCACTTTCCTCGAAAGATGACGACGAGACGAACAAAACGAAGACAAAAAGCACCGCTTTAGTGCAAGGAATAACGAACAGTGCGTTGTTGAGATTTGCGTCCTTGAATTTTGAACTCAAAGCGACCGTCGAAGCGCACCGAGAGCAAGGTTTACAATCACTTCTGATTGCCGCATTGGAGCACTCGGAAAACGAGAGGAAAGCGGAACAAACGAAAACGATGGCGACGCAAACGCTTCTCGAGTTTCCAAACGAGATGCACGCGATAAAACTCTCCGCGTTAGGCGCGAGTTTTAACGAGAGTTTGTGCGAACGGTTGACGATGGATATCGCGGAAATGGCCAGAGAAGTTGGGGCGAGAGGGTTGTGCGTGGACGCGGAGGAAGATTTTTTGCACGAGCAAGTGGACGCGGTGAGCATGAAGTTGATGCGGACGATGAACACCAAATCCGGCGGTGGGAGCGCGAGTAAAAACGCGGCGGTGTATAAAACGTACCAAATGTATCGCCAGGATAGCGTGGAACAGTTGAAACGAGACATCGCGACCGCGGAGAGAGAAGGTTTTGTTTTAGGCGCGAAATTGGTCAGAGGCGCTTATTTAAACGCAGATAAAGGGAAACCCGGGGTTTTGTTCAAGACGAAAGAAGAGACGGATAAGAGCTACGCGGACGGATTGGCGTTCGCTTTGAACAAAATAAAGGAGAAGAAAAACGAAAACGCTCCCGCTGGGGTGAAGATTTTGTTGGCGACGAGGAACAAAGATAACATTCAATCGGCGTTGGGGCATTCGGAGGACGTGCAGTTCGCGCAGCTGATGGGCATGGACGACGAGGTGACGTTATCTTTACTGAACGAAGGCGAACGAGTGGCGAAGTATTTTCCGTACGGGAAGTTTACGGAGACTTTGCCGTATTTATGGAGAAGGTTCTTGGAAAGAGCGTCTTTTTTGTAACAACAAACATTCTTCGGAAAGAGAAGAAGAGAGAGAAGATGTATTACGCATGAAACTGCTGTTGTATTCCGTGTACTAACATTGTCAAGAGAAAAACACAATGTTATTGTACTTCTATCATCAAGTATACTCGAACTAAATCATCTATTATTTATAATTATCTCTATTATCTCCGCTAAGCTCTTTCGTCTATTTAGTGTGTTAAAAGTTTTTCATCAGTGCAAAGTCCCGCCGCAGTACGGGCAGAACTTCATGCCTCCGGTCAGTTTCAAATCCGCGTTACAGTTTGGACACAAAATTGTGCCTCGAGCACCGATGGCGCCACTTCCCGCGCCAGACTCGCTCGGTCGCTGTTGCGATAACGAAGCGGTATTGTTGTTGTTATTATTATTATTATTATTGAGACCCAACCCGCTGAAGGAAGTTGGCCCTTGCGCGTTGGCCGCCGTACGGTGCATGCCGTATTTCCAAGCCTCCAACGACGCATCGTCCGTGCTCATCGTCGCAGCCGCGACTAACGCGGAGCCATTCGAGGGCGCTTTGTTTCTGCTGTATCGCATTGGAAGAGGAGCTGAACCACCGTTCGCGGTAGTCGTCGTCATCGGATTGTGCATCATAGTCGGAGCTTTAAGTTTGCCGGCAACGACACCACCCCCGCTTCCGCGGAGCTTGGCGAGTTTATCGCTCACGCCTTTGGAAGCCGTTGCTGTCGTCGCCGTTATTAAGGTGGTGGTGGTGGTATTCTTCTTCGCCCTTTTCTTCATCGCGGCCGCGCTCTTGTTCTCTTCTCCCGTTTTCTTCCTCTTCTTACCGTCGTCACCTTTTCTTCCTTGTTGTCTTTTCATCGACGAGATGTTGTTATCATTCCTCGAAGGCATGCGTGAACGCAACAATCTCGCGACCGTTTCCGAGCTCTCGAGTTTCTTTTCGCAATCCATCGCCGCCGAACGCAAGACGGATACCAACGAGACGTCGTGGCGAATATCGTCCGCGGTTTCCTTGGAGGATTTTTCGAGCGCGTCGTAAAAGCGTTTCAATTCGTTGAGTTCGGCTTCATCGTTCATCTTCTTGTCATTATTCGCCTTCGTCGAAAATTGATGACGATGCGCGTCGAATAGAACATTCGTTGATGACGTAACGATAATCGCGCTCGCGTCCTTCTTGGTCAAATAGAGAAATCTCATCCACGCGATGCAATACTCTCGCATGGATTCGTCTTCATCGGACGCTTTGCCACCGCGGCATCTCGCTCGTTTCGCGAAATAGTCGTCGACTATTCGAAAAATAGTCTCAAATGTATCGTCGCCGTCTTTGTTCGATACTTCGTCCACTTCTTTCGATTTAGACCTACCTGCTCCTTCTCCTCCTCCTCGAGCGACGACCATTTTCGCCACGGTTTTTAAAGCCTCGTCCAAGCGTTCCTCTTCTGCGGATAGACGGCGGTTGTCTGAGCCTGGGAGCGCGAGAAGTGGAGGTTGCGAAGAGCAGTATTCATCACCATCGTCGTTTCCGTTTTGATTGTGACTCAAAAAAGTGCGTGGAAACAAAACTCTTCGTTCCAAAGCGCTTCGCGGGTCAACCAATTTGACCAATCTGAACGTCACCGATGTTGTCGTTTTCTTCTTTGAGAAGACCGGCACTAACACGAACACGCGCTCATCTCGCGATTGCACTGGGAAATACTTGTTGTTCGCGCGATTTACTAACGCGGCTCCTTTGTCGCGCATTTTTTTGCGAACATTGTCGTTGTCTTCGTCGAAGTCGAAGTCGTCGTCCTTCTTCTCTATCCCTTTGGTGCCGACGGCACCATTTTTGCCGCGAGCGACAACCATCGGTATCGCCGTCGCGATAGAGCAAAGCAGAACTGGGCACTCGCCGGGAACGCCTTCGTCGTGCTTCTTTGCACAAAACGACGCGTAGGCTGACATCCAATTCGAAGCAGAGTTGCCGACACTTTCTGAAGGAGGAGGATGAAACGAGACGTGTCTCGGCGCCTGCGAGGAGTCGATATCGACCGCGTCGATGGCGCTCATGAGAACGATGTCGTTAATTTTGAGCACCGTTTCCTCTTCGTCTTCTACTTCGTTTTCTCCTCCGTTTTTCCTATTATTATTATTATTCGTGTTCTTCTTTGTCGTCGCCGTCGTCGATTTCTTCACCGGTGGTGCCTTTTTTTCAATAATCGATTTCTTTTCGCCGTCGCGTTCTTCCTTTATTACGGCGGCTTCTTCACCATCGTCGATGATATTCGATTCCATCGGAAGAAACGGTACGGCGCACTGAGAACACTCTCTCGAGACCTCCACCGCGGCTATGCACCGATCGTATGTTTTATATTTACTACTGTTATTCTTCTTCTTGTTCTTCGCATTCGACGAGAGTTTCGTTTTCAATCCACCGCCGATGAGAAGCTTTCCTCGCCAAATCACCGACGCGTCGCTCACGGTGACAGGGTTGGCATTCAATGACTCGACAACGACAGCACTCGTAAATCCCCACGCGTTCGAAACGTGTTCTAAACGCGCGTTGATGAGTGCCTCTCTCTCCGTCCTCGTTTCCGATGTTTTCGTTCTTTCGTCTTCTTCGTCTTCATCATCCGCGACGATATAAACGGGAACGATTTTCACTCGCACCTTCTCGCCACCGAGCCTTTCTTTCGCCCTTTTTACGACGCCGTGTGCGAGGATGAAGCTTTCCGGCCATTTCCCTGGGTCGTTCATATCAAACAGAGCAGCATTTACATCCTTTCCTAATACGATTGGAACCACGCACACGATATCCATCGCGCTCAATGCCTTCCTTTCCACCTGGTCGACGAGCTTCATCGCCTCCGTCGCCGCGGTTCTTTGCAACACGACCATTCCCTTTTTGCGCTCACTCTTACTACTCGTACTCTTCCCTCCTCCTGATTTCATCTTCTTTTTCGTCGGCGTTTGTACCTCTTCCATGAACAAATCTTCCGCAGTTTTCTTCGCTAAAAGCATCGAGCGTTTACTTCGCGTCAGTCGCAACCGTTCGCCCATACTATCGGACGATGCATTCGTAGCTTTCGTCCACGGCACGAAACAAGCATTTCCATCATCCTCTTTCGTAGCAGCAGCATCGAGAACTGGTGGAAACCACGACACCGCCGCCATCTCGCATCCGTCCTCCGGTACAAAATCCGCCTCCTTTTCTCTCGTGACATCTTTCAGCTTCGTCTTCATCTTCGCGCTCGATTCGCACACGCGCACCACATTGCTCATTTTTTCTCTCAGCACTCCATCGACGTCGAGGAATCCGTCATCGTCATCGTCGCGGTGGTTTTGTGTTTCCGAAGCTTCTCGTTCTTCTTCGTTTACGTCGTAAACATTCGTCACATTGGAGACGAGAAGGAGCAAAGCGCTGCGCATTTCTGTTTCTTTCTCTTAGCGATCAAAGACGACGAGTTCAAAACAGAGGAGAAGGAAGGAGGAACGCCGGTCGCAAGTAGTCCCCTCTCTGCGTGTGCGTCGTTTTGTTGTGTGCTTTCAAGAAGCGAGCATGACTCGAGATGATATGAATTGCTCAAAGTCTTCTGCTCCTTTGGAGTGAGGAATTTGAATTTTGTGACAAAAAATGTCCGAGCGAGCGAAAGTTTAATCGTATCCCAATGATGGAACGACGGCAAAAGTGCGGATACGCAGATATATAATGGAGGAGTTACTTTAGTTTGTGGTATCAAAGTGTATTTTTGCCCTTATTACGACTGTAATCGATTCTCCGGCTTGAGAGGTTTTGTGTTTTGCGTGTATATGCGTTGACTTTTCTAAGACACGGGGGAGGAGGATTTTCCCTCCTTTAGGCGTCGTTGTGATGCTATAATGATGGGTTTTTCTTCTTATGGATGTCCCATAATGCGGCGGTTCGCGCGTATTGTTCGTCCGTTGGTTCTGGAGAGCCTTTTTCGAGCAAGTAGTTTAGGCAGTCGGTATGCTCGTAGTAACGAGCGCAAGCGACGTATCCCCAGTGGTTAAGAGGTACTTTCGCCTCTTCGACTAAGTATTTGAGGCAATCGAGTTTGCCGTACGTTATAGCCGTTGCCACACGGTCGAACTTTGCTGCATCAGATATCTTTCGTTCTTCAACGAAATATTTCAAGATGTCTGTGTGACCCTTTCCTGCTGCCTGTCGTGACGCTTCTTCTACCGTCTCTCGCGAAGGGTCCACTTTGTCGAAAACAAATCGAACACAGTCGAGGTGTCCTCTTGCAGCAGCTTGCTCACACACCTGTTCTTCATCACACGGGCAATCATTAGAGAAGCAGTACTTCAGCATCTCGAGATTAGCTTTAAATGCTGCCGCAGTAATCGTCCACTCATCCCACTCGCAATGTTTCACTTCTCTCGCCCACTTGAGAAACTCGAGTTTGTTCGTTCGAGCAACTTGCTCGCAAAACCAGGCTTGATCCATCACGTTTCCTTTGGTATCTTTCTTTCCCCAGGGAAAGTGATTCCACGCCCATTCCAGCGTCGAAATGGATGTACATTCGTGAACAGCGCAACTTAATTTCGATACGTTTACCCCGGCGTACGCAAGCACACCCCGACTCCCACTGCTCACCTTTGAAAAGAACAAACGATCTGTCCCATTCAATTTCGGAATCACATGCGAGACAAAAACATCCTTATGATGTGTCACCAATCCCGTCCACAACTTCGTCGGTCCAAGCTTCAACCTCTCCATATCCGCCAGAGCCTCCGCGATTGCCTCTTCTCTCTCCTTCTTCTTCTTCCTCTTCTGCGCGCCGGAAAGTTGTTTCTTCTTCTTACCGTCCATCATAGTATTTCTTTTTTTTCTCCCCAGATCAAAAAAATGGCGTTAAAGGGAAAAAAGAAGAAAAGAAGAAAAGAAACACAAACCGGCTAAGAAGAAGTACTTGACCCCGCGCGGGCACGTATTCCACTTGACAAAAGCGCATACTGTGCATTGTAGAGGTACGAGTATTATGTCTATTAGTGCTGCGCGCGTTGTTATGTGGTTGCTATTATGTGTGACTAGAATCCTCTCTTCTCTCTAAAAACGCGCAACGTCTTCTCTGTTGTCTTAAAATCATCATCCGTGGTGCGAAAAGAATTCGTAGTCGGGATGAATAACTTTCAAGCTCCTCAAGAAGGCGTACGCGCCGTCAATCATGGCCGCGGTTCGAGCGTTTTCAGCTTCGTCGGATTCTTCCCAGATTTCCGGGTCGGTTTTGTAACAGCACAAACCGAACGGTTTGAGCGGAATGAAGTTTGTGTGTTCTACATCAATTCCTTTGGTGGTGGTGGTTGTATTGCTACGTTCGTCCTTTTCGAGGACGGCGACGCTCTTCTTGGCGTCTTCGATGCGCCTTTGGAGTCTGGTTTCGCCGGCAAGCGTCAAAGAGGCGGGTGGGAGTGGAGGTAATCCTCGAATCCTTGTTGTTTTCCCGTTTTTTTCTCCGTGTTCTACTTCTTCATCACCTTGTGAACCATCTTTGTCCACTTTTTCCTCCTCCTCTTCCTCCTCCTCTTCATCTTCTTCCTCTATATCTTCGCCGCTCTCGTCTCCGTCCTCCTCCTCGTCCTCCTCATCCTCTATATCTAAATGATTCAACCCGTGATAGGTTAAAAAACACCCCTGAATATCCGACCGACTCGTTCCTTGCGGTATCCTATAAATCGGATACCACGCGAAACAAAACCACGACTTCTCTCGATCAATCTCCGACGCTTTCAAACTTTGCACTTTTTCATTCTCCTCGGCGAGTCTTTCGATGACGTCCGTCAAAGGCGGTCTCGAATACGGCGCTAACGATTCAAAATATTGCGCGGATGCCTCCTTAAAATCATCATCATAATCATCGCTCCTACTCTCACCAACACCGTTTTTTCTCCGCTCCTCTCGTCTCTTCTTCTTTAAAGTCTTCTTTGTCTTCTTCTTCGTCTTCTCGAAAATCTGAAACGCTGAAACGTAACTCGCGTAATACTGCGCAATCACCTCCGGTTCCTCGTTTTCCTCCACATCCTCCTCCTTCTCAATCCTTTCCTTGTTGTTCGCATTCATTTCCAGAGGGACTTCGCACCCGAACGCGCTCGTTTCGTGAAACGCCTCCCATAAACTTTTCAACGTAAAATCTTTCGCCTTATTCTTAGTATTATTGTTTTCCTTTTCGCATCGCACGAGCGGCATCGTGTGCACGAGAAAGGATTCCATATTTGAGAGGAGAATTCTCCTAAATTTCCCCGGTGTCATTGGTGTCGTTGATGTCGGTGGTGTCGTCATCTCTCTGCTCTCTCTCTCTGTGTGAGAATAATAATAAAAATACACTTCTCTGCTGCTGCTCAATATATATGTGTGTGTATATTACTCTCTCCGCTTGCGTGTGTTGTGTATGCGTGTGACTGCTACGCGTGAGTTCTGTCGTCTTTGCTTCGCTCTCAAATGTGTTGCCAAAACAAGTCGAACTTAATTGACTGAAAACACTATACGCGTAAAAATATCTCACAAAAAATCGTTACATCGTCATTTTTACGCATCTTCGACAACCCGCGCTGAAACGTTTACGAAAAAAACGCAAATCAACGAAACACAATTCCAAAAGATCGATAAGGAAGTGAAAAGGTTTGAGAGATCGCTGTACTTGCGTGTAAAGTGTATTTTCGCGTCACTGTGCATCAAAATAAGCGTAATTTAGAGGCGATTTTCCAAAAAGTCGTTACAAACCTAATCAGGGGATAGACGATGATGATGATGTCGCTCGCGTCTCTTTCGCGACCAAAACTGCATTCTCCGAACAACATTAACAGCAACAGTAGTCGTTTATTACGAGGAGCGATGTATACTAATAACACGTCCTCGCTCTTCGTTTTGTCTCCAAAAAGAAGAAGATACAAAATGCATTCCGGGGGGGTAATTACATCCGCAGGATTGAGCGAAAATGCCCTCGGATTGATTCTGCTTTCCTTGATCGATGACATCGCTTTACTCGGCGTCACCTTGACATCTACCGAACAGTCGAGGAAATTATACGAAATTGCAGAAGGCGCGCAACCCGGGGACGTGGAAGCGCCGAGTGGGGCGATTTTTGCGCTCGCAATATTGATTGGTGGTGGATTTCTACTTGCGACCACTTTCGGTTTAAAGCCAGGCGCGGATGCTCAAGACGAGATGAGGAAGAGGGACGAGCAAATATTCAACAAGAAGACGAAGAAATGAGAAAGAGAGACGAAGGAGAACGATTTAAGAGAACATGAGGAGTTTAGAAGGCATCAAAAACCGCGATGACGACGATAATAATAATACGACGTTTTCGTAAACTCTACTTTTATAATACGCTGTAATACTATTACTACTAATAATACACTCTACTATTGACGAACGAACGATATTGAAAGTACTACTATGTTGCCTTCGTTTTCGCGCCGCCAAAAAAGCTCCTGTTAGATGTTTTGATCACTAAAACTGGTTTGTCGTCGCGCCCAAAACGGTGTCTTCGAACGCGTTCTCGATGGTTCGATCGTACGGCGTCGAAGGCGTCGAAAGCGAAGAACGCGATGGCGGATTTCAACAGGAGCTCCATGGCGTGTTTGCTTGTTAAAACGTCGAAAGTTCCGCGCGCCACTTTCGCGGGTTTGTCGACGAACGCGCTTTTCAGCGCGTCTTTAATTCGTCGCGGTGTTGATTTGCGACTGTTTTGTAACCGCTTCTTTTCTTTTTCCATCTCTCTGAACTCTTTCTCTTTCCTCTCTTTATCCATTTGATCAAACTCGAAAGCGAGTTTCTTCTTCATCGCCGAAGACGCTTCGAGGTCGATGGGTTTGCGGACGAGAACCGTGTGGCCGGACGTTTTGGCAATCGTTTTGATCAAAACTGAATTCGGTTCTTGATATTCTTTTTCCGCGGCGGAATCGTCCTCCTCGTCGGTGCTGTCGGAATCAAAACCGCCATTTCGACGACGACCGATGAGTCGTCTCGACCAGTTTCTCTTCTTGCGTCGTCGTCTCGGAGGCGACATCGGCGCTGGATGCGATTCGAGGTTAAAATCGTGATGATTTTGATCGTGATGATTACTCATCATCCCGTTGTTGAACGCTAAACTCGTGCGAGGTGAAAACGGTTCGCTCGTCTTCGGCGGTAAAATTCCAGCTTTGACCATGTTCTCGTGATGCTCCTCGAACGCGTCCTTGTTGGAGTACGATTTCAAGTAATACTCTCTCGTCCACTCGACGTCTTCCTCGTCCGAGGAGGAGTTTCCAGACCATGTCGTCTTATTCGCGGTTTCCCATCCGACGTAATACGAATGCAAGTTGTACTTTTTTCGCGTTTTGTACCCTCTAAACGCGGATTGAATAGCCACCGCTCTGCGCTTCAGTTCGTTTTGCCGTTTACGCACCAACTGACCTCGATAAATCGATTGCATTTTTTGGGCCGTCGCGTGGTGTTTCTTCAAAAGCTCAAATTCTCGCTTCGCCAACTTCACGCGAGCTATCGATTGCATCTTGACGACGGCGTCTTTCGTTTCCTGATATCGCTTCTTTTCGATCGCCATTCTGAACAACGATTGCATTTTTCGAACGGCGTTTCGCTTCTCTTGAAACTTTTCGCGCTCTTTTCGACCTTCGAGCGTCGCTCTCACTCGCGCTTGAATCACTAAAGTCGCTCGGCGTTGCTTTTGAAACTGCTCTCTCTCTTTTGCCATTTTAATCACAGATTGGATTTTAATCGCCGCCGATTTGGTTTCGTTGAACCGCTTGCGAGCGATGACGCCTCTGGTAAACGCTTGTATTTTTAACGCCGATTGCCGCCTTCGCTCCTGTAGATCTTGGAACTCTTTCTTCGCTTTTTGCATTTTGACCATCGATTGAATCTTAATTGCAGCCTGCTGCGCCTCGGCTAAGCGTTTGCGAGCGAAGACGCCTCGCACCATCGCTTGCAACTTCAGCGCCGACTCGTTTCGTTTGATGTGCAACTCTTCCAACGCTTTCTTCGCTTTTTGCATCTTCACTAAACTTTGAATTTTCGTCGCCGCGTCGTTGGCCTCTTTCAACCGCTTTCTGGCAATCGCGCCTCGCGCGAGCGCTTGCAATTTCCTCGCCGATTCGAGTCGTTTCGCTTTCATCTCACGCAAAGCTTTTTTCGCCTTGTGCATCTTCACCATCGATTGAATTTTCAAAGCCGCTTCGTTGGCTTCTTTCAAGCGTTTTCTGGCAATCGCGCCTCTCGCCAACGCTTGCATTTTCATCGCCGCGTTCGTTTGTTTTGATTTCAACTCTCGATAGGCGTTCAAGGCCATTTCGGTTCGAACTAACGCTTGTAGCTTCTTCGCCGGATCGTCCTCCGAGGCGTCGAGCATTCGCTTTCTCTCCAATACGCCTCGGAATATCTTTTGAATTTTAATCGCGGCGGTCTTCTCCTCAAACGCGCGTTGGTTTCGGAGAAAATCGCGCGTACGTTCCTCGGGCGTTTTCGGCGATTTGAAAAGTTCTCGCTGCCCGAAGCCTCGCAAATCGCGCAAAGGAGACGAGTAAAACTCTGGCGAACGAAACTTCTCCGGCGTGTTGCTCGTGATGCGTTGCATGACTTTTTCGTACTCTTCCTGTTCGATGCGTTCGGCACGATGCACGCGATAGGCGCGTTGGATGACCGAGGCCGCGTCGTGTATCTTCAAAGTTTCGATGGAGCGTTGCAGCAAGTGTCGAGAGTTGATTACTTTCTTTCTCGCTTGCGCGCCTCGGAAGGAGGTTTGGATGCGCAAGGCGGCGTCGTTTTGCTTCGAAGCTTGGGAACGAATAGCCGTTCGAGATGATGTTCCTTTACTCGTGCTGCTGTTATTATTATTATTATTGTTATTGTTTATGCCGTTGTTCCCGCTGGCGCCTGTATCGACGTTGGCATTCTCATTCCCGTCGTAATATCCTCCAGCGGTGCCATTCTTTCTACCACTTTTCTTCCCGCTTTCCGGCGTGCGAAACTCCAACTTTGGATAGACGCTGTTGTAATGCACTTCCGCCCAAAAGCTCAGCCATAAATTCCTCTCGCCAAACTTCTCGGACCAGGACGGGTTCTTTCCATCGTCCGGAGGAGACGAGTCGCCGCCTTTCTTGTTCGACGACGACGTTCGAATCGGCGTAATTTCCAAAACGCCGTTATCTAAATACGACGTGACTACGGTAATCTGCGCGCCGTACAAATCCGCGGCGGCTTGTAACGTGACGTGATCACCCCAGGTACCATCCGAGGCCATATCGTCGCAATAGTTCGAATACGCGGTTTGCATCATGAAAAACGCCGATTTGGCTTCCTCCGTCGAGGATTGCGGACTCGAAGACGAAGAAGGCGTGTTTTTACTCCCGCCTTCCTCATTCGCCGCGACGACATACGCGGCATACCTCGACGCGTATTTTCTCAACTGTCCAACAACGTTCTTCCGCACTTCCTCGTAATACTCCGGCGTCCGAAACAACTGGTCGCTCAGCGCTCGAAACTGACAATTCCCGTCCCCGGAAACGACTTTCTCTCTCAACCCAAACGCGTCCAATCTCGCCAGCAACACGTCGTGATCTCTCTCCACCTTTTCGCTATCCTCTCTGCTCAACTGCAACGCGATCCGTAAATCCTCGTCCTGGTTCCTTTTCGGCGTAATAGGCACCGACATTTGCCTCTTCACTTTAGATCTATCGTCTCCGTGGCTCTTCCTCAAAGGCGTATTCAAAACCTGCTCTCTCACCACGCCGTCCAACTTCCTCGACCAACTCTCGATCCGCTCCTGACCAACCCTACGTTTCCACCGCTCCAAAAGCATCTCGTACGACTCGTTTTCAGCTCTTTCTTCTTCTATTTCCTCTTCTTCTCGTAAAGATTGCGCGAGTAAAAAATCGCTCTGAGTTGCCATTTTTCGATTTTTTTCCTCCAACTCGTCCTCCTCGAAGAGCATTTTTGCGATTAAAAAATCATTCATCTGCCTCTCATCATCCTCGTCCTCATTCGTCGTTTTTGTTGCATTGTTCTTGTTCTTGCTGCTCGAAGTCGTCGCTTGTTCTCCGCTCCACGCGCGGATGAGTTCTAACCGCGACGACGGGGACGAGGAGGAGACAATTTTGTTTGCATTTTTCGAATCCGATTTTGTTACGCTTTTGGTGTTGTTTATGTTTATGTTCTTCTTCTTCTTTAACGAATTCAAAGTCGATTTGATCGGATCTTTGTCATTCTCCTCCTCCTTTCCTTCCCTTCCTTCTTCGTGTTTGGAGACGCAGCACCCCATTCTTTGTGCGCTCTCCTATATGTACTCTCTCTGCGCTTTGAAAAGAACGGATTTAATAAAGCGCTTTGAAGGAGATTTTTATGAGGGAAAGTGTAAGTGATTTTGTGTCTCTTTGGTTGGTACTCAAAAAATACTCGATGATCAATGGTGATTGATGTCTCTCTCTCTCTCTCTACTTTGATGAAGATGATGTTGATGATGATGTTCGCTTTCGCGGCGATCTAAGTTTTCTCACTACTACTCTCTCTCTCTCTGCCGCCGCTGCTGCAACAACCTCTTCTTCTTCCGTCGCTTTTCTTCTTTCTCGTCTTTCTCGTCAGAAAGCGGCTTCGCGCGCAACCTCTTCCGCGTTGACGGTGTTGATGTACTCCCCGTCGTCTCTTCTCGCGAGGAGAAGCTTTGAATTCTCTCGGTGCCGAACGGAGAAGATAGCCCCGCCTTTACCGCCGACGAGCCAGCAATCCGGGCAGAGCGCGACGTCGCGCAGAGTGAATTGGATGTAGGAGTTGTTGGTGTTGTTTTCTTCTTCGTCGACGAAGGTGAGTTTGAGGACGTCCATGCACTCTCGCGGAGTAGTGTTTGGGTCGTCTGTGATTGGCCCGGTGCGCGAGCGGACGCCGAGGAAGGCGCAGTCGAAAAGGAACTCAGAGGAAGGTGCGCGACGAGGCTCGGGGGAGGCGGCGGCTTGTTCGTTTGTCTCCGGGATGACGAGGAATTCGAACGGGACGCGGAAGGTGACGCCGGCGAGGCAGACGGTGCCGAGCGCGCCGAAGTTTACGGCGGTACCGGAGACGGTGAGTTGACGTCCGTCGTCTGATGGGGAGGTTCCTTTTGTGGACGCTCTAAAGTATGCTCGAATATCGAGCGCTTCCAGCGTTTGGGACGATTCGCGTGGACAGGCGGCGACGTCGGTGTTTGAACACTTCGAGGACGAAGAAGAAGAAGGGGTGGTGGTGGTAGTAGGAGGTATTACTTCGTCTTTCGTTGGGGGAATAGTTGGAGTCGGAGTTGTGGTAGTAGTAGTAGTAGTCGGGACGTCCACGGGAACCGTCGGACGAATCGTACCGAATCCAGTCGGCGGAGGAGACGCGATGATAGGTTCCTCGTCTGTCGGCAAAGACGTCGTTGGAGGAGGTAGCGTTTCAACACCATCGCTGACGTTATCAAACAGAGAAGGAGGTGTTACCGGTGCGTCGATTGCTTTTACTGTGATTGTCGACGCTGGTATATCCGTCGGCTTCCCCGGCTCGAGGGTAAAATATTTCGCGGTATCCGTGACTTCCTCTTCCGATGAGGATACTTCCCCAGATGCGGTACCAGCATCGTCTTGTTTCGTGACGAGATATCCAGAGGTCCACGGCACGCCGTCGCCGCGATACCACGCAGAAATTTTAGATGGCGACGCCGTAGAATTAAATCCGCCTTCCATGGACTTTTTCAACCAGCACGAGTGAAAGGCGAAATCTACGCAATCCCCGACGCAGTATACCCATATGTCACAATTTTCCGTCGTGGCGCACGCGTCGCAACACGCCGCCGCAGAAGAAAGAATGTTCTTGTTGCCATCGTTGAGTAAAACGCCTTTGAAGTTGGTGTTTGCTTGAGCGTTACACGCGTATCGGTTCGGAAGCTTTCTAACGCTCGGCGCAGGCGCTTCTTTTTCCTCGTCGTCGTCTAGAGGCGTAATCGCTGCGGCATCTGGTGCCACCAACTCGACGGCAGTAACCAACGCGCCTTTCGGAGAAGAACACTCCAGTCGCTCGGCTATAGTCGGTCCGACAAAGTCGAATGTGTAGTAAGAACTACCGATGTTATTATCTACTACATCTTCCGAAATGACTTCGTTGTTTGGAAAGATGCTGAAGAGAATATCATCGTCGACATACAAAGGTTTCAGATAGCATCCTTCACAAAGAATGACGCCAAAATCGACTTCGATTAACACAACATATGCTGGAGGGATGCTGTCGCCGCTACTACCTTCCTGTTGCTGAGAGAATTCTGATCCACCACCACCACCAGATAAGCTCACGGGCGCGCTCAACGATGCGTAGAATTGAACATTCTCGCATCGAGGGTTGGTAATCTGTACAATCTCATCTCCTTGCTCGTCGTACGATACTATTTTATAACCATAGCACGTAAATTTGAGTTCTCGTGATGGATCGTTGATTCTTCTCCACGCGCCGTACGTGCCATCGCCAAGATTTTCGCGAAGCCACGGCGAGAGCGCAACGAGCGTCAGAGCGTTCTTCAAGCTCACTTCGTTGTTCTTATCTGGATTTCGTATATCACCGGCGAACGCGTACGATTCGTATTGCTCGGTGAAACCATTACCTCCGTTTATCGATGAGGTGATTGCTCCACGATCGTCTTTCCAGTAAATACTACTTTCAATATCTTTTAAAGCCTCTTCCGAGCAGAGCGACGTCGTCGGAGGGCCTTGACTCACGTTCACCGTCGTGGAAGGAAGGAGGGCATCACCGCCCGCTCCAGAGTTTCCAGCCGCAAACTGGTTGTTCGCGCCTCCTGGCATGTTTCCAGCCATTTGATTGGATGGAGAAATCACCCGAGGCGATTGGAAGAACGGAACGCCACCAAAGAATTGCAACAAGTTTCTTCGCTGTCGTTGCTGTTGTTGTTGTTGTTCCGGCGCGACTTCTTCAAAATCGTTGAGCTCGCAAAATGGACGTCGAATAAAAGGTTCAGAAACGGCTAAAGCGTTCGAGTCTTCGCCATCGCCGTGCAAGACTTCAAATAAGGCACCGTCAGATTCTCTTCCCGTCACCGCGCACCCTCTGCACATTTCTACGTCCAATATTGTAAATTGTACGCCAAACGAAGTCGTTTCGCTCGACGTTCGCGCGCAAAGATCCTCGTCGGAATACCTACGACCAAAACCGTCGATGATTTGAATACCTAAGCACGTTCCAACGCCAGGCGTTAACGGATCCACGAACGATGACTCGTCGTAGAAACTGCTCGTGAACTCCTCTGTTTCGACTTCACCGCCTCTTGGAACGTAATATATCGGAATTTTAATCTCCGGCACGAGGATCGTTTCTTTATCGGTATCGTCGGCGACGGTGAGTGCACCCACGACGGAGTATTTTTTCGAGAGCGTAGGACTTTCAAGCGCAATCGCGAGAAAATTTTTCACACTTCGCGCGTCCGAACAGACGCCACCGTCCTCTTCTTTCGGAACGATGACTCCAGATCTCTTCACCACGCTGCGACGAATATCGATAGGGGATGTCGTTGTCGTCGTCGTCGTCGTCGTCGTCGTCTCTTCCGCCATGAGGGTTTCATTCGCAACGATGATTGCAGACGTGCGAACGCGTGGGAATAACATGGATTCGTCGAAAGATTCCACGCGAACAATTTTTGCAACTGTGCCATCTGGTAAAGTTACTTCTTCACCTTCAACTTCGATACCTTCCGGAGATTCGAACGTTCTCAAGAAAATTTTGCCGCTGGACGTCACCGTGAGCGCGGATTCAGTCGCGCCAATCGTAGCGCTCGTTGCGCCCGAGAACAAACCGGCTTCAAAAGTAGCAGTGCCATCGCCTATACGCACGAACTGTGACGTGGAATCTAGAAAGAAAGTTCCGGGAGTATCGCTCAGCTCAACCAGAATTCGAGACGTGCTTGAAGTATTCCACGTGGTGTATTCGAGCGAAACTTGTCCATCAGCGGCGTCGCGAAGCACTGTAACGCCTTGATTTTTCAACCTCGGCGGAGATGCGATGACTAATCTTGCCTCGCGACCAGTTTCTCCACCAATTATATTAAGTTCCGAAATAAGCATTCCGCCGTTTGAGAGCATGAGTCCTCGAATTATCGTGTTCGGGTCTTCGCTGTAGAAAGTTCGCGCCGAAATATACGCCAACGGGGAGTAATCTACCTCATTCTTTTGAGCGTAAAATGTGTCCACATCGACAAGCTCTCGTGAGTCTACGGCGAGTTTCTCGTCCACTGTTTCCGTAAATTCAGCCGCTGGGCACGTACTGCCGTACGTTGGTATAAAACCACACGCCGATGGGGCTTCAGAAAGTACTGCAGCGTGAATTTTCGAGACGATATCTGTATCGGCAGCACTCGCGTTAATCGGAGAATCTGCCGTGAGAAGAAGAGATACAAAACCATCGCAGAAGCACTTTGCATTTTCGACGACGCGAAGTCGCCTACAACACATTTGCCAGTCGAGGTCTTGAAAGAATATTTCTGAGGCACCTGCAAGGTTTGGTACGCAAGAATCTTCAGCCGCTCTCACGGCGGCGTAACACGTCGATGCAGAAGGAATCGCCACGGAAACGTTTGTTTGAAACGTCGACGATGGTATCCACCAAGCGGTGGCATTCGTGAACGCCTCGAAGTCGAAACCCACTCCAAAACCACCAATGGTTGAACCACCTTCAACCAAAAATATATTCTGAAAATCGCTCGGCTTCGTGGTGCTGTATTTCTCGGAAACCCACGATTCGGCGTCTTCGATAATCCTCCAATCAAATATAGCATCGATATCGCTCTCGACGTAGCCTTCTAGCGTTTCCGATAAATCATTAACGCAAACGTCTCGATTGTCGTTTGGAATCTCATCCATCGAAAAACCGCACGCTTCTGGTGCAATCTTGAATAAAGACAAGTAGAGGTCGGTCGAAAGCAACTGCTCCGCAAAGGGTGGGCAAAGACACCCGCGAGTCCAAAGCGAATACAAAACACCGCAGCACGCCGTGACATCGTAGGTCGTCGTGTCGACGCCGTTGTTTTCGGTAGTTTCATCGCTAACAACGACTCTTGTACACGTTTGCTCGATGGCATCCGTGTAATTTAAACAGTTTCGGTAGTTTGCTCTATCGAAAAACTCTCTGAACATTGCATCGCGGATTTGATTCCCGCGTTGATCTATGGCAGATAACCCTCCGCTGAGTTGCTCCAAAACACCTTCTTCGACTACTTCAACGCCGGTTATGTCGCCTTCACCAACTAATAACGGAACACCGACGGCAACTGGAATCAAACGAGTTTCATTGATAAATTGCGTGACGTTTCGAACCATCTCGGTGACCGGGACGCCAATACGCTCGCGGATTTTCGGACATTGCTCGGAGATGTCGAATCCACATCCCAAAGGCGTAAAACCAACGAGTTTGCGCAAGAATGATTTTGCTCCTGCTGTATCCTCGAAGAGTTCCGTTCCTTTTCTTTCGTCTTCCACAGCGTCACAAAGACAATTTGAGCGGTTCAAAGCGAACGCCGCGTCGCAACACGGGGCGATATCTGCAATCACCGGCGTAATGCTCTCGCTTGACGTGACTTTGCGGCAAATGTAACGAGTCGCTTGTACGGTTTCACCGCACGTCAAGTCTTCTTTCAATCGACCAGAATCTTCGTCGATGACGCGTTTCCACGCGTTGGATCTATCGCGCACGTCTCTTTCAGCTGGAAGTTTCAAGAACGCCCAAAGCGCGTCGCGATCTTCGCAAATCTCGTCGCCGTACTTGATTCTGAATCCACAAGCGAGTGGAACAAAGTCCACGAGCTTTTCGACAAACGTCGCGTCGCGTTTTGCAAACGTATCGAGAACTTCATCGTCACAGAAGCACGAAGCGCTATCCATATCTGAAACGGCCAAACAGCATCCCGGGAAACTTGCTGGATTCGGGTTTCCGTTTCCAACGTCGCAGAGCTGATCTACGCGGTTGACTCGTCTTCTACACGCGACGAGAATATCCGCGGCATCTGAAGTTGGGACGAGTGCAATAACTCTCACAAATCTAGTCGCGGTAACTTCGCACCCACTCGAGTCGACAATTCGATACGACACCGGGTATACACCGGGCGTTGATGTATCGACAGCTGAGTTGTCAATATCAATCTGCGAGGTGATATCGCCGTCTTCTTCGTCGAACGCAGTCGCACCTTGCTCGACGTATACGCCAGAAAGCAATAGTTCATTTTGCGTAGCGGCAGAACCGCCGAGAACCTCAAGTGAAGGGCACACGTTCGGCGGTGGAGGGGAGGGAGAAGGAGGCGGCGGCGATGGACTCGGAGGAGGAGGAAAGGGACTCGGGGGAGGCGGTAATGGACTTGGTGGAGGTGGAAATGGACTCGGGGGAGGCGGCGATGGTTCAGCTGGCACCGGAGGTGGCGGCAAAGGTACTTCCGGAGGCGGAGGAAACGGTGGTGGCGGTGAAGGTGGCGGCGGTGATGGTGAATCCGGAATCGGAGGTGGAGGTGGTGATGGTGAAATTGGCGGAGGAGAGAATGGAGGTGGTGATGGTGCAAACGGAGGAGACGGCGACGGAGGAGGAGGGGGTGGAGGAGGAGATTCGAGCACCACGGGAGGCGGCGGCGAGCTTGGCACAGCTGGAGCTCGCGGGGGAGGGGATTCAGGAGGAGGAGGAGGAGGAGGAGATTCGAGTACCACGGGAGGCGATGGTACAATCACTTCGACTGGTGCTTGCGGGGGAGGAGATTCAGGAGGAGGAGGAGGAGGAGGAAGAAGAAGCTCTTCGTAATCGTCCGGAAATTCGTCGAGCGGTGCCGGCGGTGGAGATAACGGTGGTGGCGCAAGGGGTGGAGGACTTGGCGGCGGCGGCATCGGTGAAGAGGGAGAAGGAGGAGGCGAAGCCACAAGAACAACTTCCACAGGCGCTTCCGGTGAGAGCGGTGGTGGAGGTTGTGGACTCGAGGGAGGCGATGGTACAATCACTTCGACTGGTGCTTGCGGTGAAACTGGTAGTGGCGGTGGCAGAAAAGGAGGAGGAGGTGGTGGCGGCGGTGACGCTTCGACAATTTCAACCGTGGGCGATTGTGGCAACGGCGGCGGCGGTAAAGGAGTAGACGGAGCAGATGGAGGAGGTGATATTTCAACCACGACCGGCGGTGCTTCTTCGACGCACTCTTCTGTTGTTGTAAGGATGCGTAAATCCGTCCCACACAAAAATGGTCCAACTAATCGAATCGTCTCGATTTTAGACGCACCCAATATGTTTTTAACATCCGCGTCGCAAAAGCACCGATCGTTGTTTGCCGTCTGTATCAAACTACAACACGTCTGCGAAATCGTGCTTTGCTGACCGTTTTCCACAAACAGCGCGCTACAATCCGTATTAATTGACTCTGTGAGGAGGACGCACGGAGAGCGAGGAATTGGTGGAGGAGCGAATGGTGGAGGAGGAGAAGGCTGCTGTGGTGCCAACGGAGACGGAGGAATCGGTGGAAACGGCGATGGTGGGGGCGACGCTGGGGCAAAGGGTGGAGGACTGGGACTGAGCGGCGGTGGTGGATTTGGAATAGGTGGAGGTGGTTGTGGATACACCGGAGGTGCCATTGGTGGTGGGGGGTTCGGCATCGGCGGCGGTGGATTGGGAGCAGCCGGTTGAAGAGGTGGCGGCGAAGCGACGACTAAAACCGGTGAAGGCGGCGGTGGCGACGGAGATGTAGGAGGAGGTGACGCGATCACCAACGGAGGCGGTGGCATCGGAATTAGAGGTGGAGAAGATGGCGGTGGTGGAGACTCAACCGAAACAACTGCAAACGGTGCGCGCGGCGGCGGCGGCGACACAGAAGGAGGCGGGGGAGAAATTTCAACCGTAATCACTTCTTCCACGGGCACACATTTCTCTCCGATCAAAAGTGGCTCCGTCAAATCGCACACGGCTTCGGCAACCAACAGCACATCTTCTCGATCACCGAGTTCTGCTAAAGCGTCGTTTTCACAGAAACAGCGATCTACGTTCGACGCTTCCAACAACTGGCAGCACTTGGTCGTATCGCCAGATCTGGCTTCTGGTTCCGCGAGCAAAGGCGTGCACGCATCTCTTAGCGCGTTCGTCTTGGAGACGCACGATTTTGGAATCTCAAATGGCCCGATTGGTCTCGGAGAAACTCTCCCAGATGACCAAGGAACGCCCTCGCCGCGTTCCCAAGCCGGGAATTCTTCCGAGACTAAAAATTCAGCCGGAGCTTTCTTTAGCCAACATTCGCCGAAACCGTAATCAAAATAGGCGTTGGAGCAACCATCTTCGTTTTCACAGAAAACATAAACATTGCAATCAGATCTTTTCTTGCACTCGATGCAGCACGATTCCACGGAGTCTACGATCAAATCAGTACCAACGTTGAGAGGATCACCTTTGTAATTCGCGCGTTGCTCGATCTCGCAGCTTTCACTGGTCGGTTCGGGCAACTCGCCAACATCAATTCGAGAAGTGACGATACCAGAGGTCCAGTTAACGTTCGGGCCTCTCGCGTACGTGGCAGGAGATTCCAACGACGCGTCCGCGATATTTAAAGGAAACGTTTTCAAAGTGCACGTGCGATAGGGGTATTCATCGCATCCTCCTTCTGAATCGCAAAATACCCAAAGCTCGCAGTCTGCGTTTGCCAAACACGCCGCACAACACGCTCCAGCATTCACCGCAAGGTCTACAGTCACATTTGCGATGACATCTCCGATGTAGTTGGCGTTTATCTCTGCGTTACAAGGTGGAAACTTCACGTCGCTCGTATCTCTCGCGATCGGTTCGACAATTTTATCGAGCAAAATTCCAGATGTGTAGGTGACGTCCTCGCCTCGAGATCCCGGAATCTCAGTATCGACGCTTGCAGAAATTATTGCCTGGTCCAAGACCTTCAAAGTACATTGTGAATAAGATGACACGTATTCATTCAGACCACAACCACCAGCTTCGTCTGTGCAGTACGTCCAGACGTTGCAATTGGGATTTTCTTGGCACGCTACGCAGCAAGCGTCTGCGGAAGAGGCGAGAAAGACACCTTCGGTAATATCCTCGCCGTTGTAGTTTGCGTTCTCTTCGGCATTGCACGCGCGAATCGGAGGTGCGAGCTCTGCATCGCCTTCACAGTACAGCGAAGAAGAAGAAGAAGGAGACAAAGTAGGAGAAGAAGGTAATGTTTCAGTTGTTGTTGTTGTTGTTGTCGTCGTCGTCTCATACCTAGCCCAGACATTGTCGTTACCTCCGACGATGAAACAACCGGGACACAACTTGACGTTCTCGTTCAAGTGAACTCGAAGCTTTGACCCATCGAGTGAGACTTCAAACCTCGCGTCTTCGCACGAAAAATTTGTGATCTGCTCTCGCATATCGAGCATTTCTGGAGGTGTCGCGATTGCTAAACCTTCGCACGTAATTGACGTGGCGGTAGTAGAAACGTCTTCACCCTCTTCGATTAAATCGATTTCGAGCACTAAATCGGTGAGATCTAACGTGAGACACGTTCTTTGCCCGAGTACTCCAGAGACTAACGATGATGAAGCGTCAGCAGTAGTCAATCGTCGCGGTTTCACCGTCGTAAACGCAACGTCTACGAGTGACGGACACGCGTTTAAATCCAAACCGACATTTGGGTTCCAGCCAAAAATCATGTTCGGACTCACAACCGCGACTGACGAGGATAGCGTGTTCATCGCTTCGACGTCGCAAACTGGCGCTCGTAACGTCATCAACGATTCGATTTTTTTACTCTCGACGTGCTTAAAAGAAAAAAGGAAGTTTGAGTACCCGCCGACGAGAAACTCGCCTGGGAGCAAAACGACGTTTGCACCGAAAGTAACTCTCGGTCCAACATCGTCCATCGTGAGCGATATCTCTTCGCAAGACACATCGTTCCTGCCCTCGTTGGAAAAGGAAGAAGAACCTTTCGGAAGAATTTGTTCACCCCAACACGCAAAGACAAACTCCTCCTTTGGTCTCGGTTCGTACGTCGCCTCGCCCGAAACTTCGTCCTCCACGGCAACCGCTCTCGACCATTGAAAAGGCAACGTTACTCCGGCCAAAGATACCGGATCGTTTACGTTCGCTCCACTCGCTCTTGTCACCACGATTGAAACGTACGTCTCTCTCGCTGCATCCACGACGTTTCCGGCAATCGCACCGAGTCGCAACACTTCCTCAGAAGGCGAAGACGACCACGTGTGCACGCTAAACGCGAGGTTGCCATCGGCGAGATCCGCGCACGCGCTCAAATCCTCGCCAACTCCTGGATCCTATTTTGTGAAGACAACGAAACAAAAAACATCAAAAATCGCTCGTCAGTATTTCTGTTATCATCCGCGCTTCTCTGCGATGCATATTCGAGAAGAGTGATCGTTTGCTTCAGATGCGAACGCGACGAACCGAAACGCGCGAAAAGGCGGTTTGGAAATTCCAAGAGAAAACTCTTTTGTTAACAAAAAAGAACGAAACGCTCTCGCGCTTACCTGCAACGCCCTCCTCGGCGCAAACGCCGCAACGCTCACTCCCGCGTTGTTATTATTGTTGTTGTTGTTGTTGCTCGGCACATCTTTCGCGTTCACGTCCCCGAACGGCGCGTCGAAGAAGTTCACTCCTCCTCCTCCTCGATACAACTTTTTTGTATCTTCCTCCTCTCGCTGCGTTCGATCGCCTTCCTCGACGACGCGACCATTTATTGCCTCCGAGACCACTCGCGACGCGAACAAAAGTATCGAAAGCGCACAAATCGTCAACGATCGTTTGATGATACCCTTTTGCGACCGACGACCGCGCGGACGAACGTCCGACATTTTTTTCTTCTCTCTCTTTCCTCCGCGTAAATTGAGAGTTCAAAATAGCCGAAGAAGAGACAAAGAAGAAGAAGAAGAAGAAGAACACAAGCGCGAGCGACACTAAAGCGAGAAAAGAGCGAAACGCCCTACTATATCAAACCAAAATCAACGAGTCCAATGCGATCTCGTTCTCTTCGTGAAGAATTTCGCGTTTGAAAAGAGCAGAGCGCGTAAGCGTTAAGCGTTGTTGTTGTTGTTGTTGTTGTTGTTGTCGTTGTTCAACTGTGTGTTGTGAAAATTTTTATGAAGAAGAAAACAAAGTGCTCAAATCGTCGATATTCGTCATTTTATTACGCACGCGACTTTAACGCGCTGTATCGTGTGCGAAACAAAACGCAAACCAACGAAACTCAATTCCGTAAGATCGATAAGGAAGTGAAAAGCTTTTCCCGAGCGTTGCACTCGCGCGTGAAGTATATTTTCGCGTCGCTGCGCATCAAAATAAGCGTAACAAAATGACCTCTACCTCTTCTGCTTCGTCTCTCGCGACATCGTTCGCGAGCGCATTTCTGACCTCTTTTCTCGCGATAAAGCTGTACCGACGCGTGCGAATGAAAGAAGAAAGAACGTTCCCGTTGTTAAGCTGGGGGACATCGAACGAGAGGAAACTGAACGAATCTTCGGTCGCGTTTCAACAAACGAGAGACCGATTCGACGACGTCGGAGGGAGAACAACAACAACGTCCTCGAGTAGTAGTTCTTCTGCTACTACGAATACTAGAAGTGATTTAGAAGCTATCGCGGGATTTGAAGCGGCGGCGGCGTACGCGGCGACGCGCATTGCCGAAGGCGCCGTACCGGAAGATTGCATCTTAGAACTCTACGGCATTTATAAACAGGCGACGAAAGGCGATTGCGACGTGAAGGTACGACCGACTCGATTGGATATCAAAGGGTACGCGAAGTTTACCGAGTGGATGAAACATAAAGGGATGACGAGAGTGGACGCGTGCAGGATGTACGTGAGAGTTTTGGAGAGTCGACTGGACGATTTGGAGCTGTTGCCGAGTCCGAAGAAGAAGTCTAATACTACGAGCGGCGGCGGCGGCGGGGCGGCGTTTGGGAGGAGTCAATCGACGATGAGGAGATTAGAAGGAGAGGATGGGAAAGAAGAAGATCATGGGGAGGAAACGAGCTTGCTTAAAGCCGCGAAGGAGGGTGATTTTGATAAATTGCTGAAATGTTTACGAGCCGGAGCGGACGCGAATCAACGGGACGCGAAAGGGAGAACACCCCTAATGTTTGCCGCCGATACCGGCGACGTGGCGATTACGATTCAGCTGATGCAATTGGATGCGGACATAGGGGCGGTAGATGATAAAGGGAAGACGGCGTTGCATTACGCGACGATTTGCGAGCAAGCAGACGTGGCGGAAGTTTTGTTGGAAGCTGGGGCGGATCCGGAGGTGAGGGACACAAACGGCTCGTCGGCGAGCGATTTAGGCGTATACGAATTAGTTAAGAAGAAGGCGAACGGTGAGTTAGTATCGGTAGATAATAGAGAAGATGAAAGGGTAGAAGAAGAGGAGGAAAAGGAGGAGGATTTCGACTTGGAGGAAATTGAGCGTCAAGCTTTGGAGAAAATGGCAGAAAAAGAAAATTCAATCGCTTGAGCGCTTTTTGCCGCGCCGCCGCCCAAATTTGTTTTTAGATATCGACTAAACTCATCATTACTGTGTTGTATTAAATGAATAACGGAATAACTAAACCTACTGCTGTACTTACCGTGCGTGCTGTGCTATTAATTTATTATGTATATTATACTAAGATTTCGTTTCTAATACTTCTATGCTTTTCTTTCTGTCATCGATGACCCTCCCGCCGCCGTCGATACTACCGTTGATGACTTACCGTTTGTGAGAACTGCGGATGATTTTGCCGCTTTAGAGGAACGCCAAAACGCCCACGCGAGTTTGCCTCTCGTGAAGAACAGTTGCGCTGGTAACAACATCACCATGACGTTGTCGTATCCGCGATCTTTCACCGTTCGCGCCCACTCTTTGGTGCGATATCCCAACCCTTTCTTTCTCGCGCTGTCCATCTCCAACGCCTGTTCGGCGTCGTTTTTCATCCGTTCGCGTTTCTCGAGTCCATTCTTCGCGCTTCGAGCGATGATGCGGAATCGATTCACCGGCGAGCCGAGTTGTTCGTTGACGTATCGAAGTAAATTGTTCGCTTTGAGCACCATGAGTAAATCTCGCGGGAGTGACTCGAACAGTTGACTTTGGTCTTCCAGTTTTACTTTGAGCACCGTTTTGAAAATCTCGCGCTTGTCGCTCATGGATAAACTGTCGTTGTTCGCTGGTTTGTTCTCCCGAGTCGTCGTCAAAGTCGTCGAGTCTCCATTATTTTTCGCGGCGGCGGCGGCGGCGACGTCAGCTTTATTTGCAGCGGAGGAATAGGACGAGGAAGAAGACAAAGACGAAGAAGATGAAGATGAAACTACCGCCATCTTCTCGTCTTCCTTCTTAAACCGATCTTCAATCACTCTGGCTGGCGCTAACGCCAAGATAATCCCGAAAAACCTGTGCATTTCCGGATTTATCCCCAACTTTTCCACGGCGTTTCGCATCTCGTTTTCGTCGTTTCGAATTAACGCCAACCACACTTGGCACCACGTTTCTCTCGTCTGTTCGTCTAATCGCCGCACAACGCCGTGATCCAAAATCGTCACTTTTCCGTTTTTATCGACCAACAAATTCCCCGGATGAGGATCGCCGTGCGCGAAACCGTGTTCAAACGTCAACGTCGCGAACGCTTCCTGAATTGTCTTGGCGACTTTATACGCGTCCACTTTATTCTCTCGCATTTTTTCCACGTTATCGACTCTCGTCCCGTCCGCGAACTCCATCGTCAACACTCGCTTTGTGCTCAGATTCTCGTGGATTTTCGGCACCGTCACTTCCTCCTCCTTAAAACCGCACTCTTCTTTCAACAATTTCCCCATATCTTTACAATTCTTCGCCTCCAATCGAAAATCCAACTCCTCGGACATGTGTCTTCTCGTCTCTTTCGCCAACCACGCGAACCTCAACCCGGGAATCAAATACCCCAAAACCGCGTAATACGTCTCAATAGTCGCGAGGTCGACCCACAAAAACCTCGCCACCGGTCTTTGCTGAATCTTCACCGCCACGTCTTCTCCCATCTTCGTCTTCGCTTTGTAAACCTGCGCTAAACTCGCGCTCGCGATTGGTTTCTCCTCAAACTCTAAAAACACCTCTCTCGGTTTCAAACCGTTAAACTCTTCGCTAAACGTCTTCTCGTCTTCCTCGAACGGCCTCGAGCTCGCGTCGTCCATCAACACCCTCAGTATCTGCCGAAAAGGCATCGGCGCCACCGGTTGCACGCAAAGATGCTGCCCAGCTTTCACGTAGATCCCTCCGTTTTCTCGCGCTAAATCTCTCAAGCGAACCGCGACGTCGGTCCATAACGTTTGCCTCGATTCTCGTTTCAGTTCATCCAATTTTTCGTCCTCATCCGTCTCGAATTGATTAGTACACTCGCTCTCGAGTTTCTTCACCCTCGCCAGGTGCCTCCGGTAATCAAAATACACCGGCACTAAATGTTTCGACGCCGTCGCGACTCTTTTCACCGCGTGGACCGCATCGTCGTCCGAATAACTCATCAGCAAACCGGCGGTCGCCGTCGTCGCGCCAACGACACCGACACCGACACCGAACGACGACGACGACGATGGATTTGCGTTTCCTCCTCCATTCTTTCCGAAACGGAAAAGAAGAGAGCGCAAAACTCTCGAAGAAGAGGAGGAAGACATGATCTGTGTATAGTAGTGTTACACTCTCTGCGACGATGCTCTGATTCTCTCTCCTGGACGAGCTTAAAGAGTATGTGCGAGCGCCCGTTTTGTAATGCAGTTCTGAGGAAAATTTTCTGTGGCTCACAAGGCACTTCCACATTTATTATTTAAGGTTTTGGAGTAAAGTGTGTATGTAAACTTGCTAGTATATGAAAAGCTAATGATGTTGAGTACGCTTGTGCCTTTTCAAATGACCAGATTCACGAAAAGCTTTATCGCACACATCACATTCGTACGGTCTCTCGTTCGTGTGCGTACGCTTGTGCCTTTTCAAATCACCAGATTGAGTAAAACGCTTCTCGCAAACATCGCATTCGTACGGTTTCTCGTTCGTGTGAATACGCATGTGTTTTGTCAAATTACCAGAATCACTAAAACGCTTCTCGCACACATCGCATCATACTGTCTCTCGTTCGTGTGCGTACGCTTGTGTCTGGCCAAACCGGATGGATATCGAAACACCTTCTCGCAAACATCGCACTCGTGCCCTCTCTTTCTCTTCGCTCCTTTCCTAACAGTTATCTCTTCTTCTTCTTCTTCTTCTTCTTCTTGTTTTTCTTCTTCTTCTTCTTTTTGTATCTGATGATTTCCCTCGAAATCATCCTCATCAGGAATCTTCGAACACAACACCGAAGGTTCTTCTCTCGCCACCTTCAAAACCGTCCTCGCGTTCACCGCTCTTTTCGGATGTGGATTCTTTCGTCTGCTCATTAGTGCACCATTCTCGCCGCGCGTTTAAAATTATGAGAGTTGTAGCATATAGTGTATTAAATCACATGCGAGATCTTTTTCTTTTGGAGAAGCAAAAATTGCCGTTTTTTTGGTCCTTCTTTTAAGACTGTTTGAGAGGAAATTTCCTCCACACAAATCCACCGACTTTGACGAGACCTTTGGAGACCCGAAAGAGAGAGAGAAAGAGTACGATGACGACGAGAATCTTTCTCAGGGGTGGTGGCGCGTATTCCACCGCGCGATTCTCCTCGTTGTTTTTTCGCAAAACCACCACGACCGCTCGGAATCTGCGTCCGAATGAACATCTGTGTCGCCGGTGTTTTTACGCCTCGGGGTCAACCTCTTCTCCGTCCTCGAAGGACGACGACAACAGTAACGAGAAACAAAAGAAGCCAAAACAACTCTCGTTCCACCCGTTATCGTTCTCCGGAGCGAAACTCTGCGCGAACATGAGCATGCTTTCCTATTGGAACTGCGGGCAAAAAGGGTTCTTGGATGCGAAAATCGATGAAACTGCTGCTGAAAGTAACACGAAGAATCTCATGGAAGTTGAGGGCAAGTTTGGATTCGAATTCGTCATCTCGAACGAACCGGAAATGTTGAGGCAAAAAGCGTTATCTCTATGCGTGATCGAAGAGAAAGAACGAGAGATGAGGACGTGGTTGGATTTTGACGACGACGGAAACGACGACGACGAAGGGAGTAGCGGGAGTAGCAGTAGTAGTAATAATAATAAACCGGAAAGCCGAACGTTGATCGTCTCGCTGAAAGAACCGAATTGGGTGTTGGTCGTGTTTAGAGGCACGACGCCGAACCCGCAGAGAGGGTTCTTTCGGGAGAGCAAGATAAACAGCAGAGCTGGGCAAGTCGTTTGGAAAGATTGTCCGTACGAAAATATCGAGGCTAAAGTACACGCCGGGTACGCGAACGCGTACGCGATCGTGAGAGAGAGGGTGGAGAGAGACGTCGTGGAGAGAGTGAAGAGGAAGATTAGAGAATTAGAAGAAGAAAAAGAAGAATCGTCGACGATGCCGAGAATTGTGGTCACGGGACACTCGCTGGGAGGCGCCATGGCGACGTTGTGCGCGGCGAGGTTAGGGAATAGCGAGGAGATTAAAAAACTGGGAGCGAAAGTGTCTCTGATTTCGTTCGGGCAGCCGAGGGTCGGAGACGCGAATTTCAAGACGCTTTTTGAGAAGAAGAAAGAAAACGCGAATAATAATGAGGATAATTACTGCATGGACGGGTATTTAAGAATAGTCAACGAACAAGACGTGTTTGCTCGCGTGCCGCCGAAATCGGGGATTTGGATACCCGAGGACGTGTTGGAAACCTCTTTATCCTCCTCCATCGACGCGAAACAGTGGACGTATCAATACGAACACGCGGGCGATTGCGTTTGGTACCGAGACGACGGACGGATTTTATTTCGAGAGGAACCGAAAGGCGTGTCGTTGAGAACGGTCAATCCAATCTCAATCGCGTTAGATCATTCAAAGTACGCGAAATTGTTTGACGACGAAGGAACGAAGAAAAATTTTCCTCGAGCCGTCTGTTTTCATCCCGAGAGAACAGATCCGAAGACCATATGTATCAATTGTCCAGATCCAAAGAATGACTTTCGTCGACGAGAAACAAAAAGCATTTGAAATGTAGAGTATGTTAATAATAACGCGGCTGCTTTTCGCCGCCGCCGCTGTGTACAATAGTGTTTTACAATGTGCATGTGTACTAATAAAAGAATCGAAGAAGAAGAAGCTTATCAGAACGAGTCCATGGATTCTTGTTTTGCTCGGCTTTCCGCTCTCAACTTTTCGCTGGCGGCTCGCGTTCGTATATCGAAATCGTCGTTTTGTTCGTCGAACGAGGACGATACTTTTCGAATCAAATTCGTCGCCGGATCCTCCTCTTCGTCGTCGCCCGTTCTGTTATTACCGCTACTAATCAAAAACGATTCCGAGGCGACTTTCGCTTGATTCAGCGCCCTTTTCAACGTTTCCTCGTTCGCCGTCTGTCCTTTACTCGCCGCTTCGAGTCTCAAATTGGTCAAGTCTTCGATGACGTCCGTGATGGCGTCTTGCCATTTAAACAAATTCTCATCGATAGACTGTTGCACCAAGTTTATCCCCCCGAGTTGCGTATTGTTGCTATTATTGCTGTTGTTGTTATTCATATTTCCTCCCCCGATACCAATCAAACTCTTCTCCAAAATCTCCGCTAAACTATCCTTCATCGATTCCCCGAGCAAATTCAAATCGAACGACTCTAAACTATTCGCGTCACCCACGAGCGGTTTCCCCCACCTCTCGATGTTCTTCAAAAGCACTCTCAACTCTTTCCCGAGCTCTTGCCACTCTAACGACGCTTGCTCGCCTTCGTTGAACGCTCTCAAAGCGTCTCGTTCCATCAATTTCGTCGTCTCGTTCATCGCGATTTCAGTCGCTCGCATCGCTTTTTCCATCGCTTTGGACGCTGGGTACAAAACTGCTGAAATGGTTCCAAAACCGAACATTATCGCAAAGGCGATTGGTAGATTAGTATTGTTCAAAATCGGTACCCTCGTCGGGGAGGCACTCGTATTCGCTGTTTTTGTTCGAGAAGCAGCCGCAGAAACGGACGAGACTTCGTTCATAATGGTGTTGTTGTCCTTCATAGATGGAGGAGATAAGGTGCGCAACGGTAAAAGCGTTTGGGTAGTCGTACTCTTGTTAGTATTCGTAACGACGAGAGAACGACGACGTAAACGACGGTTCAGGAAACAACTTCGATCGTCACTAAACGTGCGACGCCTACGCTTACTCCTATTACTGCTATGCGGTGTTGGTAGTGTCGTTGATGATGACGAGAAAAATGCAAGCATTTTGACCAATTCTGGTGCGAAAAAATGACGCAAAAATGGTGTGAAAACGCGCTCTTTATGCGATGATACGATTCAGGATGAGTACGCGAGTATAAAAGCGTTTGGCAAAAAAATAGGACACGTGGGATACGCAGGATGATACAAGAAACTTTGCGTTGTTGTTCTTTGGATTCGTTGCTATCGGCGAGGACGATCTTTATTATTACGAAGCGGCGGCGCGAACGATGGCCAAGGCGCGGTCTCGGTCGACTATTTTCGTTCTCGGTTTTCGACTTCTGACGTTTAAGGCTTTCTTGTTGGACTTGCTTTTTTCTTCTACATCTTCTTCTTCCGTTTCTTCTCGATCGCTTTCGCCTCTTTCGACGGCGTCGAGCTTGAACCATTTGGAAGCGGTAATGGTGTTCGAAGGAGGAGGAGGAAGAATACGCGCTGCTGGTTTGAGAAGACCGTTGAGAATGTCTTCTTTTATGGCTTCGGCGGTTTCTTCCGCGCACTGGACGTTCGTCGCGATGACGCCCGAGGCGCCTCGCTTCGCCCAGCCGCAGACGTAGAGACGACCGGTGGCGGAGGCGGAGGAGTCTTCGTTGTACCGAACGCGGCCTAGACCGTCGTGCACGATGGTTCCGTTCTTATCCGAGGGAACTAAATTCGGTTCGAGTTTATCGCCGACGTATCCAACTGAACGTATGAGAATATCGCACGGGAGGATCGTTTCGTCTCTGACTTGATCGTTGGAAAGCGTCGCTTGTCGATTCCCAGTTGGCCCTTGGAGGATGTTTTTGCGAATTTTCACGAATCCTAACGACGACGGCGACGAGGATATATCATCTTCAGGGAGTAAACCCGTCGGCGAGCGTAAAAAGAGTACGCGCAATATCTTCCTCGTGCCTCCTTTGGCGTCGTCACCGTCTGATTTTGTCGCCGCTCCTTCTTTCTTCGCCTTTTCTAAAACCTCAAACGCTCTTCGTCTCGGCCTCGACGCGTTCATCTCCTCGATATCTTCCTCGGTGACTTCTAAATCGTCAATTTGGACGTCCAAATCCGGTAAATTGAGGACTTCTCTCAACTCCTTGGGAGAAAACTTCGCTTGCGCGACGCTCCGTCGACCGACGATGGTCACTGAATTCACGTTTGCCTTCTCTAAAGCCTCCAACGCGTGCGATGCTATATCCGTCTCTTTCAACTCTTCCGGCGAGCGCAACAAAATCCTCGCGCAGTCCAAAGTAACGTTCCCGACGCCAACGATGACAACGTTCGATCCGTTTTTCTTATTTTGTAATCTGTCCACGATATCCTCGTGCATCTCTTTATTCCGCATCGGCGCGGCAGACGGTAACCCGTTGTACCAATTTACAAACTGCCTCGCGCCGTACACGCCTCTTAACGTATCTTCGTTTTCAATCTGCAATTTCCGATCGTTATCCGCCGCACCGTGCGCGAGAACCACGCCAGAGTATCGTTCGAGTAACTCTTTCGTGGACACGCGCAACCCCTCGTCGTCGTCGTCGTTTTCATTGCCGCCGGGACCAACTTTCACGTTCGCAAACAACCGCACCCTTTCGTCTCTCAACAAAGCGTCAAACTTGTTCGCGACATTTTTCGTCGCCTGGTGATCCGGAGCGACGCCGAACCGGACAAGACCGTACGGGAAGCACTCTTTCTCGTACACGTCCACTTTCGCGTCGATGAGTACAGTATTATTATTACTACTACTACTACTACTACTACTACTATTACTCTTCATGTGGAGCAACTTGTCCGCCGCGTACATGCCGGCTGGACCAGAGCCGACGATGGCGAACGAATACTGTTCATTTTCATCAGACGACGCGGAGGTAAACTTCCTTCTAAAAGTCGTTGTTGTCGTCGCGTTCCATCCTCCTCTCTTCTTCTCGCTGTTGTTGTCGTTGTTTCCGCAAGGATGACAACAGAGACTTCTCATCCTTCCCCAATGAAATGCCACATCATCATCGACAAAACTCTCTCTGATAACTCTTCTTCTCCCCCAAACTCCTCCTGAAAAAGAAGAAGACGAAGAAACGAAGCTCATCGCGACGACACTATTTTGATGAAATTGTTGTTCTTGTCGTCGAGAATAGATGCGCAACTTGGATGCAGAACAGAGCAACGTTTTGCGTAATCGATTTTGCATCATTTTTGTCTCGTCTCGTGACTTGTGAAGAGTATATTGTAGCTCTACACAGCAGCTCTGCTCGTGCTAAAATTACTCTCGCTCGAAGGAGACCATCGACGACGACGACGCTGATATCGTAATCACCGAGTTGTGTGTATCTCTTTTATATGTATTTATTATTAGTGTGAGAGGAATTTCGGATAAAATGGAGAAATGAGAAAATTTTCTCTCTGTGTCTTCACTCATGTATTTTCTTCGAAACGGTTTTTTTTGTTCTTTACAAAAATACTACTACTAATAATAAAAAGAAGAGGAATAAGAATACAGAGTAAAAAGTTTTAAAAGCTTTAACTGCTGACCTCTGGTGAATTCACTCCAAAGAAAGACGAACGAATCGCGAACGACGACCTCCCGCTCAAAGATTTGGCTGTGAGTATTGATCGATGATGATGATGATGCGAAGAATTTTTTTTTCTTTCTCGATGATGATCTCATGCGTTTTTTTGTTGTTCTTCGCCTCGGGAACACAAACGGTGAATGTGGTTGCAGAGACGACGGTGAGTTCGAGACGGGAGAGATTACAAGAGGAAGCGGAATTAGTCGCGAGATTGGCGAGGATTTTGGTCGAGGAAGAGCGAGCGTTGGAGAAGGAAGAGGAAGGCTTTGAAAAAGTGGCGATGCCGAGAGAGGAGGAGGAGTTTGAGAAGAAGACGAAAACTTTCGCGGTGTTGGAGGAGGAAAAGGAAGAACGGACGCTTCCACCACCACCGACGACGAAAAATCCAGACGCGAAGTTCTTATACGACCTCTCGAAAGCGTTCGTTCGAACGGCGAGGCAACAGTTTCCGAAAGAAGTCGCCGAGTCGGACGATTACGCCATGCAGGCGAGGTATCAAGCGTCTCGATGCGCTCGATCGGCGGACGCCACGTTGTCGTTGGATTGGTTTTTCCAGTTTATGGAGGAATTAATCGAAAAGGAAGAGGTAGAAAAGGGCGGTGGCGGGAATCATTACAATTCGAGAATGTATAAAGGAGGAGGTAATACGTATCGTCCGGAGATGTACGCCACGAGCACCGCAAACGGAGAAGAAAGCGCGTTGATGCCCGTCGAAGACTTATTTTTACTCCGCGCTCGCTCGTATTACTATTCGAATCAAGTGCAGGCGCACGAATCGCGTGCCGCGTTGTCGCCATTTTGCGGCTCGCTGGTCGGATTCTCCGTCGCGTCGGCGATTTGGATGTTCAGTTTCTTCCCGTTCGTTCTCATATCGACGACGGCGGTATCCGCGTCCTTCGTGAGCATTTTGGCCGCATCTGCTTCAAAAAAGTGTTCCGCGTCCAACTGCTTATATCCACGTAAATGCTGCGATTTAACGTTGAATAATAAAGGTTACGAAACGTGCGCGTACCATTTCTCCATCTGTCCTGATTATTGCGGTCACGAGGGCGACGACGACGGTAAACGATGCGACGGCGGACCTCCGCACCCACAAAATTTCCGCGCCGTGAGTCCTCAATTCGTCGAATCCTACGAACGCTTCTGTTGCGATGGTATCTGCTGCCCAACCGGTTTCGTCTGTTGCGACAAAGAAGACGCGGTTGGAAAACTCGGTCCTAAATGCGAGAAAGTAGAGATGTGTGTGGACTCTAAAACGAATAAAACAAATTTGGCGCCAGGACGGTTGCGAAAGATTCCTCAGCTTTAAATTACGTAAAAGATATTATAAAAGATATTTAGGAGTCTCTCTGTAATCGTCGTTAATATTAAAACATGATGATGTATGATGACTTCTATTTGAACTTCACAGTTGTTGTTGTTGTTGTTAATGTTATTATGCACAAACAGACGCTCTCGTTTTTCAACGAGAACAAACAAAACGAGAACGGCATTTTAAAACTCGCGCACGGATTATTCATATCGTTTCTGTGTTATGCAAAACCTCTCTTCTTTGCTTTTTAATAGTACGACACGACCTTCCCTTGGTCTTTGCACGAAGCCGGGCGAAATTTTAAGTCCACGACGCCCCGATGGCGTATCGCGATTTGATCAAACGCCGCGTAGGACAAATCCAAGTGTTCGCGATCGCCGCAACACCAACGTTTATTGCCTTCGTTGGGATGATTACACGGACACGAATCCGTAATCTTCACGACGACCGATTTCACCGCCGGTTCTTGACATCCAGCCCACTTCCCAAGTTCAGACCATTCGAAACCCCTCGTGGGACCGTTCACGCAGACCACCTCTATGCACTTCCCGCACTCCTCGGTCAAACCGTAATCGTAGCCGCCGTCCGTTTGTACCGCGGTGATGAAGTGATTCCCGAGATCTTGGCCGTAGCCGCACGAACCCGTGTAAATGCTCATCCCATCTGGCCCAGGTCCCGAGGGCCCGCCGTACCACGTCGCTCGCCCTGCTTTCCAATCCGACGTGTTGAAATCTCCAAGCACTCGTCTCGGCCGTCTTTCAAACTTGACGTAAGAAGGAGTCTCTTCCTTTGAAGGTGGATGTAAATCCATGCGTTGCCTCTCGAACAACTTTAACGTTTGCTCCAACTCTTTCGCTTTCTTCGCGATTAATGAAGTCGTCGCGTCGATCTCCGCCGAAAAAGAAGAAGAAGAATCCTCCGCAATAGTACTCGCGTCGTCGCGTTTCTCTTCCTTCTCTTCCGCTTTACCCGAAGAAGAATCCTCCGCAACAGTACTCGCGTCGCGTTTCTCTTCCTTTCCCAGATCTGACATCGATGAATTCGAATTCAAATTCACATCTGCTCGTGTGTTGAACGAGGACTTTAAGAAAGAAAACGCGCGAACGAACGAGCAGGAGGAAAAGGAGAACAGAAAACACGCGAAAAGGAGTTTTACGCTTTGTGTGGTTGTCGTCCTCCTCCTCCTCTTCCTCCTCTTCAAAGAAGCAGAGGTGAGGTGTTGTTGTTGGTGGTTTTGACTTATCGGAAAAGACGACATTTTTTTGACGAATGTCAGCCACGAATTTTACATTTTTTTTTCAAAATACGAGTCTTGGAATACACACAACAGAAAGAACAACACACAAAGAGAGAGAAAATCGGAGACGGGTGGTGGTGCGTTAGTATTTGAAACCCAACATAACAACACGGCCTGCGAAACGAAAGGACAAGAACAAAAGCATCGTCTGTGCGCGAAACGTTTTTTTGTAGGGTAATGCTTTGTGTTTTGTTTTTCCCCCTACTACTTGTTGAGAGAAGGAGGAATAGGTGTTTTTTGCTATTTTGCGTATTTTTGAATTTGCGAAAAATGTTCTACATAATAGTCTTGTTCTTCTAAGTATCGTCGCGCCGAAGAAGGAAAATCTCTCTCTCTCTCTCTTTCTCTCTGATGAACGCAGCTTTTTATTTACCGCCGTTTGCGAATGGTTTTTTTAGCGGTGGTGGTTCTTTCGGAGTTCGTAGCGGCTGAAAGTTTAGTTTTCGCCGGGGCCCTTTTGCTCGAGGGAGCGCTACTACCACTATTACTATTCGCAATAGAGGTTTGATAGGCGTACGTTAATCCACCGCTGACGACGAGTGCGGCTGATATGGCTCCAGTTTGACTCAAACACTGTTTTTTAGCGTTCACGGAACAAAACGCGGCGTGCGTGAAAACGATGACCCCGACGGATCGCATGGCGTTGGACAACGACAACGCCGTCGCGCCGGAAGATCGAACAATCTTCATCATGCATTTCGCCATCATCGCTCGCGCACACGCGTTGGCCACGTAAAAGAATACAATCGAGGAAACAGCATTCGCGGCTAACGATTTTTTCATCGGTTTTAACACCCAGTCTTCTTTATTCAGCACGGTGACAAACAACGTATACGCCGCGAACGCCGCCAACCCAAACGTGCCCATGGCGAAGCTCATCTCGTCACCACTCGGTGGATTTTTTGTCGATTTCGACAAGTATTCCATCAAAATACCTCTCATAGAATAACTCATCCCCGATACGAACGCGCACAGAACGCCGAGAATCGGAATACTCGTCGTCGTCGTCTTCGATTGATTACCGTCCGCCCCTAACACCTCGCTCGCTTTCACCGCTAACCCGCAGATGACCACGGAAACACCCAACAATTGCCCAACCGTGTACTTTTTCTTTAACAATACGCTGGAAAACAACACCGTCATCGGTATTTGCATCCCGGCTAAAGTTTGGTACAGCGGTCCTCCGCATATTTCCATCGCTCGAATAGCGAGCGTTAACCCAACGAATTCACTCACCGGTAACACGTAAAACTGCCACGGATATCTCTTTTCCTCATCCCTTCCCGTCTTTTTCCTCCTCGTCTCCATCGTCGCAGTTTTACCACCACCATTACCACCACTCGCTAATTTCTTCGTGATCATCGCGGACAAAACGTCCGCCAAGTACACCAAGCCGGGGACTTGCATCGTGTTCTTATCGAGCAATTGGAAATTCATGATTTTCTGCGCGGTGAGGAAATAGGAGATGCCAAAGGACACGTGTAAAGCGACGAAGAGCAAAACGCTTGTACTCGTTTTCGTCGTTGCTTTGGTCGACGCCATGATGATGATGAGAGGTGATTTTTTGTTGTTTGAATACTACTTTAAACGCGCGGGAGTAGAGAGATTTGTCAGGGGATTTCTCACAGTTTTAGGGGGAAATTTAGGCGAGAAATGACCGACTTTAACGCTCTCTAGATGTACACAGAAGGAATGAAAAGATGCGAGATGCGCGTCAGTGGTAAACGTGGAAGAGATCTCTCGATTCATTTCGTTTGTGTGTGATTCTCGTTCGAATTGATATCTCTTTAGACGTCTTCAAAGTTGGCATTTTAGAGAGTTTTTAGTGTTTTGGACCAAGACATTTCAAATCACATGCGAGAAAAAAAACGAAAGGCGTTTATATTTTGAATGAAGAATATCTCAGGTTGTATCACCACGAAAGAAGATTAATGAGCAGCAGACGGAAAAATCCACATCCGCAGCGCGCGGTGAACGCGAGGACGGTTTTGGTGGTGAAAGAAGAGCAACCGGTGTTGTGTTTGAAGATTCCTGACGAGGAGGATGATCTCGAGGCAAATCATCATCAGATACAAAAAGAAGAAACGACTTTTATTGAGAACAAACGAGGTCGTGAAGCCGAGCGCCTTTCCCGAGAGGCTGGTTTACCGGAAGATTCAGACCGAGAACTCTCGCCGCCGCCGCCGGAAGGAAAAACGAGAAAGTCCAAACGCATCGTCGAGAAAATCCAAAAAGGCATCACCTACGACAAATACAAACACTTGCACTCGCCATTCATGTCCCCAGGAAGACTACGAAACAACGGAAAGAGGAAAGAGACGCAACGAGTGCGATGTTTTCGAGAAACGTTTTACTCAATCGAGTGATTTGAAAAGGCACATGCGTATTCACACGAACGAGAAACCGTACGAATGCGATGTGTGCGAGAAGCGTTTTCGTCAATCGAATGGTTTGAACGTCCACATGCGTATTCACACGAACGAGAGGCCGTACGAATGCGATGTGTGCGAGAAGCGTTTTCGTCAATCGAGTGGTTTGTACGTCCACATGCGTCGCTACCATTAGCTCTTGTCAATATACTCCCAGTACTACACACATACATACCAGTAAGACGGCACCTTTACGCCTTTAGCATCACGTGCTTTAAACCGAATGCTTTTGAAAGATCAAAAACACCATTTTCACTGCGAACAAAACGAGACGAGAGAGCAGAAAGCACTCGTTTTTCCCCATTTCCACTAACACACACACACACGAACGCGTTTTGCTCTCCGTTCATAAAAATCAAAATGTCCGACCCTCCCGATGAGGAAGAACAAAAAGACTTCCCCACGACTACGTTCGACCCGAAATTGGAATCGTTCTTCGACGGTTTGTTCACCGCCGACGGAAACGACGACGGAAAATCCAATTTTCGTCCTGACGGCGCCGTCACGAATGGCAAAACGAACAAGAACACGAATGGGAGAGGCGAAGGAGACGACGACGGACAAAGAAAGACAAGGAAGATGTCATCCTCCTGGGACTTCTCTAAATATAAAGGCGAAGCCGAGGAAGAGTTGAAACGCGAGAACAAGACGAGCGTGGACGAGAAGATTCAGAGGAAAAGGAGAGAGAGAAAAGAGGAGAGTTCGAGCGAGGAAGAGGAATATGAGGAAGAGGAAACGCCGGCGTGGCAAGGGAACACCACCACGCGAGAAGAAGGAAAAGGAGGAGGAGAAGACGACGAAGAATTAACAACGAGCGATGATTATGATGATGGTGAAGATGATGACGATGATGATGATGAAGATGCGACGCGAAGCGCGAAGAAGAATACTAAGAAGAAGACATCCTCGAAGAGTTCCAACAAATCATCCAAATCGAAAAAAAAGTACACGGAACGCGCCGTCGCGAAACACGGGACGACATTTTCCGCGCAGTGTTTTAGTGATTTGCACTTATCGAGACCGTTGTGCCGAGCGTGCGAGAAGTTAGGATACGCGACGCCGACGCCGATTCAAGCGGCGATTATTCCAATCGCGCTCACTGGGAGAGACGTGTGCGGGCGAGCGCAAACCGGGAGCGGGAAGACGGCGGCGTTTGCGTTGCCTTTACTGGAAAGGATGCTGCACAGACCGAAGAACGCGGTGAGTGCGATACACGTAGTGATAATGGTACCGACGAGAGAGTTAGCCGTGCAGTGCGCGCAAATGATTCAGCGGTTGGGCGAATATACGAACGTGCAAGTGGCGACAATCGTCGGCGGGTTATCCATGGAAAGGCAAGCGGCGGCGTTGAGGCAAAGACCGGAAATTGTCGTCGCGACACCGGGTAGATTGATCGATCACGTGAGGAACACGCACTCGTTTGGTTTCGAGGACGTCGCCGCGGTCGTTTTAGACGAAGCCGATCGGTTATTAGAGATGGGCTTTTTAGAGGAGATTAAAGAAATCGTGAGGAACATGCCGAGACAGAGACAAACGTTGTTATTCAGCGCGACGTTAACGAGCGCGGTGGAGGAGTTGGCCAGTTTATCCATGAGAAACCCAGCGCGATTGTCCGCGGATTCCTTGGGCACCACGCCGATGACGTTAACCGAGGAAATCGTGAAAATCAAACCGCAATTCGTGGCCAAGAAAGAGGCGCATTTGTTATCGCTCTTATCGAGATCGTTCAAAGGGAAAGAAACCATCGTGTTTGCGAAAACAAAAGTCCAAGCGCACCGATTGAAAATAGTTTTAGGTCTTTCAAACATTAAAGCGTGCGAATTACACGGCGACATGACCCAAACGCAACGATTAGCCGCGTTGGAAGACTTTAGATCCAACGCCGAAACGAAAATTATGGTCGCCACGGATGTTGCCGCGAGAGGTTTGGACATCGCCTCGGTCGATTTGGTCGTTTCGTACGACGCGCCGAAGAACGTGGCGTCGTATTTACACAGAGTCGGGAGAACAGCACGGGCTGGGAGGAAAGGGGTCGCCATCACATTCATGGAAGAATACGACAGAGCGTTGGTGAAGACGTTGCAAAAGAGAGGTCAAAAATTGCAATCGAGAATCGTGCCCAGAGACGTGGTGGACGAATGGCACGAGAAAATCGAAGGCTACGCCGCGCAAATCGAAGAAATAGAAGAGGAAGAGCGAGCGGAAAAGCACATGCAAAAAGCCGAGATGGAAGCGACGAAAGCGGAGAACATGTTGGAACACGCGAACGAGATTAAATCGAGACCGAAAAAGACGTGGTTTGAAAGCGAGAGAGATAAGATGGCGAATAAGAAAGCCGCGGCGAAAGCGATGGGGAAGCAAGGCATAGATTTACTCGAGGACGATTTGGAATTAGGCGATATGCCTTCAAGGTTTGGTGGTGGGAAAAACGACAACGAAAAGAATAAGAAGAAACGAAAGAAGAGCGATGGAGAAGACGAGAAAGGATCGCTCGCGAACCCGTCTCGTCTCCCGTCTTCCAAAAAAGGCCGCCGCGCGTTAGCCGCCAAACACCGCGCGCAAAAAGAAAACGAATACGACGACGAATACGCCGATTCCGACGACGAAACTGGTAAAACCAAAACCAAAATCAACCGAACGCGAAAAGTCACGCAAGGCGTCAAATCGGTCAAGAAACTCGAACGGGACGCGAGATTACAAGGGGTCACGGGGAAAAAAGCGCTGAACGCGTTCAAAGCCATGAATAATAATAACAACAACAACAACAACCAAAAGAAGAAGAAGAAAGAGACGACCACCGACACAAAACGCTCCTCTTTCGGGAAAAGAGGTTTTGACGAGAAACCACCGAAACGTAAAGTAAACGCGAGCAAATCTAGGCACAAAAAACGACGTTAGTAGTTAAAAAAATCCGCGCACAAACAACACGAGCGACAGATCATCAGTACTTCTAAGGTTTAAGTCGTCAAAAGGGAAACAGCCGCCCAGATGACTGTTCGCTCTTTAGGTCCTTAAACATTTTTTTGGAAGTGGTAGTAAAAGAGGCGTTTTATGAAAACAAAGAAAACAGCTCCAAAAAGTTCGTGGTTCCTATTAAGTGTAACGAGTATTTAATTGAGCGCCACATACGTATCTTCGATCTGTCTCGCGACAGACCAATTTTCCGCCACAAAAAACTCGACTCGAGCGGCTGTACTGTACACCCCGAGAAAGAAAAGAGAGAGACCTCCCTGTTGGAGAAAAGGCGAGACAAGGAGGAGGATTACACGACAGATTACACATAACACGCAGAAGACACGCACAGATTACAACAGAGACAGAGAGAGGAGGACGACAAAAGCGACGATGATGCTGAAGACGTGTGCGTCCTGTGCTGTTTCTTCTCATCAAAATCATCATCGAAATGGAAAATCGAAACGTCGTCCTTTTCCCCAGAGATCAAATCTTTTGACGAACAACGCGCGTCGTTTACGTCGCCCTTTCAATACTCACGCGCTCGTTGAGGACGAGAACATCGATAATGATAACAGATCCGCCGAGAACATTTTGGAAAAGATGCCGAAGAAGCTGGAACCTCCGCAGAGAGATACCGGCATCCCGAGCGAATTGGACATCAACATCGACATAGATGAAGGTAGATATTTAGGGTATTTAGGGTTTTTTTGCTTTTGTGCGCTTTCTCTCGTATTAAGCGAGGAACAACAACATGCAACTCTCTCTTTCTCTCTTTAAACTCTTTTAAACTCTCTGTGTTTCTGCGAAGAACAACACAGCATCCATATACCAAGACTGACCAAATCGCATCTTCTCCTCTTATATAACAGAACACACGAAAAAGATGAAAGGTATCGATCCGGAAACCGGGAACTCGTGGTTCCGGGAAAGCGGCGTCGATCGAGGCGAAGGCGGGTATCGGTGTCGATGGACGGTGAAAGGCGGGGCGGCGCCGGATAAGAGCTGGGAGTATAGGGAGACGCACTGGGAGAAAGCGGATTTGAGCGGGTACCGAGAGTTGGGCGCGGAGAAGAGCGGGTTCAACGAGAAAGGAGAGACGTGGTGGGAGACGTGGAGGGAGTTGTATAACACGTCGGAGAGTAGTAGTAGTAGTAGCGAGGAGAATAACGAGAATAATAATAGCAACGACGACGATCATCATCCATTATCGGCTTCGTGTTGTCAGATGGTTGAACGCTCCGCCGATAAGTGGGCGCGACACGTGGACACGAATTCAGATTCCTCGCGAGAGTGGCAAGAGAAGTGGTGGGAACGGTTTAGCTCGGAAAACACGTGCGATCGAGGCGTGGAAAAGTCCGGACGAGAAAATAGACACGCGTGGTGGGAGAGATGGGGCGAACACTACGATCCAAGCGGTATTTCCTTGCGATGGACGGATAAATGGGCCGAAAACGATAAAGGCGTTCGGTGGGGCGATAAGTGGGAAGAGCGCTTGAAATCAACCTCCGGAGACGGCGCGAAAAGTGGCGAAACGTGGCGAGAAGAACCGAACGGGGAGGTTTGGAGACGAACGTGGGGTGAAGAGGTGTTCGAGAACGGCGAGGTGAGGAAATATGGCGAATCAACGACGGACGAGAAATGGGACGTGACGACGAGGACGGGCGAAAGCGCCAAAACGCCGTATTTCGACGGCGGGAAACCAGACACCTGGGAAGAGGCGCTGAGGAAAAGCGAAAAGTTATTGAACATTCAGTTAGACGATTCTTCGACGGACGAGAGCGATTACGAGTAGAATTCATGATGCTGCGCATATATATTTGTAATTATATAGCACTTTTTATTAGAACGCCAACAACGCGCTTTTATATATTAAACAACAACAACAATTTTAGTAGCGATAACAATTTGACGATTATATGATGATGATTAAAACTCCATGTCGGCGGCGGCGTTGGAATTTTTGTTGCTCTCGTTCAACACGTTGTTGTTGTTCATCATCATCTTCTTCTTCTTCTCCTCCTCGTTGGCGACTTTCAATTTCGACCAGAAGCACCTCTCGAACGTTTCCAAGGCTTTACCCATGGCGGTTTTCTTGACGGCGTTTTCATCCGCGCCAAATTTTTTGTACTCTTGCAACAACTCGTGCACTTTCGGCGCGTCCGAGGAAAACGGATCGAACGCGTCGCAGTTGCTCGGATCGATCGGGACGCACACGCGACCGGTTTTCGGGTGGACGCAAAACGGCGCCTTGAGCAAGTGATTCATGTGTTTGGAAACTTCCGCGTCCAAACGAGGGTACACGTGGGAAAAAATAATCGTCTGTAAGCACCTCGTCAAATCCCAGTTAAATTTAGTTCCTTTCAACTCGTCCTCCACGGCTTTTACGATTCGTTGCCATCGCCACGTGTTGACATCGACGTCCCCATCTATCGACATTTTCGGCATCTTGTTGTTGTTAAAATCAAACTCCGCTTTCTGCCTCACGTTCGCGTCTGGAATCATGCTCAAAATCGTTTCGAAGTGCTTCTTCGATTCCATGAGTTTCTGCGCCGGTAAAAACTCCTTCTCCCAAAACGGCTTCAACACCTTCCAATACGCCTCCTCCAATCTCGGGTGCATCTTCGCCCTTTTCCCGCTCCCGAAACTTAAGTTTGTCTTCTTCTTCTCGCCGCCGCCTTCGACGCCTTTAAACACGGAAAAGTATTCCGCCACCGCACTTCTCTCCTCGTCCGATAACTTCCTCGCTCTTTCATCGCACACCCACGCGTGAATCCCTCTTCTCCCGGAATACACCCACAAAATATGTTCAAACCCAAAATCCTCTCTCAACCCCACGTCCAAAACCTTCACGGCGCAATTCATCAAAGGCCAACACTTTGGGCAAATCTTCGCCTGGTCGCAGCACGTCCGGACGTCGTCGTAATCCGTCATGTCGATATCAAACACCAACTCTCTTTCCACCGGTTTGAACGCGCCACCGTACGCGAGTCTGTTCTTCGGGTTGTGCGAGAATACCGGTCCGATATCGATTTTGCCCGGGACTTTGGTTTTCAAATCTTTCCGTAAACTCTTTTCGTCTTGGTAGGAGTTGTACCGGACGAAAATCTCGCCTTTTAAGGTGAAGCAAAACTCTCTGTTTTGGATGAATTGTTGCTGATCCTTTCGCGATTCCTTCGACGACGACGCGCCTTCGTAAGAAAGCCACTCGAAGAGTTGTTTCGAAGGGAAAACGTGCGCGTAATACGGACGCATTAACGAATGCACATCGACCACTTCTTCTCTCAATGCTTCTTTCTTTTCAAAATCATCATCATCTTCCGTGAGCTTTTGTCGCTTAAAATCTTCTTTCCTTTCACCATTTTCCCCCAAAGTCTCGTCGGTCGTCGTCATCGTAAAAAAGCTTCTCTTAAGTTCTTCTTCTTTAATAATAAAGCAACTCTGACGCTCTCGTAATCGTCTCTCTCGCTTTGAAGAGCTTCTTTCTCCCTCTTGAGTGATGTGACGACACGATTTCAAAATTCAAATCTTTCCACAAGGAAAATTATTTAGGGTTTTAAAAGAGAACACCCTAAATAATTTCTATTCTTTCCCTCCTTTTGTCTCTCCCGCGTTAAACACACGACGACGACGGGAGAGAAGAGGTTTCCTTTTTTTTGTTGTTCTCTTCTCGAAGAAGAACGTTTTTTGTTGTTGGTATTCGTGTAAGAAAGACACCGGAGCACGCGCGAATCATATCGTTATTTAATCATCATGAGTAAAAACGCTGAGGACATCATCAAATCTCACGCGGAATTATTCCCTCCTTTGCAAGTGAAACTGGCGTTGAAATTGTGCTCGAACGAGCACGACCAAGGGCACTTATTCTCGCACTGGGAAACGACGACGAAAGGAGACGATGAAAAGAAGAAAAAGATGATGCACCAGCTGGAGGTTTTGGACAAAAACTACCAACCCGGAGGTATTTGCGAGTACATCAAAAACGCAAGAAAACTCTTAAAACAAGCCAAGGAAGGGCAAAATCCATTCGACGGGTGGCACCCGTCCGTGCCGCGAGGCGAAAACGTCAAGTACGGATCGAAGAAGCACCGAGAGTTGGAGAAAATTGGTTTGAAACAGGCGAAGAAAACCGCGTTCGTGTTAGTGGCGGGCGGGTTAGGCGAACGGTTGGGGTATAAAGGGATTAAAGTGAGATTACCGGTGGAACGAGCGACGATGGAGACGTATTTGGGGTTATACGTGAAGTCTATTTTGGCGATTCAAGAAACCGACGAGGTGGTGAGAACGTCCGGGCAAAAGATTGACGTGCCGTTGGCGATTATGACGTCGGAAGATACGCACGCGATGACGGTGGACTTGTTGGAATCGAACGACTATTTCGGCGCGAAAAAGACGCAAATTACGCTTATGAAACAAGAAAAAGTCCCGTGTTTAGTGGATAACGACGCGCACTTGGCGTTAAACGACGAGGATAAGTATGTGTTACAAACGAAACCGCACGGCCACGGCGACGTGCACTCGTTGTTACACCAATCGGGCTTGTTGAAAAAGTGGAAACAAATGGGCGTGAAGTGGGTGACATTTTTCCAAGACACGAACTCGTTGGTCTTTCGAGTCATTCCTGGTGCACTCGGGGTGTCGAAATCGAGAGATTTCGAGTTCAACTCTTTGTGCGTGCCGAGAAAAGCGAAAGAGGCGGTTGGCGGCATCGCGCAGTTGACGCATACGGACGGTAGAAAGATGACGATTAACGTCGAGTATAATCAGTTGGATCCGCTGTTAAGAGCGAGCTCGAGCGATGGATCCGGTGACGTCAACGACCCAGCCACGGGTTTCTCCCCGTACCCAGGGAACATCAACCAATTAATCGTGAAGTTGGAACCGTACGAAAAGCAGCTCTCGAAAACCGGCGGCGCTATCGACGAATTCGTCAACCCGAAATACAAAGATAGTTCCAAGACGGCGTTCAAATCTCCAACCAGGTTGGAGTGCATGATGCAAGACTACCCGAAATCTTTGACTGGAACCAAAGCCTCGGTTGGGTTCACCGTTTTCGATAACTGGGTCGGGTACTCGCCGGTGAAAAACTCCCCAGAGGACGGGAAGAAGAAATTCGACGACGGACAACCGACGCACACGGCGACGAGCGGCGAGTTTGAGTTTTACAACTGCGCGAGCAGAATCTTACGGTTAGCCGGCGCGAACGTTCCGGAACCCGAAATCGATCCGAAACAAAAGTTCAACGGCATGTCGTTTCCGATTGGAAGCAAAGTCGTCTTGTCCCCGTCTTTCGGATGTTCGTTCGAACGCGTCGAGAGTAAAATCGACAACCTCTCTTTGACCGCAAAATCCGTCTTGCTCGTCGAAGGCGACGTGAGTTTCGAAAACGTCCAAATAGACGGCGCGTTTGAAGTGAAAGCAGAGAAAGGTTCCAAAATTGTCCTCAAGAACCTCTCCGTAAAAAACAAATCCTGGGAGTGGCGTTCGAAAGCGAACGCCAAGGAAGAAATCACGAGATTGTGCGGATTTGAGATTAAGAAAAAAGAGACGTCTTCTTTATTATATTCAGAGAAAAATAAAACGCTCGTCGTCGACGGTGATCTCTCTCAGTTGGAGTTGAAGACACACTGAGATAAACTACTTTAATACTACACGTTACTACTATCCGTACTACCAAGAGGTCCCCTATAAAACCCTAAACATTCTCCGAGAGGTAATCCATTTCGAAAATGCCTTCAGATTGCTCAAATAAGCGCTTTGATTGAGAGAAGACCGAGAGAGATCCAATGTCCTCCTCCTCGTCGAAATCGTCGAGTCACGACGCTCCTTCATCCTCTCCTTTTGCTCGTAATAATAACGAGAATACTACATCTAATCGAAGACGAAACTCGAAATCATCATCCAACGCGACGACGAGGAAAAATCGTTTCGTGTTCGCGTACAAAAGAGCCGCACTCCGCGCGCGGAAAGACGTGGAAAGGAAAAGCACAAACGCGAGAAATGCGCTCGTCGAAACAAAAGTGAACTTTGAAAACGCAGTTATGAAACCTTTGTTCTTCTTCGTCCCAACAATCGGGAGAAAAAGCGAGGAAAAGGAGAAGACTTTCGCGTCGAAGCGATCGTCTAAAGAAGAAGCGAATTGGGCGCAAAAGGACCGATGGAACGCGCTTCGCGAGAGAGCGATTGATCCCATCAAACGGGCAGTTTCGTCGGCAAGTGGTGGCGTTTCGAAAGGAGGACAGTTTTTTACGAAGAATGCGGAAGAAAAGGAGGGGAAGATGAAGAGCGGATCGTATGTTTCGTCGCCGGCGAAGGAGGAGGTTCCGAAGAAGAATAAAAAGGACGAAGATTCCGCGAAGAGGTTTAATGGATTTGTCTTCCCTCTGGAAAAGGAGAGGAAAAGAGTGGAGGAGAGGTGGAAGGAGGTCGTGGAGAAGATGAAGAAGGAAAGGATGGCGACGTTTACTTCTTCTTCTTCTTCTTCCTCCTCGGACGCGCGCAAACATGAGGAGCAACAAAAGAACAAGAACAAGAACGCGGATAATGGAAAAGAGGGGAGGAATAATAGTAGTTTGATGATTAAGGCGAAAGCGGAGAAGATGACGAAGGAAGTGAGTTTGAAATTGAACGAAAATGTGAGCAAAGTAAACGCCGCGATCGAGGCGAGGAAGAAAGAGACGGAGGAGGCGTTTACGAGCGCGAAACGTCGAGTGATGGCAATGACGGTAAAGAAAGATGCGGAACGAGACGATGGAAAGCATAAGAACAAGAGGCGGGAAAATAACAAGAGTAGCACTAGCACGAATAGTAGCAGCAGCAACAACAACAACAACAACAACAACAGAGATAGCGAGAACAAAAAGAACAAAAAGAAGACCGCGACTGGCGAAGAACCGCCGCCGACGAACATTTTCGAGCGCTCAAAATCGGCCGCGTCCGATTTCTTCGGTACCGCCACCGCGAGCATGGAAGACGTCAAAGGCAACATCGATAGCGTACAAAAATCAGTAGCGAAGAAGCTCTCGGACATGCAACTGCGCGAGAATTTTGAAGGCACGACACAAAACATTGCTCGAGAATCGAAAAAATTAGTCACCGAGGACTTACCTTCAACGATCAAAACGCTCTCGAAAGAATCTGCCAACCTCACCGGCTCCGCGTTGAAAGAGTTCAACGAAAACATCGACGTCGATGTGATTGCGCAAAACGCGAAAAAATCGTTCGAAGGTACCTCGAAAACGGTCGAAACACTCATTCGAGACGTGCACAGCACCGCCTCTCTCGCCGCCGTCTCGGGTAAAGCGCTGGTGACGGATTTAATCGATCCGCCGGAAAAAATGCACCGCGTGCGTCAAGGCGAATCGCTGCTGAAAATCGCTCGCAAGTACGACGTTTCCGTCGTCGACGTCTGTCGCGTGAACAATTTAGCACCGACGGATGAAAACCCGCACTTTGTGGCGATTAAAATCGGTCAAGTTTTAAACATTCCGAATCCCGAACGCATGGCGGAACAACCGGCGTACGAAAGCTCAAAGTTTGACGAAAAGTACGAGAGCACCGTGAACGCGTATTACGAGCAACGATTAAACGCGTCGTCCTCTTCCTCCTCGACAAAGAGTAAAGTAGCCGTAGCAACATCGGAAGTAGGAGGATTAGGAGGAGGAGGAGGAGCGGCTAACATCCGAATCGCCGAATCGTCCTCCTCCTCCTCCTCCTCCGGCAACGCCAAACTCGCCAGAAGTTTCGCGTTGCTCGCCACCGCAGCTGCCATATCGTACCTTCGCGCCGGGTTAGACGACGATTCAGACGACGATAATAACGACAGTAATACTAATAATAATACTACTATCGGAGGAGACGAGAACACGAATAGCCAGATGTTGTAGACACGAGAACTACTTAAACTGCACAAATTTCACTCTCGCAATTTTACTACTAATCAGTGCTTATTACGACCACGTACACATCATCATTCGCCGCGAAAGAAAGATATATATACACACACAACACGTAATAAACCGCCATCGTCGTCGCTCTGTATAGAGTTCTTCTTCGAGGAGCGAATGGTCTTTAGCGGCATCATCTTTGATGATAGTAAAAGAAAGAAATCTTGGGAAAAAATGAACAAAATCTCGCGCACAAAGAAAGCACTTCATCAGCACATGTTACCCTTGTTGTTCCAAGACAAAGCGAGCAGTCGACGAAACCACGTGGTGGTGGTGTTTTTGCTGCTCGTGGGTGTGGTTGTCCTCCTCTCGACCACAAAACTCGCCGCTTTGAACAACAACGGTATGAGCGAAGATTTGAACGAGGTGTGCAAGAAAAGTGTACCTTCTTGGAGCGCGAAGGAGGCGCTGGATG
>Ga0257106_1000054_pt1 | contig 63194 bp, 84 predicted proteins | sample LP_taG_3_FD_190177 | JGI IMG/M metagenome (GOLD analysis project Ga0257106, IMG submission 190177) | Marine microbial communities from Northeast Subartic Pacific Ocean, Canada - LP_J_2011_P26_10m | ecosystem: Environmental > Aquatic > Marine > Oceanic | place: Canada: Northeast Subartic Pacific...
AGGACCATTGTTACCTAACTTAGTACGAAGTGAGATTAAAAAGTTACCTAAACCGGTTACATTAAAAGGTGATAAGCTTACTATCAAATTTAAAGATGAAAGTAGTATTAAGAATTATATAAGAATTTCAAATGTTTCAGAGCTTGGAGGAGCAACATATAAAACTTATAAAGCAAATCCAGAACAAGAAGGTTTAACAATTGAATATTCTGAGGTTCCAACTTATGGGTCAAATCAACAAACAGCTATTGGCTTTATGTTTAATACTCCAGAATTTAGTAGACCAACCTATGCTGAAAATAGAGAGTATGTAAAGAATAAAAATAATCAAACTTCAGAGGAAAGTAAAATGGATAAGATGGAATTTGGTTTGTCAGAAGCTGCCGCTATACAGCAAGATGTATTAAATGACACAACTAATAATATAGTTGCTACAGACAAAAGTGTAGAAGCTAATGGTATAAATATGGCTGATACAGATGCTTTGATGAAAAACATTTTAGAAAAAAGTGCTGCAATAGAAAATATAGAGTCTGAAATTAATACTCTAGAAGATACAGAAAATGCATTACCAACAATAGATGTAAATGAACAAGGGCAATATGCAATGTTTGCAGAAGATATACTTGGAGAAGCATCACAGTTTCCTTTATTGTCTGAAGGTTATGCTAACATTATGAGTAATCCATCTAACAAAAGTATTATGATGGAAAATAAATTATTTCCTTTTAGTAATATGATTAGTGAATATAATGATAACTTTGTTAAAGAAAAGGAAACAGAACAAGAAAACCAAGAAGCTTTTTTAGATCAACTAAAATGTCTAGGTATAAAATAATATAAGTTATGGCAAGATGTCCAAATAAAAATACTGCAGAGTATAAAGCATTACAAGATGTATTTCAAACAGAAATAAGAACTAATAGTGTTATAAATACTTGGCAAGACATTAATAACTCAGATGCATTTCCTACACCTTTTCAGGCTAATGAGATGGTGTCTGATCAGAAAGTTGCTTTTGCTTTAAAACAAAAATCATTTGGATTAAGTTTATTAGATAACTTACGTAGAGAACATATAGGTCATACATTCCAGGGACAATTTTTAATTAATAATTCTAACCCAGTTACAAGAGAATATGACTCAATGTTTTTAGATGCTAATGTTAAAAAACTATATAGATATTTAAGAATAAACAATATACCTGCTGACACAGTTACATTACAAAGAACACCAAAGACATATAGACTAATTGTAAATGAGGATTTATTTACTAATAAAGATGTACTTGAAAAGTCTAGGTCATGGGATACTAATAGGTCTAGAGAGGTTGTTATGCACCTAAAAAGAATGTTTCCACAAGTTAATGTAGAAATGTTGAGTGTTACTGAAGCTGCAGATATGTTTTCTATGTTTCCAGAATGGAAGAAGAGTAATGTTAAATTTAAAGATGTAAAATCTTTTTATGTAGACGGTACAGCATACTTAATAAAAGGTAGAGTAACTGATGAGACAGCAATAGAAGAAATGCTACACCCTTTAGTAGATGCAATCAAAGTAGACAACCCTGAATTATTTAATGGTTTGTTAGCAGAGGCCAGCAAGACTTTTCCAGAAATGGTTCAGCAGATAAAAGCTGAGTATAATGAGAATACCAGAAACTTTAGTGATACTGAAAGAAATCTAGAAATAGTAACACAAGCCTTATCAAGACACTTTAAGAAAGAATATGAAACTAATCCTAGCCAAGGATTCCTAGACAAAGTAAATGAGTTTATGGATTGGTTTATGGAACTTATAAATAACCTTAGTGAGTATTTAACAGGTACACCTTTATCTGTAAAAGATATAAACCCAAGTGGTAACTTAAGTGATATTGCTAAACTTTTAAATACAGAAAGAATACAATTTAAACTGGAGAGTAGAGCTGATGGAAAGATAAGGTTTAGTTTATCTCCAGAAAAGAAAAGACAGGTTGATCAAGCCTTGTCTGAAGCTAATGGGGTACAAGCAGAAATAATAAAAAGTTTATTTCATGTAGCCAACTCATCAGATGTTGAAGTTAATTCATTGTCTGGTAGCAGATTTAAAACTGAAGAGGAAATGCAAAGAGGAGACTCAGGAGAAACCATTGTTGTTTTAAATGAGAAGAATCACACATACTATGATATAACAGATAAGCTTCAGCAGAAACCATATACCTCAGTTACTACAGCAATCAAAGGCACTCTTAAAAACTTAGAAGATGTTCAGCTTAATTTAGATATTGGCAATGATGTTGATGCTTTATTAGATGCTTTGGTAACACACCGTAGTGTAGAGGATGTATTTGATCAAATGAAAGTTGTAGATCTAGAGACTGCTAAAACTGTTTATAATACATTACAAACTACACTAACTAATATAATGCCTGAAGGATCTATTGCTTTATCTCAAGTTGTAGTATTTGACAAAGCAACAAAAATGGCTGGTACAGCTGATTTAGTTATTGTAGATAAAAATGGTTTTATTAAAATTGTAGATTTAAAGACTACAAAAAATTCTTTAAAAACCTATACTACAGAAGATACAAAGGTAGGGAGAAAACAAACTGTATATTATGATAAAGAATGGGCACTAAATGAGGATAGTTTATTGAAACAAAAAGGAATTGATAAATTATCTACTAGAGGTCAACATAACCTACAAGTAAACATTTATAGAAGGATGTTTCAGAATATGGGATATGATGTATACATGGGAGACTATGCTGCATCTACTTTTCATTTAGTTGCTGATATAAGTGGGAAAGGAAAGAACCAAAAGTTCAATGGAAATATTAAGTCTGATCAATGGGTAGATCATCCTATATCTCAGAATATTAATTATGTTAATATGCTTATGCCGCTCAATCCTGACACAACTAAGAAGGAACAGTTGGATGAGCTTACTAAGGATATGGAAGATAAACTGGTTGATCCAGATGTTGTTCCTGCAGATTTAGTAGAAGAAGATGAAAAAGTAGCAGAAACGGTTACACCAGTTCCAGAAGATCCAGTATATGATACTATTTCTGGCATACTTAAAGAATACCAATTATCATTAATAAATAAAATAGATTTACTTGAGGCAAAGAAATTAGCCAAAGCTTCTATATTTATTGATAGAACAAAAGATGAAGCAATAGAACAATTGGCTTCTACAATTGCTTTTATTAATATAGCAATGAGTGAGGGGCCTATAGCTAGATCTTCTGCTTATTCAGAATTATTACAAGACTCACTAAGACAAGTTAGAAAGTTTAGTGCCTATGTTCAAGATCCTAAGAACTTTGCTAAATCTGAATACATTACTTATGTATTAAATTTTGATAAGTTTATAAAAACATTCCAAGGTTTACAAAGCATTACTGATCTAGCACCTTTAAATGCAACGCAAAGATCTTTAATATTGTCTCTTAAGACAGATCTTAATAAATTAACTGGTGCTGATGGAACACAACAAGGTTTAATAGATGGTGCTATTAATGATTATGTTAAGGAAATTATTAGAAACAAATCTAATAGAGCTTATGGTGAAGAAGGAAGCTTCTTTACAGAAGCAAATCTAGAATTGTTGTTAAAAGAAGCCAGAGACATCTCTGGTACAGATCTTTACACTAGGGATTTGGCTACACAAGGTGATGTTATTTTAGCTTTGATGGATAAAATATATAAGTCTAAAAAACAAGAGCTATTAGATAAAGTTGCAGAAAGAGAAGGTGTAATTAAAGCAGCAGGTAACCAAGTAATTAAACTTACACCCAATGCAAAACGTAATACAGCATATAATTTTATGTTAGTATATGATGAGAATGGTGAGTTTACAGGTAACTATGTAAAAAAGATTGGTCAACAGTACTATAAAAAGCAGGAAGAACTAAGAGCACCGCTATATGATAATGATAATAACCCATATCAATATGAAGAAATTTTAGCATCTGATATAGAAGAGCTTAAAAAAACCAAAGAGGGACGTGCAAAAATAAAATATAATCAAGATCTTGCAGATGCTAAAGCTGCATTCAGTGCATTCTTTAGAGCTGAAAGAACTACAGATGAACAGTATGATGATGGTGAATACCATACATATACAAAAGAATTTAAAGATGCAAGAGATAGAGTAGAATACTATGTGCCTGGTAAAGATGGTAGTCCTTTTGGAAATTGGTATAGAAAACCACGTGTTTCTGATGTACAATATGCAAAGTATGAAGCTAGGTATTTTAAAGTAAATGAGTACACTAAAGCAATAAGAATAGATGGGGTACCTACTGGAGCTGTAGTAGCTGGTCAAACATACCGTTCACCAAAAGTAAAGTATAGAGTAGCATTAGAAAGAAGTAATCCAGTAGATGGCTTACCTCAAGATATGACTAGTGAACAATATAGAAGCATTATGAATCCTAGTGATGCATTAGGAATAGCACAAAAAGAATTCTATGAATTGTTTGTACAGTATTTTGAAAATGAACTTCTAGAAAAGTTACCACAGAATGTTAAAAATAACATGCTTGGTAGAGTACCGTTAGTTCAAGGTGCTGCTATTAATACTATGAAAAAGAAGTCATCCTTCTGGAATCAATTGTATGCAAAAACTGTAAGAAGCAGAACATGGAATATGTTTAATAAAACTTCAACTCAAAAAGGAGTTATGGTAGATCCTGTTACTGGATATATTGTAGATCAGATGCCTATTTTTTATACAGGTAGGCCAAAGATTGATGGTGAGATGGAACAAATAGAAAAGGAAAAACTTGCTATACAAGACCAATATAAAACAGGTAAGAAGCAAGATGGTACTACATATACAGAAGATGACTATAATATTGATTTAGCTGGGATTAATGGTAAGTTAGCTAGAATAAGATCAACACCTAGTGTAGGAGAAATTAGTACTGACTTAGCAACCAGTCTTATTAAGTTTAGTGCAATGGCAGAAAACTTTGAGACAATGGCTACTATTGATGATACTCTTAATGCAATGATGAAAGTTATAGAAAACAGACATTATCAACCATCTGAAGGCTCAGGTATAACTTTTATAGATAAAGTAAAAGGTGTAGTTTCAGGAACACCAAAAAGCAAATATGCTAAAAATGAAAATACAAAGAAGAGAGCTCAGAAATGGATGAGTCAAGTGTATTATGATAATGAAAATATTACAAAAGGAGCAGGTGATAAAATAGCTGAGGGAATTATTCAACTGTCTTCTTTGTCTTATGTAGCCTTTAACCCTTTTGGTAACTTTAATAACTACTTAATTGGTAGAGTCAATAACAATATTGAATTACTAGCAGGTAGGTTTGTAAGTAGAGATGCACAACTAAGAGCATCAAGAGAGTTTAATAAAAGAGCCTTACCTGATATGGTTTCAAGAACAGGTGCAGCAATGACAGATGCAGTTGACGTACTTACATTTGGTAAAATACCAGGTTTAAAATCAAGTGAGTATGATCCTAAAAGAGCTAATAGTAAATATGAAGCATTTGTAGATATGTTTAGGATGATGGATAAGATGTCTGAATTGCGTGAACAGGGAGCAGATACTGCAGAGGGCAAAACTTGGTTTGAAAGAGCAGCTGAATGGGGTTATGTAATGCAAGATGCAGCAGAATATAATGTACAAACTAAAATGGGTATGGCTGTTTTGATGGATACTACTATGCTTAATCCAGACACTGGGGAAACATTATCTTTATATGATGCCTTTATGTATGATGCCAAGTCACACACAAATAAAATTAAAGAAGGTTTTACCAAGATTGTTAAGTTAGATAAAAATAACAAAATAATTAAAGGGAGTGAGCAAGACTATACTAATGAATTTAGATATGATTTAAGAAATAAAATCAGAGAAATAAATAAACAAATTCATGGTAACTATGCTAGAGAAGATAGGATGGTTATGCAACAACATACATTAGGTAAACTTGCAGTTCAATTTAAGAAGTGGGTGGCACCTGCTATTAGAGCTAGATACCAAAGAGAATACTTTGATGAGAATCTAGGTTGGATGGAAGGTAGATATAGATCTGCTCTTAGCTTTTTAAGATATACAGGTCAACAACTTAGAAAAGGTAATACAGAATTTAATACCTATGGTAAAGGTTTTATGGAAGCACAAAAAGGATATGATGGAAAAGGTGGAAATGCAGATCAACGTGCACAGAATAAACTATTTGGGTTCTATAGAACAATGGGTGAGATAGCTATTATGACAAGTGCACTATTAATCAACTCTATATTAAGTGAATTACTAGCGGGAGATGGAGATGATACTGACTTAGAAAGAAGAATGAAGAATTTATCTAAGTATCAAGTAAACAGAATTTACAAAGAGATGGTGTTATTTATGCCTTGGATTCCTGATGGAGGTAAGCAAGTATTCCAACAGTTTGGTAATCCAGTAGCTGCCACTAGAACTTTTGGTGAGTTATCTGAACTATTAGGAATGACATTAGTAACTGGCTATAAAGGTCTGAGACTCAAAGCAGGAGGTAAAGAAGAAGATTATTTCTATGGAGATAGTTCAATAGTATATCAGAAAGGTAAAAGAAGAGGTGAACTTAAGTTATACAAAAACTTTAAGGATGTATTTCCTATTGTGTATAGTATTCAGAAATGGGAGTCTTATTTAACTAATGATGATTTCTATATAAAATAAGGTTTACACGTCAAATTTGCAGTGAAATAATTTTTAAGGATCATTTAGATTGTGTATATTATATTATAAACCAGCAGTACATAGTAAACAATTAATTTATATATATGAAAAAATGTATACATCTGCTGGTCATCTTTATTCTATTTTATACACCCCTTCAAGCACAAATAGATACTCTTCCAGAAGATCAAATAATTAAACTTAAAAAAGGTTGGGAAAAAAAACAATTCTTTAAGGGTCTTTATGAAGACTTTTTAAAGTATGGTACTATATATGGTGCTGGTGATATAAACAACTCTATAGAAGCTGATGAGTCAACTTATTTTGTTAGAACAGGAGATGGGAATGGTTTATATGATATTCCTGTTGTTGTAGATAATACACCTGAATATCCATTTGATTATAGAATAGGTTTTGGTATTAGAAAACTAGCAAGGTTTAGTTATGAAAGAAAACCTAGAAACTTTTATGATGGTACTGAAGAGCAGTTAGCATTTAGTGCACCAACATCTGCATTAGCAGGTTTAGAATATCAATTACATTGGGAAAAGGAACGTTGGAGAGGGGAAGACTTCAGGAATCATAGGTTCTTTATAAAGCACACAGGCAAACATCACATATTTAAAGTTGAGTCAAGAGAAGTAGGAAAGATAAACCTAGCTTATGAGTCAGCAGAAGCAAGATTAAGGTTACCTATAGGAGAAAAGTTTAGCATTTCTGCGGGTGCAATCTACCGTACTCACTCCCGTGCATATGGTTATAATCCAATTGAGATCTGGTTAAATGAAACAGTGATGTATACTGACCCAAATACAGGTGAACAGTTTGAATATCCAGCAAACCCTTGGTATACATTAGGATTTGAGTATGGTTATACTGATCATTTTACTACATACACAGATGCTAATACAGGTGAGGAAATGCAAGATTGGATTTGGAAAGATGAAGATGGAAATATTGTAGCTTATTCTGATATTGACTTTAGAGAAACTATATTTACCCAGCTAATGAACCGCTTTAATAGTGAGGCATTGTCAGAGATAGATGCATTTGGTGAGATAGCACCAATAGTAGGAATGGATTTTTATCATTATAAAAGAAATTTCTGGTTACATGCATATGCAAATTATATACTACCATATCACAGATACTTAAAAGGAGATGAAGTTGTTTCTTATTTAAATAGAAATAACTGGGGTAAAGGAGGTTTGAGAGAAGATTCCAAGCTAGAGCAATGGGCAGACTATTCTTTTGGTGCTAATTTAGGTTGGAAGATTAATAAAAATTTAGGAGTGTTTGTTGAAGGAGAGTACTCTAAGATGTGGGACAGCCAACTGTTCCAATCAACAGTAGGATTAAATTATACATTTAAGTAAAAAAAATAAAACAATGGCAGAAGTACCTCAGATTGGAGAACAAACAAAAGTAACTTTAGATCTTAAAACAATTGGAATGATAGTGGGATTTGTAATTTCATTATCAACCATGTGGTTTACATTAAAGGCAGATATAGCTCAGGCTATGGAAAACCCCAAACCACCAATAGAAAGGGTAGAATATGATTTAAAAGATGAACTTGTAAGACAGACCATAATGGAAACCCAGGAAGACGTGGAGATGTTGCTTCAGAAGTTTGAAAAAATGGAAGAAAGAATCTATGAGTTAACCAAAAAATAATATTATGAAAAAGGTTTTGTTGTTTATTCTAGCATTGTTTATTACCTCAACTATACAAGGTCAACAGTGGGTTAGTGATGATAGCTTTACTGATGAAATAAACGGACATTCAGGTGATCAAGATGAAGATATAGTTATTATAGAGTTTTGGGCAGAATTTAATAAAGACAATGCTTTTGTAGAGTGGGAGAAGGTAGATGACCTTGACGGTGTAAAATATTTAAGAGCTAACATAGCCCTTTGCCCATCATTAAAAAAAGAATTTAGAATTAGAATGGTGCCCACTATATTAATTTTTTCAGGAGGAGACGCATTTATAAAGTTCAAAGCTAAAGCCGGTCTAGACCTCCTATGCCCTGTAGACTATCCTAGGATGGTCAGAGCAATAGAGGTTGTTAGACGAGAAGCTTCTTACTAGCCTTCACAGCTAGAGCATTCCAAAATATTTCTTGCAAAATCTTGAGCACTACTTTTACTAAATTGATAGTATAAAGTTTTTACTCCTTCCTCCCAAGCATATAAATACAATTGATTAATCTGTTTAGCAGATACTGATGGGTCAATCATTAGGTTTAGTGACTGTGACTGATCAATATACTTTTGTCTTTGTGCTGCCTGCAAAACAAGTTCTTTAGGTGTAATCTCAACAAAAGATTTAAATACAGCTTTGGTAGGAAAGTTTAAGTGTTGGACACTACCATCTTTTTTTAAGATAGACTTCCAGGTCTTATCTGTATTAAGATCATACTTATCAAGCTCTGCCTCTAGAAAAGGGTTTTTATACACTGTTTTAGATTTAGCAAGATCCTTAATAAAATAATTAGACTTGATAGGCTCTATACCCATAGACACAGCACCATGTATAAAAGAACTAGACTTTGTAGGAGCTATAGCCATAAGAGTAGTATTAGCATAACCTTCTCTCAAAGATCTGTATCCCCATGCACCATGCAACTTTCTTGATGCAATTTCACTTCTATCTTTTAGAGTCCTAAATATTTCTGAGTTAAGTTGTTTAGCTTCAAGTGACTCAAACTCTATTAACTTAGATTGAAATAAAGAATGGTATCCTAACACACCTAAGCCAATTGCTCTATGTTTCTCAGCAAAATTAAAGGCTCTCTTCATCCCAGGCATTGTCTCTGCTTTAATAATAAACTCATCCATTACTGCATTTAAAAAGTATACATATGTTTGTATAGCATCTGTTTCTTTTATTTCATCCCAATGTAAAAGGTTAATAGATCCTAAACAACAAACAAAAGAGTTATAACTATCTGTTGGTAATTGTATTTCAGAACATAGGTTAGATGCTGTAATATCTAAACCTAGATCTTTATATGGAGAATTGTTATTAGAATTATCTTTAAACATTATATAAGGATAACCAAACTCAGATCTACGTTGTATGATTTTAGCCCACACTTTACGTTTTTTTCTGTCTCCTTCTTTCATTTCTTCCATCCACTTATCTGTGACAGTAATACCATACTGTAGGTTCTGTATAGGATTGCCTTCAGTACCTATGTCTAGAAACTCTTCTATGTCAGCATGCTCTACAGGTAAGTACACTGCACATGCACCACGTCTTGCCTCAGACTGTTTACAAACATCTACAACTGTATCATACATTCTAGCATAATGTATAGGGCCATCAGCATGACCACCTGTAGATATTTCACTTCCTCTAGGTCTAATGTTTCCAAGGTATGCACTTGTTCCTCCACCATACTTAGACATCATTCCAATTTCACGGCCTGCATTAAGTATACTATCTAAGTTATCATCTATGTTAGAACCATAACAACTAATAGGTAGTCCTTTCTGCTTGCCAAAGTTAATCCATACAGGAGTAGACAGAGAGAAAAAACCTCTTGCCATATAATCCTCAAACTTTTCAGCAAAGCCTTTGATGTTTAAATATTTTTCTGCCTTGATGGCAATGTCTTTAATTCTTTGTTCAGGTGTTTCTGTTATATATCCTCTTGATAAGAAGGTTCTGCTATCATCATTTAGCCAGTAATACTTTTTATATTCCATATTGGTTTTTTTAAAAGAGATCATCTAAGGTGATACTCTTGCTTTTTTTATTATAGTCTACACTCTTTTTGTAAAAGAAGTCTCCCTCTTTTGTTCCAGTGATTTCTATGTCAAACCACTCTACTGATTTCAATAAATCTTCATTGACATTAAAGATTGGTTTCATACCTATCTTTTCTAATGAATTATTAAATCTATTTTTTATAAAGTGACGTATAGTTTCTTTAGGTAAGAAACTTAATTCACCTTGCTCAAATATCCAATCAAGGATACCACACTCTGCTTCATATGCTTTTCTACATGCAGAATCAATAAGCTCTTCAAACTCTGAGTCAAACCATTCAGGGTTTTCTTTTTTAATAATATTAATTATCTCAGCACCAAAGTTACCGTGTATCTCTTCCTCTTTACTGGTAGCTTCAACAACGTTAGATATACCTTTGAGTACATTCATTTCTTTGTTAAAACTCATCATAATTAAGAACTGACTAAATAAACTTACATGCTCTATAAATAAAGAAAATAACAATACAGATTTAGTATACATTTTGTTATCTCTAGATCTAGTACCATCTAGATACTTTCTTAAGTACTTGATTCTGTTTGCAATAGCAGGTTCTTCTACAACATTTTTAAACTCATCTTCAAGACCAAGGATTCTAAGCAGTCTTGCATAAGCATCTTTGTGTCTTACCTCTGACTCTGCAAAGGTAAAGCCTACATCTCCTACCTCAGTGATTGGCATTCTTTTATATAGGTCTCCCCAGAATGTTTTGACATTAACTTCAATCTGAGCAATTGCTAGCATTGTTTTCTTTATAACATCTTTCTGGTTAGAGTTTATATTAATTTTAAAATCTTGTATATCTTCAGTAAAATTAAATTCTGTATCAATCCAATAAGAATGTCTAATAGCATCTTTATATGCTAATAGTTGTGGGTATTCATATGGCAGGATATTTACTCTAGGTTCAAAGATGTTTTTCATAATAGTAATTTATAAGGGTTAAAAAAGCTGCACATCCACTGAAGAGTTGTGCAGCTACTTGGTATATATAATGTAATAAATTTTGATTAGACAGAAAAGTCTAAGCCAGCAATTTTACATAAGTTATTGTAAAAAAAATAAATCCTAATTCCAGGCCACCTATTGAACGGTACTGTTCATCACTACAAAGTACTTCACAATTAATGATTCTAATACCAAATAAAGTTTCTGTAGGAAGAAATTCAATGTTTAATTTATGTTTGAAATTAAGATGATTTATTTTATCCATATGTTATATGTTAAGGGTTAATGTTTAATTTAGTGATTAAAATTTTGTATATTATATACATAAGTTTGATCTCTAAGCTTTACAAAGATAGCATTAATATGTGTCAATGAGTTGCTTAAGTGATACAAAATTTGTATATTATTTATATAGTGTAAAAAATAAGGTTATTATGTTTAAAAAATTTATAAATGTATTATGGACATATAGTGCTCAAGATTATTGGAGAGCTGTATGGTCTAAAACATCAGTTGATGAAAAAGCTGAAAAGACTTTGGTAGAAATAGTTAAACGCTATAAGCTTACAGCTGCTGAGTTAGCTGATGTAGGTAGAGCAATCAAAGAAGTTGGTAGTCAACTTGGAGACCTTGGTGGTGCAGTTAAAGGTAAAGCCAGAAAAGGTAGAAAGAAAAAAGAGAGTAAGTAATGGCCAAAATATTAACGGGGAATTATGTTAAACCTTCAAGAAGGAAAAGACCAGGCATACACTCAAAGACAAAAGCTTCTAATTTAAAAGGGAGTAAAAATTATTTAAAACAATATAAAGGTCAAGGAAGATGAGAAATATTTGTATACTAATTAAGTGGTTAACCTTTGGCAAAGTTTGCTTGGGGCATTGTAAAAAGGAAGTTTGTAAAAAATCTAAATGTAAAGACTAATGGACTGGCAACTAGAGATAGCATTTCACTGGCCTCACAATAGATTTGCATTAGGTTGGGAATATATTGCAAAAGATGAAGAGTATGATTATAGTACAATTAAATTGTATCTAGTAATAGCAACATTAACTTTTGATTATTAAAAAGAATAATGGGTAAGAATAAAAATAGTTTAGTGGTAGGAAAGCTTTCAAGACAAAAGTCAAAACTTCTTATGAGATCAGGCGGTGAATTAGCTGAGATGGTAATGGGAAGTATTGAAAAGTTTTCTAAAGGGGGAAAGAAAAAACTAGGTGGAGGAACGCATAATACATATAGTGGTAAAAGCAAAAAGAAATGAACATTTTAACTGACATACTAAGTTTAATTAAACGTGGAGTATATGCTGAGAAAGCAGGGGTTAATGATGTTTTAGTTTTAGGTGTCAATGAAGAACCTGAAATGACAGGTGTGGCATCTCCTATACCATATAAAAGTGTTAAGCTTATAAAAGTAAAAGATTTTAAGGTTGCTGCTTCTAACTGTGAGTATAAAAACTCTCCTACAGTTCCTGCATCAGGTACTGGACAAGTATATCAGAAAACTGATATTGATGCAACAACACAAGCCTGCACTGTTTTTTTTAGATCTCTAAAGTCAATGAGCAGCAACCTAACTCTTGCAACATCATCTGATGATAATTATATAGAAATAACAACAGAGGGTGAGCCAAATCTTGCAGCTAATGTTGGAAGTGGAGCAGAAGTATGGAAAAATAAAGTTGGTGAAACATTAAACTTTAGAAGTATAGTACAGGGAAGCAATATAAGTGTAGCACAAAGTACAAATGAAATATCACTTAGTGTTCCTGCAGGTGGAGGTTTAAGCCTAACTACAACCGGAACATCTGGAGCAGCAACATTAAGCAGTGGTGTTTTAAATATCCCCAACTATGCAACAGGCGGTGGTGGTGGTATGACAAGCTTTAATGTATATGATGAGAATCCAGGTGGTGCAGGACCAGGCTTTACTGTAAATGATTCAGATAATGTTTTATTTTGGGGACGTAATGGAGTAGGAACAATAACTGGTGTTCCTTTAGGTTCAACAGCTAATCCTAAGTCAGTAGCAGTAGGATTAGATCATTATTATAAAGCATATGTATGTAAGATAAGTCAAAGTCTTACTAATGACCCAACAGAGACTATAGTATATAATGACACAGGATTAACATTAACATGGTCAAGAGTGGGTATAGGACAATATAGAGCAACTTGGTCTACACCAATAACTGCTGGAGATGACTTTGTAATAAACCCTATGCCAGTATTTAAAAATGCTCCTAACAGTATAAATGTAATTGCGGCTACTAATTCTAGTTTTACAGTAGTTACTAATAAGCTTGATTTAAATTTAGCACCTGAAGAAGATAGTGTATTAGAAAATACACCAATAGAAATAAGAATTTATCAATAAAATTATGCCAAACTTTATAACAAAATTATTTTCAAGCGGAGCAACTAAATTAGTTGAAGGAATAGGTGGTGTCTTAGATGAGCTTATTACTTCTAAAGATGAAAAGCTAGCAGCTGAATTAAAGATAAAAGAATTAGTAGCAAAACATGAAGCAGAAATGGAAAAAGAAATTTCTTCTAGATGGGCTGCTGATATGACCAGTGATAGCTGGCTATCAAAGAATGTTAGACCTATGGTTCTTATTTTCTTAGTAGTGTCAACAGTATTATTAGTATTTATAGATGCAGGAGTAATTGAGTTTGAAGTAAAAGCTAGTTGGGTAGATCTACTACAACTGGTTTTAATAACAGTAATAGGAGCCTACTTTGGTGGAAGGTCAATTGAAAAAGTTAGAAAAAATAAAGATGGGAAATAAGAAATCAAGAAATAAAAAACGCATGCAAGCATATGCTAAAGGAGGTGGTCTTATGGGCTATACTACAGGTGGTAGTGTTTTGGATGAAAAACAACTTGGTGGAATAGTTAAAGCTGTTAAACCTTTTATAAAGAAAGCTGCAAGTAAACTAAAAAAAATCTATACAGACTATAAAGGAACAACTTATGATCCAAAGTTATTAGAAAATACAGGATATGCTAGAAAAGTAGATCTTGAACAAGGAATTAAAAATAGAAAACAAGCAACGGGATCAAATTAATATTAACAATTTAAAATTAGAAATTATGGGAAAAGCAAAAGTAGTAAAGTATCAAGGTGGAGGTGGATTCACTTACGGAGCAGGAGATGGTGACATTACTCCACAAAAAGCAAACATGGAATCAATGGCCAAAGGTGGTGGTTTAATGGGCTTCACAACTGGTGGGGGTGTCATGGACGGAATGATGGATAAGAAAGGAAAAGGTGGTGGTACCGGAAAAGGTAATGCTAGAAAAAACAAACCACCAGGTAGTAGACTGGCTTATGACGCACTATAAAAAATGCCAGCTAAAAAGAAATCAGCTTCTAAGAAGAACTGGATAAAAGGAGCAATTAAAAAGCCAGGTGCTTTAAAAGCTACTGCTAAAAGAGCAGGGGCAATGAAAGCTGATGGAACTATTAAGAAAAGCTGGCTTAGGGAAAAGGCAAAAGGGACTGGTAAGACAGCACAACGTGCTAGGCTTGCTTTAACTTTAGGTAAAATGAAAAAATAATATGAATAATAGAACTCAATGTATATGTGGAAACACTCAGAATCCTGATGGACTCTGTGATGGATCACATCTACTTAATAAATAATAATCATGGCAAAAAAAATATCATTCCCAATGGGAGACGGTAAAGTAGAGAATGGGTACTATAACCCTACTTCTGTATATCAGAAGACTTTACAAAAAAGAAATGCAAAAGCAGTAGCTAAAAGACAAAGACTTGCAAAAGCAGGAATCAAATGTGATATGGATTCTACTAGAGCAGCTGAGCCTGTTCAATCTAAAGCTTTTAGAAACGGATATAGAAATAGTTAAAAAATAAAACATGGCAATATTAACAGCACAACAAATAAGTCAAGCTGGTTTGGAACCTACAACGGTTACTCCGGCTGCAGGTGGTGATACACTTGCAAATACAGCAGTTCAATTTTTTCATGTGGCTAATGGTGGAGGAGTAGCTATGACAGCTACAGTTGTACCAGTAGTGACAACAGTTGTAGATCCTTTATTGGGTACACTGAAAAAAGAAAATGCAGTACTCAGCTTAGCGGCTGGTGAAGAAGGTTTTTTAGGACCTTTTGAAGTTGATGCATTTAATGATGTCAATGGTAATATAACAATAACATGTTCAGCAACAGCTAGTGTGAAACTATCTGCACTGTACTTATAAATAAAAAACAATGGGATCATTATTACAAGATGTAATTGGATTATTTTCCAAAAAGAAATATGCACCAAAACCATATGATGTAAACAAAGAAGGTAAGGAAGACTACCTAGTACTATCTACAAAACAAGATAGTTCTTTAAACGTTATGGCATATTTACCTAAGTTAGATCAAGAGTTAATCTCTATATTTGACTTAGCCACAGCAATCAATGGTGCAGGAAATACTACTTATGATTTTGCTAATGCTGACCTAGGTGGAAAAACAAACCTAAATCTTACTGGTTCAGATGGTACTGTAGATACAGTAAGTCTTGTAGGAGGAACAGGTGTTACTATTGCAAGCACAGGATCTGATGTTGAGTTTAGTGTTACAGCAGGAACTTATGTAGAATGTACAGGAACCAACACTGCTAACGCAATACCTATGTGGAACGGGGGTACTTGTTCTCTTGATGATAGTAATATTACTTATGATGGCAACAACATGTACATTTTGGAGTCTGGTAAAAAATTCCAAGTAGGTTGGTTAAATATGTCAACTTCAGGAGTTATAGATACATCTAATGGTACAGGAGCAGTTGGTCAAGTTCTTACAGTAGCTGCTAGTGGTCAATTAGAATGGACTACAAACGGTACTGGTTCTATGAGCTCATGGAATGTAGGTGGTGAAGGTGGTTTTTCAGTAACAGATGGAGAAAGTGTTTTATTTATAGGAGGAGCAAAGCTTACTTCTATAGCTAACAATGGAAATGAATCAGTTACATTTAGTCATAATAATACAACTAGAGTTGACACAAACTCAGCAGTATCACCTGCTGCAGGTGGTACATTTACAGTAGTAGATTCTATTACACAAGATGCTACAGGTCATCCCACGGCAGTTAATGTTAAGACAGTAACTTTACCAAACCCATCTGATGATAATACAACATATGATCTTACAGGTGCAGCAAACGGTTCTAGCTATGAAGTAAAATTAACAGGATCAGATGCAACAGTAGATACAATATCATTTAATCCAGGAGGAGGTGTAACTCTAACTGATGAAGGAGGTAATAATGTTAAAATTAATGTTCCAGAAGGAACGGTTACTAGTGTATCAGGAGGTTTAGGAACAACTGTAACAGGAACTGGAAGTGTAGCTCCAGTAGTGAATATAGATTACGCAGGAAATGATAATGCAATAATTATTGCACCAACAACAACCCCAGTAGCAGATGATTATATATGGTTTAGTGATACTAGTGATAATGGTGATATTAAAAAAGGATTAATATCAAACCTTCCAGGAGGAAGTGGTGGAGTAACTCAAATTGTAGCAGGTACTAATGTAAGTATAAGCCCATCAGGTGGTACGGGTGTTGTTACTATAAACTCAACTGATAACTTTAGTGGTACAGTTACTTCTGTAACAGGAGGAACAAGTACTTTTATAACTAATACTGTAGTGAACCCTTCAACTGTTCCAGTACTAACATCTACGTTAAGTGCAACCGGGACAGCAAACGCAACTTCTTTTTTAAGAGGAGACAATGTTTGGGCAACTATTCCAGGTGGTGATACAACATACAACTTAGGTGTACCAGCAGCTACTACACAAATTAATTTAAATGGGAGTGACGGAACAAATACTCCTGTAACTATAACAGGTGGAACTAATGTAACAGTTACCAGAACTTCTGGTACTGAGCTTACAATAGATTCTACTGATCAATATAGTGGTACAGTTACAACTGTTTCTTCTACCACGGCAGGTGATGCATTAGACGTTGCAGTAACAAATCCTACAACAACTCCTGATTTAGCATTTACTTTTGCAGGTGCTGCAGGAGATTATATTAATGGTCTAGGTAATTTAGTTACTTTTCCATCAATACCTTCAGTTCCAGCAGACATAGTTAATACAGTAACCACAACAGATGGTAACTTTATTGACCTTACACCAGATGCAGCAGTAACTGGATCAGTAACAGTAACAGCTGATCTTTCAGCAACAGGTACTGCAGATGCTACTACATATTTAAGGGGTGATAATACTTGGGCTGCTATTCCTGCAGGGGGTTCAGTAACAAGTGTTGGTGCTACAACAACAGGTGATGCTTTAAATGTAGCTAACTCACCTATAACAAACAATGGTACACTAGCTTTCTCATGGACAGGTGATGCTACACAATATATAAATGGAGCGGGTGATAAAGTTTTATTAAGTACATTACCTCAAGGTGCAGTAACAAGTTTGACAACAACTGGAACAAGTGGAGCATCAACGTTGAATTCAGGAGTTTTAAATATACCTAATTACGCTAATACACAAAATTCTTTAACTACAACAGGAACTGGTGCTGCAACACTTGTTGGTACTGTTCTAAACATACCTACTCCAGTTATACCATTTACAAGTTTAACTACTACGGGTAGTTCAGGTGCAGCTACATTAAATAGTGGAGTTCTTAATATACCTCAGTACGGTGGAGGAAGCACATATGGAGCAGGCCCAGGTTTAATACTTAATACTACACCAACCCCTGATCAATTTGAATTAGATTATGTTGGAACAGATAACTACATATACCGTCAGCCTACAAAATCAATTACTTCAGCTGATTTCTTACCATGGACAGATGCTGCTGCAACTCCAAATGTATTTAAAACATCACCTGCAGCTATTATTAATGCAGGTCTGTCTTTAACAACTACAGGTTCAAGTGGTGCTGCAACATTAAGTTCATCAGGAGTATTAAATATCCCACAATATTCTGGAGGAGGTGGTGGTTTTACTAGTTTTGATATAACAGATAATACTACTACACAAACTATAACTAGTGGTTCTACTATAGAATTTACCAAAGCTAATCTTGCTTCAACTGAAGGTGGTCTTACAATTGCTGTAAGTGCAACTGATAAAGTAACAATAGGTGTAAATGCTTTAGGTACTGATAACTTAATTTTATCTAGACCAACTACTACAGTTCAGAATACTGATTACTTAATGATCAGTGATACTAGTGGTGGAAATCAATTAATAAAGCAACAAATTTATTTAATGCCTGGTTATTACAGCGGTTTTATGGCTAGAGGTAATGGTATAACTGCAGGAAGTAGTCTTGTAACAAGTGAACAAGGATTAAATATTGCAGGAGGTACAGGTTTAAGTACAATTGCTAGTGAATCAACACCAGCTGGACAGGAAACTCAAAAGAAAATACAAATAAATATAGATGATACTGGTGTAACAGCAGGAGCTTATACTAATGCAAACATCACAGTAAATGCTCAAGGGCAAATTACAGCAGCAGCTAATGGTTCTGGTGGTGGTGGAACAGTAACTAGTTTAACAACTACTGGAACAACCGGGGCAGCAACACTAAACTCTGGAGTATTAAATATTCCTCAGTATGGTGGTATAAATGCTGTTAACTTACTATTAGGAACAAGTACTGGAGCTCCTTTGACAACTTCTGTAGCTTTTAATGCTTTAAATATTACATCAAATGCATTTGCAGGAGGAACTAAAGTTGGTCATGTACCATCATATGGTTCTGATCCAGGAAACCAAAAGTTCTATTTAGATGCAACAGGAACCTGGAGTAATCCAAGTTCTGCCGTAGCTCCACAATCAGGTTGTGGTGTAAAAGTTACTTCAGGCACTAATGTATTAGATATATATTATGGAGATGGTGTTGCTACTACTAGTAATGTAATTACTTGTGCAACCCTTGGAACAAAAGAAGTTTTTGATATACAAACTGATCATATTTTATATAATGATAAAGATGTAGGTGGTACAAACGTTGATGTAGCTAAAAAAATAGTAGTAAAAGATGTATTTGATAGATATGTGTCAAGATCAACTGCACCACTTTCAAATGCATGGTGTAGAGTTATTACTGGGCAAACTGGTTTTAATGCTCCTGCTAATCAAGGTAGATCAGCTATAGGAACACTAACAGCTACTTCAACAGGAGCTAATGGTGTAACTTTATCTTGGACAAAAGCTTTATCTGGTGTAAATTATGCGGTTGTAGTTACTAGTGAAAATATCTCTACTCCAATTTGGTGTGCTGTAAGAGGAAAGACAACAACAAGTTGTATTATTACTACTAAGAATATGCAGAGTGGTGTTGATGTAAACAGCCAAGAAGTAAATGTAGTAATTTATGATACATCTTTAGACACAATATAAAAAAAACTAATAAGTTTGTAAAAAAGAAATAAAATGAGTGTATATATACAAGAGGTCTTAGGCCTACTAAAGAGAAACAAAAAGAAACTAATCCTTGATAAACAAAAGGATCATTTTGAATTTGGTAAACTATTTCAAAATAGTTCTTTAAACAATGCTGGTACTTATGGTCCCAGGATGGAACCATTTGTAGTAAAGTGGGGTGATCTTGTATGTCAAGCAACAGAAAATCTAACAAGAACTCAAATTGGTTCAGGTGTTTTAGGTAGAGTACCTGTATATACAAGACCAGAAGGATCATGTACATGGGATACTTTGATGGATTCTATTATTACTCAGAATGCAATTGGTGATACTATTACTATTAACAATGGTAATTTAATAGTAGACTTACAATTAACAGCTGGTTCAGCAAATATATTAGATCTTACTAATGACCGTGTGGTTATTGTAGGAGTTAATGGTGAGCTTGAAGATGATGCTAATTTTACAATGGATGGTACAACGTTTACAGCTAATGTAGATGTAGTGCATGGAACTGATGTACCAGCAGGTACTCCAGCTCAAACAACAAGAATAAACTCTAATCTTAAACTAGAAGGGCCTGTATATGATTCACTTGGAGCATTAGGTGGATTAAATAAAGTGCTTGTAGGTTTAGCAGATGGTAGAGTAAAGTGGCAAGATGATGATGTGGTTGAAGCATTAACATATGGTTCACTATGGCAAGGAGATGCTACTAATTATAAAGTAGAGTTGCCTATTGGCACTGTAGATCAGATTCTTATTTCTGATGGAACTACTTTTGCATGGCAAGATAATCCTGCAGCAATTGTAGGAGAAATATGTAGTGTATATAGAATTCCACTATGGACCCCTGATTCAAACACTTTAGGATGTTCATTACTTATTCAAGATGGAAACTCAGGTACACCAGCTACTCAAATTACTAATGATGGTAAGCTTAAACAAACAAAAGAACTATATTTAGATACTGTAATACAAAATGATGCACTTACACAAGTTTTAGTAAGAGATACAGGTGCTGCTAATGAAGTTAAGTTTAGAGATGCATCAACAATAATTCCTCAAAGAGGATTTGATACATTAACAATGACTGCTAATGGTGGAGCAGCCGGTAAATGGACTCAGACTTTTTTAAATGCATATATAGCTTTAGATTTATCTAAGTTTGCATTTATTGACATTAAAGGGATGGATAACTTAACTGATGGAGAACATGGTGTGGTTATAGCAGAAAATGTTCAGTCAGGATCTGCACTACCAGATAATGTTATTAGATTTCCTGATGGATGGGGTACTGTGGGTAATTTATTTGATAATACAGTTACATGGACTCCAGGTGTAGATAACGGTTACCCAACCTCAAGCCTTTTATTTGGTGAGTCACTAAAACTTAGTTATATTAATTATGATATTCCAGGAGGCAACAATATGTTATACTGGGATGCATGTTGTAAGTCAACTTCAGCAAATGCATGTCCTGTAGCTAATAATGGCTCTATTATAATTGATGAAGATACTTCTGTAGGTGGTACAGTAGTAGCAAATGATGATGGTTTTGGTGGATATGGTTTAACATATACACTAGTTACTCCAATACCGGCTGGTCAAGGTTCAGTAACTCTTGATGCTGCAACAGGTAATTGGGTTTATACACCTACTCTTAATTATTTTGGTGTTACCTCTTTTCAATGGAAAGTAAATGATGGTTATTGTGATAGTAATATTGCTACACAAACTATAACCCTAAGAGCAATAGCAGATCCAGTTATCTGGACATCTACTGATCCGGTTACAGCTAATACATATCCTAATTTAACAGGTGGTGATACTTGGACTTATACATGGACAGTAGCAGATCAAGATACACCATGTAATCAATTAAGTTTTACTACACCAAGTTTGCCGTCATGGTTAACTTTTACTAATAATGGAAATTGTACAGGAACTTTAAGTGGGACTGTGCCAAGTGCGGGAGGTAGCTTCCCAGTTGTATTAAATGTAACTGACAATGATGGTAGTTCTGACACACAAACTTTTACAATTGGTGGATTAGGTGTTACAGTAAATACATATTTCCAATACTGGAGTGATACTTCAGGATCTATGGTTAGTACAATTAGAAGAACTGCTAAAATGGCAAGTGTTCCAGAAGTAATTACTAGAATAACTGATAGTAATACTGGAAGCGGAACAACTACTATAAGGTTTGGAAATACTGTACAAGCAAATTTAATTAGTGGTAGAGTTAATGCAGCAAATGGTCAAACAGCAAAATCATTTTATTGTGTTGCTGTAGGTATGACTGTTGTAGGTGTTGGAGCTGCAGCTGCTAGAGTTCCAGCAGGAACAACTGTAGTATCTTATACAGATGGGGGAATACCTAATCAAGCTACGGCAATATTAAGTAATCCGCATACTCTTAATCAAAATGATATTGTAAAATTTGATATAACAGATGCTATGATGGCTGCAGATTATACTAATCCAGCTAACTTTAGAAACTTACTTCAAGATTTCTATCAGACAGGTGGAACTGAAGCAAGTGGAAATACAAACGCAGCAACAAATGGACGTGATCAATTTAATTCACACGTTTATTGGAGTCATCAGAATTCAGAAAGACAGATAGCATTCTTCTCTGGAGGTGAAAATGGAACTCCAGCAGATGGAACTAACTATAATACAATTTGGCCAAGTGCTGATAGAGTACAATTCCTTTGTTTTGCTGATGAATCAAGTCAATATAATATGGCAGGTACTGGTACTGGTACATGGGCAGATAGGGCTAATAGTACAGTAACTACTATAACAGATGACGTAACAACTGTTAAAGGTTTTATTAGTAACATGGTAACGGCAGCAGGTAATAATTCTATATACAGAGGTATATTTTTCCCAGTTGATTATAACACAGGTCCTAACGGAGTACAACTTAATCCTTTATTGGCTAATGACGGTTTAATGGCAACTGGTGGTTTAACTGCAAATGGATTTGCATATGCACCACAAGCTTCTGCATACAATACAACAACACAAACGTTGTATCCAGAGTCATCAGGATCTCCAACTTATTTAACTTATACAGCAGAAGTAGCTGACGGTAATACTAATCAATATTACTATAATCAAGTAAAAGCTGCATTGAACAATAGTGGATATACATTATAACAATTAAAAAAATAAAAAAATGGGAGTACAATTTAATACATCAGAATCATCAAGTCTTAATGCAGAGTATCCAAAAGATATGGCAATGCCAAACCAATATGGATTTGGTGGATTAGAAGTACATGCAGTTATTTCAGCTGCTACTACAAATCTAGGCTTTATAAAAAAAGGATCTGGTTCAGTCTATGGAATTAATTTACATAACAAAGCTGCAGCCCCTGCTTATCTAAGAATATTTGACAAAGCTTCAGCTCCAGTAGATGCTGATATACCTTTAGTAACATTGACAATACCTGCAGTAGGTTCTCTAGCTATGGAGTTACCTATTGGGTTAAGGTTTAAACTTGGTTTAGGTTTTAATATTACAGCTGCTGCAACAAATGGAAATGCAACTGCAATAGTAGCAGAAGATGTTGTTGGTGGAATACTTTGGAGATAATGAAACTTTTAAATAAATATTTAAGAGGTAAAGAGTGGTTAGCTGACCAGTATAATAGAAACAGAAAGGTTGAAGATCATAAATCTGTAGAAGAATTTAATTCATCAGAGAAGTTAGCAGATGAAATTTCTTTTAGATTGCTAGCAACTAAGAACCACCCAGATTACGAATGGTTAAAAGAAGTTTTAGCTAGTCATCATTAGAATATTTCTTATCTTCTTCTAATTCTTTTTGTAAACATGCAAGAGCACGCCAAGCAACTTTAGCAGTATGACGAATACCATCATCATCAATAGTTCCTGCATCCATTAAATGTCTAGTCAATGCATCTAAGTCATCATTAGACTTGCTACGGTCCCAATGCAAAGGTTTATCAGGGTGATGTTGTTTGTTGCCAGCTAACGACACCTTAGCAATTTCCATAATAGCATCAGGAAAATATCTTAATACACCAGTAAAGACTGGTCTTTCTTTTCTTTCTTTAGAATTCATGTGTTATTCTTTTTTATGAGGAGGAAAATTGTAATTTTTTTTATTGAGCTTGTAGTCTATAACAAATCCTATAGCTACTATAACATGCAGGCCTATACTAGTTAATATTTCATATAGGTCCTGATAGTTATGTATTGATAAATGAATATGTCCAACTATCCAAAAAGGAATTGCAAGTTGTTGACTAATCCATACAATTGTAAATATTATAAATCTTTTCATAGTAAAAGGAAGGGAGCCCAAGATCCAAGAATGCATAAACTTAGATCTTGAGTTGGTTTAAGTCTCCCAGTTATTTAATCAATATCAGCTTTACTACAAAGATAAAAGCATAGAACACATACCACAAGAAAAAACACAGTGTTTATCATCTACCCATGTATACATCTTGAACTAATATAGAGTGGCTTATATCCTCATCTATTTCTATTGCATTGTCTGTATCAGTCATACTAATACCAAGGTCAGTGTTATCTGTATTTAATTCAAAAGTGTTTAGACCTGATAAATTATTATTTACACACTCTACCATCATAAAGTCATGAAAGTTTTGTTGATCTGCTAGCCAATCCCGTGGATGTGCTTTCTTTAATGCATGTGTAATATGATTATAAAATGTCCAAGCACTGTTTTCTAAGGTCCCATAATCATATGATCCCTTATTCATTTCACTCTTAACACAAGACATTTGTTGTGAGTCAAGTAAATCTTCTTCAATAAACAATCTACCAACAAGCTCAGACTGTTGACTACAATCTAAAGTTGTAAGCTTCATTGATTCTTTATCTTGTAAGATACGTTTATAGTACTTTTCAGCATTCTTAATCTGATCTGCTAAATGTACTTTAACATCATAATCAGCTGACCCAGTATGTTTTCTTTTAAAGTTCATCATATCACCTGCTACCATACCATTGTAACATACTGCTACATAGGCACCAACAGCACATTGAAAACGTGTGCTTTTGTCATATGAATTAGTCCAGGCAAACATCATCCCAAGTTCTTTCTCATTGATGATTTCTTCATCAGTTGTTTGAGAAGGGTAGATATGATATATGCCTTGTGCTACATTGGCATTCATGTTTGCTCTATATATTTCTTTTTCTATTGTAAATCCACTACTAGCTAAAAGCTGTAATGTATTGTCTATCACGGATTTATGTGATACTACTGTATATGTCTTACCATGATTAGGTAAGCTTGCATTTTCTAAATGCCATTTAGTTGTTTCTTTTGGTTTTGTATAACCCATAATTATAAACTTTTAAAGTGTAAAGATAATAAATTTAATGGAATAAAAAAGGGAGAGTTGTAAAAAACATTTAATAAATTGTTGTTTGGCAGTATGCCTACTCTCCCTTTTCTAAAATAATTTTAATTGATTTGTTGACACAGAGAGAATAGAATTTATCTCAGACTCAATTGCTTGCATATAGTAACCTTTATTGATGTTATATGTCTCCCACTTGGGTTCCACAACCATCTCATTGTATACTGTCTGCAGCCACCGGCCTGCTTCTAATTGTATTTCTCTTGCATCTGATTTATTTACTTTGATTATTTTCACTCCATCCTTAGAGATAAAGTATCTATTTATTTTCTGAAGTTCTTCTTCATTTAGTTTACCATCCTTAATCTTTCTAGCAACTTGTTTCCAGTTACCCTTAGATTTACCACCTATACAATAATCTAGAATGTTTTTATTCTCATCTAGATAGTCTTCAGGTAGCTTATCATTAACAAAGTATTGATAGATAGCTTTTGGTATAACTAATTTGGACTTATTCTTATGCAATTGTAAATCATGAAAATCAAAACGTCCCTTAAGTTTAACAGGAGCATAACTAAATTTATCATTCTCTACTTTAAATAAGTAATGAGGCTGACTCTGTTTAATTTCTCTCCATTTGGTAATGTCAACTTCTATAAACTCATTAACGCCTATATAATTGTTGACATCAGCTAATACAAGCTTCTGATATTTATCATGTTCAAGATTAAGATTGGTTGTTTCCTCCCATTCTTTACATATTTGCATGTATTCATCTATATAATCCCTAGGTATAATAGTCTCAACACCATCTGTGTTTTGCAATAAAGCTACAGCACCGGGTATTCTTTCCATTATCTGTTCATATAACATCATAAGACTAAGTTGACCATTAATTGTTATTCTACAGAACAATTCAGGATCATAAAAGAAGCTCTTATCATCATTGCTAAGGCCAAATGTTGAGTTAAGTATAATCTTATATACATAATTCATTGGATTACTCTTAGGAATCTTCTTACGTTCTGTAAAGAACCATTCATACTGATCACAAAATGCTTCTTTAGGAAAATGTCCAGGAGACCACTTATTCTTTATAGCTAAGTTAGGATAATAACTAGTAACATCTGAAGACATTATAATCATATCATCTGTGCTTTCATAAACACCTTTCTTAGCTGCACCGTGAACACCACCTGTGCCAAAATGAGTCTTTACATTCTTATAGTTTACATGATACTTAAAACTACCTTTAAGGTTGTCTGCATTAACTTCTAAAGATTTAAATCTATTTAATAAAAGATTAAAATCAGCAGATGTAAATTTAACATAAGGAAGAATAATGTCTGATATTTTAATTATATCTCTTTTAGTCCTCATAGTTCTAAGGTCACGCTTCTGTATATTAAGTTTCTGCATTAAGTAATAACCAAAGAGTTCTTTACTTATTCTTGGTTCTGATGCACTGAATAGGTTAATACCATATGTTTTAGTAAGTTCTTTCCTAAGTCTTATTTGAGACTTAGATCTATTGTATATTTCTTTAGTTGACTTCACATCATTAATACAATACTCTATAATTGTATCTATCTCAGCTTGTGTAGTTATCTTTGTCTCATGGTGAATAGGCATATCAAGAATGTTTTGCCAATCCATACTATATTGTATCCATTTAAGACTAGAACGTTTAGCCGGGTTATCCCAATGATGCATTTTAAATATATCTATTTGCATTATCTGCATCTTCCAAGGTGCATACTCTGCAAACTGTTTATTATTAGAAGCCTCAATAGTTTTTTGTGCATAGGCATATATAATCTCAGCTATCTCTGATCCACTTAGGTCAGACCACATGAAGTGGTTATCTAATATATAGTGAGTGATCTGTGAATCAAAAGCTAATCCATTATAGGATATATGCCACTCTTTGTTATTAATATTACTTTCTAGAAAATGAACTAATATATCTAAATCATTTTGCAGGTTATGAATTACAAAAACTTTAGTTTCCTGAGTTTTGTAATGTTCAAATACGCCTGTAAAACAATTAGATAAAGTCTCATAATCCATTACCCAATGTTTCTTCATACCTTTTGTTTATATTTACCCATTATACCACTATGTTTTCTAGGATTACCATATTTCTTAGTTCTCTTATCAACATATTTGTATTTCTTTTTTTCTGGATATTTAGAGACAGTACACATACTTTCTCCAAACATCATTGCAAATGTATTATATTCTTTAGTCTCAGGATTATAGCCAGGAAGTCTATTTCTTTTCATCCTTGACATTCTTAAGAGTAATTTCTTTAGCTTCTAAAACAAGATCCATAATACAATCATATATTTGTTCTATACCATCACTACCACCTCTTTTCATTTTTTTATTTATTTCTCTTTCATATAAGTCAACAGTTTTAATCACGTGTTTGATTTTCTGTTTAACTTGATGGGTATGTTTATACTGCAGGCCATGTGCTATTTCTCCCATACACTTGGTCATTGCTAATAGGATATTTATATCCATTATATCTGAATCAGTTAATTCTGCCATGTAATTTATTTATTAGAGCCAAAAAAAGCCCAAATCAATGAGCTTTTCTTTTTAAGTCAATAGAGTCAACCAAGAACTATTGACCAGGTAATATAATCTTGGAAGGTTCAGTCTTTTTTAAGTCTACAAAGAATTCATCTACTTTAAAATGTTCTGCATTTATTGCAAACATATGAATAAATGTTTCTATATCAGCTCTATCACTAAGATAGAACTCAGAAAATGTATCTACTAATCTTCTTTCTTCTTTATGTGTCTTACCAGTTTGTGGATTAGGTTTCTTAAGTCTAATTGGTTGCCCATCATCATCTAACTTTGGGACCATATGATAAGATTGTTTCATTACTTTACTGATGACTGCTAAGATGCCTGACGCAGGGTCAAACATAGCTTCTGTGTATGGTGAGTCCATGCTCACTGGAATTAATGTAAATGATTTAGCATTTCTAAATGTAGAATTTACTAACATCATATTTTGTCCAATTTGGTTTGCCATAATTTTATTTTTGTTTTGTCAAATGTATGGAATCTTTTTTTAACAATTGATACAATACTGCATTATTATTAACTAAAGTTTCTTTTTCTATGTCAGGTTTTGAACATAATTCCCCTATACTCTCTAGTAAATCTTTATCTACTTTAAAGTATTGAGCATATGATTCAAAACTTTCATCTGGTGTGAGAAATGTCTGGATATATTCTCCTGCCTTTTCTTTATCACCAAAGAAATCTATAATAAGTATCTTAGCATTTAGACTAAGTTGAGAATATTTCCCATTTATAAACCTTTTATGATCAGGTTTAAATGCTTTAGTCAAATTAAATATATATATAACTTTATCTTTTGATAGTTCTACAAAGTCATCATACATATCATGATTATCTAAATACTTTTCTGCAAAATCCTTAAAGCCCTTTGTCTGTTTAGTTTTATATTCTAATATTAATCTGCAATCTTCAACAGAGTAAACACTGTCCCAACAGACATAAGTCTGTAAAGGGACGTATTTAGCTTTTCTACCTATACCTAATAAAGGATATAGAAATACTTTACTCTTCTGAAAATAGTCAGTATATATTAAACCCATACTATAAGGTAACCTTTTTTGATAAAAATTCAATAGGCAATGAGTAATTTCTACTTTTATAATGGAATTCAGCAGTTTTAATTGCACCTCCAAGGCCATCAGCCCATCCACCCATAGTTTCTCTAGATACATCAAAGACATATACTTGATCATATGTATCAATTACAACAAACTTAAACATTAATTCATAATCATCAGCATCATCACCCAAGGTATCATACACTAACTTCATATAAATAGAAGCTTGTAACCAGTAATTATAAAAGTCTACAGTGTCTTTAAAGTCTGAGACTGTCTTCCCGGTTGTCTTAAGATCACATATGGTTACTTGCTTTTTATCACTATCAACCTTATAATAATCTATAAATCCATGCAGGCCAAAATCTAAACCTTTAAGTTCAGACTTAAGATACTTCTCACTAAATGTTTCAATAGGATCTAAATCAAAATCAGTTGTTACTTCACTAAACAATGACATAACATCTTTATTTTCTTTTAGTATTTCTACTCTCTCAGTACATCTCACTAAAGTATCTTGATCAACTACATCAACATTACTGTTACCAACAAATTTCCAATAAGGTTCATTGTCTTCTGTTCTTATCTTAGCTATTCTTGACTCATCAGCTTTAAGAGATTGATATAGGTTTAAATTCTTTAGTGAATCTAGTATGATAAAGTCATCACAATCTACTAATGTTTCTGCATCAGTATGAAGAGCCATATCTTTTAATACCTTTCTGATATTATCACTTGGGCTTTTCCCTGGTACAACATTAAATTTATTATTAACTTCACCTGCCTCAAACAAGAGACAGTGTATTAGTTTACCTTCAATTAAATGTTTATCAGTTCTGACCTCACGGTCATGTAATATATAGTCCTTATAGAATAAGGATGGTGAAAATAATAATTTATTCAAAGAAGAGTAGCTAAAGCAAAAATCTTTATTTGCATAAAACTTCTCTTCTTTTTCTTTATTTGTTTTTATCATCTAGTTTATCTAATTTTTGTTGTAGTTTCTGTATCATTGCTTTAACACCAGGTGTCTGGTTTATTTTTTCTTTATAGAATAATATAGTTTCTATCAACGCTTTTCTATCATCTTTTTTAGTCATTATTAATGTTTTCTATTAAGTTATCTCTTAGTTGAAGAGCTTCTAAAGATACATGGAACACTGTGTCTTCTCTATCATTACCTACTAGAGGAGACATAATGTGTTTATACATTTTCTCTCTTGTATTATCAATAGCAAACTTAGTTAATTTATCATGATGTATCAAATTTTTGATATAATTATTGTAGCTATAGCAGTTGCTTACACTACCACCACCTTCAAAGACTTTCATTTTAGATCTCAGTGCTTTAACATTTACTGTATTCCAATTATTAGTGTCTTTTAACCAGTCATATTGCCAGTAATAAATATTACTAACTACATCAAAAGAAGCATTAACATTACAATTTGCTAGCATTTCTAAGGCTAAGGATCTATTATCTCTATCTGAACTAGTAATCATTTGTTCAATGTTTTCTAATTCAGTATTTTCAATAACAGCTAAGTCTTTATCAATTAAGTTATTTATATCAACATCAAATACTATTTGAGATGAAGTATTAATTATACTATGATATTTATCTATGTTCTCTTGTCCTTTAACTAGTATTTCTCTACCACCATTATCTCTCAGTTTATCCCTTTCAGCTTCTATATAATTACCTATAATTCTATTAGCATCAAGTAAATGTACTGAGTTCCCATGAAAGTAAGATTTACTAATATGTATTCTTGAGTCTTTAGGTATTCCTTCTAACAGTTCCTTACACTTTAATAAAGAATCTGCTGTTAGAGAGTCAGACTTTTTAAGAAAGCTTAATAGATCATACATACCACTGTAATTATATGAGGGGTACCAATTAGTTTCCATTAACTTTCTCATTGTATTAATAGATATTACCTCTATGTCAGCTTTATCTATAGATCTAGTTATTTTACAATTAAACTTTTCTTTTAATAGATCAACTTTTTGTCTAGGTAAATCTAAATGTGGCCATCTGTACAGCTTTTTATCTTGTACATCTATTACTTCTGGTGACGGAGGTAAGATTTCTTTTATTAACTCTTTCTCTATTTGCCAACTGTTAGTTTGACCAACATATACACCTTCTTCTACTAGAGTAAATGCATTACTCAATAGTTTTGTGGTTACTTTATTATTATTTACTATGCTATTGTTATTAGTTACAGTAGTTTTTTCATCTACTTGTATACTTAAATTGAATTTTCTAATCATCTTGTTTTTTTAAATATTGTTGATATTCTTTCTTTACAGCTACTTGAAATGTATAAAGATCTCTATTATGTATGCTTATTTCTCTTCTTACTATAGGTTCTAAATATCTAAAAGTTGTTTTACATAACTTATCATTTACTTCTAACCATAGTATCATATCTTGAGCACTTTTTCTTTCAAACTTTTTAAATCCAGAAGCTTCTAACCAATACTGAAGATCTTTATCTCTATTATCTGCATAGGTTATACTATTACAGTCTTGTGCAAACTGCCATAATAAATGATAGTTTCTTTTATAGTCAATAGTAGGGACAATCTTAAGAGCAATAGCTTTATCATCACTATAAGAATTAAGTTGAGTTTTAAGATCTGCTAGCAATTGTTCATCAAGAACCATTTTACTAGCTGAGCTATGTAACACTGTCTCAGGATCAACTACACTTAAGTCTGTTGTATCTATAAGATGTGCTAAGTTTAAAGCCATACCTGTAATCATCCACACATCATATACACTACTTTCTATATCTAAATCATAGTATCTTACTTTGTCAGTCAACTTACCAGTTATTAGAGTTGGAATACCTGAGTTATAAATTGATATTTCCATAGGATGACAAGCTGTGCTTCTACCTTTAGTAGTTTCATAATTCCATAACTTTGCCATCATAAGAGTACTGGGTATGTTATCTCCATTACTTAACTTCTCATATGGTGCTATTTCATCATGACCTATAATTAAGTCTGCTAATTCATAATCATTAGTTACAGTAATACCGTGCTCTTTAAGAGCTGCTTTTAATCTATCTTGTGATACACTACACTTAGGTAATATAAAAGCTTTCTTTTTAGTTCTAAAAGTTTGGTCATCTTCTGTAGGGACCGTTAATATACTGTGTATTTTTTCATATGTTGTTTGATCTTCAGTGCATAACACTTCATTTATCTCATTTGAAGAAGAGAGGATACCGTTTATGGTATCACTCTCTAAATCAAAGTAAGATAAAGCAGCAAGATCAAGGTTTTGATATACTGATTTATTTGCCATTTTATTTCATTGTCATTTTGATAATGTCTGGATTCATCATCATCTTATTAAACTTCTTTTTATTTCCGTTAAAGATTGTTCTCACAATTAAATACTTAAGATCATTAGTAAAATAATCTTTTGTACAGAGAGAGATTAATCTATCAGTTTGCTTTTGCCCTATAGTATTTTCTTTAGAATATACTACAGAATAATTACCAAGTCTAGTTGCTAAGGTTGCAGCAATATCTGCACGGTATGTATCATCTTGTCCAATACAAGATCTTAGTTCACCAAGAATATAAGATTCATTATCATGAGTCAATAAATCTTTAGGTGTTACTAGTTTATCAAGTTTATTATTAATAAATGTAGTAAACATAGAAGCAAATTCATCTCCTACACTACCTTCACCAATCATTTGAATTAATGATAAACTATCTTCAAACTTTTCAAAGCTAGATATAGCATTAAAGAACGTTGTAATTGATCTTGCATTTGTTTCTTGAGTTACTAACTCTGGGTGAAGTAATAGGAAGTTAATACATCTAGTATCAATTCCTGCACCCTCTGCCCATTGTGCCCATACATTAACATCAAACTTAAGGTTAGCGGTTACATATCTAGTCTTCTGTGCACTATCTACACTGTTAACCATATAATCTCCATTATCAGGGTTTGCTGTTAAAATTATGTGCCAGTCTTTTGGTAATGTCCATGAAATATAAGTCTGACGGTCTATCAGTTCCATAACTGCCTGAATAAATCTTGTATCAGCACGGTTCCAGTCATCTAGTAATAATATACCACCTTCTTTTGCATCAGCAATCCATTCAGGAGCACAATAAGACATTCTATTTTTACCTGACATTTTATATCCATTCTTTAGGTACTCTTGTACAGCTAGTTCATCAACCCACATACCAATTTTCTTAGTAGTTGTTGTATTTAAATTAGCTAAACTATTACCTGCAGCTCTTTGTGCAGCAGTAACCATACTTAGATCATCTAATTTTTTAGCCGGTACTGTCTTCTCTTTGTACATTTGAAATTGACGTACAGGGAAACCAACAAGGTCACCTAACTCTTCTATCTGTGCTAAGTTTAGCTTAACAAACTTTAAATTATTATCCTGAGCAAGCTCTACTATGGTAGATGTCTTACCTATACCTGATTCTCCTACAACTTCTACTGATACAGGACTTTTACCCTCTGTTTGTAGGAATCTATTATTTTTTATTATGTGATTTACAAATCCTTTTAGTTCTGTAACGTTTAAATTTACTTGTGCCATTGTTTTATTAATTTAATTTGATTTTTTGTCCTGGTAATTCATCATTTATTTCTGATACACTGCTGTGAACCCATAATGTGTTCTTAGGACAGTCATCAGGAGAATATGCTTCACCATCTGTTAAATATATTAGAGCTGTATAAGCTCCTTTCTTTTCATTGTAATGGTCTATTACAGGTTGGAATGAAGTCCCACCTCTACCATGTATTTCCCAATCATGCTTAGGATTGAACTCTTTCACACTATTAAGTTTTGTATCACATTGTGCTACTGTAATTTTATGACCAGTTTTGCACATATGTGCTAACTCATTAAAGAATTCTTTTAATTCATCATTATTTACAGACCCACTTGTGTCAACACCAACAAGAATATGATTCTTAAACTTAATTTTAAGGCCTGGATTAGCAGCATACCGTTTGTTATACTTACGTCTGAGCTTCTTAGTATATACTATACTTGAATTACCAACAAACCTTTTTAAATAACCTTTCCAATCAAATTTAGCTGGCTCAATATGAGTAAGTCTATGTATAAGGTCTGCTAATTCACCCGGAATAGTTCCCATTTTCTTGATTGTTTGTTCAGCAGAATCTTTTAACTGATGCTCAATTTGTTTTTGCATTAGTTTTTTATCTGCTTCAGGCAGTTCATCAAAATCATTCCACGTGCCATGACAGTACTGACTGGTACCATCCATTTGATTCATAAGATTATCTAATGAAGGAGATGTTCCATCCTCTTTTGCCTGTTCCAAAAGCTCATAATACTTTTTGGTACCTGCTTTTGTAGGAAGATTTAATTCAGGAAAACTATTTAATAACAGCCCACCCGTAGGTAGTTTGCTTTCCAGTATGTACTGGTTTATTTCCAAATCTGCAGCTATATTAAATAACTTATGATCTGTATATAGGTCCCTTAAAATAAGATGTCCAAAAGCTATATGTAATAGCTCATGTTTTATCAAACCAAATCTATGGTCTTCACTGAGATCATTATAGAACTCTGGGTTTATAGTCAATTGTATACCAATATTGTGTTTACTTACACCTGCAGTGGGAATGTTCTCACTATACTTTTTATTGATACCAATTAAAAAGAGCCCGTAAAAGGGCTCAGTAAATATTAAACTTTTGGTTGTTCTTGCAACCTGATCTTGTATATTAATCATCCATTAATTTATCTAAAATTTGTTTATAAATATCATCAGCTTGTTCCAATGATAAAAATGTATATAATTTTTTACCATTACCTACGGTAAAATCTACTTTTATAGTAGCAGCAAAAGCTTTTCTGTCACTGAACATTAATGCTTTTAGCATCAATAGATCAAGTATCTTTCTATCTGTATACTGATTGTTGTATATTTCAAATGCAAGTTCTTTGTCTTCTAATGATCCAGAAAACATTTCTTTCATTCTAAAGAATTCATCAATTGATATTATCTTCTTTTTTTTCATTAATTATTAATTCTATCCACACACCTGGATTTTCTTTATCATAAGTATATTGTTCAAATGCAGGAATTATAAACTCTGCATTGTCATCTTCAATCCACCCATACTTAACCATATCATCTTGCACTGTCTGTGCAGGATTTATATAGTCAAACTTATGGCGGCTTCCTCTGATAAATTCAAAAGATATTTTTACTGGTAATTCTACCTTTTCTAGTTCTTGCTTAAAATCCTTAGTATATTTTAAATATATATCCTTAGTAGCTTTTCTATAATTCATTACAGCTTTGCTAGCAATAAAGTATTTACCTGTCCAACGCCTACCATTTTTACTGCTAGGAACGTTACCTGGTATCCACCATCTTATTTTTCTCATATTATTTATCTTTTACAAATTGACCATTAATCATTTTACCTGTACGTTTTGAGATTACATTATAAGCTGATTCAAGACAGTATTCTAAAGATACATTTTGCATCTTAGCCTGAATAATCAAGGTGACCATTATATCACCTATAGCATCAATGGTCTCTGCATGGTCATTACTATTGATAGCTTGTATAAGCTCAGTTGTTTCTTCTAGTGTCTTCAGTGCTTGAGCCATTGGTGAAGCTACTTTATCTGGTCCTTGAATTTTATCAAGGATACCTTTTTCTTCTGCCCAGCTTTCAACTGCACATTCTAATTCAAAATAATCCATAATTTATTTATTTAAAATCTTTTTTAATATAGGTTGAATCATCAAATGCACTAATTTAAAACCAGAATTTTTCATAGCATCAGATATATCTTTAGCTGTAGGACATACCATACCATCTAGTTTATAAAGCTCACTATATTTTTTAATAGCTGCTTTGCCTGCATCATCATTATCAAAAAGAGTTATTATTTTTTTATACTTTTTCTTAAGATGCTCAATTATATGAGGTTTAATCATAGTATTCTCACTGTCTGGTGCTAATACTTCTAAATTATAACCCATACCTTTTAAACACATAGCATCTTTAAGAGATGAACATATTACTAAGTATGGTTGATCAAATTTCAGCTGGTCAAACCCTTGTAAATAAGGTTTAACTTTATGAAACTTGTGCTTCTTACTATGAGGTTGATAGATTTTATATACTTCACCATACTTATCAAAGTATCCGTACATATGTTTGCTAGCAATTCTCAATTTTTTAATTTCTCCCTCTTGTTCTTTTATTAAGTTATAGTATTCAATAGGTTTTACATTATAATTACTTAGTAATGTTTTACCAATTCTAAAAGATAACCAATAATCTTTATCCTCCACGGTCCAGGCCCTATCTTTAATAAGGTCTACTTCCCATTTGGATTGAGGTTCAAATTTTTGTTCAATATATTCTGATGATCTCACGTAAGCGTTGTAATCTCTAACCATCCTCTGCATTGCTGTAGGAAAGTCAAAGTTAAATATTGATTTAACTAAGTCAATCTTATTGCCGCTTTTACCAGTAGAGAAATCTTTAAACTTATATTGCATAATAGTTTTATCAACATATATGCAAAAGCTTGGTGTTCTCTCATTGGTATTAAAGATAGATACAATCTTTAAGTCTTGTCCTGTTAATTTTTCAGGTAAGTTTAGATAGTATTGGAAAACCCACGTACTTGGTATATCAGATCCTTCTAGTACAAAGTTTTTAGTATTAAACATATTCCAAAAATAATAAAAAGAAATGGGCCCAGCATTATACTGAGCCCACTCTTTTCAAATTACTAACTATAAATCAAAGTCATCTCCACTAGTTACTGCTGGCTCAAAGCTAGTAGCTACAGTAGGAGCTTTTTGGACCATAGGTCTAAAGTGGTTAGTATCATTTTTGTCAAATGTTAACAAGCTAGAACCTTCAGTATCCAAAGCTTCCAATGGCACTCCGTTTCTGCTTCTCTTAGGTAAGAACAAATCATTATTTACATAACCTTCTTTGTTTTCCCACTCACGTGCACCTAAGCATGCATTAATCCAACCTGTTTCTGAACATACAGTTGCAGCTTTTACCATAAAGTCTTCAATTGTATTTGCTTCAATAGCATCTAGCTCAGTTCTTTTACCTACTACTTCTGATAAGAAGACCATTGCTTTCAATACCTCAGTATCACGGCTGATCTCATTACCATTATTTAATGTAGCATCTTTAAATGGATATGGAGAGAATCTCACTCTACCTACTTGACCTTCATAACGTGGACCATTAGGATTATTCATATCTTTTAAGAAACCATTAAACTCTCCTGTTACAGGTTCACCTTCTATATGCAGGGTAATATTATATGCATCTGCATCATATGGTGTTTGATCAAATGTAATTGAGTTGATTTTCACTTTGTGATTACCTGTTCCAATTACTGGTTTAGTTCCACCTGATCCGGCAGACATGTCTTTAGTACTTAACATAATTTACTTTTTTTTATTAATTATTAATTATTGATTATATTCTTCAATACAATCTTTTACAAATTTTAGGTCATTAGGGATAAACTTATCCTCAAACATACCCATAGGTGATTTACATGTGTTCTCTCCTGAGTTTTGTGTTTCAAAACCATAAGTGAGTTCACCATCATCATTTTTATTTACTTTACCAAATAAGACTATAGAGAACAGGCCTTCTAAAGTAAGAGTATTGTCAATCATTTTACCAATAGTCTTTGCTTTTATTTTCCTATTTCCATTTATATCAGTTGAATCTTCTGAGTGAGTTAAAAAGATAACAGTTAGATCATCTCTCAAATCTTTAGGTAGCTTAGCAACCATTGCTAAGTTTGCTGCAATCTGAGTAAACTTATCATAACCTTTCTCATTAGCTCTATCAAAGTATTCAAAAGAACTCATATACTGCCAGTCATCTACAACAATAGTTTTGATGTCTGTCATTTTATCATTAACATGCTTCATTGCCTTAATAATACCAGGAGCTGATGCTGCTGATGTTAAATTACCTTTTGGGTTTTCTTTACTAATCTGAGTATACTTACTCTTATAGCCTTTAAAAGGTAAAGGTTTATTTGCAATATTTATAATGAAAGTCTCTTTAGGGTCTAATGTTCTGATTGAGGTAGACTTTCCTGTACCTGAATCTGCTATTACTAATATACTTTGTGCCATAGTTAGTTACTTAATTTTTGCATAATATTTCTAATTGTTTTGAGTGTTTCATTTAACTCTTTTAAAGCTTCTGCAACAGGGTTCTCAACCTTGTCATCAGGATTAGGTAAATCAAATATAGTTTGGACCTTTACTGGGTCTGATACTTTCATACCACCCAACCTATTAGTTACATCACTTACAACTTTTAATTCACCTACTGGAATTAAATGTCTTTGAAATCCAGAGTTGCTTGTGATTAATTCATACTCTGCTTTCCAATGTGGATTGTATTTATGTAAGTATAAAGTTCTCTTAGGATCTTCACTTTCATAATCAATACTTACAAACTCTGTATATATATCTTTTTCTTTTTCCATTTCACTTGGAAAGAAACTAACATGTAACTCATCCTTACCAGTTGGTCTATATGCCATCTTAGGAATGTATAGTGCACTTAAGTTACCTTCTTTCTGAAAGTAATCTTCATGCTCTTCTCTTAATTTTTTAACTTTACTTTTGCGTTCTGCAGGTGTTAATCCCATAATTTCAATATTTATTTTTTTTGTGTTTATCATCTTCTTGGTTGCTGGCCAGGTGTAGCCATTTCTTCTATCTGCATTTGTTCAAACTTTGCTTTAAAGAATGACATACGTGCATCACCATTTCTTGCTTTTAAGAAGTGTAGTACTAATGTTCTATCATTTTCTATTATATATCTATCAGGTCCATAAAACCTAATCTTTTGTTTAGCTGGCCTGTTGATACCTATTAACATATCTGCATGTTGTAGCATTGCATCTGAGCCAAATATATCTGACTCAAGTATATAGTTACCATATTTACCATCTATAGCCCTATCCGGGTTATCTATATTCCTATTAAGTTGTGACAAAGCAATAAACAAACAAGGATAATCTCTCTTACACTGTGTAAAGAACTCACCTAACTCAAATAACATGTCTAATGTGCTATTTTGATATGGTGCCCTCTTAACTAACATAGTATGGTCAAGAGTTATCATTGTATTTACTCCTTTATGTAAATTCATATAGGCATCTATTTGTTCACGCATTTGGTTAACAGTCATAGGTGTACTAATTATATCAACCGGATGCTTTACTCTTTCTTTAGCATATAAATGACATGTGTTTAGTGTATCATTACTTAGTATAGATCCTGCACTACACAGTTCTTTATAAGTTTTACCAGTAATAGAACTAAACTCTCTAATAGCTGAGGTTCTACCAACCATCTCAAATTGAAATTCTAATACTCTAAATTTATCATTAGGATTAAGAGCAAAAGACTCTCTAATAATTTGATCTTTAATCAATGTTTTACCTGAACCAGGTCTACCACCAATTACAGTTAGTGTATTCCACTCTATACCATCAGTAGCAGCATCATTAAATTTAGGCCAAGGTGTATATATAGACTTCTCTTCTCCAGTTGATCTCTTAAACATATATTTAAGAGCTTCATTGAAAGCTGCATATTGCCCAACCCATGCTTCTGATGTTTTCTTCATACTACGTTTTCTTTAAAGTGATCATCCTCTGTACTGACACCTTCTAGTATCATATCACAGTAGTCTGCTAATGTAGAGTGCTTTACTCTATGCTTATCTTGTTTGCAGATAAAATATTGGCTGGTTTGCATATACATATACTGAGCATCTCTATACTCATTAACATACATCTTAGTAGCTTTTATTACATCATCCCAGGTATAGTCATAAGTTTCAAAGAACCATCTAAATGCTTCTCCTAGTGCTTTAACATTGTTTCTTGCAGGTTTACCACTTGGTAATTTTTTAGCAGGAAATATTTCTCTATAGTTATTTATCTTATCTACAAAGTTTTTACCCATCAGTTGTATATCTGTTTTCTTTTTAGCTTTAACAAAATAGTTATCAAGCTTGATACAAATAAGCTTAGCTTCTTGTGTCATTATATATTGGTCATCTTTTTTTTCTAGATAACCATTTAGTACCAACTCATACTTTTCTTTATTGGTTGTTTGCTTTAATGAAATTCCTTGCTTTATCCCAAATAGGATCAACGCTTGGTTTGGGGTTAAGTTGGCTTTCAAAATTTTTTGGAACAGTTCCCACATAAGTTTCTATTTCTTTTAAAATGTTATTTAGTGCAGTTAATATTAATTTATCTTTTGTAAACATAGCATTATCAATTTGTTTACATGAATTAATTACAGTAGCATGATTTTTTAATAAGAATTTAGCTATTGAAGATTTAGTATACCCTTCATTGTGTGCTAAGTATGACATCACATGACAATGAATTATGTATGCTTTTTCTCTATTTCTATATCTTAAATGCTCCATGTAATTATACTGAGGATAACTTTTTTTTAAAGCTACTAGAGTACATTCTTCTAAGGTTTTCAGATCTATTCTATAATCTGGTTCTCCAGAGGAGTATATATAGAGATGAACCCCATATTCCTTAAAAAACTTCTTCTTGAACTTTTGTATCTTTTTATCCTGACTTGCTTGTGTAACTTCCTGATTATCAGTCATTTATTATTAATCTTTAGTGTTTACAAATATAACAAATTTTACCAATCTATACAACTTTTACCTTGTTTAGTTAGTTCTTCATTAGTTTTATTAAATACGTCTTTACAATCCCATTCACCACCTCTATAAGCAGCTGATGCTGGGTGTGGACATTTAAGGATTATACAGTCTGGCAATAAAGTTTGCCATTCTTCTGCTTTCTTACCCATCAGTATAAATATAGTTTTAGACTTATGTCTATTTATATTTTCAAATAAGTATTCAGTAAAGCTTTTCCATCTACCATAGTGTGAGCCTATTTTGTTTATCTCACAAGTAAATGCTGTATTAATCATAAGTACGCCTTGATTAGACCAGCATCTAAGATCTACATGATCAGTTCCTAATGCTTTATTAATATACTGCAGGGATTTTTCTGCTTTACCTTTTCTACTACAACTAAATGCTATTCCGTCAGCAACTCCTAATTGAGGATAAGGGTCTTGACCAACTATTACAACTTTAGTATCCCCATAAGGACATTCATAGAACGCATTAAAAATGTCTTTAAATCTTGGTGTAAATCTTCTACCCTCATTCACATCTTTTACAAGATTGTCAACAATTATATCAAAGTTAAGACCGTTTATATATGGTGATAACATATTATGCCAATCACTCTCTATCAGGTTAGCATTCAGTGTTTCCCTGAGTTTTATTATGTTTATTTCAATATTTTCCATATCTTTGTGTTATTAAATAATTTATTATGGCTGAAGAAAAAAATATACAAAGCAGATCTGATGATAAAAGAACTGTCTGGCAATATGATCAAACTAAATTGATTGAAAACCTAAAAGTTCATACATCTTATATTGATGCACTGCAGCGTATTACTAGTAAATTTATTTTAAGGTCATCTGAAGAAGATCAGTTAAGATTACCAGAAACTATAAATGAATTTAACAAACTAGTAGTTCATAATATAGAAAGAGATGGTGATCCAGGCATCAGGTTTGATGAATGGCAGTCTGATCTCTATGTATTATTTTCTTTGGTTCAGCTAATGAAATATGAAGCTCAACAACAAGGTCTAGCTAAAGAAGTTGAAGTAGAGTATGATGATGCTGAAATTCAAAATTTAGCTCAACAAGTTGCTTCAGGTAAAATAGACCCTGATCTACAAAAGAAAGTAGAAGATATAGCTGATCAATTAAAGATAGTAAGATAACTATCTAAGTTGCATACCACTAAAATCTCCTATCTCAATACAAGCTTGTATAGCTAAATTGAGTTCTTCTTTATCACATTTACCAAAAGATTTACAGTGCTCTACACCATTTTTAACAAAACATAGGCCAGCTTTACGCTTAACTTGTAGTTTTGCTTCTTCAAATGTATAGCCTATTTCATTTGCTATCTCTCTTATCATTGCATGTACCCTTGCTAATTGTGGGTTGCTACCTTTACCATCTTGTACACCTATAAATAATTCTATACGTGCACCCTCCGGCATATCTTTAAGAAACTTATTATACTTAGTTTCAAAGGCTTTTATAGGGAAGTGTAATTTACCTTCCTTTATTGTGGCTTGTACAAATAGCTGATCTTTCATAATATAATCTTACAAGCTAAAGTAACTATAAATAATACAAAGCCTGCACATATCAGTGCAAAGCAACCTTTATATATTTTTTCCATTTTTTCAGGACTGCGTCCTTGATTACTTCTGTATTGTCTTACTTTTTTATTCATAACTATTATTTAAATGTTCTTCTATTATATCTTCTTCTACTCTATCTAGGTCTAAATCATACATTTCAGTTAATAATGGGCTTATATCCACAGTAACTTTATGATCATGTATGTCTGCTAGCACTAGCATAGCTTTGTGTATTGACACAACAGGTCCTGAGCCAGGATGACCTGGATCACCATTAGAGTACGTATGTACTTCTGGTTCTCCTGGTTCATAATCATAATGAAACTCTATTGTTATATCATTATGCTTGTAGTCAAAAGTCATTTGTATCTAAGTGCTTCACCAACAAATATAAATTCTTGTCCACAATGTACACACCTTGCTTCTGTTTCATTACGTTCTAATGATGCATTATAACAATTAGGACACATGTTTGCCTCATCTTTTATGAATTCTTCACATGTTTGTCTAGCCATATCAGCTATCATTGCTTCATGGCTTCCATGGTATTCTTTTTCCATTTGTTCCATAAATATTTCTTTCATTTTTCCCATAATTTTATCTTTTAAGTGGATTATAACGTTTTATTTTATTTTTATCAAAACTACTAATAGCAGCTTCTACCCACTTTACATCTTGGGTTCCTTTATAACATAGTATGTGACATACTGCTGTCTCAGATGGATTAAGTCTAAGTAATCTACCTATTCTTTGAGCAGTTTTCTTTTCATTACCATATGCATGCATAATAATACCTTGTTTTAAATTAGGTATTGTAACACCCTCTGATAACTGTAACACACAGGATAAATGATTAATCCTACCATCAGAGAACAACTCAAGGTTATCCTCTGATTTTGGATTTCCAGAATGATAACTATGCTTACATATTCTGTCTGCTTGTTTTTGAGTATTTGCAAATACAATACACTGTGTATTTATATTCTTTAGTATACTCTTTACATAGCTCTCTTTACTTGTATAGTCCATCAAAGCACGCATTCTCATAATTCTTGCAAATTGTATTTGCTGTTGTGATTGTGCTTCTGCTAATCTAGACGTGACATAGTTATAATCTTTTTCTTCTGTTGTCCACCAATGGCCACCGGCTTTATTTTTCTTTTTTAAAGCAGGTACTTTTGATAGCTCTAATTCATGTATTACTATTTGATAATCATTTAATATATTTGAGTCAGTTGCTTCATCAACACTAAATTCATATTTAATAGGACAGTACTTTTGTACTAACATACCTTTCTCAGTTGTTTTATTCTTTGGTGGTGTACCTGTTAATCCTAAGATTTTACCAACGTAAGGTCCTAAAAATAACTCATGTGAATATTTAAGTGAGTGACATTCATCTAAGTATACTATATCATAATCATTTGGATTATGTTTCTTTAATGATAGATATGTAGTAAATGTTATATGTTTTGTTAACTTTTCTAAATTCATCTTACCTAACTCATCAATCCATGACTGGGCTACTGAGTGTTTTGGTATCACTACCAAGGCTTCTATTAAAGGATTAAAGTTAATCATAAGGTGCTTTATAGCAATTCTTGTTTTACCAACACCCATAGATATACCTAATCCACATCTTTTATTATTTGTAGCAATTGCTAATGCATCTGCCTGTACAGTTTCTCTATTATTCATAAATTATTTTTTGTGATCTCACTAGGATTTGAACCTAGAACCTACAGCTTAGAAGGCTGTTGCTCTATCCAGTTGAGCTATGAGACCATATTACTATGATCTTGAGCCTGAGAATCCTAATTCATAAGATTCAGCTGGATGTTCTTCTATCCACATATGACAGTTTCTACAAACAGATAACCATGTAGTAGTATCTAAATGATACACTCCACGGCCATGTTTGTGATGTACATCTGTGGCATGTAAACTACAGTTATGTATTTTAGCATGACAGATTGGTTTGTCTGTTAAATACTGCTTACGCAATTTGCTATAAGCAGCATTTAATTTTGACATTTTACTTGAGACTTTTTTGATACTCATTTGGTTTAATTGTAAAGAAATTATTAGGTAACAAACCTAGAGACATAAATTTTAGAATCACATCTTCATAATTTATACCTAAGTCTTTAAAAGTCATAGTATTATGATAGTCATCTAATGTCTCTTCAGCTGGTATACTTGCTATATACTGTGCTAATGGAGAGTGTTTAAACGTTTCCCTAAGATAAGAATTTATTTTCTTATTACAAAGTGTTTGTTTCCAAGCATTGATTTCTCTTTGCCCACGCTTCCAAACTTTAGAAATGCGTCTTCTTTTGTCCCAATGTAACTTTTTAACTTCTTCAGGTTTATATACATTAAGACCATGTAATACACGTTTAAACAAAAAGTGTTGGTATGGATTTAACTTACTATATTCAAAGGAGTTAATTAGTGATGGTGGGTGTAACTGATATTCTTCCAGTATACCCAAGTATTGATAACGCTCAATGCGTTTGCTTAAGATTAATTGTTGTTCATTTAATTTTAGTTTTGAAATTTGTTCATGAGATAGCATAGTGTGTTTATTTAAGAAATTAGTTAATGTTTTAGTAGTATAAAAATGAACAAAGGCTGTGATCACAAATAGATTCACATTTAATAACCCTCTGATGGGTTAACCTTTATGCATTCTTTAGAAATCTTTATTAAAGTTCAAAGGTCTCTGCCTCTTCTAGAACTTCTTCTGTTTCTTCTTCTACTACTTCATTACTAACTTCTTCTTTCTCATCAACGTTAATTCCAAAAGCTTGAGCTGATGTAGGCTTAGCACTATTAGCATTTAATATACTAGTAGAACCATTAGCTTCTCTTATATCAGCACCATTAGTGTGCGTCAATAATACATCTCCAGCATTTACATCTGGTGTAAAGAACGTCTTTCTATAAATTGGTTGACCATCTACACAGCATATGATACCTGTATCACCTGCATATTTATAGTCTCTGTCAGGATCATTAGAACTAAATGGCTCTAATTGTTCTCTAACTTGGATTTTACCAGCTAATTTTTGATCAGCTTTCCAATTCATTTCTTGTAAGTCTTCTAACTTACCATGTATTAACGTAGATAGGTTAGAACTTTTAACAAAGCTACTGTTAGTACCAAAGGTTACTCTTTTCTGTTGTAGCCTTACATAGCCAAATTCTGAATTAGTGTTTGACTGGCGGATAACATTTCCCATGTCATCAGCAATGATGTTTACTTGATTTTGCATTTTTAAATTGTTTATGGATTAATAAAATAATTGATTGATGATTTAGCAATCATCTGAATGAAAATATGGGTCATCTAGTTTTTCATAAGCTGTTAGTTCATCTAAAGCTGGTTCATGTTCTTCAATATGCTCTATTGCATCTTCTTGAACTGGTGCTTTAGTGTGTCTAGCAAACCTATTATAAAACGGGTCACCCACTTCCTTAGTATATACAGAACTCAAACCATTAAGATCCTGATACTCTTCATCTGTCAATGAAAGGTATTGTTCTAATGAACACTCAATAATTCTGCCGTTTGGAAGCTGTAATATCATCTTTATTTTATTGAGGTAAAGATAATAATATAACTTGCATTCAGTCAGTCTAATTAAATGTATTTTAATTAATTCTGAAAATAAAAAGCATACATATAGCTAACGTCTTATTTTATTGTTAACTTTCTGCCTACTCTTTTAATATATTTATGTTGTTTTAGCTCTTTTATCCATCTATTTACACTAGATTGACCTGAGTCAAGTTCATCAGCTAATCTACTAATAGATGGCCAACATTCTCTCTCTTTATTTGCATAACAACATAAAACGGCATATAATGCCTTAGCTGATACTGATACAGCTGGATCTGTCATGACTTGGTATTTAACTATACCAAATCTTTTACTATTCTTTATCCATGACATAATCCTTTAGTATTCTCAACATAGCCATGTTGTTATCTATCTCTTTTACAAGATCTATATCAGTAAGACTATATTTAGTATTCATATATTCACCAAAACCAGTTGGTTTACCTCCTTTTTTATAAAGGTTATACTCATCCTTTATAATTTCTAAATTAATTTTAGGCATCTTTCTTGGTTTTAGTGATGTTTTTTAATGATTTAAAGTATCTAATGTGACCTTTACTAATCTTTTTGATTGCCATAGGATTAATGGTTGTCTCATGAAACTTTAAATTCTTTTCTTTATCATGATATAACAGGTTTACTTTTAATGAAGAGTAAAAAGGATTAAACTCCTCAGTACTACTCCAAGATGAATCATCTAAAACTTCAGCATAACATATACCAAGCTCTTCTTCACGCATAAGACCCATGTCAATCATGACATCTTCTTCATACTCTGAACCCTTGTGGTATTTTGGTACTTCCATTTTAACATAATCACCAACCTTTACAGGCTGATATTCTTCTTCTTTAAGTAATAGAGTTGTAATAATCTCTATCTGTGTATCACTTAATTCTCTTAATAGTATACTAAGAGTGCTTTCATAATTTTGTTTCTGTTTAAAACTAGACTGTGATAGTATGTTTTTAAATAGATTATGAATTATTTCTTTATTGATTGAATATGTATCTGACATTTTATTTTTTTTTTAATTATACTAACAGGTGAGCAAACAAGTTATTATGAAAACGAACCCACCTGTATAGTATAATATTAACAAGGCCTAACTACACTAGTATTACTAACTATAATAATACTGGTGTTGTTAGTACCCCACTCATGAGACTTTTTATCTTCCTAACTCTATTGAATAGAACGGTAATATAACTAATATCTTATAACCTTTGTGATGTGTATCTACTATTATACCTATTGCTATACCTGGCACAAATGATCCTGATATAGACGGAAGTATTTTTGTTTTAGACATGAAGGTGTGATAAAACACAGCATTAAGATAGCTAATTAATACTAATGAGATTAACATAATCCAAGTGAGATAACTCTGTACATAGACAGAGTCACCACTTAGAAAATAAACAACACTAATTGTTGTGATGATTGGTAGTACGAAGACAAATATTGTCTTGATAAAGATTTTGAATGCATTTTTCATAATAATTTATTTAAAGTTGAATGATTGTGTCACCACTATTGATGACATCTGAAATTGGTATTGTTATGTAATAGTAGTCATCTTCCCAACCGCTTGGGTTAATAAGATACTGTCCATTACTGAATATATAATAGTCTGGATTACTATTAGCTGAATCAAATGACCAAGACAACCATCCATTCATAGAGTGTGGTGGTGGTGTAGTAGCCATGTATATATCAAGATATACCTGATAATTATCTTGTGACCAAGCATGTGATCTAAATGTACCATTAGACTCTTGTCTTTCAAAGTACATAGTGATAGTATCATTTGGGTTTAGCTCAAATAAATTGCATGTTGGTTCTAACTCTTCTTTGACACAAGAAGACAATGATAGGATAAGGCCTATACCTAATAGTAATTGTTTCATAATTTTGGTTTTTATATATTTATTCTGATTAAGGATATTCCGGGTACTATGTCTATTATCCTATAGAGGAAGACAAACATAATACCCTTGTAGTAGTGTTGAGTGTAATAGCTACACTTGTTGTAACGTTAGCTATATTTATACTTATAGCACGTGTAATAATTATTATGTGGTAAAAGGTGGTAATAAGTGGATATAAGACCACCTATTCAGTGTTACACACACATTTAATTAATTATTACCAAGTTTTATTAGTTATTAGTAACAAAACATAGTTAGGGAGCAGATTATAGTAAAGTAGTAGAGCAGATGGCAGTAACTACGCTGCTAATGTGTCCCTTAATTAAAAAACAACCAGGCTTTTACACCTGATTGCTTTTGTTCTCAAACTAGTTGGATGCTTCAACCCATCTTAGGTTGGTTTCTTCACCTGTGTTTAAGTCTACTACTGCATTATCACTCAACTGGAATCCTGGCATTTCATCACCTTGATTTAGTTTTGTTTGCAATGCTTTAATAGTTGGATGTTTAGCACCCATTACTTTGTTTGTTTCAGGGTCTATAAGACTTAGAACTCCAAAGGTTACATTACTACTTGTTCTTAGAGCAGTCTGCATTCCTGCAATCTCTCTCTTTGTACTTGAGATAGGCTTGTCTGTTACAATGATTGTAGCAGTTCCTGTGTTCTCATTGATTCTTAGTTTTCTAAAGAATACACTCATAATTATAAATATTTAATTAAGTTATTGAGGATTACTTACGGGGGTATCCCTGCCTCAATATATAGCTGGGGAGCAGAACCATAGTACATCTCAAGCATGCAAAACACACAACTTTTTGGTGGGGGAAAAAATTTTTTTATATCCGGTGAGACAACATTAGTTGAGTGAACACTTTTATAAAATCTAAAAAATGACTATATTGTTCTTATAGAAGAGTTACTAACTAAATATATACTATGGGAAATTGGGATGATGACTCAGGTGATGAGACAAATGGACTGAGTGAAATAGAACAAATGCAGCTTGATGCAGTGCTATTACAGACAGCTTATAGTAATGCCTGGAAAGTATTGTCCGGCCAAACTACATTTGAAAATATGATGCAGAATCAATTTGATAATGGCGTAGAGTTAATTTTACCGTATGATCCACAACATGGACCCAGAGAAGAAGAGTTAGAAAATATGATTGCATATTACATAGAGACAGAAGAATATGAAAAATGTGGAGTATTAAATAAAATGTTAAAGGAAAAGTATGGCAACTAATGATAGAAGAATAAATTTTATTTTGGATAAAAAGGTACAGCAGACTGCTAATCCATTTAATTACTTTATTAATCAGGCACCCCGTGTAAGAGGTGGACAAAAAGAATTTAGTCATACTGTAGCTAAAAATAAAAAGAATGGCCGTTAAGAAAAAGAAAAAAAGTACCGTAAATAGTTCTGGGAATTATACAAAACCTGGAATGCGTAAAAGATTATTTAATTCAATCAAAGCAGGTGGTAAGGGTGGAGCACCAGGACAATGGTCAGCACGTAAAGCACAAATGTTAGCTAAACGTTATAAAGCTAATGGTGGAGGTTATAAAACAAAGAAATAATGAAAGGAGTAAAACACTATTTAAAAAACGGAACTGAATGGAAAGGTGGTATGCACAAAATGGCCAATGGTAAATTACATACTGGTAAGAAGCATACTAAGACTAGTAAGCCTTTAGTTCATTTCAAAGACTTATCTAAAACAGCTAAACTAAAAGCAAAGAAGTAATGGCTAAGACTAAACAGCAAAAAAGTCTTACTAGATGGACTAAACAGAAGTGGACAACTGCATCAGGAAAGAAAAGTTCTGAGACAGGTGAAGTATATGCTCCAAAAAAGACTATTGCTAAGTTAAAGAGTACTAAAAAAGGTAAAGCTAAACTAGCTGCAGCTAATAAAAAGAAAAGAGCCGCAACAAAAAAAGGTAAACAACATGCTAAACATGGGTTACACAAAGGAAAAAAACGTTAATTTAAAAATAAAAAAATGAGTACAATACTACAAGACATGATGGGCATGTTAAAACAAAAAGGTACAGTTACCCCTAAAGCGGATAATTATATTACAGTAGCTAGGTATCCTAACCCACAAGAGAGATTAAAACCTCAACCTAAGTTACAAACAGAATTAGTTACACTAAGTCAGTTAAAAAAATTTACTGATCAGAAATTAAATGCTATATCAGGAATAGGTGTATCAGCTCATAAAGATGATGCAACAGCAGGGGCTGCTGGAGTTCAAGCTGGTAGTGTATTTCAAACAGACGGTACAGGAGCTGCACCATTAAATGTAGCAGGTATAGTAATGATCAAACAATAGTAATGGCAAAGAAGAAAGATAGTAGACTAGCAAGAGCAGGAGTATCTGGGTTTAACAAACCTAAGAGAACTCCTTCTCACCCTAAAAAATCACACGTAGTTGTGGCTAAGGTGGGTGATAAAGTAAAAACCATTAGATTTGGTGAGCAAGGTGCTAGTACAGCTGGTAAACCTAAATCTGGTGAATCTGCAAAAATGAAAGCTAAAAGAAAATCTTTCAAAGCTAGACACGGTAAGAACATTAAGAAAGGTAAAATGAGTGCTGCTTATTGGGCAGATAAAGTAAAATGGTAATGAGTTATGAAACAGGCAGACTTAATTAAATTAGGATTTAAAAAAATAAGTCCATACAGTATACTAGATTTAGATCTTCCTGATAATGTATTTTATTATGAAAGATCTTTTGGACAGTTAACCTTTTTGTCTGGGGATAACAATGAAGCAGAGATAGACGGATCTTGGTATGTAACTACACCATGTCAGTCTTTAAAATTCCGTAGTTATACAGAGCTTAAAAGCGTAATAGATATATTTATACGTAATAAGGTTTCTGAAATAATTCAATAAACTTTTTTTATTTAAACTAATTTTGTATATCTTTGCTAATATTAATTTAAAATATTAGAAGATGTCAAAAAAAACCAACACAGCTCCACTCAATGAAAAGGATCCTCAAATGAGTAAAGAGGAGATGAACAAACGTAGAGAAGAAATCACTGAATTTTACAAGGATAACATTCCTCATCTTGAGATACAAGCTGATTATGAAATGTTATTGGCTCAAATTGAAAAGTCAAGAGCTGAGCGTATGCAAGCACAAATGTTCATGGCTCAACAATATGCTACACAAAAAGAAGGAGGAGTTGACCCAAACTCTGAAGAAGGTAAAGCTTTTCAAGAAGCAATGGCTCAAGCTGTTAATCCAGAATAGATATGAGGCAGCTGAAGTTAGGAGATAGAGGTTCAGAAGTAAAAACACTACAAACTAAATTGGGTATACTTGTAGATGGACACTTTGGACCAATTACAGAAAAACATGTTGAAAGATTTCAATTAACTATGGAGTTACCTGTAACAGGTATAGTTGATAGTGACTGTTGGGTTATTTTACTTAATGTAGAGAATTTAAATCTAGATGCAACAATTGATGAAGATACAGATATTAATAAACAATATTTTACTACATCATATGATCAAGTAATTCATAAGTATTACCTACCTAAAGGTGAGTATTTAAAAGGACCAATACAAAATGAATATATTTTTTTACATCATACTGCTGGTAATTCTAATCCTTATAGATGTATTGATCATTGGGGTAGAGATACTAGGGGGAGAATAGCCACTGAATTTGTATTGGGTGGGGTTAATCATAGAAATGGTAATGATGACCATGATGGTGTTATGCTACAAGCTTTCCCAAAGGGAGCACAAGGTTGGCATTTAGGTAGAACAGGATCAGGATATATGAACCGTCATTCTGTAGGAATTGAATTATGTAACATGGGTTATTTAGATAGTGACTATAAAACATATGTCAAATCTAAATGTCAGGAAGAACAAGTAGTTGCTTTAGATGAAGCTTTTAAAGGTAAACTTTATTGGCATGCTTACAGTGAAAAACAAATCAAAGAAACAGAAAAATGGATTAGATGGGTGGGGGAAAGAGATGAAATAGATATTAGACTAGGATTAAAACAGTTTATTAAAAAACATGGTCCAACAAAAGGTTTTGATTTTCAAGATGATGCATTCTATGGTAAAGTAAAAGGGTTATTAACACATACTAACGTTAGGAAAGGAAAAATGGACTGTTATCCTCATCCTGATTTTGTAGATATGATAATGAGTTTATAATATGGCAATAGTACAAAAAGTAGAGCTTAAATTACAGACTTCTTTAGATATTACAATGAAGTATCAAATAATAACTTATTGTTTCTTTAAAGATATATTAATAAGTAATTCTGATTTAAAATTTTTAACTGAATTAGCAAAGACTGGTAAAATTGAGTTAACTAAATTTTGTAAGAGTTTAGTAGAAAAGCAAATTTTTAAAAGTCCTCAATCAGCAAGAAATGCTATAACTAAAGCAGAAAAAAAGGAATTATTATTTAAAGAAGGCAATAATAAAAAAACAATTATGCTTAATAAAGATATTAATGTACAGACTGAAGGCGTAGTATTATTGGATTATAAAGTACTTGGGCGTGAATCCAAAGAGTCATAAGGAATTTAGGAAAGACCTAGCTGATAAAGTAGGTGTACATCAATCAGTAGTTGATGATTTTATTGCTTTTTACTATGCTAAAGTAAGAAGTAATTTATCTAGCTTAGTATTTCCTAGAATAAATGTAGATGGGTTAGGTACTTTTTATTTAAGAAAAGGTAAGTTAGATAAAGCAATAAAAAAGAATAAAAGTATATTGGGTAACCTAGCTAAAAGAACATATGTAGGATTTGCTAAAAGTGAGGATATACAAACTAATATTGTTCAAATGGAAAAAGCAATGAAGCAAATGGAACTTGATATTATTAAAAAGAAAAAATTTAGAAGTGAAAAGTAAATGGTCAAAATATTTAGATGTATTTAAAAATATAGATAAAATTGCTGAAGGCATTAAAAATAATACATTTAAAAAAGAACATATTGAAGCAGTTGCTACTGATAGATTTCAGATATGTATCAAGTGTTCTTTGTTTGATGCTAAAGGGGATGATTGTTTAGCTCCTGGTACACAACCTTGCTGTTCAGATTGTGGATGTAGTTTAGCTTTTAAAGTTAGATCATTGTCAAGTGAATGTCCAAAAGGATATTGGAGTGCATTAATGCCAGAAGAAACAGAAGAATTATTAATTAAACAAATAGAAAAAAATGACTGAAAAATTAACCAAAGCACAAATTGTAGGTGAACTATTAGCAGAAGAACAAATTACTGCTGAAGAAGCTATAACTTTACTAAGTGAGAAGCCAACCACTGTAGTTTATAATATAGTAGCTCCATCTAAACAAGATATACCACTATATGGAAATATGTGGACTGCTAATACAACTCTAGACTGATGGCTATTTCATTTAAAGAAGAAGGACACTTATATGAAAGTATAGATGATGCTAACATTACTTGGCTTAGTGTAACATCATTTATAGGTAAGTTTAAACCTAAGTTTGATAGAGATGGTCAAGCTGTTAAGTCTTCAAAGAACAAAAGATCTAAGTGGTATGGTATGACCCCTAAAGAAATTATTGCTGCTTGGGATGGTGAAACAAATAGAGCAATTACTTTAGGTAATTTTTACCACAATCAAAGAGAAGCAGATATGTTAGACTTTAAAACCATAGAACGCCATGGTGTTGAAGTACCTATTGTTAAACCAATAGTAAATGAAACTGGTGTTAAGTTAGCACCTGTTCAGAAACTATCTGAAGGAGTGTATCCTGAGCATTTAGTATATTTAAAATCAATTGGGGTATGTGGACAAGCTGACGTAGTAGAAGTAGTAAATGGTTATATAAATATAAATGATTATAAAACTAATAAAGAAATAAAAGAAAAAGGATTTACTAATTGGGAAGGAATCACAAACAAGATGTTTAGGCCTGTAAACCATTTAGATGACTGTAATTTGAATCATTATAACCTACAGCTCAGTATTTATGCGTATATTATTAAAAAGCATAACCCTAAACTAAAGATTGGTAAACTTACTATACAACATGTTAAATTTAAACAAGTAGGTACTGATACAAATGGCTACCCAATTAATGAACATGTCAATGGTGAGCCAGTATTAGAAGATATAAAAATATATGAATTACCATATTTAAAGGATGAGGTTAACTCATTAGTGATGTGGTTAAAAGATAACTTAAATAAATAAATACTATGCCTAGAATTCCAATTTTTAAACCTGACTATAGAACCCTTACTAAATGTGAGATACTAGTTGATTATGATCCTGATACTGGATCACCAACTAAACTAACTTATAATAAACAAACACCAATATATATTGATGTTAATGAAATAGTTGGTGTATCAAGAAAGTTTGATCCATATGATAATGTTTATTTACCTGTGTGTACATTAATAATGAAAAATGCATTTAATGTAGATCAGTCAAGTTTTGGATTACATGTAGTAAACAGTTATAATTCTTTAGTTGCAATACTAAACGCTAGAGATTGTAATGATTTATGTACTGACGGCTGTGCTAATTGTCCATCTTAATAAAAGCTTATGATAGTAAAATTATTTGATATACAGAATAGTAAACTAATATTAACAGAACACTGTTATTCCCTTCCATTTTTAAAAGGTATTATGGATGAATACCCTGATACACATATGCAGATATATCAGTATTTATTTTATATGACTTGTCCTAATCCTGATTTAAATCCTTTTTTTAATTTACCAGAACATGAAAAGGAAGATATAATAATTGAAGAGATTGGTTTAGAAGAGTCACCAGAAGATCCAAAGATTAGGTATGGAATAGACATGTGTAAAAAAATGTATGAGACACCTACTTTTAGGGCTTATGTAGGTATTAAGGCTATGTTAGACAGACTTGCTAAGTATATGGAGGTAACACCCATAGAACATGGTAGAGATGGTAATATGAACTCTATGATTAATGCAGCTGCTAAGTTTGAAAATATCAGACAATCATATAAAGGAGCTTTTACTGATATGAGAAATGAACAAGAAAGCTCAGTACGTGGTGGTGCAGGTCTTGCTTATGACCAAATGTAAACAAAGTTTAATTATAAAAAACCAAATAAAAAGATGAGAAATCAAACAGTAGTACCAGTAGGAATGAAATTGTTAATTAAAGAAATAAAACCAGAGACTAAAACTGCATCAGGTTTATATTTACCTGAACAATTTTCCAAGCAAACTTTTCAAGGTACAGTTGTAGGAAGAGGAGATGAAGTAACGTCAATACAAATTGGTGATACAGTGCAATATGCAGATCATGCTATGCCAACACCAATGCAACATAATGGGGAAGAACACTTATTATTGCAATTAGGAGATGTCTATGCAATTATAAGATATGATGAGTAGAATTATTCCTATATATGATGGTAAATGGGGTACAAAAGAATTTCAAACTGATGCTGATTTTCAAGAATATCTAGAGCTTATTTTTAAAGAACCTGGTGAGTATAATTTTACCAAGATGGCTTTAAAATTTAATGAGCAAGCTAGAATATTTAATGATCAGGGTAATTATTGTAGTGCACCTTTTAGATCTAAAGATTTTAATGCATATTGGAATGATCAAAAAAATAAATGTAGAACAGGTGTAATCTACAAAGATGGCAATAAAGAATGGTACCTAACTAGGGACTATTATATGTGGCTTAATTTCCTTCCTATTTTTGATAAAGAAGAAAAGCGTTATGGTTTTGCAAAAGTAAGAGATGCTCAATATCACATGGCATTATATGAAATCATTGCAGAACTAAATAATCAACATGTTGCTATACTTAAAAAAAGACAGATAGCTTCATCATATTTTCATATGGGTAAAATTATAAACCAATACTGGTTTGAAGAAGGATCTATATGCAAAGTAGGAGCATCACTTAAAGATTATATAAATGATAAAGGTTCATGGAAATTTCTTGAAGAATATAAAACTTTTTTAAATGAGCATACTGCATGGTATAGGCCAAGTAATCCAGAAAAGGTATTATTATGGCAACAACAGATTGAAGTAAAAATAAACAATAGAAAAACATCCAGAGGGCTCAAATCTAAAATACAAGGTGCTTCTTTTGAAAAGAATGCTACTACAGGGGTAGGGGGTCCATGTACTTACTTCTTTCATGAGGAAGCAGGTATTGCAAAAAACATGATGCAGACATATGAGTATCTGCGTCCTGCTATGTCTTCAGGTATGATGACAACTGGACAATTTATAGCAGCAGGATCTGTAGGTGATTTAGAACAGTGTAATCCTTTAAAGGATATGATACTGAATCCTGGTGCTAATGATATATATGCAGTAGAAACTAATCTAATGGATGCTGATGGTACTATTGGTATGGCAGGGTTGTTTATACCTGAACAGTGGTCTATGCCACCTTATATTGATGATTATGGTAATTCTCAAATAGAGGAAGCTATCAAAGCAATTAAGATGGAAAGAGAAAGATGGAAGAATGAATTAAATGGTGAACAATTCCAATTAAGAATATCTCAAAAGCCATTAAATATTGCAGAGGCATTTGCTTATAGAAAAGAATCAATTTTTCCACAAGGTATATTAAGTAAACAAATAAAAAAAATAGAAGAAAAAGAATATCCATATGAATTAATAAAACTAGATAGAGATGAGACAGGTGTTATTGCATCTAGAACAAGCAAACTACCTATATCTCAATTTCCTGTTAACAAAAAACAAACTGATAAAACAGGTACTATTGTAGTTTGGGAAAGACCAGCAAAAAAGAAACCTGATTTTGGAGCATACTATGCTTCTATTGACCCTGTGTCAGAAGGTAAGACAACTACATCAGATTCATTGTGTAGTATTTTTGTTTATAAAAATGCAATAGAAGTAACAAGAACTTTATCAGGCGGTGATGTAGAACAATTTATAGAAAAAGATAAAATAGTAGCTGCTTGGTGTGGTAGATTTGATGACATTAATAGAACACATGAAAGATTAGAATTAATAATTGAATGGTATAATGCTTGGACTATTGTTGAGAATAATATATCCTTGTTTATACAACATATGATTGCTAGAAAAAAACAAAGATACTTAGTTCCTAAACAACAAATATTGTTTCTAAAAGATCTAGGATCTAACAAAACAGTGTATCAAGAATATGGTTGGAAAAATACTGGAACTTTATTTAAGAGTCATTTAATTTCATATGCAATTGAGTTTTTAAGAGAGGTGATTGATGAGGAAACAGATACTGAAGGTAATGTAATGAGACAAACATTAGGTATAGAAAGAATACCTGATCCAATGTTATTAAAAGAAATGCAAGCTTACCACCCTGGTTTAAACGTGGATAGAATGGTAGCATTTGGTGCATTAATTGCATTTGTTAAAATACAACAATCTAACAGAGGATATTCCAAAAGACGTGAATCAGAGGACAATTCCTTGGTAAATTCAGAAAAAATAAGTAAATTAAAGTATAGCCCATTTAAGAATCTTGGGCGTAGTAAAAGAGATAATAATTCTAGAATAAGAAGATCTGGCTTTAAAAATTATAAATAGATGAGAGTATTAAATGCAATGCAACTTAAGAATGGTGCCAAAGCTGAAGCTGGACCAACGTTTTCTAGTTTAACGCAGCCAGTTCAATTTTTACCATATAAAAAGAAAGATGATGATTGGGCAGCTTGGAACTTAGATTGGTTAGAACTTCAAGGTATAGAATTTTTACGTATAAATTCTAGAAGGTTATTAAAGAATTATAAATTAGCAAAAGGTGTAATTGATAAATCAGATTACATTGTTGAGCCAGATAATGAATACAAAGATTTAATGGACACTCTTACAAAAGAGAATGATTCTGCATTAGAATTAAAATTTTATCCAATTGTTCCTAATGTAATCAATGTATTAACTGGTGAATTTGCAAAGAGATATTCCAAAGTACAATTTAGAGCAGTAGATGATGCATCCTATAATGAGATGCTAGAACAAAAAAGAATGCAAATAGAAGAAGCTCTATTATCAGATGCTGAAGCTAACCTTGTACGTAGAATGGTTGATATGGGTATGGACCCTGCTTCTGAAGAAGCACAACAGCAAATGTCTCCTGAAGCTATTAAATCATTACCAGAAATTGAAGACTTCTTTAGTAAGTCATACAGGAGTATGGTTGAAGAATGGGCATCCCACCAACTTGCAGTAGATGATGAAAGATTTAAAATGCAAGAACTTGAAGAAAGAGGCTTTAGAGATATGCTTATTGCAGATAGAGAGTTTTGGCATTTCCGTATGTTAGAAGATGACTATGATGTTGAGCTATGGAATCCTGTATTAACATTTTATCAGAAGTCCCCAGATCAAAGATATATTGCAGATTCAAATTATGCAGGTAAAGTTGATCTAATGACTGTATCAGATGCAATTGATAGATATGGTTATTTAATGGATGAAAAACAACTAAAGTCATTACAAAGAATTTATCCAGCTAGATCAGCACAATATCAAGTAAATGGATACCAAAATGATGGGGCATATTATGATGCAACAAGATCACATGAATGGAATACTAATTCACCAGGTTTAGCATACAGACAATTTACAAGTAACTATTGGAATGATCCAGCAAATGGTGGTGATATACTAAGTGAGATACTTGATGAGAATGAAGATGTATCATCTTGGGGTGAAGGAAACCTATTAAGAGTTGCAACAATATATTGGAAGACTCAAAGAAAAGTAGGACATTTAACAAAGATAGAAGATGATGGAGAAGTAACTCAAGAAATAGTTGATGAAACATTTAAGATTACTAAGAAAGCAATTTTTGATACGTCAATTTTCAAGAACAAAAGCAAAGAAAATTTATTGCAGGGTGAACACATAGAATGGATATGGATTAATGAAGTTTGGGGTGGAGTTAAGATAGGTCCAAATTTACCTGCTATGTGGAGATCTACTATGGGTGATAATATAAACCCTATTTATTTAGGTATTAACAGAACTAAACCTGGTAGATTGCCTTTTCAATTTAAAGGAAACAATACACTTTATGGATGTAAACTTCCTGTAGAAGGAAGAGTATTTTCAGATAGAAACACTAGATCTACATCATTAGTTGATCTAATGAAAGCATACCAAGTTGGATACAATATGGTTAATAACCAGATTGCAGACATTCTAATAGATGAATTAGGAACAGTAATCATGTTTGATCAAAATGCTTTACCACGTCATTCCATGGGGGAAGATTGGGGTAAAAATAATTATTCAAAAGCATGGGTGGCAATGAAAGATTTTCAAATGTTACCATTAGATACTTCAATTACTAATACTGAGAATGCTACCAACTTCAACCATTATCAGACTCTGAACATGGAACAGACTAGTAGGTTGATGTCAAGAATACAATTAGCTAATTACTTTAAACAACAATGTTTTGATGCTATAGGTATTAACCCACAACGTCTAGGAGGAGCTGTATCAGCTCAAACAGCTACTGGAGTAGTTCAGGCTATGCAACAATCATACGCTCAAACAGAGATGTATTTTGTACAGCATTCAGATCATCTAATGCCAAGAGTGCATCAAATGAGAACTGACTTAGCTCAATACTATTATAGTACTAATCCAAGTGTTAGATTATCTTATATCTCTACAGAAGCTGAGAAGGTCAATTTTCAGATAAATGGAACTGATTTATTACTAAGAGATTTTAATGTATTTGCAACTACTAAAACTAATCATAGAGCTATATTAGAAAATCTTAAACAAATGGCTCTTACTAATAATACTACTGGAGCAAGTATCTATGAATTAGGTAATATTGTTAAAGCTGACTCAATTGCAGAAGTATCAGATATACTAAAAGATTCTGAAACTAGAGTGCAAAAGCAAAGAGAGCAAGATATGCAACAGCAACGTCAGATGCAGGAACAACAATTAAAAGCTAAGGCTCAAGAAGATCAGCAAAAACTTCAAGTTGAAATGGCTGAAAATGAAAAAGACAGACAGAATGATATTACATTAGCAGAAATTAGATCAGCAGGATATGGTTCTATGGTTGATATTAATCAAAACCAACAATCTGATTTTCAAGATGCTATGAAAGATATTAGAGAAACTACACAGTACCGTGAACAAATGAATTTAAAGCGTGAAGAGAATGCTTCTAAATCATCTATGGAGAATAGTAGATTATCTGTTGAAAGGGAAAAAATAGCTGCTGACAAACAAATTGCTAACACTAAACTACAAATAGCAAGGGAGAACAAAAACAAGTATGATTCACCAAAAAAGAAAGATAAAAAGTAAGCGTTAGCTATATACTGCAATTTATTTTCATTTTTCTAAAAATTTTTTAAGTTTAACATACCAATATATTATAAAAGATTTCTTATATTATATATGTAAGAAGTATTAATATTAAAACCAACAAATATTATGAGTGCAACGCAAACACAAACTGTGAATAGTAAAGTAGAACAAGTAGATGTAAATTTAGATGAAATATTCAATGCTGCTCCAAGCGGTGCTGATATGATTCAAGATACTAAGGCTAAACCTAAAAGTATTTTTTCAAGAGGGGAAAAAGCTGATATGTCTTTTGCAGACCCAGATGTCAGTGATGTAGATGATTTAGATGCTAAAGTAGAAGAAACCAAAGTAGATGAAACTACTGAAGAAACTACTGAAGAAGTAAAAGCTGAATCTAAACCAGAAGTAGCTGAGGATATACTAGATTCTCTAGACAATGTAGAAGAAGAAGAAGTTGAAACTAAAAAAGAAGAAAAGAGAGGTAGAAAATCTATCAGTGGTATTTCAGATGTATTTGGAAAACTAATTAAAGATGATAAGATTGTTCCTTTTGATGATGATAAAGCTTTAGAGGAATATAGTGCTAAAGATTGGGAAGAACTTATTGAAGCTAACTTAGAAGAAAAAGCTAATCAAGTAAGACGTGAAACACCAAAGCAATTTTTTCAGAGCTTACCACAAGAATTACAAATAGCTGCAAAATATGTAGCAGATGGTGGTAAAGATTTAAAAGGTTTATTTTCTACATTATCACAAGTAGAGCAGCATAAAGAGTTAAACATTAAAAAAGCAGGTGATCAAGAAAAAATTATCACTGAGTATTTAAGTGCAACAGGATATGGTACTGCTGAAGATATACAAGAAGAAATTGAAATTTGGAAAGACTTAGGCAAACTTGAATCACAAGCTTCTAAGTTTAAACCTAAATTGGATAAGATGCAAGAAAAAGTTGTTGCAAGAAAATTGCAAGAGCAAGAGCTTAAAAAGAAACAACAAGAAAATGCATCACAAGCGTACATGAAGAATGTATATGAAACATTAAAAGAAGGTAAATTGGGAGATATTAAAGTTGACAGAAAAACTCAGGCCATGTTATATAATGGTTTAGTTCAGCCTAATTACCCATCAGTAAGTGGAACTAATACTAATCTATTAGGACACCTACTAGAAAAATATCAATTTGTGGAACCTAATTATGGATTAATCTCTGAGGCTCTGTGGCTATTACAAGACCCAGTAGCTTACAAAGCAAAGATAATGGATAAGGGTGCACAAAAGAGTGTTGAGAAGACGGTCAGAAAATTGAAGAGTGAGCAAACTAATGCAGGCGGTGCTTCATTAGGTGTGCAAGCAAGAGATGAAGAAAGTAAAAAAACTTCATCTAAAAGAAAGATTCAAAGACCTACCAACATATTTAAAAGAATTTAATCAAGTATGTATTAAATATTAACAGAGTAAAATTAATTATTAACTAAAAACAATCAAAAATTATGGCAACTCCAGTTTTAAATAATGGGATTTTCCTACGTGATACAAGCTATAAAGCAAGTTCACATGTTGATTCTTATCACCTAACCCAAATGCTTGGTAACCCTGAGCCTATGGATATGGGACCAATTGATTTATGGGCTATGACCCAAAAGGTAGAAATGCCTTTATATCAAATGGCTTCTTTTGGTGGAAAGAATACAATCATGGTGGATAATGCTAGAGGTGAGTACAAGTGGCAAACTCCTATTGCACAAGATCTTCCGTACATTGTTGCGGATATTGAACCAGCTAATGCTAGTAAAGGTACAGATGGTACATTATTTAAGATCAAAATTAACAAAAGAACTTTTGGACATGGTGACATTATTACTTATGATAAGTATAATGGACTAGAACTTTACATCACAGCAGATGATATTATCCCTGCAGGTGACGGTTTTGTTTACACTGTTCAATTAGTGAACAACAACAACACGGCTTTCTTGGATAACAAGTATTTAGCTAAAGGTACTAAATTCTTCAGAAAAGGTTCTGCAAGAGGAGAGTACGGAGAAAGATTCTCAGACATTGAAACTGGTTCTGGTTTCCGTGAATTCTACAATTTTGTAGGAGGAGCAGAAGCACATGTACACTATTCAATTTCTTCAAGAGCAGATTTAATGATCAAAGGTGGATTAAACGCTGATGGTACTGTACCTGTTACTGAAATCTGGAGAAACTTCAACACAGATCCAAACAATCCATCAGTACCTAGTATTGAAGGACTTGTAGCTAACATGGGTAAAGCAGGAGCAAGAGAAGCATTTGAAAATGGAACTCTTACAAGAACTTTCATTACAAATATGGAAGCAGCTCACTTATCTAAAATAGCAACGGATATTGAAACTTACCTAATGTGGGGTAAAGGTGGTAGAATTAAGCAAGATGGACCGGATGATATTAGATTATCTGTAGGTTTATGGGCACAGTTAGATAACTCTTTCAAAAGAGTATATAACAAGTCTTCATTTACTCTTGACATGTTTAAGTCTGAACTTTATAACTTCTATCAAGGTAAAGTTGAATTTAAAGGGCCAGACCCACAAAGATCACTTGTTGTACAAACAGGTATTGGAGGTATGCAACTAATCAACAAAGCAATTGCTGATGAAGTGTATGGTTCAGGTCTAGTACAAAATGCATCAGATATTGGAGCTGTTAAAGGTTCTGGTATGGATTTAGATTATGGTTTTGCTTACACAAGCTTTACTATTCCTTTCTTAGCTAACGTTAAGTTTGTATTAAATCCAGCATTTGATAACTTAAATACTAATGACATTGAGAATCCATTAATTGATGGAAGACCTCTAAGTTCATTTAGCTTTATTATCTTTGATGTAACAGATGAAGGAAATGACAACATTCACTTGTTGAAACTTTCTTGGGATAATCAACTTAAGTGGTTCTACCAAAATGGTACTATGGACTACATGGGAAGAACTCAAGGTTTTGCTTCTACTGGACAATTCAATGGATATAGAGTTTATATGACTCAGACCATGCCAGCTATTTGGGTTAAGGATCC